>Ga0207416_1001829_pt1 | contig 25665 bp, 27 predicted proteins | sample PaiPotPPM11metaG_FD_184107 | JGI IMG/M metagenome (GOLD analysis project Ga0207416, IMG submission 184107) | Iron sulfur acid spring bacterial and archeal communities from Banff, Canada, to study Microbial Dark Matter (Phase II) - Paint Pots PPM... ... | reverse complement strand
TTCCGTTGAAGAGCTCACGCTTGGCGTATGCGTAGGTCGCGCTATCGACCGGCAAGTGATCGTAATGACCGAGTAAATTCATGAGAAAATGCGCAGACGACTTGCCGACGCCTTTCAGCGCGACGAGCGCGTCGAAGAGTTGTTTCTCTGTCATCTTCTTCGCGGCGGCCTCGATGGTCTCTAAGTCGATCGTACCCGATTTCTGCGCTTTCGGGAGTTCGGTGATGTACGGAGCGCGGTAGCCAGCCCGCACGGTATCGCGCAAGAACTTTTCTTTAGCGCGCATCACTTGTCCGGGAGTCGGCCAGGCGGGCAGACTTGGGTCGGCCGGGCACGGTTCGCCCAACTCCGCGAGACGATTGATCATGGTTACTGCCTGGCGCCACGTCACGTTCGTACTTAGGATCGTCTTGACGACGTCTTCCCACAGCGAAGGCGCACGCATGCAGCGGCCCGCGCCGAGCCTGCGCGCCGCTTCGAGGTCGGGCACGCGCTTGCACAGATCGTAGAAACCGCTCAGATCTTCGTCGGCGTGCAGCATCACATTAACGCGGCGAGCCATTTCCGATGCGACGCCCGGGTCACGTGCGCTCTGGCCCTTGATAGTAATGACGAGCTCGCGATGATTGCGTTGCGTCGACGCCGTCTCTTCAACACGCACGAGCATGATGCGACCGTCGCGAAGGGCTTCGGCGCGCAACAAGGCTTGGTCAGCCGCGTCCCATCGAAACGGCAGTGTTTGATACCAGCCGTGTGAGACAACTGTCGAAAAGAGACTGAAAGGCCGCTTCACCGAGAGGCGCGCGCTGGCTGTGACCATATTCAAAAAGCTTGGGTGTCGATAATATTTATCCCGCTCCCAACAGGCTCATTCAAAACCCGACGGGAAGCGGTTGATTCTATGGGCGCTCGGCGACCCGCTGCAAAAGATAAAAACGGGACTCTCGAACTCGCGCGCCGCGTCCTCGCGCACGACTGGCGAGCGCTTGCGAGAGCGATCACGAAGATCGAGAATGGCGAGGCCGAGGCGAGCCGGCTCGTTGCAGCCCTCTATCCCCACACGGGCCACGCACACATCATCGGCATCACCGGACCGCCGGGTTCAGGTAAGAGCACGCTTGTTGACTCTTTGACCGCGGTTATCCGCAAAGATGGCCGCTCCGTCGGCATCGTCGCTGTGGATCCATCGAGTCCATTCACTGGAGGCGCGGTGCTGGGCGATCGCGTGCGCATGCAGCGGCACGCAGGTGACAGCGGGGTCTTCATTCGCAGTATGGCTGCGCGGCACACGCGCGGCGGTCTCGCGCCCGCAACGCGCAACGTTATCCGAGCGCTCGATGCGTTTGGGTGCGACGTCATTCTGGTTGAGACGGTCGGCGTTGGACAGGTTGAACTTGAGATTATGAAAGTCGCGGATACGGTGGTCGTCGTGACGGTCCCCGGCCTGGGTGATTCCGTGCAGACCATTAAGGCCGGCTTGCTTGAGATCGCCGATTGCTTTGTCGTTAACATGGCCGACAGACCCGGAGCCGCGCTGACTGTCGCGGATTTGCGCGCGATGCTGACGCTCGGCGGGGCGGAAGAGCGGCGCAGGCGTTGGGTACCGCCGATTGTCGAAACGATAGCGATAACCGGCGCCGGCGTAGAGAAAGTCTGGGAGGCGTGCCAGCAGCACCGACTCGTCATCAACGCCGACGAGCGTATGGGGCGATCGCGCGACCGGCTACGCGAGGAGGTCCTCGAGGCCGTAACCCTCGGGGTTGGGAGCTATGTCAATGAGGCTCTCTCGCGTAATGGGACCATGGAAAACATTCTGGCGGCTGTGCTGCGCCGTGAGGTCGACCCAAAGACCGCAGCCGACCGCATCATCGCTCGCCACCTCAAGCGTTTATCGTAGGCTTTCGGGGTACAACGGTTAAGTAGCCCTATCTGAGCTGCTGGGTTTCCGTTGTTTGGAAGCATACTTTTGGCATATGGTTATTGAGCCCCTTATTCGGGTAAAATGAAGCTCAAAGGGGGCCGCTTCAATGATGACATTTCCTCTCGAGCTCATCTCAGAGCCTACGGAAGACGATGTGCTCCACATCGATCCGGTTGTTGAATACGACCGCCGCAAGATTTGGCGCGATTTCTCTCAGCAGATGATGGAACAGGTCGGTGACGGAGCCGAAGAACTGATCGCACGCGGTCGTCCTACGGGGCCGTAGCGCCTTTCGCACACTCACGCTCCCGACAAGGACGGCCGTCCTTACTTTTTCCACAGGAAGGGCGCGAGGCAAGAGCGCCGCAAACGACGTCGGCATGTTGGGCTTGTTAGTAGCTCTGAACTTTCTTGCTGCCAGCAAAGCGCCGCCGGCAGACACACGCGACATACGGCTTCTCGAACAAACCGTCACCCACGTCGCCAATAGCTACCCAATGAGGACTGCACAGTTGGGCGTCGTCATCGAAGAAGCAAACTCCGGTCGGCGCTTGATCTTACGCCAGGCGGGGCGCGAGTTCGCGCCCGCGTCAAATTTCAAGCTGCTCGATGCGGCCGCAGCGCTCTCCTATTTGGGTGCAAACTTTCGATTTTCAACTTCGCTGCTGGCGCGCGGCAGCATCAGCGGGGGCATCCTCAACGGGGACTTGATCCTGGTCGGTGGCGGTGATCCGATCCTCACGCGCAACGATTTGCGCGCAGCAAGCGCGGTCGTCAAAAAAGCCGGCATTGTAAAAGTTGTCGGCACGCTATTGGTTGACGACTCTTTATTTGATGGCCAACGCTATGGTTCGGGCTGGGCGTGGGATGATATGCCTTACTACTATCAACCTCCCATCCAAGCCCTCGCCGTCGATGAGGGAACGGTAGGCGTGAACGTCACGCCCGGCGATCGAGTTGGAGCAGCAGTCAGTGCCAGCCTCGAACGCGACCCGGGCTCGATGTCCGTCGTGTCGATGGCCCTAACCTCGAAAGACAAGAACACCGATGACGTCGACTGCTTTCGATCGCCGGGGAGTAAGACGATCGAAATTGTCGGGCATGTGCCCCTCTCAAAGCAAACGTCTTCGTTCCGGTGCGCCGTTGAGGACTCGAGCGATGACGCGGCTGCAGTGCTCACGCAGGCGCTCTCGGATGTCGGCATCTCGGTCGGCGCTGCTGCGCTCGGTGAGCCGCCGAAAAACATCGAGCTCGATATATCGGACTCGGGCCCGCTGCCACCCGCGTTGCCGTTGCGTTACCCAGGGGCCACGGTGCTCTGGGCACACGACTCGCCCAGCGTTGCTGAACTCTTGCGGCGGATGCTGCCGGCCAGCGATAATTTTATTGCCGAACACCTCTTCAAAATGCTGCCTGTGGCTGCGTTCGGCAAGCGTGGGTCGTTCGATGGCGGGGCCAGCGTTGAACGCCTGTTCATAGGCTCCTTGGGGCTTGATCCTCGCAGCCTCGATGGCGGCGACGGATCAGGCTTGTCGCAGGGCGATCGCATCACACCACTCGATCTGGCTGAGATCCTTCGCTGGGAAACGCGGAGCCGCAGTGGTGCCGTGCTCATCAGCGCGCTCGCCAGGGCGGGCATTGACGGCACGGTCCGACATCATTTGAAAGGCAGCGACGCAGTGGGTCGCGTGCTTGCAAAAGATGGATATATTTGGCACGTTTCGACTTTCTCTGGTTACGCACTGTCGAAGCACCACGGCCTGATGATATTCTCGATCATGTTCAACGACGTCAATGGCCCGCTACGACCAATTTACAACGCCGAGGACGAGATCGTCAAAGCGGCTGTCAACATGCCCTAGCCCCCAAGCCTTTCAGACGCGTTCGATTATATCTCGACGACTTCGCCCTGACGAGCCGGGCTCGCGTCGAAGCCATATTTATCGTGCACGGCGGCAGCGAGCGAAGCAGCTGGTCCTGGCTCTGCGTGCACGATAAACGTTTTCGGCGAGGACTGAAAATTACCGAACCAGCGAAGTAGCTCATTTCGGTCGGCGTGCGCCGAGAACCCGTCAATGTGCGCGATGCTCGCTTTGACGTCGATCGGCACTCCCATAATGCGAGGCTGTTTTTGGCCGGCCAGAAGTTGCTGGCCGATGGTGCCGGGTGATTGGAACCCGACAAAGCAGATCGTGTCGTTCGGGCGAGGCAGCCTGTTGCGCAAATGATGCAGCACGCGTCCGCCCGTAGCCATTCCACTTGAAGCGATGATAATTGCATCCGACGTTATGTCGTTCAGAGCAATTGACTCCTGTTGCGTTTGAACGTTCGTCACGAAATTACAGCCAATGTTCAGATCACCAGTTCCGAAGCGCTCCTGCAAGTTAAATCGCGTCGCTTCCGGATGCCGGGCCATGATTGCATCTGCCGCAATACCCATGGGACTGTCGACATATGTTGCCACTTTGGGAATTTTTGAGGCAGCCTGCAACTGACCGATCGCGTACAGGATTTCTTGCGTGCGCCCAACCGCAAACGCCGGAATGACGAGCACGCCTTTGCGGTTCATCGCATTGATGATCAGGGTGCGCAGGTCATCTTGAGGGTCGTTCATCGGATGGAGGCGGTCGCCGTACGTGGACTCGCACAGGACGTAGTCGCCGTCCGTAATTGGTGACGGATCGCGAAGCAACGGGCGGCCGTAGCGACCAAGATCGCCCGTAAAGACGAGCTTGCGTGTGTCGAAGCCGATCTCCATAATCGCCGAACCGAGAATGTGGCCTGCGTCGCTGAAACGGAAACTGCAGCCAGCAATGTCCTGGCGCATGTCGCCGTACGCAACGGCTTTGAACAGCGGAACGACATTATCCACATCACCGTGCGTATATAAGGGTGTTTGATGCAGCCCGCGCTCTGGATGTTTGCGAGCTCGCACCGCCTCGTCTTCTTGCAAGCCGGCCGCGTCGCGCAACACAAGTTCCGTGACGTCGGCAGTCGCTGATGTGCAGTAGATCGGCCCGTGAAAACCTTGCTGCACCAGCGCGGGTAAGTAGCCGCAATGGTCGAGATGGCCGTGCGAAAGCAGCACGACATCGAGGTGCTGCGGATCGACCGGCGGCGGCGTCCAATTGCGTTCGGTGAGCTCGCGCTGGCCCTGATAGAGGCCGCAGTCCAAAAGCACGCGCGCACCCGTGTCGGTTTCCAGCAGGTGCTTGCTGCCGGTTACGACTCCGGCGGCGCCGATGAAGGTGATGCGGGCCATGGATGCTCCCCCTCGTCCGGTTGCTCGACAAACACGGACGGGTGTTTATAGTGTTCCTTTTGGTAAAGCTCGACGCACCGGGCGACGAGCTTTGCTGGATCCGCTTCATACACGATGTGCGCGCCGGTCTGCTTGCGAAGCTTGGGAACAATCCCGGGCAAATCGTCAGCAATCCCGTCGCTGTGAGCGAGAATGCCGATCAGCTTGCCCTCGTCGTACGCGATCGCGAATTCACCGAGCGTGCCGGAGCGGCCACCGATAATGATGACGATATCCGACGAGTGGATGTTGTCGACCTCACGTCCCATGAGCCCGCTGCCCGTGTAGATGATGACGTCGAAGGCTTCAACCGGCGACTTGTAGCGCAACACGTGCTCGCTACGCGAGAGCGCCGGCGAGATGCCGATCGACATGCCGCCAACCGATTTCGCACCGCGCGCTGTGTCGTACGGTAGTCCGGGGCATGCTCCGGTGATGAGAGCGCAGCCTGCTTGCGCAATTGCAACGCCAAGATCAAACGAACGCTGACGAACTTCCGGGTTCAAATGTCCGCCGGCCGACCCCATCACACCGATCGTGCGGACGGTTCTATCTTCATTGGGATCGTATGACGGGTCGAGGTCCGGGCTGACCGTGGTCGCTTCGCCGTATGCGTGTTCTTGTGGACGTGCGGAATCGTCGCCACCTGATGCGCGTGACATGCGAAAGTCGCTTCGGTTCACCGCCGTCACCTGCCTGCGCGAGGCTTCACCGTGCATTCGTCGTAATAAAGTATTGAATGCAGACCCGTAGGGACATTCGCAACATCGGAATCGTTGCGCATGTCGACCATGGAAAGACAACGCTTGTCGACGCAATGTTGCGCCAAGCGGGTATATTCCGAGATCCATCCGCAGCCGGCGAGCGCATCATGGATACCAATCCCATCGAGCGCGAGCGCGGCATTACGATCTTAGCCAAAAATACCGGCATCGACTGGAACGGCGTTAAGATCAACATCGTCGACACGCCTGGGCACGCTGATTTCGGCGGCGAGGTCGAGCGCGTTCTCCAAATGGTCAATGGCGTGTTGCTGCTGGTTGACGCAGCCGAAGGCCCGCTGCCGCAAACTCGTTTCGTGCTGCGCAAGGCGCTCGAGCAAGACCTTCCGGTCATCTTGGTCATCAACAAGATCGACCGCAAAGACGCGCGACCCAAAGAAGTCCTCGACGAAGTGCTCGCGCTGTTTATCGACATTGGCTGCGCAGATCACCAGCTCGACTTTCCGGTCGTCTACACAAATGCGCGCGAAGGCACGGCGACGCACGACCTGTCACAGCCGGGCAGCGATATCGCTCCGCTGATGGAGACGATCATTCGCTACATCCCCGAGCCGCCAGGGATCATGGATGCACCCTTCCAGATGCTCGTGTCAAATATTGATCACAACGATTACGTAGGGCGGATTGCGGTTGGACGAATCTTCCGGGGAACGGTCCACAAAGGCGAATCCGTGGTCCGCCTTAACCGCCAGGGTTCCACGACGCACAAGGTCACTGGGCTCTTTGATTTTTACGGACTGCAGCGGCGCGAGTTAGAGCAGGCCGGCGCCGGTGACATTGTCGCGCTGGCCGGCATCGAGAACGTCAATATCGCGGAAACGATTGCGGCTGCCGAACACCCCGAAGCGGTCGATGCAGTGCTCGTTGACGAGCCGACCGTCTCGATCGATTTCCAAGTGAATATGTCGCCGTTCGCCGGACGCGAGGGAAAGTACGTGACGAGCCGTCATCTCGGCGAGCGCTTGACGAAGGAATTGGAAAGCAACGTTGCGCTGCGCGTGGCGCCAACTGCATCTCCCGACACCTTTGCGGTATCCGGCCGAGGCGAGCTTCATCTCTCAGTTCTCATTGAAACGATGCGGCGCGAAGGCTACGAGCTGGCCGTTTCGAAGCCGCAAGTTATCTCCATAGAAAAGGACGGCAAGACACTCGAGCCTATCGAGTACCTCGTCCTTGACGTCGCCGACGAACATGCTGGTGCAGTCATCGAAGCGTTGGGGCGGCGGCGCGCCAAGCTGCTGAACATGCTGAATCTCGGATCTCAGCGCCGGCTGGAGTATACCATTGCTACGCGCGCGCTCTTTGGGCTGCGCGGGGAGCTCTTGACGCTATCGCGCGGCACGGTCGTGATGAGCCACGTATATCACGATCATCAACCGCAGGAAAGCCAGGCGAGCGACCGCGGTTTTGGCGCGCTCATCAGCGCCGAAACGGGCACGGTAACTGCCTACGCGCTGGACAATTTGCAGCAGCGCGGCCGTTTTTTCATCGGCCCGCAGACGCACGTATATGAAGGCATGATCGTGGGCCGCGCTAACACCGAAGACGACATTACAGTCAACGTCTGCAAGGCCAAGAAGCTCACGAACATGCGGGCTTCGGGTTCGGATGATGCGCCCAATCTCGCGCCGCCCGAAGTGTTAACGCTCGAGCGCGCGCTGGAGGTCATCAATTCCGACGAGTTGATCGAGGTGACGCCGAAATCGATTCGCTTGCGAAAGAAAGATCTGACCGAAGAAGCTCGGCGCAAGGCGCGCATGACTGCTCGCCAACGTTCACTCGCCTAAGCGCGATCACTCATTTCGTTTCCTCCACATGTGCATGACGATGACGGCGGGGAGTGCGCCGATGCACCACCCAGCGATGATATCGATCGGCCAATGCACAAGCGCGTACATGCGCGCAACGCCGATTGCCACAGCCGTAACGATGGCGATTGCTGCGGCAGGAGCATCGATAAAACAGAGTACTGCGGCGAGAAACGCCGCGACCGCGCTGTGATCTGAAGGAAACCCATTGTCTACTGAATGTGGAAAGAGCGGTGCGACGCCGAGGCGAGCAAAGGGTCGTTGATCAAACAACATATGGCCGCCGAGAAGATCGAGTCCAACAGCTGCCACAGTGCCTAACGCAAACCAAGGAAGCAGTCCGTGGGGCCGACGTCGCCACAAGCCGTACACAAATGCAGCGAGGCTCACACAGAGCCCGTAGTTGGCAATTGCAATCATCGTGCCATCGAGCCACGCGTGACCCCACAGCGAATGGAAGAACGAAACCACCTGCATACGATCGAGTTCCAAATACAAGCACGCGGTGTCCTCTACGCGCGTTATTGATGGAAAACACGCCGGTGGGGCAGGAAAGGACTAGATGATTTGTCGCAACTAGGGGGCCATGCCGGTTCATCCCATCCATCACCTAGCTATAGGCACGGATGCCTTTAACGTCGCCAAGAAATTCTACGGCGCCCTGTTGCCCGCGCTTGGCTTCGATCTCGTCTTCGAAAAGGATGACTCGTTTGGCTACCAGCGGGAAGGTTTCGAAATTATCGTCCTCAAGGGCAAGAGCCTCAAAGATGACCTGTGGGACGGCGAGCGGCGCGTGGGCTTCGACCATTTGGCGCTGAACGCGGACTCACGTGCGAAAGTGGACGAGTGTGCGAAGATTCTCGACGAGCTGGGCGCCGAAGTGGATGACGCTCCGGCTGTTGTGAACGAGATGGGTGAGGATTACTACGCGCTGTGGGTCCGCGATCCAAGCGGCCTGCGCATCGAAGTCGTCTACCAGGGAAGTTAAAAAGAACGGACCTACAAGTCTTCCGTTGTTTTCAGCGCCAAGGCCTGTTTGAGGACCTTGAGGCCTAGCAGTGCGCATTTCAAGCGCGCCGCGGAAATATTGATCCCCAAGTTTTCAAGCACGTCTTCTTTGCCGATCTTTGCGATCTCAGCCACCGGTTTGCCCTTCACCGCCTCAGTAAGAAGCGACGCGGACGCTTGGGATATCGCGCATCCGCGGCCGCTGAATTTTATGTCGTCGACGAGACCGTCGCGCAGCTTGAGATCCATACGGATTTTATCGCCACACAACGGATTGTTGTCCTCAAAGCTGGCGTCCGGCGATTCCAATGTGCCCGCATTGCGCGGGTTGCGATAGTGATCGAGGATGAAATCGCGATAGAGCTCATCCATGCCGCTGAAGTCGTTTACCACGGTGACTCTCTCAGGCAATTTTGAAGATGCGCTTGGCCACACCGATGCCGGCAATGAGCGCGTCGATTTCGGCAGGCGTGTTGTAGATGTAAAATGACGCTCGGGTCGTCGCCGGCACGCCGAGTTTCTCCATCAGCGGCTGATTGCAGTGATGGCCCGCGCGCACGCAAATGCCTTCCCGATCCAAGATACTCGCCAAGTCGTGAGCGTGAATGTCGCCAACCGTCATCGAGATCACACCCGTGCGGTATTCGATGCCGGGTCCATAAATCGTGACGTGAGATTCACGCGAAAGCTTGTCAAGCGCGATCGTTGCAAGCTTCATCTCGTAGGCGTGAACGCGCTCCATGCCGATTGTTTCGAGATAATCGACGGCGGCACCGAGACCAATAGCTTCAGCGATCGCAGGCGTTCCCGCCTCGAATCGGGCGGGCACGTCCGCATAGGTCGACGACTCGTAGCCAACGACGTTGATCATGCCGCCGCCGGCCAAAAATGGGGGCATTGCATCAAGCAGTTCTTTGCGCCCCCACAAAACGCCGATGCCCGTCGGGCCCAACATCTTGTGCGACGAAAAGGCCATGAAATCGCATTGCCAGTCGGTGACGTCGACGGGCATACGAGGGACTGCCTGGCATCCGTCAACGACGCTGAGCGCGCCTGCCGCGCGTGCGCGAGCGCTCAACTCTTTCACCGGATTAATCGTGCCGAGCGTGTTGCTGACCGCCGTGAATGCGAAGAGCTTTGCCCCGTCGAGCAGATCGTCGAGGTGCGTCAGGTCAAGCCTGCCGTCCGCGGTGATGGGAACAAACCGCAGCTTGGCTTCTTTTTCGTGAGCGAGAATCTGCCACGGAACGAGATTGGAGTGATGCTCCATCTCGGTCGTCACGATGACATCGCCTTTGCGAATATTGTGGCGTCCCCAAGCATAGGCGACGAGGTTCAATCCTTCGGTCGCATTGCGGACGAAGATGCATTCGGCTGCGCACGGCGAGCCGACGAAGCGTGCAACTTTGGCTCGCGCCTCTTCATAAGCTTCGGTGGCAAGTTCGCTGATATGATAAATGCCGCGGTGAATGTTGGCGTGGTAGCGGCGGTAGTAATCATCCATCGCCTCAATCACTTGGACCGGCTTTTGCGAGGATGCCGCGCTGTCGAGAAACACGAGCGGCTTGCCATGCGGGCGCTCTTTGAGGATGGGAAAATCGGCGCGGATGAGGGCGACTTCAGCTTCGGATAATACGAGCGGGTGATCCCGCTCTGTAACGGCGCTCTTCACGACGGCGTCTCCACGAAAATGCGGCCGTCTGAAACATGGACCGGGTAGGTGCGCACCGGGCGAACTGCGGGCAAGGCCTTGACTTGGCCGGTGATTACGTCGAAACGAGCGCCATGGCGCGGACATTCGATTTCCTTGCCCTCGAGCTCACCTTGACCCAACGGCCCGCCGTCATGCGTGCAGATGTCATCGATGGCGTAGATGTTGCCACCATAATTGCACAGCGCGATCCGCAGGCTGTCGACCGTCACGGTTTTCACTTTGCCTTCGGGAATCTCGTCGACGCTGGCGACATCGACCGTCTGTGGGGACACGTTACGAAGCTCCCACCCGACCAAGGTGCGGCGCAAACATGCCGCTGAGCGGTTCCGTCACGCTTGGCCTGCCGAACTTCTGAAATACTTCTTGGAAAAAACCTTCGACGATGAGGCGCGCGCCTTCATCCGGTGAAAGACCGCGGGTTTCGGTATAAAATAACTGCTCTTCGTCGACAGGTCCCACAGTGGCGCCGTGCGTGCAGCGCACGTCGTCGGCCTCGATCTCGAGCATCGGCTCGGTGTCGGCGCGTGCGCCTTCACCCAGCAGGAGGTTGCGATTGGCCTGATACGCGTCGCTGCGCTGCGCGCCGCGATCGATGACGATGACCCCGGTGTACGACGAATGCGAACGGTCATCCAGAGCAGCCTTGAAAAGCAAATCGCTGCGAGTATGAGGGGAGCGATGGCCCTGGAGCGTGCGATAATCGAATTCTTGCCGATCTTCTGCAAAGATAAGTCCGAGCATGTCGCTTTCCGCGCCCTCGCCACGCAGCTCGACCTCGACGTCGCTGCGCGCGAGGCGGCCGCCGATCCCGAAGTTGAGGCTGACGAGCTTGGAATCACGCGCCATGGTGGCGCGCTGGTGCGAGAACACAGAACTCGTCTTCGCGCAGTCTTGAACATGGGCATAGTGAACGGCCGACGCTTCACCGCAAATGACATCGACAACGCCGGCGGAGACACGCTCACTTTCGCGATGCGTTTCAGCGACGGTGAGCTTCGACTTGGCGCGCGCCACGATAACGACGCGAGGATATGTACCCGCCGTCACGTCAATGCGGATGGGCTCGCTGGCCTCAAAACCTTCAGGTGCGAAAACGAAAATGCCGTTTTGCCACGCTGCTTCCGCGATCGCTGCATAGCGGCCCACCGACTTTCCGTGGTGCTCCATGCTGATGGCTTCGCGTATCGCGTCTTCGTGCGTGCCAAGCGCCTTAACGAGCGAGCAGACGACGAGCCCGCGCTTGATGTCGGCGTCGGCGGCCCAAAAGTCAAAGGCCGTCGGCACCGGGGTTGGCGCGCGCAGGTCGATACCTGCAAGCGAGAGGCGGCGCCAGCCGGGCGTTTTCTCATCGGGTTGCGGCAGCGCTTCGTAACGCATGAACGCGGATCGGCGCAGATCGCCCAGCCAATCTGGTTCGTCCTTCAATATCTGGTCGATCAGGCCGCGCTCAATTTGTGCTTGCGGCGTCAGGATGCTGTCTGCCACGTGAATTAGCCGACAGAGCCTTCCATCTCGAGCGCGATAAGCCGGTTGAGCTCGACCGCATACTCCATCGGCAGCTCCTTGACGAACGGTTCGAAGAAGCCATTGACGATCATCGTCGTCGCTTCGACCTCAGTCATGCCGCGGCTCATAACGTAGAACAGCTGCTCCTCGCCGACCTTCGATACCGTCGCTTCGTGCTCGATGCGCACGTTCTTCGCGTCAATCTCCATGGTTGGATACGTGTCCGAGCGCGACTCGGGATCCATGAGCAGCGCGTCGCAGCGCACGTTGGATTTGACGCCGTCGCAACCTTCGTACACCTTGACGAGACCGCGATAGCTCGTGCGTCCGCCGCCCTTGCTTACTGACTTGCTCGTGATGATCGAGGTCGTATTCGGCGCGGCATGAACCATCTTCGAGCCTGCATCCTGATGCATGCCTTCGCTCGCGTACGCGATGGAGAGCACGTCCCCGCGCGCGCCTTCGCCCACCATGTATACAGACGGGTATTTCATCGTCAGCCGCGAGCCGATGTTGCCGTCCACCCATTCGACGTGCGCATTCTTGTGCGCTATCGCGCGCTTGGTCACAAGGTTGTAGATGTTCTTATACCAGTTTTGGATGGTCGTATAGCGGATGTGGGCGCCTTCTTTAGCGATGAGCTCCACAACGGCCGAGTGCAGCGAGTTGCTCGAATATGTCGGCGCGGTGCATCCTTCAATGTAGTGCACGAACGAGCCGGGCTCGGCAATGATGAGCGTTCGCTCGAACTGCCCCATGCTCTCTGCATTGATGCGGAAATAGGCCTGCAACGGAATGTCGACGTGCACGCCCGGGGGAACCCAAATGAACGAGCCGCCCGACCACACTGCAGAGTTGAGCGCTGAGAACTTGTTGTCGGCTGGCGGGATAACCGTGGCAAAGTGCTCGCGCACGATGTCCTCGTGCTCGCGCAGGCCTGTGTCCATGTCGCCGAACAGGACGCCTAAGGCTTCAAGATCTTTGCGGATACTGTGGTAGACGACCTCAGAGTCGTACTGGGCCGTAACGCCGCCGAGAAATTTGCGCTCGGCCTCGGGGATGCCCAGGCGGTCGAAGGTTCGCTTGATATCCTCAGGCACTTCCTCCCACGTCTTGCCCTCGACGTCGGAGGCGCGCATGTAGTAATAAATGTCGTCAAAATTAATCTGACCCAAGGCCTCGAGATCGGCCCATGGCGGCAGCGGTTTTGCAAAGAAAATGTCGAGCGAGCGGTGGCGGAAATCGCGCATCCACTGCGGTTCTTTTTTCATGAGTGAGATCTGCTCAACGATATCGTGATCGATACCCTTACGCGCCTTGAACGCGTAACTATCGGTCTGGTCGCGGAAACCGTATTTGTAGTCTTTGTCGACGAGCGTTTTCGCCTGGGTTGCCATCAGAATCTAAGCCTCCACGAGCTCTTTGATGAGCGGGTCGTAGCCCTGCGCCTCGAGCTCGTGCGCGAGCTCAGGTCCGCCTTCTTTGACGATCTTGCCGCGCACCATGACGTGCACGACGTCGGGCTTCAGGTAGTTGAGAATACGCTGGTAATGCGTGATCAACAGAATCGACCGTCCTGGACCGCGCTGTGCCTCAATGCCCTCGGCGATGATGCGCAGAGCATCGATGTCGAGACCTGAATCGGTTTCGTCTAAAATTTCGAGTTCGGGTTGCAGTATGAGTGCCTGCAAAATCTCAAGCCGCTTCTTCTCGCCGCCGGAGAATCCGTCATTGACGTAGCGGCCGAGCACCGCCGGATCCATCTTGAGCTTGGCAATGCCCTCGTCCAGCAGTTTCTTGAACCGCGCGGGTGTGAGCGGCGCGGCGCCCTTTGAGTGCGCCATAAGCGCATTACGCATGAAGTTCGCTACCGAAACGCCAGGCACGGCAGACGGATATTGGAAGCCGAGAAACATTCCGAGCAACGCGCGTTCGTTGGGCGGCAGATCCAAAATGCTTTTGCCCTTAAAGACAATGTCGCCCTTCGTGACGGTGTACTTCGGATGGCCCATGAGGGCAAGCGATAGGGTGCTCTTGCCGGACCCGTTTGGGCCCATGAGCGCATGCACGGAGCCGTGATCGACGATCAGGTTGATTCCGCGGATGATTTCCTTATCAGCCACGTTGACGTGAAGATCGCGAATCTCAAGAAGTCGGTCAGCCATTGAATCCTTTCCTCAGGACGGAGGCCATGGTACTGGGACACCCCGCCATGGGCGCGAAGGCGCTGCCCCCCGAACCTCGTAAGGCATGCCTTTGACTTCTTATATTGTAAGGCTGGGCGCTAGGATAGTCAAGATAAGCCTTGAAAATCTATGCTACATTCTATATACTAATGGTGACACCCTCGCCAAGCAACCCAAGGGGGGCTTGGTCGAGCGGTGCGCATAAAATGATGAGAGAGTCAAGCTTTTTTCAGACCCCCCGCGGGCGAATCGTCGAATCGCTCAAGCGCCATCGCGCCCGAACGGCGGTCGAGCTTTCACAAGAGCAAGGCGTGACGCCCAACGCGATTCGCCAGCACCTCGCGCGCCTCGAGCGCGACGGGCTTGTTGCCGAGCGCACGAAGCGTCTCGGTCGCACGAAGCCAACCTTTGTGTACTCGCTCACCGAAGATGGCGAACGCCTCTTTCCGCAGCGGTATCCGTTGCTGCTCAACGTGCTGCTGGATGAGCTGCAGCGTGAAGACCCCGCCAAGCTCAAGGAATTGTTCTCGAAGATCGGCCGTCGTTCGGCGCAGCGGCATGCCGCGCGTTTCGCCGGTAAGGATCTTGCGGGCAAGGTCGCCGAGCTTGCGACATTCTTGCGCGAGCGCGGCGTAGTCGTTGAGTACGAAAAAACGCCCACTGGATTTGCCTTCCGAGAATTCAATTGCCCGTTTAAGGATACCGTGACCACTCATCCTGAGATCTGTTCCATGGTGCACTCGCTCATGGAAGAGGTGCTGCCCCACAAGCCGCACCAAGTTACTTCGATCTCCCGTGGCGACGATCACTGCGAATTCGAGCTCGCCGCTTCCACTAAGTCGCCCGCACGGCCCGCGAGCGCGGTGCCTGCGATGACCGGAGAGGTTTAATGGATTTTCCGAAGTTTCAAGAACTCGTTACCAACAGAGACGGGTTTGCTCAGATGGAGAACCCGACGGCAACGGGCGAGTACTTCTCCGACTCGTGCGGCGACATGTACACCTTTTATCTGAAGATTGGGCCTGGGGAGCGCATTGACGATATCAGCTATTTCACCACGGGCTGCGGATTCGGCGTCGCCACCTGCGCGATCGTGACGTCGCTTGCCAAGGGCAAAACGGTCCAAGAGGCCGAGCAGATTTCCACGAAGGACGTCGAGGACTACCTAGGGGGGTATCCTGAGAGAAAGCGAGATTACCCCGAGCGCGTGCTTGAGGCTCTCCATATCACGCTCTCCAACTACCGGAGTGCGCAGGCCCCCACAACGGCGGCCGAAAGTTTCTCGAAAATTAACTAACTTTCACCTGATCTTAACGCTCCTATAGGATTATCAAGGGGCACTTCCGCGTTACTATCTCGAAGGGTACCGGAACGCCTAGTTCGCGTTTAACCACCTCCGCGGATCGAGCGTGAGACAAATGGCATAATCGAAGAACGCGAAGTGCGCCAACTTGAGTCCATATGAAACGATTGCAGCGTATACAGAGTAGGGCATAAGGAAGAAAGAAAGGGCCGGCGACCGCGCCGCTCACAACGCAATGAAAACAGCAACACTTCCACTACTGGCCCGACGCGGGCCATCCCAAGCGCCGACAGATACCATTTCTGTCGGGGCGAATTTAGACGTTTCCAGCGCACGGCGATTTGGACGCGCGGTTTCGCGCATGATCGATCGCCGCTCCTCGCATGTTATCGTCGATATGTCGAAATTGCAAAACTTCGACTCGTCGGGGTTCGGCTCGCTGATCTCGGGCCTCAAGAAATTCAACGACGCGGGCGCCACGCCGGTCGTTGTGTGCAAGCACCCGTCGGTCCGCCGCCTCATGGACTTCGCGGGCGTGTCGCGAACGTTCACGGTCGTCGGCACCATGACGGATGCTCGCCGCGCACTCGCCGCCTTTCAGGCAGACGCACTCGCGTCGTAAGCATTAAACATGAACGGCATACGAGTTTTTGAAAGTCTTGAGGAAGCGCTCGCAGCAGGGTTTGCGCTCTTCGACCGCATTCCAGGCGGTTACTTAGTTCGCAAGGACGTGGGCGGCCACTTCGCGCTCGCCGTCGTCAAGCTTAAAACCAAAGACCGGGAACCCGTCGAAAAATAGGTCCGCTAGGCGTCGAGGGTGAGGAAGCTCTCGACGACCTGCGGATCGAACTGCGTGCCGGCACCTGCCTGCAGTTCTTTGATCGCACCTTCGCGAGATAGAGCACGGCGATAAGGTCTGTCACTGGTCATCGCGACATACGCCTCGAGTACAGACAAAATACGCGAGAGTAAGGGAATCTCCGTGCCGGCAAGCCCGTGCGGGTAACCCGCTCCATCAAAACGCTCTTGATGGTGGCGGACTGTAGTTGCGATCGCCTCGCAATCCTTGAGACCCTTGAGCATCTCATATCCAAATTCCGGATGCCTCTTGATGATCTCGTAATCTTCTTTCTCGAGTTTGCCTGGCTTGCTCAAAATGAGCCCCGGAATCGCGAGCTCGCCGATGTCCAGCAAGGCAGCCGCGCACAAGAGCACGTGGCGCTGATGGTCGTCGAGATTTGTCGCATTGCCGTATCGAGCGGCGAGCGAGTTCACTTTTATGAGCTGTTCGCGCTTGGCGCGGCCAGCGTTTGCGAGTGCTGCAATGAAGGCGGCAAAGGGCTTGAGGTCGCCTTCTAACTTTGCGATAATATCATCCGACTTAATCGCTTGCTGCGCTTCACCGCGCTTGGCGGCATAGAGCGAGGCGTCTGCGACACCGATGAGATCGTCGCGGCCTTCGCATTCGTCTGGATACACGGCGACGCCGATCGACAGCCGAATGGGGATGGATTGGTGCTCGTCAATACGGAACGGCTCCCGACTCACTTCAGCCGAAAGACGCTCCGCAAATTTCCAAGCCTGCTCGCGATCTGTCTCGGGCAGAATGGCGCAAAACTCATCGCCGCCGTAACGACCGATGACGTCTGTCTCACGGGCCACCCGGCGCAAAACGGCGGAAACTTCCTTCAGCACGCTGTCGCCCACTGGATGCCCGTACGTATCGTTGAAGGCTTTGAATTTGTCGATGTCCATCATGAGCAACGAGAGTTTCGAATTCGAGCGCCGCGCTCGCTTCAGCTCGTAGGCAAGGCGCTCTTGTACCGAGCGCTGGTGCGGCAAACCGGTCAGCGCGTCATTTTCGGCCAACACTTTTGCGCGTTCATACAACTTCGCATTTTGAACGGCCACGGCGGACTGCTCTGCGATCGCCGACAGGAGCTTGAGGTGTCGCTCGTCGTACGTGTTCGCTTCATACGATTGCGTTGAGATCGTGCCGATGGTGCGGCCGCCGGCGTTCATAGGCACCGCAACAATCGATTGAACGGTCGTAGGTCCTTCACCGATTCTCTTGCTCGTCAGCCGGTCACGCTCTTCCTTATTGCGCACGAGCACGGGTTTGCCCGTCTCTATTACTCTGCCAACGATCGTGCCCTTGAGGCTGTGTTCGGCGGGTGGGAAGACGCGTTCGCCTTCAACGAGGTATTCGAGCGTCACGGCGTCACTCTCACCAGATCGCAGCGCCACGAAGAACAGCGGCGCGTCGATAACGCGTTTGACCTGTTCGTGAATTTTGGCAAAGACTCGGTGCAGGTCGAGCTCGGACGACACCGCGCTTGCAACTTCAACAAGCAGGTTGAGGTCTGCGGCTCGTTGGGTACTGGCGCGCAAGTTCTTGAGGTTTTCAACTGCCACCGCGGCTTGTTCTGAAATAGCAGTCAGCAGGTCACAATCGGATTCGGAGTATGAATGCGCGCGCGGGCTCTGCACGGAGAGTACGCCGACGACCCGATCACCCAGCTTCATTGGCACGATAAGCGCCGATGCCGGCTCTTGCGCATCGCCGAGCGTGACGGAGCGAACGGCATTCCAGTCCTCAGGCCTGCGGATGATGACCGGGTGGCCGGAACGCGTGACATCGCCCGAGACCGTCGTTAATGGAAGGCGTACACGATCGACTGAGCGGCGGCCGAATTCAGCGCTGTACTCGATCTCCAAATTCTGACCATCGGGCGTCAAGAGCGCCGCGACGAAAAGCGAGGCGTCCATGACTCGGCCGACAAGCGTGTGGAACTTGGCAAAAAGGTCCGCCAAATCGAGCCCGCTGGAGAGCGCACGTGCTGTTTCCAGCAGCAGGTTGAGCGCTTTGGCCCCGTGCTCACCAAGTGCCGCTTCACGCGCGATCTCGAGATTTTGGCCGACGAGGACGGAAGCGTATTCTAAGAGGACGTTGTCACCGGCACTAAACGGCGCGTCGGATTGTAGCACGCTGAACCCGATGATCGCGCCGGCAATGCGGATCGGACAGACCATCGCATAGGCGAGCCGGCCGCGCGAGGTTCGCGATCCGGGGTCGATATGCCGCACCCCGGCAACCACTGGCAATTCGCACAGTTGCTCCGACGCAAGTGCAAATGCGAGTGTCTGAGCATCAAGCGGTTCAGCCGTTTGCTGGCCGCGATCGGCGTGGTAATGGTAGCGCACTGGGCTTGTAATGTCGCGATCGATCGTCGCAACGGTGAGGCGTCGAATCCCGCGCGCATAGAAGATGTCATGAAGCTCGGCCAGCGCCTTGTCGCCGTTTGAACGGGCAAAGGTCGCAGCTATTGCACGAAAATCGTCTGAGGTCGGGCTGGAACCCGCCTCTACCGGCTTTTGCTCATCCATATTGGGGTCGTATGACTCCTCAGCGTTGCTCTTCATTTATTATCGGCAGGTAACCCATGTCGTGGAACCTTCTCTGTGAGCTGGATATCTTCCACAATCATATGGAATTTGGCGGTCTGGGTCACAAAAGCGGGACCGGCGCGGTCCAGGCGTCACGAACATCCGGCGGGACCGTCCTACAAGCGGTGATTCACTATGCAACCGCGAGATAAGTTTTTCAGCGCCTTGTTCGGCATTCGGTCCGCTGCTTCCGGGACGCAGAAGGGATCGGGTGGCGTTGAAGTCGTCGCTGCCGGTCGAGCGCTCGACGTTGACGCAATGGAGGCTATTCGCTCCAAACTGATGTCATGCGCGCAACGCGGTAACTGGAACTATGTGCTCGACCTGAGCAAAGTCCAATCAATGGATTCGCCCGGGCTTGGAATGCTCGTAAGCGCGCTTCGCTCGATTCGAGATCTGGGTGGAACGGTTGGGCTTGTGACGAGCTCGTCTCGCTTGCAGCACGTCTTGGAGTTATGCGCCCGCGACCGCACCTGCAGCATCTTCAGCCGCACGGCTGACGCAGTCACCGCTCTCACAGGGGCCACACAGCCGAAGACCGCCGCATAGTCGGCAAAGGTCCGGCTCGGTTTCTCCCTTAAAGAGGCGCCCATGCCTCGCGATGTCCCCGTCGGCAATGGCTCGATGCTCATCACGTTCGATGGCATCTACCAGCTGAAGGATATCTATTTTCCGTACGTCGGGTCTGAGAATCACAGCCCCGGCGACATCAACCGCACGGGGATTTGGATCGACGGCCAGTTTGCATGGCTTTCCGACGACGCATGGCGGCGTTCCATCGCGTACGAGTCCGACTCGATCGTCACGCGGATCACTCTCGAACACGACGGACTGCAAGTTCGCCTGGTCTGCAACGACGCGGTGGATTTCGACCGGACGATTTTCTTCCGGCGCTTCCAAGTGACCAACCTTGCCGCGGGCCCGCGCGAGATCCGGATGTTCTTCCATTATGACTTACATATTGAGGGCAACGAGGTCGGCGACACGTTTGCCTACCATCCCCACCTCGGCGCGCTCATCGCATACAAGCGGCGGCGATATTTCCTCATGAATGGGCAGATTGGCGACAGCACGGCGCATCATGTCGGAATTTCGTCGTGGGCGACCGGATTAAAAGAGGTCAACGGTCTCGAGGGCACGTGGCGCGATGCCGAGGATGGAGAACTCAGCCGCAATCCTATCGCGCAAGGCTCAGTCGACGGCACGATAGCGCTGCACGCACGGGCCGTGCCTGCCGGCGAGGAGGTCACGTTTCATCACTGGCTCGCAATTGCGGAAACCTATGGCGACGTGCATGCGCTCGACGACTTGGTGCGCGAGCGGGGACCTTCACCCTTTATGTCGCGCACGCTCGATTATTGGCGGTTGTGGATTAACAAAGAGCCCATTGACGCCGCGGATCTCGACGATGCGCTCCTCGAACAATACAAGCGCAGCTTGCTCATCATTCGAACCCAGATCGATAATCACGGCGCGATCATTGCCGCCAACGACACGGACATCTTACGCTTTGCTCGCGACACGTATTCGTACATGTGGCCGCGAGATGGGTCGCTCGTGGCGACAGCACTCATCAAAGCAGGACACCACGCCACCGCCGGAAACTTTTTTAAATTCTGCGCAGACGCGATGACCGCGGGCGGATACCTGCTGCACAAGTATAATCCTGATGGATCGCTCGGTTCATCCTGGCACCCGTGGATGGACTCCTCCGGCCGCGAGCAGCTGCCCATTCAAGAGGACGAAACTGCGCTCGTGCTCTACGCGCTGTGGGAGCACTACAAAAAGTATCGCGACGTGGAGTTCATCCAGCCCCTGTATCGTCGCATCATTACGGTCGCTGCGGATTTTATGTGCCGCTATCGCGACCCCGCCACGAAGCTGCCACTCACCTCATACGATCTCTGGGAAGAACGTCACGGCATACATGCATTTACGATTGGAGCGGTCTGGGCGGGGCTGCGCGCTGCTGCTAATTTTACGGAGTTATTCGGGGAGTCGCGCCGCAGCGCAATGTACAGCGCGGTGGCCGAAGAGATTCATCAGGCCGCCGGCAAGTACTTATGGGCCCCGGATCTCAATCGTTTCCTACGCATGATCAATTTTACGCCCGATGGAACGCTTATCCGAGATGAGACCGTTGATAGTTCGCTCTTCGGCCTATGGTATTTTGGCATGCTGTCGCCGCGCGATCCGCGCATTGAGGCCACGGTAGCGGCGATTCGTGACCGGTTATGGATTAAGACCGGCGTCGGCGGCTGCGCACGCTACGAAAACGATTACTATCAGCGCTGGCAAGACGTGCCAGGCACAGTGCCTGGGAATCCCTGGTTTATTTGCACGCTGTGGCTCGCGCAGTATGGTATTGCAGCGGCACAATCGATGATGGAGCTCAACGATGCACGCCAAATATTACAGTGGGTGTGCGATCACTCGTTCCGCAGCGGCGTCCTCGCGGAGCAGGCACACCCGCTCACAGGAGTTCCGCTGTCGGTATCCCCGCTCACCTGGAGTCACGCGACCTTCTGCTTGGCGTTTGAAGAGTACGTGCGCCGCTGGCACGAGCTCCAGCTGTAGTCACAAAGGGTCAGGGGCACTCGGTGAACTCGAATCCTTGTCGAGCGCGATGTTAATCGACTCCTGAGGATTGCTAAACACTTGCTTAACCTCGTCATTCTCAGCCGACGAGCCTGTTGAAATGATTAGATAGCCTCCCCAATCATCGTGGTAATCTTCCGCAGTCGGGATCCCGAGAAGCAGCACTTCAAAGGCCATATGCTGAAGGTCAGCATTCTCGTGCGAAGTTGTCATTATAACGTTCTTCTCTGTTTCTTCGCCATTGAATCGCCGGGTTATCAAGTGATCAGCGATGAAACATGCCTCGGTACACCGCCTGCCGTGGAACATTAGATAAACAGCTCCAGCGTCGAGGACCCTCTCGATAGCGGCCTCTAACGTACTCTCATCCCAGTCCGTCTTGTTTAGAAAGAAAGCGCCGGTAAAGAATTTGGGAAGCTCCGTTAGTTGCGTCCGTGGCACATCGGCTAGACTGCCAGCAGCAAAATAGATAGGGTGGCCTTGATGTTTGGCAATTAGATCCAAGGTCACGGCAGCCGCCTGTATGTCGGACCGGACACCATTGGCGCATTAGATTGGAAGTCACGCAAGACCGACGTTATCGTGAGTTCAAAACTCTCGAATTCCGAGTCCGCTACCTTCGCCGGTGCTTTCGCAACCGTGCCGCGAATGCAGTACGCCGCCGCGTCAAGCACGCACCACAAAGCCGCCTGACCGCAGCGCTTCACATTGGCACACGCTTTCGAGCCTGAGTGCAGCCGCAAAGCGATGTGCGAGGCATCCCTCACGGATAGTTCCGCCGAGGCGAGTACTGCCACGCGTGCGGCGCCGTCAGCATCCATTGTGAGAAACAATATCGCCTTGGCGGCATCGCCAGTTGAATGCGCTCCAAGCTCGAAGCGTAGCGGAGGTGGCAGCGTCGACCCTATCTCTTCAGACATTATTGCTTTTTACGCGTGAATCGGTCGAGCACGTATTGTGCAATCTGCTTGGCCGCCTGTGCTGAGTAGTAAGCGAACTGTCGGGGTGACGTCGCCGTCTTGCCCATTGCCTCGTCAATGACTCCTTGAGCGAAAGTCTCGAGCTCTTGGTCTCGCTCGAGTTGATATGGATTACGCTGTTGTTGCACCGGCTGATCTTGCGAGGGCTTCTCCGTCATACGGGCTCGACCAAGAACGGATTTGTCGCACGCTCGGCGCCAATCGTCGTGAGCGGGCCATGACCGGGAACCACGACAACCTCGTCCGGAAACGTTAAGAGCTTGCGCCGAATGGACTCGATGATTTCGGGGAACGAGCCGCCCCACAGATCCGTGCGACCAATGCTGCCGGCAAAAAGCGTGTCACCAGAGAGCACAGTTGGATTAGCCTCGTCCACGACGAAGCTTACACTGCCCGGAGAATGACCGGGCGTATGCACCACTTGAAGACTGCGGCCGCCCACATCAAGACGTTCGCCTTCAGTTAACAAGCGATCGAGCGTCGTCGTGCTTGGGGTCGGCACCCCCAACCAGGCTGCCTGCTGAGCAAGATGCTCGTAGAGCGGCACGTCTCCCTCATGCATCATGGCGGGAGCGCCAGTAAGCGCCTTAAGTGCTGCGAGCGCGCCAACGTGATCGATGTGCGCGTGCGTTGCAATAATCGCTTTCACCTTGAGGTCGTGGCGTTTAAGCGCGTCGATGATCTGTCCAACGTCATCGCCGGGATCGACGACAATGGCGTCCTTTGTCTGCTCATCGCCAATGATGACGCAGTTGCACTGTAGCGGTCCAACGGGAAAATGTTCAAGAATCAAGATTAGGCATTGTGTTTGTGTGGCGGCGGAAGCTGCCCTGCCCGCGCACAGAGGTCTGCCGGTACCGCGCTGTCAAAACGCATACCGCTTTGGAGAAAATCTCTATCCAAACACCACGGAGTGCAGATCAAATTGCGGTCGACCTCGATCGCAAGATCGAGGCCTACATCCGCTGCTCGGATCCGAACGGCGCGGAATTCGATCAGCTCGCGCTTGAGCTCTTTGCATATCAGTATGCGAACAACGATCCGTATCGCCAGCTCTGCGATCAGCGAGGACGAACCCCTGCAAACGCGGAGTCGTGGCGGGAAGTCCCGGCTTTGTCGGCTGTCTCGTTCGGCGACGCGCGGATCGCGTGTTTCCCGGAAGAGCGCACCACAGTTACATTTGTATCAAGCGGCACAACCCGCTCCGGCGACCCGGCGCCCAATTCGAGCGGCAGGTCCATGCACGAGCTCGAGAACACACAACTCTACGACGCCTCGTTGCTCGCGCATTTCCGCCAATGTGTAATACCGGATCTCGATAGGATCCGCATGATACTCCTTTCACCGTCATCCGACGACGCGCCACAGTCATCGCTAGCGTACATGTTATCGAAGGTATTCTCGACCTACGGCAACGGCGGTGGCTTCTTCATGAGAGGCGACGCGCTCGACGTTGAAGGAGTTGCGAAGGTGCTCCGAGAGACCCGCGAGCCGGCACTCGTTTTCGGCACAGCCTTCGCGTTTGTCCACTTCCTCGATTATTGTGCCTCCACGGAGTTGAGCTTCACCCTTCCGCAACGCAGTCGCATCGTTGAAACGGGCGGCTTCAAAGGTAAATCTCGCTCAATCGCCCGCGATGAGCTCTATGACGCGCTGTCTTGCACATTCGGCGTCAGTCACGAGTTCTGCATTTCGGAGTATGGGATGTGCGAGCTGGGGAGCCAGTGGTACGACGCGGGACTTGCCGATGCACTCGCTGGACGGTCTGCGCGCGAGCAGCTCAAAGTGGGTCCTCATTGGACACGCACGCTCGTTGTTGACCCGGTGACCGCCCAAGAGCTCCCTTATGGGTCGACCGGCCTTTTGCAGGTCTTCGACCTAAGCAATCGTGGCTCTGTAGCAGCAGTCCTTACCGGCGATCTGGCAACTCAAACCGGTGGCGGCTTCTTCTACGTCAGCCGTTCGCAGGCAGCTCCGCCCAAAGGGTGCAGCATCGCCGTGGATGCAATGCTGGGCTCTCGTGATTGACATGACCTCTCTGTCCGCCCGCCAAGACGCTTTGCTGCGCGGCGCGGCGCAGTGGCGCGATCGGAACTCTGCGGTCCGCGTTGCGGCACGCGAGGCTTTTCGTGATGGGGAGTGGCCGCCGGAGGTGGTCGAGGCCGCGCTCGAAGTGGTGCTCCGCGACGCCGACGAGCAGCTGGTCGCATGGCGGGCGCCCGAAGCCGAACTGACCGTGCTCGCCATTCTCCCGGGCAACGTCATAGGACCAACGATCGCGACGGCATATTGCGCAGCGGCGGCTGGGTCCAAGTTGATGCTCAAGTCTTCAAGCCGCGAGCTGCAATTGGCGGATATTCTTGCAACCCAGTTCGAGCAGTTGGGACCGCCGGTTGCTGGAACGCTGCGGCCGATGCGCTGGAGCGGCGGTGACGTGGACTTTGAGGCCAAAGTCTTTCGGCTCGCACAGCGTATCGTTGTCTTTGGCGACGACGCCACTATCGAAGACGTCAAGCAACGTGCTCTGGAGGCAGCCGTGAAAGGCTATGGCAGTGCGTTCAGCGTCGGCTTTGTGCCGTCCGGAAGCGATATCGAGGCCGCGACGCAGGCTGCGGCGTTTGATGTCGCTTTGTTCGACCAGCGAGGCTGTCTGTCACCCCAAACAATCTATGTCGAAGGGAGCGAGGCGCAGGCGATCTTGTTTGCGCACGGGCTGAGCATATCGCTGAGCAAACTCGGTGCCTCGCTGCCACGAGCGCGCGCTGGGGAAGCAGAAAGAGCGGCGGTCGCAGAGTTCATACGGCGGCTCCATGTGCGCGCGCTGCCTCCGGCAACTCATGCAGTAGGCACAATCTTCGTCGGCCCGGATAAGGGCGGCATCGCCGAGTTCGTCGTTGGCGCAGAGCCATTCTCAAGCCCGGTCTGCCCCGCTTTTGGCAGACTGGTTATCGTGAAACCATGCCGTGACGCGATGCAGGCCGCAAATGCCGCAAAGACACTCGGGCCGAGGCTCGACTCAGTTGGAGTCGCGGGACGCGCCACCCCATCGTTACAGCGCGTGTTCACGCAGGCCGGCGCATTGCGCGTCTGCACGCTTGGCGAAATGCAGCG
>Ga0207416_1001827_pt1 | contig 25671 bp, 28 predicted proteins | sample PaiPotPPM11metaG_FD_184107 | JGI IMG/M metagenome (GOLD analysis project Ga0207416, IMG submission 184107) | Iron sulfur acid spring bacterial and archeal communities from Banff, Canada, to study Microbial Dark Matter (Phase II) - Paint Pots PPM... ... | reverse complement strand
GGACATGGTTGGGGAAGGCCTGGTTGCCGCCCCCCACCAAGACAGGCGCGACGAACAGATGGCACTCGTCGACCAAGCCGGCCTTGATCGCCTGGGCGGCGAGGTCGGGACCGCCCACGGTGAGGTCGCGTCCCGCACCCGCTTTCAGCCGCCGGACCGCTTCCGGGTCGAAGGCTCGCTCGATCCGCGTCCTGGCGCTGGATACCCTCTCCAGCGTCCTGGAGTACACGATCTTGTCGGCCGCCTGCCAGATCGCCGCGAAGTCCTGCATGACGGGCGGCTGGTCGGCGAGGGTGGGCGCGGTCTCCCAGTACACCATCACTTCGTACATCCGGCGCCCGTAGAGGTAGGCGCCGACCGGCCGCTCGAGGTCGTTGACGAAGGTATGCACCTCCTCGTCCGGCGCGGCCCAGTCGAAGTTGCCGTCCTCGTCCGCGACGTAGCCGTCGAGCGACGTGATCGCCGAGTAGATCAGCTTGACTATGGTGAGCCTCCCCTTTACGCATACTGATGGCATTTCGCAAGCAGCCCAAAAAGTATAGGTAACTGCGCCGGTAATGCAACCAGTTGTCCGGAGGGTTCGATGACCACTGCCCACTGCTCGGGGTGTCCCATCAACCTGTCGCTCCAGGTCTTCGGCGACAAGTGGAGCCTGCTCATCCTCCGCGACATGATCTTCGGCACGCGACCGGTCGCGAACGCTTTCATCGTGTACCCGTGCAGCATCATCCGTTCCAGGTCCGGTGACAATGACTACTGCGGACACACTTGTTCAAGAAAGGGACATGTGCGGTCCCAACGATCACGGAGCGGCTTGCTCTACCAGAGGCCATTACGGGCGGGAACCGAACGATCCAGTGACTTTCCCGAGTTGTTGGCGGAGGTGCTACCGGGGAGGGGCCTGCTTCCCTTCCCATACGCGGCGCATCTCCTCGCAGGTTGCCAGCAGCGCGTCCAAGCTGCCTTCACTTGCTACTCTGCCGTCCTTGAGGACTATGATGTGGTCCGCCCGTCGCAAGGCCGCCCGGCGATGGGAGACTGCGAGGACGGTGGCCTCCCGTCGTGCGAACACCCGCTCCCATAACACGCGCTCGGTTTCCACGTCGAGGGCGCTGGAGAGGTCGTCGAAGACGAGCAATTCAGGGTCGCGTACGAACATGCGTGCCGCCGCCGCGCGCTGGACCTGTCCGCCGGAGAGCTTGACACCTCTGGGGCCAATGACCGTGTCCAGGCGTTGGCGTAGCGCCTCCACGTCGCCCTCCATCACCGCCAGGTGCATGGCGTGTTGCAGATCGACGCCCTCCTCAGGCAAGCCTTGCAGGATGTTCTCGCGGAGTGTCTCGCTGAACAGGTGCGGCGCCTGCGGCGTGTAGGCGTAGCGCGGCGGGACCAGGAACGAAGCGAGGTCGTCCACCGGGCGGCCATTCCAGCGGACCTCGCCTGCTTCCTTGGGCAGCAGTCCCAACAGCACCCGCAGCAGCGTCGTCTTGCCGGCGCCGACCCGGCCCGTGATGACCGTGAAGGCGCCGCGCTCCAGGCGCAAGCGCATGCTGTCGATGCCACGGCCGCTCGCCGGGTGGTGATAGGTGAGACCCGATGCTTCCAGCGTGCTGAGCCGATCTGCTTCCGTCTTCGGCACGTAAGGGATTTCGGGGAAGGCGCCGCGCATGTGGATCGGCCCATGCGCGGTCAACTGCTGGGGGGGAGCGGCCGGCAGCAGGGCGAGCAGGCGGGTCAAGGCGACTCCGGCCTGCCGGTAGCGCGCCAACGTGAAGCCGAGCATCGTGGTGAATCCGGTCACCCACTCCAGCGCGGAGACGAAGAAGGCGAAGTCGCCCACGGTGAAGGTACCCGACCGCATCGCGCGGCTAGCGAGCAGCAGCACCACGCCGGCGCCGACGTTGGCGACGTGGGAGAAGACGGAATCCAGGGCCTGGTTGAACAGCGCGTCATGTATAGCCGCCTTGCGGCGTATCTCGCTCAAGTGCCGGAAACGGGCGATCATCCGACCCTCAGCCGAGGCGACCTGGATGGCCTGCACCGCGCCGAACAGCTCGCCCAGGGCGCCGCTCACGCGCCCCGTGGCCTCGCGGCTCGCTTGGCGGTAGGCGGTGAGGCGCTTCGTCGCCAGGTGGGCCAGCAGGGTCACGGCGCAGAGCGGCAAGACGACAACGAGGGTGATCAGCGCGTTGATGTGCAGCATGATGATCGTCGCCACCACCGCGTACGACGCGTTGCTGACCTGGTTGACGAAGAGGTGCAAGGAGACGGCAACGTCGATCGCGTCGCCGGTGAAACGGTTGAGCACGTCGCCCGGTGCGAACTGCAGCGCGCTGGCTCCCGGCAAGTGGAGGATGCCCTGGAGCAGGTTCTTGCGCAGCAGCGCGCCGAAGAGGTAGCGCAGCGTGCCCTCCAAGGCCACTGACGATTCCAACACGACGAAGCGTCCCAGCGCCGTGCCCACCATGAGAGCCAGCAGTCCCCAAAGACTGACGCCTGCCGTCGCCCTTCCAGACAGCGTGTCGAAGACCTGGCGCACGAGCAGTGCTGTGGCGAGCGGGGTCAGCCCCATCAGGACATTGAGGGAGACATGCAGCAGCCAGAGGCCGGGCCGGAAGCGCACCAATTGCCAGAGCGCCCGATACGTAGCCATCAGCTATCAGCTATCAGCTATCAGCCGTCAGCAGATACGACGAGTTGGGAGTGACGCACGATTTTATGCACTGGTTGCGCCGCGCTATTCGCTCGGGACGCGAGGTGACCTGAGCGGGACTCGTCACAGCGGACTCCCGGCCGATACCTGATCGCTGATAGCTGATAGCTCGGAGAAGCGCGAGCTGGGATCGACGGCCAGCCGCTCGCGCGGACCCTGCTCGCGGACGTGCCCGTCTTCAAGGATCAGGATCTCGTCGGCACGCTGCACCGTCGCCAAACGATGCGCCACGATGATGCCGGTGCGGCCACGGAGCAAGCTATCCAAAGCACGCTCGATCCGCTGCTCGGTCGCCGGATCCAGCCGCGACGTTGCCTCGTCCAGGATGATAAGCCCCGGGTCTTGGAGAAAGACGCGGGCGAAGGCGACCAGTTGCGCTTCCCCGGCGGAAAGGGCAGCGCCGCCATCCGCCAGCTCCGTGTCCAAGCCCTCCGGCTGTGACTGGTACCAGTCCCACAAACCCAGGTCACGGAGGGTGTCAAGGATACGAGTGTCGGATACGCTCTGGTCGAAGAGGGTGAGATTGTCGCGGACGGTGGCCTGGAAAAGCTGCACGTCCTGGGTGACCAGGCCGATCCGTGTTCGCAGGTCGGCCAGACGCGGCTGCCGCAGGTCTATACCGCCCAGGCGGATGGCGCCTCCCGTGGGATCATAGAAGCGGAAGAGCAGCCGGGTGAGGGTGGTCTTGCCGCTGCCGGTACGGCCCAGCACGCCCAACACCCGGCCGGGCTCCAACCGGAAGGAGATGTGGTGCAATACCGTGTTGCCCGCGGTGTAGGCAAAGGAGGCGTCGTCGAGCTCGACCGCCAGGGGGCCTGCGGGCAGCGCGGCGCCAGGGCCATCCTGGACGGCGCTCTGGGTAGCGGAGAGCTCGCCGATGCGGCTGAGGCTGGCGCCGACGCCTTGCAAATCGCGTCCCTGCTCCGTAAGTTGCTGCACCGGCCCGAGCAGGCTTTGGGTGTAGGCGAAGATCAGGTAGATCGTGCCGATGGTGATCGCCCCTGTCCTCAGCAGACAGGCGCCGAGGGCAAAGGCGATGACATTGCCGACGGCGAAGAGCAGGATCGCCGTCTGGCCGAGGCCAGTGCCCGCCAGCATGGCCGGCACCTCCGTGCGCAACTGGCGGCGTAGCACTTCGTACAGCCGTCGCAGGACGTAGGGGGTGGTTCCATTGGCGCAGATGTCTTCTGTCCCCGAGAGCCGCTCCAGTAGGAAGCCGTCCAGGTCGGCGTTTGCCTCCCGCGCGGCGTGGTAGTACGGTCCGGGTATCGTCCGGACGCGGTTCAGCACTGCCAGGGCGACGAGGACGAACGTGGTCAGCGCCAGCCCGATACGCACGTCCTCATGGAAGAGCAGGATGAGCACTCCCAACAGCAGGAGCGCGTTGCCCAGCACCGAGATCACGAAACGGGAGAGGAAGTTGGCCAAGATGGCCACGTCGCCGTCGACGCGCTGGATCAGCTCGCCCGGTGTGTGCGTGTGGTGGAAGGACAGGTCCAGCCGGACCAGGTGCGCTGCCAGGTCGACGCGCAAGGCGTTGGTCGCCAGCCAGGCCAGTTGACCAGCCACGTAGCCCTCGGCCACGCCGACGACCTGGGTGGCGACGGCCACGCCCAGGAAGGCCGGCGCGGCGACAGACAGCGTTCGGAGGCTGCCGGTGGACTGGGCCGTGTCGATGAAGAAGCGCATGATCTGAGGGTTGACCAGTTGTAGCCCAATGCTGCTGAAGAGCAGCGCCGCCAGAAGAATGGCCCGCAGCCGGTGCGGTCGCAGGTAGGTGGACAGCATAGACCAATAGCCGGCTAGCGGGATGTTCATAGGAGCTTCCTTTGGGGGGATGGACGCGGTCAGGGTCGAGTGTGGATGGAAATCAGCCTGCAGGTGTCGCGGGTGGCGATGGCGTCGAGCCGCGCCTGTCCGGTGACACTCTCGAAGCTGCTGATGCGGGCGATGGTCCCGCCGATCTCGACGTCGCGGTCGGGGAGGCGACGGATGCGCGGATGGTCCTGCAAGAACCGCTTGCCCTCTGGGAGCGCGAGCGCGATAGCGTCGAAGCTGGTCTGGGCGCCGTGGTGACACCGTTCGCACCGGCGGGAGACGCCGTGCCAGCCCCACGGCGTGGCCGACTGGACCAGCACCGGGTGTCCACAGCCGGGGCACGGCATCGGGTTTTGTTGCAGGCTAAGCAAGTAGTGGCGCGCGATCATGGCGCGTACCCGTTCCAGCGCCGGTCGAAACCCCTTGGCAGTGGCGAGCATGCGCGAGTCGGTGGTGCGCTCGCACGTTCCGGCGAGCGCGTCGCAGACGGGGCAGCGCAGCATGAGCAGGCCTTGCCGGTGGTCAAGGATTCCGTGCAACCGCCGCGTGCCACAATGCGTACACCACAGTCGCGTCTCCTGCCAGATGCCGTCGGTCACGTCGAACAAGCCGTGGGCGATTGCTTCGCCCGGGAATCTGGTGGTGAGCACTCGCCGTAGGGCCAGTTTGCCGCGCTGGAGCTTCATCGTTACCGCGCCGGGGCTCACCCCCAACCGAGCCGCGACCTCCGCCACAGGGGAGTCTTCCACATAGCGCTGGACCAGCGCGGCCCGCGTCTCCGGCGGCAAGAGCGCCAGAGCCCGATCCAGCAGGCTGACCAGCTCGCGGCGCTCCAGCTCCACCTCTACGTCGAAGTCGTCGATGGCGACATTCTCAAAGGTCGACCAAGCGTCGTCCCCCTCCGCACCAGGATTGGGCTGCGCGCGTTGGAGCAACTCCTGGCCGTGCCGATGCGCCCAGCGCAAGCAGACGTTGCGGGCGATGGCGGAAAGCCAGCGATCCAACCCGGTCGGGTCGTGTACCTGATGGAGGTGGCTCCAGGCTTCATAGAGTGTCTGCTGTGCTAGGTCTTCGACGGCATCGACGTCGCCGGTGAGCCGCAGGCACAAGCGGACCAGGCGGGAGCGCTCCAGCGGCAAGGTCGCTTCCCAGCCGACGACGGACTCGACCAGCGGCGCCATCGGCCCGCCCCTTCCTGCTGCGTGTCGCCGGAATCCTTGAGGGGTCCGGTACATACATATCACCGAACCGGCAGGAAAACTAACGCGCCGGTATAGAGACTCTGTGATCATGCTGGTGGATCATTGACGGTCTCGTCGGGTGGGCCTACACTGTACCACAGTTAGTGGTGCAGTTGCTGGGGGGTGACGAGCATGACTGCCGGGGTCACGACAAGTATCAGGATGCCGAAAGAGGTCCGCGACCTGTACGAAACCATCGCACGGGCGACGGGAAGGGCGAAGAACGACCTGATGGTAGAGGTATTGCGCGCCGAAGGCCAACGCCGAGTCCAAGAGATCGCCATGATTCTGGAGGGACGCGAGCAGGCTCGCGCCGGTCGTCTATCGTCTATCGAGGATGTGGTGGCCCGATTCAAGCAACGCGGCATGCTGCCCCCGGACTTCGACTTGACCACTGCGGATGATGTGGATTCACCAGACGCATGAGGGTCGTGCTCACCAACGCGGCGGAGGAAGAGTTGACCGCCATCTATGCGTTCTACGCCGGGCGATCTGGGTCTGACGACCGTGTCATCGGTGCAATTCTCAAGGCGATCACCGGGCTGGCCTCGTTCCCGCTGATGGGCCGGCCTGGCGATACCCCCGGGACGCGGGAACGCATCGTTACCCGCTATCCCTACCGTATCGTCTACCACATTGATGAGACGAATCAGGTCGTCGCGGTTTGGCGTGTGGTCCACAGCGCACGGCAATGGCCGCTCGCCGGCGACGACTGAGGCAACAGCCACGTATCATTGACAGAACGCCGGCGGTCCCGTCCCCCACGGCCTAAGGACGAAGTGCTGCGAACCGGGCTCGTCCCTCAAGGCCGACTGACCCACCCCATACTGGCGCATCCCCGGAGCGTGACGTTCCGGCGGCGATGCGATCCATGGGAGAAGCTCCGTTGGCCCTGCGTGCGCGGTTGCATGGCCGTGCTCCTGTGCTGCCCTACTCGCCGGGCGGGTCCGCGAGTCGTACCGATAGTCCGTAGAACCCGAGCATCGGCGTGTTCTCCTCGGCGTCGCGAAGGTTGGCGGGAGGGTTGGCGCCAAAGGCGCCGTGAACGTAGACCTCACCGCGCGGGAGGCGTCCCAGCTCCAGCCGCACCCGGTCGCGCGCGGGGCACGTCGCCGCCTGGACGGGCACTGCGCCATCGGCGTCCTCCACGACGAAGTCGCTCTCACCAGGGCCGAGGAACATCAGCCGGTTGGCGACGTGCGCGAACGTCAGCTCGATCGCCGTACGGTCCGGTGTGAGCATCGCTTCCGCCACGTCGGGCGCTTGCCAGTTCGCCGGCTGCCGCCCGTAGGCGCAAGCCAGCGCCGCGCGCGCTTTTCGGCTCCCGAGCGTCAGGTTGCCGTCAGGGCTGGTGTGGATGCCGTCGGAGAGCGGCAGGTCGAGGGTGGAGACGACCGCGACGTGGCCCAGGCGGACCGCCCGCCACTGGGCCTCCCGCACCACGCTCCAAGCCCGATTGGCCTCCGCGTCTGCGGCTTCCATGTACCGGTTCAGTTGAGCGACGATGACCGGCAAGGTGGGCGACCCAAGGTCACTACGCATGCGCCGGACGAAGTCGGCAAAGCGGCGCTCGTAGGTCGCCGCGCCGGCTGCGTTACAGTCCGATTCGCCCTGGTACCAGACCATGCCGCGGGCTCGCCCACCGGCCAGAAGTACACAATGGAGGAGGTTCCGGTACAGGGGCGCCTCCGGATTGTCGGCGAGATTCCAGGCAGTTAGGGCAGAGCCGCCGAGCGCCGTCTGGATCAAACCGATCGGGTAGCCCAGGGCGGCCTTCAGCTCCTTGGCGAAGCGCAGATACGGCGAGTGGCCGGGGTTCGCCTGCTCCAGGTTGGGGTGCATGCTGCGCGTGGCGTCGTTGAGCGGGTGGGCTGCGATGTCCCAGATCTCGTCGTTGCGAAGGATGTGGACGCCCAGCTCCGGCGGGTCGACCACCGGCCCCCTCCCGTAGCCGGCGGCGTTGCTCTGGCCGGCGATGATCCAGAGGTCGCCCACGCCCCAATGGTGGACGGTGTCGCCGTGCGGACTCCACTCGGCTCCCGCCGGGTCGACGAGCAGGCGCGTCTCCAGACGGTAGAGGCCGCCTGCCGGTACCTGATCGAAGCGATGTTCCCAGGTGGCACCTTCCTGCCGGGAGGCCGGTTGCCAGGGGGCGACGACCACCCCATCCGCCTCCCGTACGGCGCGAAGCTGCACCACGCCGCGCCCTTCGGCGTGCCGCCAGCGGCCGCGCACTGCGATGGCGCCCACCCCGTCGGCATCCTGTTGAACGATCTGAAACGGCGCAAGGCCGCCATCAATGCGCACGCCCGAGAAGGTGGTGTCTGGGGCACTGATGATGGACATTGCCGCTTACTCCTCAGGAGCAATGATACATGAGTCGACTCGGCAGCGACGTAAGCGTCCGGGGCGCTGGCGGAGTTCCTGGACTGGATCACTGGCGACAGTAACTCGGCTACGAGCACGTCGGCGTCCACGGTCAGGAGAATCCGCTACGCCGGCTTGCTCAAATCGAAGGGATCCTCCATCCCGACTACTGGCTGGTTCCGGACATACCAGTGTGCCTCACATCAAGCTTGTGGAGGACACTGGGGAGCTCACTCAGCGAGGTGATCTCGGCGTCGGGCCAGGGTGGGGAACTCAGCGGCAGCCGCTGGCGGTTGAGCCACACCGCGCGGATGCCCGCACTCTGCGCGCCGCCGACATCGTTGATTAGGGAATCGCCCACGTGGACGACCTCGCCGGCGCTAACGCCCGCTGCCGCCAGCACCAGCTCGTAGAAGCGTCGATCCGGTTTCTCCACACCATGGTCGTGGGCGAAGACGGTGAAGGCGAAATGGCCCGCGAGACCCGATCGATCGGGGTAGCTGTTGCCGTTGGACACCAGGCCAAGCCGGTAGCGGCCACGGAGCGCGTCCAGCGTGGGCACCACGTCGTCGTATAGGGCCGGCTCACCGAAGCGCTGCTGGAAATAGACGCTGGTGAGGTGGGCCGCGAGGTCACTGTCGACCCTGCCAAGCGAGGCGAGGACACGCTCGAACGCCGCGTGGCGCACCTGCTCCAACCTCACCTGCTGCCCTCGATACTCCTCGGCGACCTCGTCGCGCGCCGACTGCAACTCCGTGACGGTCAATGTCGCGGACTCGGGGCCAGGAACCAGGCGCTGCAGCTCGCTGAGCGCCACCGCCAGCGACCGGCGCAGCATCCGCGGGAAATCGCACAGCGTGCCGTCGGCGTCGAAGGTGATGACCGTAGGCAACGGACGGCGCCTCCTCAGTAGGGTAGTGACAGTATAGGACAGCTAGGCACGGGCACGGCTGGTAGCATGCCGTCGGAGAGGGGGGCGGCCGTGCAGATCGCGCTCATCTCCGACATCCACGGCAACCTCCCCGCCCTCGATGCCGTGTTGGACAACCTTGCCCGCCGCGGCGTCGGGCAGCTAGTCTGCCTTGGCGACGTTGCCGCCGGCGGTCCCCAACCACGCCAGGTCGTCCGGCGCTTGCGAGAGATCCGCTGCCCCGTGGTCATGGGCAATGCCGACGCCTGGCTCCTCGATCCCCAACTCGCGCTGCCGACCGGCCTGTTTGCGCAGCGCTGCCAGGACATCGATCTCTGGTGCGCGCACCAGCTCGATGAGGACGACCGGGACTTCCTGCGCGCCTTCCCCGCGACCGTCGAGCTGCCACTGGGCGACGCCGGGGCGCTCCTGGGCTATCATGGCTCGCCCCGCTCCTTCCGCGAGCCGCTGTTGCCCACGACGCCGGACGAGACCCTGGATCAGGCGCTGGCTGGCACTTCTGCCCGCTTCCTGGCCGGCGGTCACACGCACCTGCAGATGTTCCGCCGTTACCGCGAGTGGCTGCTCCTCAACCCCGGTAGCGTCGGCGTGGCGATGGACCGCACGGCGCCGCTTGACGCGGTGCGTAACCCGCCCTGGGCAGAGTACGCGGTCGTCACCGCCGGCGGGCGGCACGATCTCGGCGTCGCGCTCTGCCGCGTCCAGTTCGATGTCGACGGCTTCCGCGACGTGACCTTGTGCAGCGGCATGCCACACGCCGAGTGGTCGGCGAGTGAGTGGGTGCGCGACTAGATCTCCGCACATGGCCTGATCCTGGCTAATCGGTCGCCCTCGCTGCCGGATACCCACCGCATCCCGCCGACCTCGACGTGGAGATCGCCGGATAATGAATTCTCGCGGAGCGGACTGGATTCGAACCCGTGGAGGGGATTGCGCCGCCGGGGAGTATGACGACGCGCACCCCTCAACTACCACTCGGTGATAGCCGCGATAAACCACTCTGCCACCGCTCCCTGACGCTTGCGCCTCAGACCATGCGGTGTCCGGATCAGAAGAGCCGTGCCACCGGAAAGGCAAAGCCCGGCAGCACATCCAAGCCATCGAGCACATCCGTGCTGGTCAGCGTCCTCACCGGACCGTCGCGTCCTGGCCGCCAGACGTCCACTCGCTTGTACTTCGGCCAGACGATCCAGACCAGCCGGACGCCCGCGTGCAGGTAGCGCTGGGCCTTCTTGGCCATGGCCGGCCGGTACTGCTGGTGTGAGGCGACCTCGGCGGCGAGGTCGGGCGCCAGATGCCAGATACAGTCGAAATCCGGCGATGCCTCGGGCGGATAGCGTCCCGCGCGGACGAAGGCGACGTCCGGTACCAACGTCGTCACCGGTTCTCCGGCGCGGCTGAGCACGTACGCTCCATCGGATCCGGTCACCAGCCCCAGCTCGCGCGACGCCACAAAGGTACTCAGGGCAACGACCAAACTGACTGCCCGGACAGAGTCTCCTCCCGCGCTCGGCGTCATTCGGATTAACCTCCCCTCCACCAGCTCGTACATCCCGCCGTCGTCGGGGAGGTCCAGGAGCTCATCCTCCGTCATGAGGTGATCGACGCCGGGCACCAGCTCCGCCCACGGGGCCAGCGTGTCCGACAGCACGGGCATACCTCGCTCCTATTCGCGCCTCAGTAGAAGATACCAGCACGGCGCTGTAGGAATACACTGAACAGATGAACATGCCTGTTCACTAAGGGACCAGGCCGGCAGCAACCCCCTGTCCCTACCTGGACATTGAGCGGTGAGCGGTGCGGCTAGGAGACCCGCTCAGTCGGTACCGGCCGGTGGTCGCAGCGCCGCATGCGACTGGACCTGTACGAGCTGGCGCGCAAATGGATTGAGCCGGGCCAGGAGGGCCTCCGAGGGCTCGTAGCCCCAGCGCGTGCGGTTCCAGGCTGAGCCGTAGCGGTACACGCTGATGCGTCGCTCTCCCGAGTTCACGCGCCGCGCGGAGCCGTGGCAGCAGGCGTCGACGAAGACCAGGGCGTCGCCAGCTTGCATATGCACCTCTTCTGCACCCTCCACGTCGTCCAGCGAGCCGCCGCCATGCTCGCCCCAGACGTCCGCCTTGCGCTGATGCAGGAAGGCCGGATGGACGATGTTCGACTTGTGGGAGCCCGGGATGACCATGGTGCCGCCATCGCCCGGCCCGATGTCGGTGTGGGCGATGAGGACGTTGATCTGGCCACACTGGAAGCGGCCGTTGTGGTAGCGGAACTGCATGCGCTTGGCACGGTCGTGGCCACCGGCGTGCGGCGGGATGCTCTCGCCGGGGCCGCGCAGGTTGAAGAAGTTCTCGTCGACAAACAGCGGACCGTGGTGGTAGTCGAACGTATCCTGCCCGCCGACGAAGCGCAGCACGAAGTTGATGTAGCTTGGATGGTCGATGAGCCGCTCGAACGGCTCGCCGGCCTCGTAGGTCTGCTGGTAGCTGATGCCGCGGTGCTCGGGATGGTTCTCGCGGTGGACGTAGCCGTACCAGCCGTTGCGGGGCACCGAGCGCGGGATCGTGTCGGCGGCGGCATTGCAGGCATCGACTTCGGCGTGGCTGAGCGCGCTGCGCAAGTGGACGAAGCCGTGCAGATCGAACAGATACTCCTCCAGGTCGGTGGGGATGCGCGCCTCGGGGAACATCACCTTGGGCGGGCTGATGTGGTGGTCGTCGTATCGAACTTCCATGGCTCCTCCCTCTCCCAATTGCTCGTACGCCGGCAAGCTCACTCGCCACCCTGCGCCGAGCACAGGTCTGACCGGCTAGTATAGGGAGGACGCGGGATTGCGCTCCGCGGGGGCGGGCGGGGCCTCCTGTCGCTATCGGCGTCGCCCCAGGTCCGAGCATGGCCATTGCGGGCGTGACTGCCTACACGCTCGTAGCTACCGTGGACAGCTCGCGCACGTGCCGGACTCGAGAAAGGAGGACGACGAGCGTCGACACGAGTGAGATCGCGGCCGTCACAAAGAGGGCCGAACCTAAGCCAATCGTGCCACCGAGGAATCCACCCGGCGCCGACCCGGCAAGCCCCGTCGAGAAGATGAGGAAGCGACGGGCGGCGGTCACCCGCCCGAGGAGCTCCGTAGGGGTCACGGCCTGGCGGAGGCTGACCGACGGGACCGTCGTAAACACGACGCCAATGCCTGCGAGCATCTTCCCGGCGATGATGAGCGGGAGGTGCGCCGGGATGAAGGCCGCCAGCGGCAGCAGCACGTCGGCGACCGTCCCGAGGAAGCTCCCGAGGATAATGGTCGGCCCGATCCCGATATGGCTGGACAGGCGCCTCGCGCTCAGCGCTGCCAGGAGCGCCGCCACGCCGTCGCACGCGCCGACGAGCCCGAGCACTGCCGGTGTAAAGCCGAGTTGGCGGACCAGGAACAGCAGCAGGACCGTGCTCTGCACCGCCCACCCCACCGCGCCAACGGCAAGAAACGTGGTGAGCGCGCGCAGCACTGGCGTCCGCTGCAGCTCGCGCACTCCCTCGCCGATTTCGACCCATATGCTCTGCCGCCCCTCCGCCCGCTTCGGCCGTGGCTCGGCCGCGCCGATGCTGCCGAGCGACAGCGCGGACAGCACGTAGGACACGGCGTCGACGATGATCGCCTTGGGCGCGCTCAAGAGCTGGATCAATCCACCAGCCATCCCCGGCACGGTCACGGAGAGGACCGAGTCGCTGATGGAGAGCTTGCTGTTGGCTTCCATCAGCCGCTCCTTGGCGACCAACGATGGGAGCACGGCGATCGAGGCGAGCTGAAAGAAGACGGTCAGGCTGGCAGTCGCGAACCCCACGACCCAGAGCTGCACAAAGGTCAGGTGCCCGAGCACGGCGGCAGCCGGTATCGACCCCAGCAGGATGGCGCGGCCGAGATCCGTGCTGACGAGGATGGGACGCCGCCGCGTGCGGTCGACCCAGACCCCCGCGAACAGACCGAAGAGGAAATTGGGGATCTGGCCGGCGACGATGAGCAGTGCCATCTGGCCGGGCGTCGCGTGGAGCACCAGGACGGCGGTGAGGGGCAATGCCAGCCCAGTGACCTTCGTGCCGGCATTGGAAACCACCTGCGCGATCCACAGGCGCAGGAACGCGCGATTGCGCCAGAGGCTCGCGGGCGGGCTGTCCGTCGCAGATAGCTGGCTCACCACCTCCTCCATGATCACGGATAGAATAGCAGCGAGATATTCGAGCGCCTCCTGGCAGCGCGAGCTCGAAGATGCCGATGATGGCACGAAGGACTGGGTCGACGCCGGTGGACCTCAGCCTGGCGACCAGTTGCCTATCTCCACCGTACTGTCTCTGCGTGTTGTATGGTAACTGTATGGCGTGATAGGGACGAACGAGGAGGCGAGACGTGCCCGCGGCAACGATCCTGCAGGTTGGCGATCCTGTGCCAGACATAAGTCTGCCGTGCCTGGATGCCGGCACCCTGGCGCTGGCGGATCTTCGTGGCAAGCGGCTGTTGCTTTTCTTCTGGGGTTCCTGGTGAGGCTGCCGTGAACAGTTGCCCGGGTGGCAACGCTTCTACGAGCAGCACCGTGACGACGACTTTACCCTGATCTCCGTCGCGCTGGAGCACAACGGCGGCGAACGGGCTCGCCCGTTCGTGGAAGCGGCGCGGGCGACCTTTCCGACGCTGGTAGACGAAGCTGGCGTCACCACCGGCGTCTTCGGGTTCAAGGCGATTCCCAACGGCGTGATGGTCGATCCGGCCGGCGTGGTGCGCTACGTCAAGTTTGGTGGCTTCTCCATCGACAACGCCGCTGATGTTGCCGCCGTGGAACAGTTCCTCGCCGGTGAAGATCCTGACAGCCCGGATCGGCAGGCGCCCTATCAGCTTAGCCCGGTGGAGCGAGAGCTGGTTGCCACCAAGCTGCGCCTGGGGCGCCTGCTCGCCGAGCAAGGCCGGCGTGACGAGGCGGTTGCCGAATGGCAGGCTGCCCTCCACCGCGATCCGGCCAATCTGGTCATCCGCAAGCAGATCTGGGCGGCGCGCCATCCGGAGAAGTTCCACCCGACCATCGACTGGGCCTGGCAGCGCGAGCAGATGGAGCGTGAGCGCCAGGCGGAGATCGCCGCCGGAATCTGCGGGCCGGATGGCTGTCCGCTGCCCGGAGCGGATCCAGGCCGCTGATTCGCGGTGCTGTTTGCGATGGCCGGGCCCGGCCGTCGCGACAATACTACCAAGGCGGTATGCTTGCTCCAGCGGTAACGTCTGAGATAAGCGAGGAGCGGTGATGGGGCGGCTGGAGGGCAAGGTAGCCATCGTAACTGGGGCGGGACCCGGCATCGGTCGCGCCATCCCGACCGTGTTCGCGCGCGAAGGCGCGCATGTGGCGATGTCCGACGTGAATACCCAGGCGGCCGAAGAAACGGCGCGTCGCATTCGCGATGCGGGCGGTGAGGCCATCGTCGTGGAGGCGGACGCGGCGTCGAGCGCGGACTGGCGTCGCCTGGTCGATCAGGCGCTGAGCGCCTTCGGGCGGCTGGACATCCTGGTCAATAGCGCCTCCTGGACGCGGGCGCTGCCGGCCGTCGAGCTGGAAGAGGCCGATTGGGATCGTTCGCTCGCCGTCGGCCTGAAGTCGGTCTACCTTGGCGCCAAGCACTGCATTCCCGAGCTGCTCAAGACCGGCGGCGGGGCGATCGTGAACATCTCCTCGGCCAATGGCCTGGTGTCCAACCCGGCCTTCTCGGCGTATAGCGCGGCCAAGAGCGGCGTGATCGGCCTCACCCGTAACCTCGCCATCGACTACGGGCTGCAAGGCATTCGGGTCAACGCCATCTGCCCCGGTCTGATCGTCAGCGAGCGGCACGAGCCGCGCATGCGAGACGACCCGGACGAGGCCAGGGGCAGCCGCGATCCCTATCTCGTGGGGCGTTGGGGCCGGCCAGAAGACGTCGCCTACGCGGCGCTCTACCTGGCCTCGGACGAAGCCGCTTTCGTGACAGGGACGGTGCTCGCCGTCGACGGGGGCCTTACCTGTCAATCGCCCGAAGCGACGACCAGGCCCTCTTTCCGGCGACGCTGGCGTCGCGACGTGGCCGTGATCCGCGAGGCCTAACGTCAGGCCACCTCGTGCGCTCGGCGATGGCGAGCTGGGAGGTGATATGCATAGAACGCGCCCCGTTGGGTGACGCCGCCGCGCAGGATCGCTGTCCGCTCTGGCTATTGCCCTAGCATCCGCGCGGAGCCGTCGCCCATTTGGCGAATTGGCAAACAGACCACTGGCCTCGTACCATGGCTATCTGCCGAACGACGAGTGGCATTGTGGAGAGCGAAATGAAAATGACCGTCGCGATGAGCGAAACTGGGCGTGTCACCATCCCGGCTCAGGTCCGCGAGCGACTCGGGATCAAGGGAGCGAGTCACTTTGAGGTCGACCTGGATGGTGACGCCATTCTGCTGCGTCCGGCCGTCGTGCTCGCCCGCGAAGACGCCTGGGCGTACGGGCCGGAGCACCGCGCCTTGCTGGAGCGCGCGCATCGCGATTCGCGTGAGGGCCGGGTTCGCCGGCTCACCGAGCAGGACCTGGAACGCCTTGGCGAGGAAGCCGAGCATGCCCAGGAGGACCCGAGGCGGGAGCCGGTTGCCGGGCGGTGAGCCAGGCCTATCGGACGCTCGACTTCACCGAGGCGTTCCTGGAGGCGTTTTCCAGCCGCGATTTCGGCGCCCAGGAGCGCCGCCTGTTCCTGAAGGCGCTGCGACTCCTCGATGAGAACGAACGGCATCCGTCCTTGCGTGTTCACGCGCTGGAAGGCGATCGGGAGGGTTCCTGGTCGGCCTCCGCCTCTAACGTATTGCGCCTGACCTTTGAGCGGTTAGATGGAGGCCGCAAACGGCTGCTCACCTGCGGCCGCCACTATGATCGCTGACGGTGGATACTACATGGGAATGCGAATGCTACGGGCATGCTTGAGGCTCCGGAGCTGGCCAATCTCCGCGAAAAACCAACCATCGAGTTTCTGATACTCGCCCACCACGTCGAGGCGGTCAACGGCCTGCTCTACATCAGCGGCGGGGGGTGGAACGACCATCGTCGAGTCCCGGCGCACGGTGTCCCGCCGGCACCCAGTTAGTCCCGGCCATCGATCCGCATTGGGATCTCATCGAGCGCCGATCAGCAGGATTGCCGGCGTTCAGAACTCCTCACCCCCATCCAGCGCGCTGCCGTCCAGCCCAGATGATGGTGCGCATTGAACAGCCGGAGTACCGCCGGCACGCCCCAATCGACTGCACCGAGGCCCCAGTCGACGACGCTGATCGTGGCGTTATTGAGAAACATGCGCCGCGCGGCGATCAGCGGCGCGCCCAAAACGGCGCACAGTAGCGCTTTGATCGGCCCGACGTGGCTGACGAGCACCACCGCTCCACCGTCGTGCCGCGCCGCCAGTTCGCGCACACAGGTTAGGACCCGCTCCTGAACCACTGAGAGGGATTCGCCACCGGGCGGTGCGCAGACGGGATCGCTCTCCCAACGTTGATGTTGGTCCGCGTCGGCCTGGCTACGCGCGATGATCTCGGCTCGCCGCAACCCTTCCCAATCTCCCATCGAGCCTTCCCGGAGGCGCGGATCGACCATGACGTGCAGACCGTGAGTCTGCGCGATTGGTTCGGCCGTGGTGATGGCCCGCTGCAATGGGCTGGTATACACGGCAGCGATGGAGAGCGGCGCGAGTGCTTCGGCGGGTTGCGTCGCCTGCCACCGGCCGCGCTCCGTCAGCTCGTCGTCGCGACTGCCCAGGTAGCGCAGCTCAGGGTTGGCGGTGGCCTCGCCGTGGCGGACTACGATGAGGCGCACGAACCCGGCCGTCATAGCCGATTGTTCCTCAGCGTGCTACCGTCAAGACTGTGCTGTGAAGTTGTGTGATGGGACCACCTTCTCGATGCAGTACTCCGGGTACTCATCGGCGACCTGCAAGATTCGATGGGTGACCCCCTCGGGGACGCGGCCGCCCCGTTCCCAGGCACGGTTCGTGCCCGGACTTACACCGAGCGCCGCCGCGAACACATCCTGCGACAAGGTGAGCCGCCGCCGAATCTCCTGGATGCGCGCGGCATCGTACTTGGGTGGTGGAGGCACGGTGCCCTGGTGCGGGTAATCGCGACCCGGTGAACACGCGGCGGCGTATATGCGCCGCGTTCGAAAGCTATGGCCTGTTCCAAGCTTTCGATTGTCCTCTGCCCCAAGGGAGAGTGCTCGGCCACCATCGTCTTCCTCACTGTTGCGGGATTATACCGATGGGTGGCCAGCCAGCGATACCCGAGGTCGAGCACTTCGAGCGCGCGATCCCTCATGCTTCCGATCCAAACCAGTCTCCGGCGCAGATTCGTTTCCAATGTATACTATTCGGGTACGATGGAGCCTGTATGCTGCGCATCCGGATCCTGGAGATCGATGAGCACATTGAGGAGAAGATTGAGCGGGAGCATGGCGTCACTTTCCTGGAGGCCGACGAAGTTGCTTCGTCTCCGACACACTACGTTCGGCGGGGACGTAACGGCGTCTATCTGGTGTTCGGACAGACGGATAGTGGTCGGTACCTGCTCGTTGTGCTGGCCGGCCACGGCGCGGGCTTGTGGCGCGTCGTGACGGCCCGGGATATGACGATGGCGGAGCGGCGGCTGTATCGTCAAGAGCGGAGGATTTGATGACGGTTGAGCACGAGACGCTGGAGCAGACGATCGCCCGAATTGAGGCTGGCGACGCCGTTCGGGACACCGATGAGGTTGTGACGCTAGACGTGGAGAAGCGGCCTTTGGACAAGCTGGTGCCCGTCCGGCTGACGGACGAGCAATATCGGCAGCTTCGTGAAGAGGCCAAGCGCATCGGCGTGGGACCTTCCACGCTTGGTCGGATCTGGATCTTGGAGAAGTTACGGGAAGCGCCGTCCGCTCGCGAGTCCGCGTGAAGGCGTCCGGCCCCGCGGCTGCCTACGGCGCCCTCTCGGTCAGCGTGCGGCGATAGTCGTCCAGTGAGAGCGGTTGCCGGATGTTCCCCCGCGCGGCGGCGGCGATTAGCCGCAGCGTCAGCGCCACCGCTTCCGCTCGCGAGTCCACGGCAGGGTCGCGCAGCAAGATCGTGTTGAGCAGGTAGGTGCGACAGGCGTGCTGCATGGCTCGGAAGAGCGTGGCTTCATCGCGCAGCGTGGCCGGCGCGTCGGACGCGGCCAGGATGCGCCGGTACAGCCCGCTCGGTGCATCCTGACCGAACAGTGTGGTGATCGCCCGGCGTTCGGCGGCGTCGTCCACGGCGCGGTAGGCGTTGTAGGCCGTCTCCTCCGTGCCCGTCGGGGTGACACCCTGGAGCAGCGTTCCCAGGAACTGGTCCTCAGTCAGCGGCGTGAGCACCTGCCGCTGCGTGTCGTCGCGCTGGAGCAGGAAGACCGTACGCAGTCGCGTCGGCTCCATGGGGTTCCAAACGACGCGATCGCGCCCGAAGACGTGCTCGGCATCCAACATGGCGCGGGCGTTGTCGAAGGCGACCAGGCGAGCCAGTTCCTCCAGCACGGCGGGAGTGACTCCGGCTGCTCCGCCCGCGACGGCCTCCGCCGCGGCCTGTAAGCTTGCCCGCCGCTGGTCAACCAGCTCGGCCGAGACGCTGGGCACGTTCTCGGTCGGCGACCGGAGCAGGGCGGCAGCCGCGAGGGGGAAGCTCTCGACCAGATTCGTCCGCAGGTAGAAGACCTTCTCGGACGTGTAGGCATAGGCCGCGGGCGGCTCACGAAAGTCCAACTCGGCCAGGTCGCCCTCGATCTCCTCGCCGGAGAGACGGTAGCCGGAGAATCGCCCTCGCAGCGGGCGCCCTTCCACCATGGCTGCGATGGCAGCGGCGCCGGCAACTATCTGGTCGCCGATAGTCAGGCGTGTTGGCGCCACCGGCTCGCCGTCGGGGCCGGGCACTGCGTAGCGTACGTAGACCCAGTCGTCCGAGTGGAAACGGGCGTCAGGATGGTCCATCAGCCCGTAGGAGCTGGTGCTCTTGCCGGTGCCAGTTGGCGCCACGTAGAGGATGCCGTCGCCGCCGAGCTCGACGCAGGCGCCGTGGACGGAGTGGATGCCGCGCTCTTCGGCCAGGAGCCGCCCCACCGCTCCGAGGACCCAGCTCTTGAGCTGGCCGTAGTAGGCGGTGTTGAAGAAGAGCACGGTGTTGCGAGCGCGGGAGTAGTAGGCGCTGGCGGGGCGGTCGGGCACTGCGGTGAGGGCATAGGCGAGCAGTTGAGGCTGGGAGGGCGGAACCTGGCCGGTTCGCTCTCGCCACTCCTCGGGTGTAAACCAGTTGACCCGGAAGAAGGAGCTGAGGTGGGAGCTGTTGGTGAGCGCGCGGACGCGCACGCCGTGGACGACGACGTCGTGTTGCGCAAGCGCGCTGCCCAGCGCGCGGGCGTAGCGGTCGGCCCAGTCGAGCAGCTCGTCGCGCTCGGTCGGGCGGCTGTCGAGCATCTTATCGTGCGTTGGCGTGCGCCCTTTGAGGCGGGTGATGACGTTGGTGGGTGCGCCACTCCCCATTGGCGCACCCATCCACTCCTCGGCGCCGTCTGGTCCCGGGGGGAAGCGAAAGAGGTCGACGTTGCTGGCCACACGGCTCCTCTCAGATACACGTACGGGGGAGGCGCCCCGAAATTGTCCCACGTCGATGGCGCTGCTCGACGCGCCGCCGCGCTGGCGGATCGTCATCTCAGGCTCCGGCGAGCACCTCCTTCTCATCATTATGGCAGCCGCGACCGAAACGTGAGCGTGCGCTGCCGGCTACGCCGGTCGGATGCACCGCTCTCCGGCGGATTCGGGTATCCTCCCATGCGGCGGGACGATGCGTGGCCGGCGGCGCGACCGCACCTTTGGCCAACGCGTCCTGACCGCGGCCAGCGCCGGCTCGTGTCGGCGTTGCGGCTGCCGATTTGGACTGAAAGGAGCCAGGGATGATTCCGACCGCGCCATTTGGACGTACCGGACACCAGAGCACGCGCACCCTCTTTGGCGCTGCCGCCTTCAGCCGCGTCACCCAGGAGGAAGCCGATCGCACCATGGAGCTGCTCCTGCGCCACGGCATCAACCACATCGATACCGCCGCCAGTTACGGCGAGTCCGAAGTGCGCCTCGGCCCCTGGATGCAGCGTCAGCGCAATAATGTCTTCCTCGCCACCAAGACGGGGGAGCGTGCCTACCCGGCCGCGCGCGATCAGATCCGCCGCTCCTTGGAGCGCCTGCGCGTCGACAACGTCGACCTCATCCAGTTGCACAACCTGGCCCAGCAGGACGAGTGGGAAGTGGCGATGGGGCCGGACGGCGCGCTGCGCGCCGCCATCGAGGCGCGCGACGAAGGGCTGGTCCGCTTCATCGGCGTGACCGGCCACGGGACCGGCATTGCCAAGATGCACCTGCGCTCGCTGGAGCGCTTCGACTTCGACTCCGTGCTGCTGCCCTACAACTACCCGATGATGCAGAACAGCCAGTACGCCGCCGACTTCGAGGAGCTCGTCGCCCTTTGTCGGCAGCGCAACGTGGCCGTGCAGACCATCAAGGCCATCACCCGCGCTCCCTGGGGCGATCAGCCGCACACGGCGGCGACTTGGTACGAGCCGTTCCAGGATCAGGCCGACATCGACCAGGCTGTCCACTGGGTGCTGGGCCGGCCCGGCGTCTTCCTCAACACGGCCGGCGACATCCACGTGCTGCCCAAGGTGTTCGACGCGGCGAGCCGTTTCCAGCAGCGCCCCACCGAGCAGGCCATGGCGACGCTGTCCAAGGAGCGGGAGATGGCGCCGCTGTTCGTCTGAGCAGCGCGCCGGCGAGAGGAGTACCGGCACTGGCTAAACCACCTGGGGAAACGCGGACGATCCGCTTTCGGCTGTTTTGCCTCGTGCCGCCGCCTGAGGAGTGCGACGGCATGCCCACGGAATTCGGCATCCAGGACCGTGAGCGGGTGGTGCATGCCGGCCAGCCACAGGCGGACGGCTCCCTTCGCTATGACGTCGAGCTGACGGTTGGCCGGAGCGATAAGGGCGGCCCCCTCCGTTTTCGCGGCCCTTTCGCGCAAGGCAAGCCTGACGACCCCTTTCTGTACCTGAGCTGGCGATGCCGGGAGGTCGTGCCGGCGCCGTGGATCAGTCGCAAGAAGATCCGGCTCGGCATGATCACCTGGGAACAGATCGAGGCGGCTGCTGAGACCGGTGGCGTTCTGGAGGCGACGGTACCCGGGTTTGGCGCTGGGGCGACGCAACGCCTCCCGGAGGGCTGGAAACTAACACCTATGGACGGGGAGCAGTAGGGCGGACCAGTCCGGAAGCGGGCTCGTGCGGCTTGCTCCTCCGCAGACTTGAATGCGCCAGGCTCTCTCGATGCCGGCCACGACCTAGCTGCCGCCGCCTTCTCTTCTGTAGCGCTCTAGCTCCCGCCGCAACCGTTCGGCCTCATCGTCAGCGCGGCGGCGCGCGTCTTCCGCCCGTCGCTGAGCGTCCTCCGCGCGGCGCTGGGCATCCTCGGCCTGTCGGCGGGCTACCTCGGCCTGCTCCGGCGTGAGCAAAAGACGCCCTTCCGGCGTCTGCGCTTGGAGCAGCCTTCCTTGCACGATCAGGTACAGCCCCAGCACTTCGCTCCACAGCCGTCCCTGGTCGTCCGGCGGCCACGGCTCGAACTCGCCCGCCGCGTTGCGCCGGTGGCCGGCCAGCGAAGACGGCGCGCCCTCGCGCGGTGTGAACAGCGCATATTCCCGCGCCTGCAGCAGATCGTATGCCTTCCGCTTTTCTAGTTGGTCGCGGCCGGTGCTCGACGGCGAGACCACCTCCAGGACGAAGGGCGGGAAGTTTCCTTCAACCTCCAGGTCGTAGGAGCTGCGCGTGTGTTCGGGCGCGAACGCCACGAAGGCGTCGGGCGAGAGCTGCCGCTTGCGCGGCGAATCGGGCCACACGTACTCGATCGGCAGCATGCTGGCGACATACCAGCCGAGCCCCAGCTCGTGGGCGTAGTTGCGCAGGCTGTGGGCGAAGCCCGAGGCCGACCAGAACTGCAAGTCCCCCATGACCATCCAGGGCGCATCCTCCGTGTCGTCTTCCAGCATCAGCATGAACAGATCGTCCGACTCCGCTTGCGTCAAGGGCGGATGTCGCCATTGCGTCTGGACCATACCCTGCATCCCCTTCTGGGCGCCGCAAACGCCTGGCGAGCCGGGCAAGACATCTGCGCTGCCAAGCCGCGCCGCGGCATGTCCACGACAGCCACCGACCTCGACCTTGGCGCAGTGTACCCCGCACACCAGCAAGCCGATGGTCCCATCGAATCCTGAGCTCGGATGTCCTATGATTCACCGGCGAGCATGCTTCCAACGCCTTGGCATTGCCTGTGCAGCGGTATCCAAGCGACAAGGGGTAGACAATTGAGGAGAGGAGTGAGCGATGGACACCTACGCCCTGCTCGAGCACGCCATACTGTATCGAGAGCAGGTCGTCGCTACCTACGAGGGTGAGGTCCGCGAGTTCTGTCCCCACGCGCTGGGCAAGAAGCAGGAACGGCGTCATGTCCTGGCCTACCAGTTTGGCGGCAAGAGCAGGAGCCGCTTGCCTCGGGCCGGCGAGTGGCGCTGCTTCGCCGTGGACCGGCTGGTCAATCCGTCCAGCCGGCCGGGACCCTGGCATACCTCGGCAAACGTCTTTAATCCGCAGTCCTGTCTGGACGTGATCGACCTGGTCGTCCAGCCGCTGCCGGCGAAGGCCCCACCCCCGGCCCCTCCCCAGCAAGCTGGAGAGGGGTGAAACCGGACGGAAGCAGCAGGGCCGGCCGATCCCCTTCGTGGTCTCCCCTCTCCAGCTTGCTGGGGAGGGGCCGGGGGTGGGGCCTCCGCCCTACGAGGCCGGCTCGGGCGTCTTGGGCTGGAGGAAGCGGCCGATCACGTCGATGAAGGCTGCCCATTCCGCCTGGCGCTCGGCCAGCGCCGCTTGTCCTTGCGGGGTGAGACGGTAGACTCGGCGCTCCGGGCCTCCTTGCTGCGTTTCCCACTTGCCGGCGATGTGCCCGGCGCGCTCCAACTGATGCAGTACCGGGTAGAGCGTCCCCTGGCCCAAGAGCAACGCCCCGGCGCTGCGCGCGCTGATGGCCTTGGCCAGCTCATAACCGTACATCGGGCGCTCCGCCAGCAGGGCGAGCGCCAGCCCTGGCGTCGTGCCCTTGAGCAACGTGCTCCTCAGGCGCATCTTAGGCTCCGCGTCGCGAGCGGCGACGGGCAAGCAGCGCGCCAACGAGCAATCCCGCGAAGCCCCCAGCGATTCCTGCTGGGACCGCGGGCGTGTTCGCCACTACTGTCAAGGGGTGTACCACCTGCAGCTCCGTATCACGACCGCCATACGGAGCGCGTTGCAACGCCTGGCGGAAGTCCTCCTGCGCTGTGGCCAGCGACGCCCGAGCTTTGGTGGCCGCGGTCGCTGGGTCGGTGCCGGTGGCCATGACCGTCCCCTGCAATCGAGTCGAGTCGACACGCGCGATGACGTGCTTCTTGACGGCCGTCAGAGCATATTGGGCGCCCAAAAAATTACCGTAGTCGTATTCCGTTGGTATCGCCGATAGCGTGACGTACGCGACGTACGTCGGCGGGAGGGTCTGACCGATCAGCGTCCCCAGACCCGCGGCGAGCAGCATGCTGATGAGCAGCATCCGCCAGTGCCGCCATGCGCTCACCAATAATCCGCCGGGGGCGCCGGCAAAGCGCCGCACGCCGACTCCTTCGATCTGACGGAACGCCTTCCCCACGATTTCCGGTTGCCCGAGCTCCTCAAGGGCGATCAGCTCGGCTTGGGCCCGCGAACGACCAGAGGCAAGCTGCTCGGTGACGGCCTCATCGAAGTGCGCGCGGAGCTCCCGCTCGGCATCTGGGGATATCTGCAAGCCGGCACGCTCGCGGAGGCGTTCGAGGTAGAAGTCAAATTGGGACATGCTGCACCTCTCTGTCGGAATCCGACGTAGTGTATCCAGCATGCGGCCCAGTTGCAACCGACCGGGCGCGGCTGCGCGGGCGTGTTGACCGCTCCCGGCAGCACGTATCTGACCGAGGCGCTGTGGTAGCATCGGATGCGATGCCCATGTTGAGGAGTCCGAGATAGCCCGTATACAATCTGCGCTTGGCGGCACTGAAGCGGCCACCGCGACAGCGCCGGGCGATGCAACCGGCGACTCCTGGCCTATCCGCACGCCAGACCAGCGCGTGCGGGTCTTTGTCAGCTCGACGCTCAAGGAACTGGCGGCGGAGCGGGCGGCCGCCAGCACCGCCATCGGCAGGCTGCGTCTCACGCCGGTGCTGTTCGAGCTGGGGGCGCACCCCCATCCGCCGCGCGCCCTCTACCGCGCCTACCTCGCCCAGAGCGACGTCTTCCTCGGCATCTACTGGCAGCAGTACGGCTGGATCGCCCCGGGCGAGACGATCTCCGGCCTGGAGGATGAGTACCGACTGTCGGCAGGCAAGCCCAGGCTGATCTACGTCAAAGCTCCCACGCCGGAGCGGGACGCCAAACTGGCCGCGTTGCTCCAGCAGATCCAGGCGGAGGACAGCGCCTGTTACCGGCCGTTCGAGACGCCGGAGGAGCTGCAGGAGCTCATCGAGAACGATCTGGCGCTACTGCTGACCGAGCGCTTCGAGCGGGGGCAGGCGGGAACGGCTCCAGCCGCGGACGCCCGTCCGCGCCGCATGAACAACCTGCCTGTGCAGCGCAGCGCCCTGATCGACCGCGCCCAGGAGGCCGCTACGATCCGTAGTCTTCTGCTGCGCGAGGATGTCGGGGTGGTGACCCTCACCGGACCGGGCGGCAGTGGCAAGACGCGCCTGGCGTTGCATGTGGCGACGGATCTCCAGGACCAGTTTGCGGACGGGGTGTGCTGGGCGCCGCTGGCGGCGCTGAGCGATTCTATGCTGGTCGTCTCCACCATTGCCCACATCGTCGGCGTCCGCGAGACCGGCGACCGGCCGGTGTTGGATAATCTGAAGGATGCCTTGCGCGCCAAGCAGCTGCTCCTGCTCCTGGACAATTTCGAGCAGGTCATCGACGCTGCGCCCGCGGTGGCTGATCTGCTGGCGGCCTGTCCGCGACTCAAGATCCTCGCGACGAGCCGGACCCCCTTGCACGTGCAGGGGGAGAAAGAGCTGCCGGTGCCGCCCCTGGCCTTGCCTGACCGGCGGCAGTTGATCGAAGTCGGGCGCCAATCGCAGTACGCGGCCGTTGAGCTGTTCATCCAGCGTGCGCGCGATGTCCAGCCCGACTTTACAGTGACCAACGAGACGGCTCCGGTGGTCGCGGAGATCTGCTCCCGCCTGGACGGGTTGCCGCTGGCCATCGAGCTGGCGGCGGCGCGCGTCAAGGTATTGTCGCCACCTGCGCTGTTGCGACGGTTGGAGCGACGGCTGCCGCTGCTGACCGGCGGTGGACGGGATCTGCCGGAGCGGCAGCAGACACTGCGTAACACCATCGCCTGGAGCTACGACCTGCTTGACGGCCAGCAGCGCACCCTCTTTCGACGTCTCGCCGTTTTCGTGGGCGGCTGCTCGCTGACCGCCGCGGAGGGGGTGGCGGAGGCAAGCGAGGGG
>Ga0207416_1001826_pt1 | contig 25673 bp, 26 predicted proteins | sample PaiPotPPM11metaG_FD_184107 | JGI IMG/M metagenome (GOLD analysis project Ga0207416, IMG submission 184107) | Iron sulfur acid spring bacterial and archeal communities from Banff, Canada, to study Microbial Dark Matter (Phase II) - Paint Pots PPM... ... | reverse complement strand
GCCGCCGTAACGATTGCCTCGGCGATGGTCAGCATGAAACGAAGGTCGCGTGCCGTGTGCCAGCCCGGGTTGTAGCGCCGCGACCCCGGGACATGGATCCGGTCCGCTCGAGCCTGTAACTCCCTGACCTTGCTGAGGCAGCCGCTCAGCCCCGCCTCGCTTCGCGCCAGTCCGGCACCATCCTGCATCGCCTGCTGCAACTCCTGCTGCAGCAGGTAGACGTTCTCCTTGCCACTTGAGTTGAGCGGCCTCAGCAGCAGATCCTGCTCAGCCGAGACCTGCTTCTCATCGATTCCGGCGGGGCCGACTTCGCGCTGATAGCCGGCGGCTGCCGCCCCGGCCCGGCGGCCGAAAACGAGCAGATCGGAGAGGGAGTTTCCGCCCAGCCGATTCGATCCGTGGAGTCCCGCCGCGACCTCGCCGGCGGCGTAAAGCCCTGGTACCGCCGTCGCTCCCGTCTCCGCCTCGACCCAGAGCCCGCCCATGGCGTAGTGAATCGTGGGAGCGACCTCCATCGGCTGCCTGGTGATGTCCACCTCGGCGAGGCGGAGAAACTGCTCGTACATCGAGGGCAGCTTCTTCTTGATGCGATCGGCACCCAGGTGCCTGACATCAAGGTTGGCACCGCCGTGTTCCGTGCCCCGGCCGGCCTGGACCTCTTTGTAGATCGAGCGCGCGACGACGTCACGCGAGGAAAGCTCCTTCTTTTTCGGGTCGTACTCCAACATGAACCGCTTGCCATCGCGGTTGGTGAGGTAGCCGCCCTCGCCTCGAACGGCCTCCGTGACCAGGATGCCTCTGACACCGGGCGGCCAGACCATGCCGGTCGGATGGAACTGGACCATCTCCGGGTCGAGGATGTCGGCGCCGGCTTCGTAGCCCATCCCGACGCCATCGCCTGTCCCCTCCCATGAGTTCGACGTGACCTTGAAAAGGCGACCCCAACCCCCTGTTCCAAGGATGACGGCCTTGCTCTTGATGGCGACGAAGCGCCCATCGACACGGTTGTAGCCGAAAGCGCCGGTGACCCGGTTGCCCTCTTTCAGCAGCCGGGTGAGCGTCCATTCCATGTGGACTTCGATGCCGAGCGCGACGACGCGGTCCTGCAGTGTCCGGATGATCTCCAGCCCGGTGCGATCCCCCACGTGGCAGAGCCGCCGGTAGGTATGGGCGCCGAACGCGCGCTGCAGTATCCGTCCGTCCGGCGTTCGGTCGAAGATGGCGCCCCACGTCTCCAGCTCGTAGACGCGATCGGGCGATTCCTTCGCGTGGATCTCCGCCATCCGCCAGTTGTTGATCATCTGGCCGCCCCGCATGGTGTCCTGGAAATGGGTCTGCCAGGAGTCGGCACTGTCGACGTTCGCGAGGGCTGCAGCCACGCCGCCTTCGGCCATCACGGTATGGGCTTTGCCCAGCAGCGACTTACAGATGATCATCACCCTTGCGCCCTGCGCCGCCGCTTCGATGGCCGCGCGCATGCCGGCCCCCCCGGCGCCGATGACCAGCACGTCTGTCGTGAGCGTCTCGAAGTCTTCCATCAGAAGATCCAGCGCGGCTCGTGAAGAAAGCCGGCCATCAGCAGACGTAGGTAAACGTCGGTGAGCGCCACCGAGAACATGCTGTACCAGGCAAAAGCGCCGTGCGATGGATTTAACCGGTTCAGTGTCATCGTGGCGCGTTGCCAGAAGAGACCGCCGCGAACCCTGGAGAAGGCATCGATCCGCCCGCCCATCAGGTAGCGAAACGAATGACACGTGCCGCTGTAGAGCGTAAGCAGGATCACGTTGACCAGCATGACAAGCGAGCCGACGCCAATGAAGAAGTGCCCGTGGAAAGTGAAAGCGCGAGCGACGTCGACCCAGAGGAACAGAAGCACCACCAGGCTGAGCAGCAAGAAGTACCGGTGATAGTTATTCAGTACCCAGGGAAAGCGGGTCTCGCCACGGTATCTGCCACGCTTGAGTTCCTGGATGGCGCAGGCCGGTGGGTCCCAGAAGAAAGATCGAAAGTAGCTCTTGCGGTAGTAATAGCAACTGCCGCGCAGGCCTAAGGGGATCACCGCCAGGAGCGGAATCAGCAGCCCGATGATGGGGATGCGGAACAGGCCGAAGCCCAGCCAGGTCGAGAAAAATGGGGAGACGTACGGGTCGAAGAAGACGTTTGTTCCGGAAAAGACAGACCAGGTCGCGTAGACAACGAAGGCTGTGTAGCAGACGACGGTTAGAGCCGGCTCGATCCACCAGGCCCGCCCTGGTGATGCCTCCTTGGCCGATGACGGCCTCAAAGGCTTTACCGCCTCAAGCGCCAACTAGTCCTCCTGTCCTTACGGTGCCGACAGGAAGTAGTTTAGTCCGTGCCTGCGCTGCGCCGGCCCACAAGCACGCCGATCACGGAGGCGCCGAGCGCCATCAACACGGCGGTGCGCGCCCTGAGGCCGGAGCGGACCGGGCCACGCGAGCCATCTTGTGATGGCTCGGCCTGGGGAGCACCGCGTCGCTCGGCTTCTCCGGCGGTCTTTGGCGCAGCCGTAATCGTGTTGCCGCCGGCCGGCTGCTCCACGGGGACCGGGTAGAGGACGCTGTTGACCTCGACCCCGACCATCGTGATCAAACCGAAGAAAAAGAAGAATGTGAGCACGACGAAGAAGAGGCCGAACGTCTTTCCGTAGGTGACGGTGCTGTTGGTCAGGTTGATGTAGAGCGGGAAGACGAGAGTCACGAGCTCGAAGAGCGTGCCTGCCACCACCGCGCCGGGCCAGACCTTGCCAAGCTCCTGCGGGCGGTTCGGAACCACGAAGTAGACACTCAGAAATAAAAGCGTGCCCGCAACCAGGCCCACCACAATTTGAATTACCAGTGACAGGCCACCCTTGAGAGCCTCGGGCGCTCCCGGAATGCTTGGGAGAGCCGGTAGCGCTACCGAGCTGACGATCGCAACACCGCCCAGCACAGTGAGCAGGAAGATCATCCCGATGCTCATCACCTTCTGGGGAAGGAACTCGCGGGGTTTCGTGTGATAAATGACCGCAAACGCCTGCTCCATGGCACCAAACAGGGCCGAGCCACCCCAGAGCAAGCCGAGCACGCCGACGACGATCAGCAACCCTTTCTGGGCTTCAAAGTGCTTGATAGCCTCGTAGGCGCCGCTCACGGTCTGCGTGGGCAGGGCGGTCAGCAGGGTGCAATCGAGAGCCGTCAGCTGCCCACCTCCGACCGCGTGACATGCGACCATTTTGGTCTCGCCGATGAAGGTGGCCACGATCCCGAGGACGGCGGCCAGAAAGACTACGATGGGAAATACCGCGAAGAGGGTATTCCACGCGATCAGCACGGCCCAGTTGGGAGCCTGATCTTCGAGGAACTTCTGGACGACCCTTCCCGGAAAGCTATGCAGCAGCGCTTGCATTCAGTTTCTATTCTACCTTACAGCGACGGTATCAAGTAAATGGTGAATCCGAAAAGTGGGGTCGAGGGTCAGAAGCAAGCCGCCGCCGAGCGCGCCCTGCAGCTGGTCGAGCCGGGCATGATCCTCGGCCTGGGAACCGGTTCCACCGCCCGCTACTTCATCGAGGGGCTGGGTGAGAGGGTGCGCCGGGGATTGAAAGTCAGCGCCGTGGCGACCTCGACCGATAGCAGGCGGCGTGCCGAAGCCTGTGGGATCCCGCTCGCAGAGCGCGCCGATGGTTTGCTGGACCTCACGGTCGACGGCGCCGACGAGATCGCCCCGTCGATCGACTGCATCAAGGGGCGCGGGGGAGCGCTTCTCAGGGAAAAGATCGTCGCCCACGCCAGCCGGCGCTTCGTGCTGATCGCCGACGAGACCAAGATCGTGGACCGGCTCGGTCGCGGCCCGGTGCCGATCGAGGTGCTTGGCTTCCTCTGGGAAAGGACCGCCGAGGAGGTCTCGGCCCTGGGTGGCCGCCCGGCGCTCCGGATGGCCCCTGATGGGCCCTTCCGAACTGACAATGGAAACCTGATACTGGATGTGAGGTTTCCGTTGGTCGACCCGGATCTCGGATCGCGCCTGCACGCCATCCCGGGAGTGATCGAGCACGGCCTGTTCTTTGCCATGGCGCATGCAGCCATCGTTTCGGGGCCGGCCGGGCTGCGGGTCCTGGGCGAGCTCGGCTGACGCCGCGCTATGCTATGCCTTCGGATGCCATTCGAATACAAGGTCGTCGACTCTATCGACGATGCCAATCAACTGGCCGACCAGGGCTTCGAACTGTTTACCATCCTGCCCCCGGGTCCAGCCGGCGGCAGTGACCGGATCTACCTCCGGCGCGAAAAACCTCGCGGTCAGGCACCGGGATTTATCAGGGAGTCCAAAACGTAAGGCAGCGACCCGATTGACGCGATCGCCGAACTAGCCTACAATTTGTCTATCACGATTTCGACTGCCCATAGGGCGAGATTCCTGTGAGGGCGTGTTGGTTATTGGGTTTTACGGGCCCTTAAGGGCGTTCAGAGGAGTAATTGTGCTGCAGCGAATGACCGCGACCATGGAGCCGGCGCGCCACTACGAGGCGGCAATTCGGGCCATGTCGGAGGCCGCGGCGAGCGCCGAGGCGACGCATGCTCCGATTCGGCTTGCCTACTGGAGGATGGCGGCGCTCGACACGCTGCTGGCGCGTCTCGAAGAATTGCGGCTTGCCGCTGAGCGCCAGCTGCCAGACGACACGCTCGAGCTCGTCGTAACCTTCGCGCAGCGCCACGACCATGAGCTGCGCGACCGCCTGCAGCAGATCGACGCGGAAGACGTCAACGCCGTCCACGACGCCGTCTTCGAGGCGCAGGGCCGCGTCATGCTTCAGCTCGCCGGGCTGCGGCGCGTCCCGAACTGGCAGGACCTCGACCTGGTCCTCGAACCAGGCGGCGAAGAAGCGGCCTGAGCCAGGATCCGCTCGACCGGGAAAGGCCGCTAGACATCCTGGCTGACCGACCCCGCCAGCTGCTGACGATCAGCTGGGCGGACGGGCACGAGTCTGTCTACCACTTCGAGATGCTTCGCTGGAACTGCCCCTGCGCCGAGTGCGCCGGGGAGGGTGGCCTGCCCGGCAAGCTTGCCAGCGTAACCGAACTGAGTGACGACCAGGTCACGCTGGACAGCATCGAGCCGGTTGGGCTGTTCGGGCTGCGCCCCCACTGGCGGGACGGGCACGATACCGGCATCTTCGGGCTCAGACTGCTTCGGGCCCTCTGCCCCTGCTCGAGCTGCCTGCCGGTGGGCTCAGGGCGCCCGCAGGCGCCGCTCCGGGCTTAGGCCCGGATCCCGCTCAGCCCCAGGTTCGCCTCTAAAGCTGCCTTGGGCTGGTAACCGATGACCTGCTTGGCAATCTTGCCATCCCGGAACAGGGCCACGTAGGGAATACCCCGGACGCGGTACCGCTCGGCGAGCGCCGGCTCCTCGTCGACGTTGACCTTGGCAATCTTGACCTCGGCGTGCTCGTTTCCGATCTGGTCCAGCAGCGGGGCAAGCATCTTGCAGGGGCCACACCAGTCAGCGTAGAAATCGACGATGACGGGCTGCTCGGACAGGATGACCTGCTCCTCGAAATTGGCGGTGGTGACGTGAACTGGCTTGCTCATTGCTCTCCTTGACCCTTTTGAGATTACAAAGAGAGTAACCCAGGAGCCGGTCCAGACATTCCGTCCCGGCCCCTCAGGCTCAATTGCTGAAGACTTCGACCACCATCGTCTTGCCGCCGCTCCCGGCGACCCCGATACCTACCTGGTGGTAGGCGCCATTCAGGATGTTGGCTCGGTGCTCGGGGGAGTTCATGAACATGCTGTTGAACGCCGCCATCGAGGGGTTGGTCGACCAGGCGATGTTTTCCCCGGCCGTGCTGTAGCCGATCCCCCACAGGTGGAAGAGCTCCAGGAAGGCCAGCTGGCCCGTGGACGGATCGTAGTGGCTGAAATAGTTCCGGTTCAGCATGTCCTGCGCGCGGTACTGCGCCACTCGCGCGAGCGTCCCGCTGAAGGACAGCGGACCGACCCCGTTAGCGGCGCGATCCTGGTTGACCAGGGCGAATTCGACACCGGCGGCGCCGCCGAGGGTAGAAACGGGTGGCGGTGGCGGTGGCGGCGCGGGATGGTATACGGAAACCGGTCGGCCGGCCGGTGGGGCAGGAGCTGCGGCGCCCGCTGCCGGCGCCGGGGAGGCGGCTGGCTGAGGCGGCGTAGGGGCCGGCGCGTCGCGGACCAGCCGGTCCGGGTCATTGATCCTGGCAGGATGAGCCAGCGCCGAGGCAAACCTGGCGGCGGCCTGCAGCTGGGGGGTCGAGGAGCCTGTGGCGGCCCGGTGGGGCCCCAGCGCCCCCACGCTTGCCAGGACGGCCAGCGGTACGCCGACCATGATGGCGACTCTAGTTACGGAACGTGACATTAACACACCCCTTTTGTGCATTTCTTGGCGTCCGGGGGATTCTAGGGGGAGCGTCGCCACAGGCCAAGCCGTCAGCCGCCCGAGAAACTGGGAACCGAAAGCAGCAGCTAGCTGATAGTCACGCTGTCAGGCCGAGGCGGCGACGAAGAAGAGGAGCTGCCCAACCAGCTGGCCTGGGAGGAGCGCGATCATGGCCAGGTAGAGGAGCCCGGTGGTAGAGGTGAAGGATCTCAGGCGGCAGGTTGGTAATGCCAGGCCGGTGGCGATCAGCGGTAGGACGACGGCCCCCAGTGCCCAGAGGATGGACAGCTGCGGGCTGACCGAGAGTGGATGGGTCAGGCTACCCGAGCTGTGGGCGAGTCCCCGCAGCATCAGGGGATAGGCGAGTGCCTGCAGCAGGAGTCCGACCAGCAGGACGACGATCGAGCGCAGCAACGGCCGGTTGCTTAGCGCCGGGGTGACGAGGTACCAGTGTCCGAGGAGCATCCCGGTGGTGGCCGCTCCCAGGACGGTCGCGGAGAGAAGGACCGTAAGCGCGATGGCGGCAATCCCAGGCCCCGAACCCGCCAGGGGCGCGAGCGCCAGGATGATGCCGATCAAAAGCAGCAATGAGGCCGCGAGCGTGATCAACCAACTGGTGCGGGAAGGGGTGGACTGCCGGAAGACGACCACGACGTGGCCGACCAACGCCAGCAGCACCAGTCCCTGGAGAAAGACCAGGCTTGCGGCTGCCGTGCTGTCGATTCCGAGCCGGTCGTGATACGCCCCGGGCGGACCGGCAAGCACGGTGAGAAAGGCGAGCGAGCCGACCAGCGCGTAGGTGACGGCAATGAACTTGAGGAACCCCTGGGTCAGGCCGGCTGTCTGGCGCAGATAGACGACGGTGGCGGCCCCTCCGACCGCCGTTTCAGCCAGAAGGAGAAAGAGCGCCAGCGGTAGCGTGATGGCGGCCACGCACTCGGGGCAGGCGGTAAGTGCAATACCGGCGGACGAAACCATCGCAGCGGAGTCTAGATTAGAGAGGTGAACGAGCCGACGAAAGAGAAGGCCGAGGGGTTCGTGCCGGTGCGGCTGAACGATGGCAGTTGGAAGACCGCCGGGGGCGAGGTGGTGCCCTGGTATGAGGTGCAGACCGATCTTGTACCTGAGGCTGAGGTGCGTGGCGCTATGGAGCGCGTCCTCGACGTCTACGGTGTGAGCGACGTCGTCGTCGACGCCTTCCAGCAACTACGCAAAGAACTCGGGCGGCCGGAGCCGCGGTCCGAGTAACGGATGCTGTTTCCGCGCCACCAGGAACAGGATCCCCGGGTGGTCAAGGATCCCCACCGGCTCCCGCCTGGACAGGTGCTGACCCAGAAGTGGCCGGTACTCTCCTATGGCAGTCCCCCGCAGTACGACATGGCGCGCTGGCGGCTGCGACTGTACGGCGATGTGGAAGCACCTACCGAGCTCAGCTGGACCGAGCTTCAGAAGCTGCCCAGCACGGCCGTCAGGGCCGACATGCATTGCGTCACCACCTGGAGCCGGCTGGACAACAACTGGGATGGAGTCGCATTCAAAGATCTGGACGCGTTGGTCAAGCCCCGGGCGAGTGCTCACTTTGTCATCGCGCACTGCGCCTCCAATTACACGACCAGCCTTCCGGTCGAGGTCCTGGCAGATCAGGACGTACTCATCGCCCACCGCCATGACGGGGAAGATCTGACCGCCGACCATGGCGGCCCTCTGCGGCTGGTGGTCCCCAGGAAGTACGCCTGGAAGAGCGCCAAGTGGCTCGAGTCGCTGGAGTGGGTGGAGCACGACCGCCTCGGATTCTGGGAGCGCAATGGCTACAACAACTCGGCCGACCCGTGGCTCGAGGAGCGGTACTGGTAGAGGCTCTATACTCGAGGCGTTAGGGGTGCGTCTGGGACGCTGAGAGGTGGAACGCTCCGCCAACCCTTGGAACCTGATCTGGGTAATGCCAGCGGAGGGAAGCATGAGCCTGGCCGATCGAGTCGATGCCGACGCCTTCCTCAAGGTCGAGACGCATGGAATCGAGGAGATTCCTCCCGGAGAGAGGCGGGGACGGCCGCAGGGCATCGCGCTGCTCTGGGTTGCAGCCTTCGCCAATTTCGTCTCCCTGATCACCGGCGCACTGCTGATCTCCTTCGGGCTGGGCGTCGCTGAAGCAATCGCGGCGGTCGTCGTCGGAAGCCTGGTAGCCGGCTCTCTGCACGGCCTGCTCAGTGTTGCCGGTCCGCGCTTCGGTACCACCCAGGTCGTCGCCGCCCGTCAGACGTTCGGGACCCGCGGCGCAGCCGGCGGAGCCTTCTTCACACTGTTCCTGGCGGTTGGCTGGTTCGCGGTCGACTGCGTCATAGCCGCCCAGGCACTGGTCCAGATCGGGCACCTGGCCGGGCTCGCCACCGGGCCCCTTAGCAACGGGCTGGCTTTACTCGTGGTGGTGATTCTTTCCGTGGTCGTCGCCGTCTACGGCCACAGCACGATCCAGCTCTTCGAGCGTTACGGTGCGATCGTCTTCGTCGTCTTCTGCGCCGTGCTCTTTACCGCCTTGCTGCCGCAGGTGAACTGGGGCCTCCAGGCCAGCCTGAGCGGGCCGGACCACCTTGCCGCCTGGATCCTTGGTACCAGCGTCGTCTTCGCCCTGGTGGCCTCCTGGTTCAGCTTCGCGTCGGATTACTCCCGATACCTGCCCGCCAGGGTTTCGACGGCCTCCGTCGTGCTCTGGATCGGAGCCGGCACGGCGCTCTCGATGGCCCTCTTCGGGAGCACGGGTGTCCTGCTCGCCAGTATCCAGCCCAGGAACGCAGGAAACCTGCTGTCTCTGATCACGGCGGCGGCGCCGGGGCCGATCGTGGTTCCGTTCCTCCTCTTCATCGCGATCGGAGAGATCTGGGCCAACTACCTCGACGTCTACACGGCGGGCCTTGCCGGCCTTGCCCTGAACCTTCGGATGCGTCGCTGGACGGCCGCACTGGTTTGTGGCGCACTCGGCGGCCTGCTTGCCGGCCTCGCCCTGCTGGTCTCGACCTTCAAGGATCAGTACACGAACTTCCTCCTCATCACTTACATCTGGGTGCCCTCCTGGGCTGCCGTTGTGCTGGTAGACCTTTTCGTCTTTCAGCGGCGGCAGGGAGCAACACGCAGCTTCAGGCCGCAGGCCGTCTTTGCCTGGCTGACCGGGCTGCTGCTCGCCATCCCCTTTGTCGATTCCACCTTGTGGCAGAGTCCGCTGGCGGTTGGGTTGCTACACGGGACAGACATTTCGGGATATGTGGGCGCCCTGGTGGGTGCCTCGGTCTACCTGGTGGTCGGTAGGCGATGAGTCAGCCGGTCGCACTGACAATCGCCGGTTCGGACTCCGGAGCCGGGGCCGGAATCCAGGCCGACCTGAAGACCTTTGCCGCCCTTGGCGTCTACGGCCTCAGCGTCATCACGGCCGTGACGGCGCAGAACACCATCGGGGTCAGAGCGGTTCAGGAGATCGATGTTGCCGTCGTCACGGCGCAGCTCGATGCCGTGGCTGAGGATTTCCCGATCACGGCGCTGAAAACGGGCATGCTGTCCAGTGCACGGATAATAGGGGCGGTCGCCGGAGGCCTTCGGCGGCACCGGCTCTCGAACCTGGTGGTCGACCCCGTCATGGTGGCGAAGAGTGGTGACCGCCTGCTCCGCGAGGATGCGGTTGATGCCTTGAGACGTGACCTGCTGCCGCTGGCGGAGGTAGTCACACCGAACCTGCCTGAGGCTGAGGTCATCTCCGGTCATTCGATCAGCTCGCTTGCCGATCGGCTGAGCGCCGCCCGGGCGATCATGGCACTCGGAGCCAGGGCCGTAGTGGTCAAAGGCGGCCACGCTCCCGGTGACCCGGTGATAGACCTGCTGGTAACCGGCCGCGGCGTCCATGAGTTTCGGGCGCGGCGCATCAACACCACGAGCACCCACGGCACAGGCTGCACCTTCTCTGCGGCTATCGCCGCGGGCCTGGCTCTGGGGCTCGATCTCGAAGCGTCTGTTGCGCGCGCGAGAGAATATGTCTCGCTGGCGCTTGAACGGGTGCAGCCGCTCGGCCATGGTCACGGTCCGCTCGCCCATTTCGCGCCCGAGGAGGCAACCAATGGCATTCGCCGATAGAGACCTGGAATATCTGGAGGGAGTGCACGCGCCGATGGGTCCTGTTCTCAGCGAGATGCTCGAGGTTGGCCGGGCGGAGAAGATTCCGATTCTCCAGGCTTCGTCAGGCCGCTTCCTGCGCACCTTGATAACTGCTTTGGCGCCCAAACGCGTGCTCGAGATCGGCACCGCGATCGGTTTCTCCACCCTCTGGATGGCGGCCAGCCTGCCCGAGGGCTCACGGATCGACACCCTAGATCCGGACAGAGCTCGGACCGACCGGGCGCGCCGTTACTGGCTGCGTGCCGGCGTCACCGACAAGATCCGCGTCATCAACGAGCCTGCGCTTCGTGTTGTCCCGCGCCTGGTGCCTGGGATTGAATTCGCCTTCATCGACGCAATCAAGACGGAATACGTAGCATACCTCGAGGCGCTGCTGCCGAAGATGGCGCCGGGTGGTGTGATCACGGTCGACAACGTGCTCTGGAGCGGGCGAATTGCAGGGGGTGACCAGGATGCGGATAGCGCCGCACTGCGCGCCTTCAACGAGCAATTCCTGCACCACGAGCAACTCGAGGCGACGATCATTCCAGTCGGCGACGGACTGGGGTTCGGCGTCGTCCGACCGCACGCCTGACTGGTCTCGAACGGTTTGCCTGCTGAAGTGTCCTCCGGGCTGACCCGCGATCGGGTACTGGAGGCTTATCGCACCATCCTGCTGGCGCGCGCCCTCGATGACCGTCGTTTCCTCCTCAACCGCGCCGGTAACCTCGCATTCATCGTCTCGCCGCGCGGACACGAGGTGGCACAGGTGGCGGCGATCAGCGCGCTCCAACCGGGACGGGATCGCTTCTGCCTCTACTATCGCGACTTCGCCGCCGCCCTCGCCTGCGGCTTCAGCGCACAAGAGATGATGCTATCGGCGTTCGCGCGCGCCAGCGATCCCTCCAGCGGAGGCCGGCAGACGCCGGGAAACTTTGGCAGCCGCCGCCGGGGCGTGATAATCGGCTCCAGCACCGTTGGTCCCCAGATTCCCAAGGCGGCCGGCGTAGGCCTTGCCTTGAAGTGGCGTGGTGAGGGCGGGCTCTGTTTCGTCAGCTTCGGTGAAGGCGCCACCAGCCAGGGCGACTTCCACGAGGGGCTTAACTTCGCCGCAATCCACGACTGCCCCGTGATTTTTTTCTGCGAGAACAACCACTGGGCCATTTCAGTTCCGCAGCCGCTCCAGGTGGCGGGCCCCGGTGTGGCCGAGCGCGCTGCGGGTTACGGCATTCCGGGGCTGCGCGTTGCCGGCGATGACTTCTTTGAGGTGCACGCGGCGGTAAGCGAGGCGGCGCGCCGCGCCAGGGCCGGCGAGGGCCCGACCCTCATCGAGGCCTCCGTCTACCGGCTGCAATCGCACTCAACCGACGACGATCAGCGAGCCTACCGGGCTGCGGAAGAACTTGCCGCGGAAGCCTTGAAAGACCCGATTCCCCGGTTGCGCGCCGACCTGATTCGCCGTGGGTGGTTGACGGCGGAAGCCGACGAGGGCCTCATCAGGGCTGTAAGCGAGGAGGTGGAGAGAGCCGCCGAGCACGCGGAGCTGGCTCCCGACCCCGACCCATCCACGCTCAAGCGTCATGTCTATGCCGATGCCTGAGGTGACCATGGTCCAGGCGATCCGTGACGCACTTGCGGAGGAGATGGAGCGCGACGAGCGCGTCTGCGTGCTCGGTGAGGATGTCGGCCTGAAAGGTGGAGTCTTCAAAGCGACGGAGGGACTGCAGGCCCGCTTTGGTCGCCGCCGGGTTCTGGATACGCCCCTTGCGGAGTCGAGCATCGCAGCCGTCGCGCAGGGCCTTGCCCTGGAGGGCTACCGCCCGGTTGCCGAGATGCAGTTTGCCGATTACACCTTTCCCGCCTTCAACCAGATCGTCAACGAGATCGCCAAGGTGCGCTACCGGTCGAATGGCGACTTCTCCTGCCCGCTCGTGATTCGGGCGCCAACCGGAGGTGGAGTCCGAGGTGCTCTTTACCACTCGCAGTCCGTGGAGGCCTACTACTGTCATGTGCCGGGCCTTAAGGTCGTCCTCCCCTCGACGGCGGCCGACGCAAAGGGACTGTTGAAAGCGGCCATACGGGATCCGGATCCGGTGATCTTTCTCGAGCCCAAGAAGCTTTATCGGGCGGAGCGCGCCGAGGTGCCTTCGGGCGAGGACGGACTGATCGCGCTCGGTAGGGCGACGGTCGCGCGCAGCGGCGCAGGCGTCACTGTGATCACGTACGGCTTCATGCGCAGCGTTTCCCAGGAGGCAGCCGTCCTCCTTCAGCGCGAAGGAATCGAGGTCGAGCTCATCGACCTGCGAACGCTTCGCCCATGGGACGTCGAGACCTGCGAACGATCCGTCAGGAAAACCGGGCGGGTAGCTGTTGTCTACGAAGCCAACCGCACCGGGGGATTCGGTGCTGAGGTTGCTGCTGAGCTGGGCGAGCGATGCTTTGCCGACCTGGACGCGCCGCTGATGAGGATCGCCAGCCCGGATGTGCCGTCTATGCCCTTCAACCTGGTGCTGGAGCACAGCTTCATGCTCGATTCGGAAAAGGTGGCCACCGGGCTGCGTAAGCTGGCTCGCTACTAGGCGGCTGAGGGGGCAAGTGGGGTCCTGGTTCCGGGGGGCTTGGAACAAGAACCCCAAGCCAAGTATAGAGAGTGGCCGCCAGCTTTTCCATTAGAAATTAGTCGGATATCGACGGCAGATGTCAGCTACTGATCGAGGCGCTGCAGAAACTCGAGGCGGTTCCCAAAAGGATCTTCGGCATAAAAACGCTGAAAGCCGGGGATCTGCCGGTCCTCGACCGTGGCCACACCCGCCCCACCCAACCGTTGCCGTAGCGCTTCGAGATCATCGGTCAGCATCGCCGGATGACGGCGACTGGGTGCCACCTCCGACTCAACGCCACAGTGAATCTGCTGGTCGCCGCAGGCAAACCAGGCACCCCCACGGTCGCCCAGGCTGCTCGGCTTGGACACCTCGGGCATGCCGAGAAGTTCGCCGTAGAAGCGGCGCGCCGCTGTCTCGGCGCCTGCTGGAATGGCGACCTGGACGTGATGTACCCCGGTGATGCGCATCTTCGGAGTGTAATTAGTTGCGGTGCAAAGCCAGTGACCCCGCCTGAAGCGATCGAACAACTGCTCGCCGGCACTTCGCTGAGTCGTGAGCAAGCGCGTGGAGTCATGGACCAGGTTATGGCCGGTGAGATGACCCCGGTCCAGATCGCGGGCATCCTGATTGCCCTTCGGGCGAAGGGGGAGACAGTCGAGGAGATGGCCGGCTTCGTTGATTCCATGCGCGCCCACGCCACCCCGCTGCGGGTCCCGGAGGGAGCGATCGATACCTGTGGAACCGGCGGAGATCGCTCCGGAACCTTCAACATTTCGACCGCGGCCGCCCTGGTGGCCGCCGGAGCCGGAGTGCCGGTCGCGAAGCACGGCAACCGCGCCGCCTCGAGTCGCTGTGGCAGCGCCGACGTACTGGAGGCGCTCGGCGTCGACATCACCCTGGGACCTGCCGGTGTCGAGGCGTGCCTCAAGGGCGCGGGGATGGGTTTCTGCTTCGCTCCGACGTTTCATCCCGCCATGCGGTACGCGGGACCGGCTCGCCGTGAGCTGGGGGTCCGGACCGTGTTCAACGTTCTCGGCCCCCTGGCGAACCCGGGCCTGGTCCGTCGACAGGCGCTTGGTGTGGGCGCCGCCCGCCTCGCCCCGTTGATGATCCGGGTCCTCAAGGACCTGGGCCACGAGCGCGCCCTCGTCTTTTATGGCGAGGATGGCCTTGACGAACTGACCACAACCGGTCCCTCCCATGTCTACCAGTTGCTCGATAGCGAGCTCAGCGATTACGAGCTCGATCCCGGTCAGCTCGGGTTGGAGCGATCAAAACCAGAAGATCTTTCAGGGGGCACACCGCCAGAGAACGCGAGCCTGATCAGGAAGATCCTGGCGGGGGAGGCTGGGCCGCGGCGCGACGTCGTCATCCTGAACGCGGCAGCGGCGTTGATCGCCGCGGGCAAGACGGACGACTGGCGTGAGGCCCTCAGGCTCGCCGCCGATTCACTGGACTCGAAACGGGCTGCCGGGGTGCTCGATCGTTTAGTCAGTGTCTCGAAGGCGGCGAAGGGAAGCTAGCGACTCAGCCCGCTGCGAGGCCAACGACGGCACTGGCGAGGAGCAGCAGGCAGACCAGCCCAACGGCGGCCCAGGCAGCCCAGTAGGTCACTCCCGACAGGCGCCGGTTGCGACGAAGTCGTCGCATTTTGCCCAAGGTAGCGCTCGTTGCCTTCTCTTCGGTGAGCATCTCCTACCGTATCGCTAAAAACCGTCGAAACTTTCTCCGCAAGGCCCTCGATATGCTTTAGGGGATGCCTTCGCGGATTGCCGTCGTGCCGGGGGATGGCATCGGGCCCGAGGTGATCGCGCAGGGCATTCGGGTTCTCGAGGCCGCATCTACGGCACTGCGGTTTACGCACTACGACATCGGCGCGGACCGTTATCTACGCAGTGGTGAGATTCTTCCGGAGAACGTCTTCGATGAGCTGAAGGTGGCGGACGCCATCTACCTCGGCGCGATCGGCGACCCACGCGTGACGGACCCTCTGTACGCGGCCGGCATCCTCTTGCGCCTTCGCTTCGAGCTCGACCTCTGGGCGAACCTGCGGCCCTCGAAGTTGCTCGCTCCTGGCCTGACGCCGCTTCGTGAGGCGGGCAACATCGACCTTGTGGTTGTCCGCGAGAACACCGAAGGAGCGTATGTCGGGATCGGTGGACAGTTCAAGCGGGACACGATGGAAGAGGTCGCCATCCAGGAAGACATCAATACGCGAGTCGGAGTCGAACGCGTGGTTCGTTTCGCCTTTGACCTAGCACGTGAACGCCGAGCCGCCGGACATCCGGGGCGGCTCACGATGGTCGACAAGAGTAACGCGCTTTACCATGCCCACGACCTCTGGCAGCGGGTCTTCGCCCGGGAGCGAGCGCGTGCGACCGACATCGAGGCGCAGCATCTCTACGTCGACGTCGCTGCGATGCAGCTGGTGAGACATCCAGCGGACTTCGATGTCCTCGTGACCTCGAACATGTTTGGCGACATCCTGAGTGACCTGGCTTCGGAGCTGGTCGGTGGGCTGGGCCAGGCGCCCTCCGGAAACATCAACCCGACGACGCGCCGTGGTCTTTTCGAGCCGGTGCACGGTTCGGCTCCAAAGCATGCGGGCAAGGGGATTGCGAATCCACTGGGTGCGATCCTCTCGGGCGCGATGATGCTCCGCCATCTCGGCCAGGCTGACAGTGCCAACAGGATCGAGGGTGCTGTCGCCAACGCCGTCAGGGCGGGCGAGACGACCCGTGACCTGGGTGGGTCGTTGACCACGGAGGCTGCGGCGCAAGCGGTGCTTCGGCGACTCTAGATCCGCCTGCGAGTGAGACAATCAGGCTATAGACGCGCTGCTTAACACCATCCAGCCCGCCAGGGTGAAGGGAGACGCCCCCGCTCCGTCACAACCACAAACCCCCGCCTCGGTGGGGGGCGCCGCCCCGGGCCACCGGATCGAGGGGACGGCGCTCATCTTCTGGGATCCAAAGGTTCCTGGCAAGAAGCTGGACGCGATCGACACCGACCAGATCACTCCTGCCGATGATTGCGTGTCGGAGAGTCTCGACCGCCTGGACGAACGCTGGAAGGCCGGCTCATTTCGTTACCTGATGCCCGACTTCCGGCAACGCGTCCATCGCGGGGAGACCTTCGTGATTGCCGGCGAGCGTTTCGGCATCGGGTCTTCCCGGGAAATGAGCCCCGCGGGCCTCAAGGCCGTCGCCGAGGAGGTCGGGCTGGAACTGGTCATCGTCTGCGGCGACGGAGTGGGCGACATCTTCCGGCGCAACGCTCTCAACCTGGGGCTGACAGTGGTGCAGAGCAGGTCAGCTGCCGAAGAGGCCCAGGAAGGCGATCGGTTTTCGCTAGATGTCCAAAGCCGCCGCCTGACCAACGAAACACGACACAAGACCTATGAGCCTGTGCCGCTAACCGCCAAGGAGGAAGACATCCGTCGCTCCGGCGGCATCATCGCGATTGGCCGCCGTGAGTTCGCCGAATCGGTGCAGCGCAAGCCGGTTATCGAGTGGCCGGATGCCAGGATCGCCTGCGGGCTCACCACCTCGGAGCAGATCGTGTGGGCACATCGTGTAGACAGAGACGCCGAGGTTCGTCCGGGAGCGACGCTTCGTGTCTTCAGCGACCTGCTGCCGGCCTCGGATGGCACGGCGCCCTTCTCGATTCATACCTTCAACCAGATCACCGGCGGAGACAGCATCTTCCCGCGCCAGGCGGCGATCGCAAACGATCACTTCGTCTTCTCGGGTCGGAACGCGGACGACAAGCAGACCTCGATCGGACGCGAGTTCGCGCGACTCCAGGGGATCGGCAAGCCGTACTACGCGACACCCGGCGACGGCATCTTCCACTTCTATTTTCCCGAACAGGGCCTCGTGATCCCCGGCGCCTTCATCCCCGGAGCTGACTCGCACAGCCGTGCCTACGGCGCCTACGGAGCGATCGGCATCGGCGTCGGCAGCACCCAGCTCGGATTCGGATGGTCGACCGGATACATCTATTTCACGCCCGCAAAACGGCGGCGGGTGACGTTCACGGGGCGCCTTCGCCCCTGGGTCAGTGGCAAGGATGTGGTCCTGGCGCTGCTGCGCCGCTGGGGAAAGGCCCAGGCCCAGGGGATGAGCGTCGAGTTCGTCGACTCCGAGCGCCAGCTGCCGATCCCGTACCGGAACACGATCGCGAACATGATGGCGGAGGCGGAGGCGCAGAACGGGATCTTCGCTCCCGACGAGGTGACCCTCGACTGGTACCGGCGCAAGGGGATCGCTAATCTGCCCTATCCGCCGATCAAGCCCGGCGCAGACGTGAAGTGGGACATCGACGAAACGCTCGACCTTTCGGAGCTGGTGCCCTACGTCGCCAAGCCGTTCGCGCCGGGCAACGCTTTTCCCGCTGACGAGGTCGCCCGGGAGAAGATCGCTTTCGACAAGGCCTTTATCGGCTCCTGCACCAACGGTGGTTACGACGATTTGCTAGAAGCTGCCCTGGTCATCCGCGCCGGACGTGAGAAGGGCTTCGAGAAGGCACCTCGCCAGTTCGTCGTCTTCCCTGGCTCAGGCGCCGTTAAGCGCGATATCGAGAACCCCGAACCCAGGCTCGGCGGGGAATCGGTGGCAGCCACGCTGCGCTCCGTCGGCGCCGAGATCCGCGACTCCTGGTGCGGTCCCTGCTTCGGCCAGGGTCCCGATGCGCTCAAGAAAGGCGAGGTTGCGATCACGTCGTTCAACCGCAACTGGCAGAACCGGATGGGGGTCGGCGGGCTTGGCTACCTGGCCAGCCCCGCCGTCGTTGCTTCTTCAGCACTGCTCGGCTATATGGCGGGGCCCTCGTCACTCGGAATCACCTGGGATCCCGAGCGCTTCGACGTGTCGGTATGAAAACTAAGAGCGGGTCGACACCGAGCGACGCTTGACGATCTCGTAGACCTCTTGCTCGTCGAGGAGGTGGTTCCCCGCCTTGGCCCCGTCGATGATTGCTCGGACGAGGCCCGGACTCGGTTCGATGCCGCGTTGCTCTAGCCAGTAGACGACGTTTGACTCGCCGCTCATCGGGCCGATCTCGATGATCTGCTCGCAGCCGAACATCTCGGCTGGTACACCCGAGTAAACGCGGTTGGCCAGCCAATCATCACCTTTGCGTTTCGCCTTGATGACGGCCGCGGCGTGCACGCCAGTGGCTGTCCGAAATGCGTCGTGGCCCAGGACGGGGTAGTTCGCCGGGATGGCCACGCCTGTTCCCTCGGAGATTACTTCGCCCATCTCCTTCAGCTTGGTCAGATCAGTGTCGATCCAGCCGAGAAGCTTGAAATTGACGAGCAGCAGGTCGAGATGGGTGTTGCCGACCCTTTCGCCGAGGCCGAGGGCGCAGCCGTGGATCCGGTCAGCGCCCGCCACCGCCGCCTCGATTGCATTGATGAGACCCAGGCCGCGGTCGCTGTGCCCATGCCAGTCGAGCCCGACCTGTGGATTCATCTCGTCGAGCATGACGCGGACGTATCCGATGATGGCGCGCACGCCATCCGGAGTCGAGTGGCCGGCGGTGTCGCACACGGCGACGCGCTGCGCTCCCTCCTGGATCGCTGTTCCAAAAAGCTGACGGAGCGTTTCAGGACGCGCCCTCGTCGTGTCCTCGGTGACGAACATTACCGGTAACTGGTTTTGCCGGGCGAACCGCACTGCCTTGCGTGTGTTGTCGACCATCTGCTCGATCGTCCAGCCCTCCGCATACTGCCGAATGGGACTCGAGCCGATAAAGGCAGCGACCTCGATGGGAATTCCGACACGCTGCGAGATCTCGACCACGGGACGGATGTCGACTTCCAGCGTGCGGGCTGCGCAAAGCGCCTTGATGCCGAGTCGCCGATCGCGGATTTCTTCGGCGAGGCGCTCCACGTGCGCGACGGCACGGGGACCCGCCCCCGGAAGTCCGAGGTCGATCGACCCGACGCCAAGCTGGTCGGCCAGGTGCAGGAAGCGAAGCTTGACATCGATCTCAGGGTCGCGGACAGACGGTCCCTGAATGCCGTCGCGCAGGGTCTCGTCGTGAACAGAGACCGCGTGCGTCGGTCTGGCGGGCGCATTCACGGTGTTCCAGTCGTAGATCAGGTCGCGCTGCTCAGCCATCGAGCTTTTCCAGGCGGCCGACCAGGTCGGTCAGGAACTCCGTCGCCATGGCGCCGTCGACGATGCGATGGTCGACCGAGATCGAGATCCAGGCCCCCGGACGGGCGACTACTTCGCCGCCGACAACCATCGCTCGCGGCTTGATCGCGCCGAAGCCGACGACGCAGCATTCCGGTGGGTTGATGATGGGCGTCCCCGTCTCAACCGGACCGCTGGCGCCAACGTTGGTGAGCGTGATGGTGCCCCCCGTCATGTCGGCAGGCGACAGGGATCCGGCTCGCGCTCCCTCGATGAGCCGGGTGCCCTTTTCCACGATGTCCGAGAGGTCCAGGCGATCGGCGTCCCGCAGCACCGGCACCAGCAGCCCTTTATCGGTGTTGACAGCGATACCGAGGTTGACGGCCGGCTTGATGACTATCTCATCGGTCTTATCGTCCCAGGAGCTGTTCAGCATGGGATAGGCACGGACGCTGGCGGCGACTGCACGCACGAAATAGGCCAGCGGGGTAATGGATTTTCCGATGGCCTTTGTCCGCGCCCGCGCCTCGACCAGTGCCGTGGCATCAAAGATCGCGAACTCTGTGAACTGCGGAATGGTGGAGACCGAGCGCACCATCTGGCGCGCGATCGCCTTGCGCAGCCCGACAACGCTGACGCGCCGCTCGCCCGGAACGGTGGCGGGTTGCGGTTCGGTTTCTGTTGCGGATTCGACGTCAGCCCGGGTGATCCGTCCGCCGGGCCCTGTGCCTTTGATACTGGCCAGGTCGACGCCTCGCTCCTTCGCCAGCTGTCGCACGAAGGGTGCTGCACGGACGTCCGCCAGAGCACTTTCCGCGGCGGGTGGGGCGAAACGCGGCCGGCGCCGTATACCCGACTCGGGTCCGCCGCCGGGGCCATAACCGACCAGCGTCCCTGGCGACTGTTCGGCGCCGCCATCGGCCGACTCGATGGTGACCAGTGGCGCGCCGACGTCAACGGACTGACCCGGGGCGGCGTGGAGCTTCCTGATCACGCCCGCGAAGGGGGAAGGTATGACGACCACCGCTTTGGCCGTCTCCACATCGCAGAGTGGCGCATTGACCTCGACCCGGGCGCCCTCCTCGACCCGCCAGCTCATCAGCTGGGCCTCGGTCAGTCCCTCGCCGAGATCCGGCAGATTGAAGGTCTGATCAGCCATAGGCCATGACCAGGTGGAGCGCCTCGAGGATCCGGTCGACGTCCGGCAGGAAGAGCTTTTCGAAGCGCGACGGCGGATAGGGCACGTTCAAACCGCCGACTCGCTGCACAGGCGCCTCCAGCTGGTCGAACGCGTCGTGGCTGATGCGGGCCGCAACCTCGGCACCGAAACCACAGAAGACCGGCGCTTCGTGCACGACGATGGCGCGATGTGTCTTTCGGACCGAGGCCAGCACCGTGTCGATGTCGAGCGGGGAGAGGCTGCGCAGGTCAATTACCTCGAGCGAGTTACCGTCCTTCGAAGCCGCCTCCGCAGCGTGGAGCGCCGTCAGCACCGTCGGGCCGTAGCCAACCACGGTCACCCCGGTTCCCTGACGGCGAACGCTTGCCTTTCCAATCGGGACCCTTAGCGATTGGTCGACCTCGCCTTTCAGGTAGTAGCGCGCTTTCGGTTCAAAGAAGACAACCGGGTCGTCGTCTGCGATCGCCTCGCGCAAGAGCCCGTAGGCATCGCCGGGGGTCGACGGCGCGACCACCTTGAGCCCGGCCGTGTGGGCGAAGTAGGCCTCCGGGCTTTCCGAGTGATGCTCGATTGCGCCGATATTCCCGCCGAAGGGCACGCGGATCGTGATTGGAAGCGCAATCCCGGACCGGTTTCGATACTTGGCGACGTGGCTGACGATCTGTTCGAAGGCGGGATAGATGAAGCCGTCGAACTGGATCTCGGGAACCGGCCGGAAGCCACGCAGGGCAAGGCCAACCGCGATACCGATGATCGCCGATTCGGCGAGTGGTGTATCGAAAACGCGTTCCTCCCCGAACTCCTTTTGCAGGCCATCCGTGATTCGAAAGACCCCGCCCAGGGCACCCACATCCTCACCGAAGATCAGGGTGGCAGGGTCGGCGAGAAGTGCATCGCGAAGACCGATGTTGATCGCCTTTGCCATCGTCGCTTCCATCAGGACTGGTCCAGGGAGGCCTCGAACTCCTCGCGCTCGCGGAGGAACTGAGCGGAAGGATGCTGGTAGACGTGCCCGTAGACAGCCTCGCCCGCGGGCGGTATCACCGCGCGAGCCAGCTTCTCGCGCATCTCCGAGGCGATTCGCTCGGCCCCTTCTCGGACATCTTGCTGGAAGGCCTCGTCCAGAAACCCTTGCGCCGAAAGCCAGCTTCGGTAGCGCGCGACCGGGTCCTTTAGAGACCATGCCTCCACCTCGGATGCCTGCCGGTAGCGCGTCGGGTCGTCCGAACTGGTGTGCGCGCCCATGCGGTAGGTAACCGCCTCGATCAGGTACGGTCCGTCACCCCGTCGGGCCCGTTCGGCCGCCGCACGGGTGGCGGCGTAAACGCCGAGGATGTCATTGCCGTCGATACGGATACCGGGGAAGCCGTAGCCCTCAGCTCGCCCCGCTATCGAGCCGGCGGTCTGACGACTCAGCGGCACGGAAATCGCCCAGTAGTTGTTCTGACAGAGAAAGACAACGGGGGCCTTGAAGACTCCGCCGAAGTTCATCGCCTCGTGCCAGTCGCCTTCGGAGGTTGCGCCGTCGCCGAAGGTGACGAGGACCGCTTCGTCGGTCTTCTTGAAGCGGCAGCCCATGGCGAAGCCGACCGCGTGTGGGATCTGGGTGGCAACCGGTATCGCCAGGGGCGCAAAACGATAGCGACGCGGGTCCCATGCCCCATGGGTGAGGCCCCTGAACAGCGTCAGCATCTCGGCGGGGTCGACGCCCCGGCACATCGCCATGCCGAACTCGCGATAGCTCGGAAAGATCCAGTCCGAGTCGCGAAGCGCCAGCGTTGCGCCAACGTGGACGGCTTCCTGTCCGAGGAATTGGCCCCAGAGACCGAGCTGACCCTGTCGCTGCAGGTTGAGCGCCTCCTGATCGGCGCGCCGAATGACAACCATCTTCCTGTAGAGATCACGAAGCGCCTCAGGGTCGAGTCCGAGCGACCCGCGGGCATTATCGGTAAGGGTCCCGTCGGGGGAAAAAAGGCGACGCACCGGGTCCTCGGCGCGCATCACCTGGACGACCTCAGCCACCGAAGACAATCGTATACCCGCGTATCGTAGGGACAACGTGTCTCAAGACCCCAGCTCCGCTCTCGCCGGCCTGTACCAAACCGAACGCGAACTGGATCGGATCCGCAAGGAGATCGCGGCAACCCTGGCGATCCTGGAAGGCAATCCCGTCGCGGGCGCGCTGCCACGCATGGCCGCTGCTCAGCGGCGTTGCGATGAACTGCGCCGGCTGCTTCGCGATGCGGAGCAGCAGGAGCGTACCGGGCGAACGCGCGCCCGGACGCATGAAGCTCAGCTCTACTCCGGCACCATCCACAATCCACGCGAGCTGAGCCAGCTTGCCGGCGAGCTGGAGCAGCTCAGGGGCCGGCTAGCGTTGGAGGAGGTGGCCGAGATGGAGCTGCTCGGTAGTCTTGACGACGCCGAGGCCGAGCTGAAGGCTGCGACCGAGGAAGCGGCCGATGCCCGGCGCACGCTGGAAGGGCAGCGCGGCCGCGAGTCCAACGCAGTCGAGCGGGTGCTGCGGCAGCGCAGCGAGGTCGATCCTTCTTACCTGCGTCTTTACGATCGCGTGGCGGCCCACCGCCCACCTCCTCCTGTTGCCGAGGTGCGCAATGGGACCTGCACGGGCTGCCGGCTGCCACTTGCCCCGAGTCAGGCCAGGGCGCTCCGGATGGCAACGGAACCGCTTACCTGTGAGAACTGCGGGCGCATCCTACTACTGCAATGAACGGCGCCGAATCCGTTGTCGTCCACACCGACGGCGCTTCTCGAGGCAATCCGGGCCCGGCTTCGATTGGGGTCGTGATCGCCGGCCAGGACGGTCGGGTACTGGTCGAGTTCGGCGAGGCGCTGCGGCCCACCACCAACAACGTGGCCGAGTACACGGCCGTCGTCCGGGCGCTCGAGCGTGCCACCGAGCTGGGCGCCCGCCGGGTGCGGGTGATGATGGACAGCCAGCTCGTGGTGCGCCAGCTCAACGGCAGCTATCGGGTCAAGCATGCCGACATGATCCCCCTCTACCGCCGGGTCCTCGATTTGATCCAGCGCTTCGAGACCGTCACCTTCGAGCATGTTCCGCGCGAACGGAACGTGGAGGCCGACCGCCTGGCCAACCAGGCGCTCGACGGGGGAGGGGTCCCGGTGGAGGAGGCGCCGGTCACCAACGAATCTATCGTCGCGCGCCTTTTCAAGTCGCTTATCGAGTCGCGGGCCTCCGACGGCGATGCGCTGCTAAGCGGCCAGTTCAGCTTTAAGCGCCCCCACGGCGAGGAGCTGGACGGGGATGACTTCTTTTCGAAATGGCCGGGGCGTGGTCAGCCCTGGGAGGTCAGCTCTATTCGAGGGGCCGGCGCTGATGTCGTCCTGGAAGCCGGTTCGGCAAAGGCTGCCCTCGTATGGCTTTGCCGGGTGGTCGGCGGAAAGGTCGAGCGCATAACCGAGTACCGTGACGCAGAGATCTAGCGACCAACCTTAAGCTGTTTCCTCGTGTCTCCCGGCCGGGAAAAGACGACCTACCCCGACCTGTTTCGCATCCCTGCCTTCCCAAGGCTCGCGGGCGGCGTGATGCTGGCCCGCACGGCGTCGCAGATGATGCAGCTGACGCTGGTGCTCTTCGTTCTGCAGCGCTTCCACTCACCGACGCTGGCCGGCATCACTGTCTTCCTGGCGATCGTTCCCGGCATCGCCACCAGCCCGCTGGCGGGTGCGCTGCTCGATCGCCACGGCCGGGTGCGCCTGATCACGCTCGACTACCTCGTTGGAGCGGCCAGCCTGCTGGCAATCGCGGGGCTCGATATCGCGGGACGGCTGAATCCGGTTGCGCTGCTTCCGATCGTGGCGGTCAGCTCACTCACCTACTCGCTCAGCAATTCGGGTGCCCGATCGCTGCTACCGCTGATCGTTCCCAAGCCGCTCTGGGATCGAGCTAACGCGCTCGACAGCATCGCCTACGCGGTGACGATTGGGGCCGGTCCAGCACTGGCAGGCGTCTTGACGGCCAGTTCCGGACCGAGAGTTGCATTGCTGGTCACGGCGGCGCTCTTCGTCCTGGCAGCGGGGCTCATGGCGGCGTTGCCCGAGCCCGTGGTTCCGAGTCGGACCGGCGGCGTGCTGGCCGAGGCGAGGGCTGGGCTTACTCACGTACTTGTCCGAAACCGGACCCTTCGTGGGGTTGCCCTCGTGGTCTCCCTGATGAACATCGGGCTCGGAGTGCTGCTGGTAGCCATCCCGGTAATGGTCTTTCAGCGGCTGCATGGCAGCCCGGTATTCGTCGGTCAGCTCTGGGCAATCTACGGCCTCGCCTCAGTTCCGTCCGCGCTCCTCTTCGGACGGGTGAACACGGAAGGACGAGAGCGCACGGTAATGGCTATCTGCGGCTTCGCTACCGGACTTGGTGTGGCGCTGCTCGCGGTTGCCGGCAGTACGTGGGTGGTGGCGGGCGCGATGCTGGTCGCCGGGCTGGCAAACGGCCCCTTCGACGTCAGCATGTTCTCGCTGCGGCAGCGGCGCACAGATCCGGCGTGGTTCGGGCGAGCCTTCGCGGTTTCGATGGGAGTGAACTGGGCTGGCCAGCCGGTCGGCTCCGCGATGTCGGGTCCCCTGATCCACCTCGGGGCTGTCGGTTGCCTTTCTTGTCGGGGCAGCCTTCGTGATGTTCGGCGCGGCCCTCACGTGGCTGGTTATCCCTTCCGAAAACGAGGGTAGAATTGCTGGCGAGTCCGCCAGGCAGCCGCGCCGGGAAGGTCCCGTCGAGGAAAGTCCGAGCTCCGTAGAGCAGGGTGCCGGGTAACGCCCGGTCGGGGTGACCCGAAGGAGAGTGCCACAGAAAATACACAGCCGGAGCGCGAGCCCCGGCGAAGGTGAAATGGTGAGGTAAGAGCCCACCAGCAGCCGGGAGACCGGCTGGCTAGGTAAACCCCACCTGGAGCAAGACCAAATAGGAGGACATTACGGCCGGCTCGGCCGGTCCTCGGGTTCGGTCGCTAGAGTCGCCGGGCAACCGGCGACCGAGACGGATGGCTGCCGCCCCACATCGTGCCGCTTCGACGGCTGAAGCGGGGAACAGAACTCGGCTTACCGGCGGACTCACAACTAACACGCACCGGAGCCGTCCAGCCGCCCATGCGCGGCTCGCGGCCGCAGGAGTGGCACGCGAGCCCTGCGCGTACAGGCGGCATGCGGCGCCGGTGCTATACGCGC
>Ga0207416_1001825_pt1 | contig 25693 bp, 23 predicted proteins | sample PaiPotPPM11metaG_FD_184107 | JGI IMG/M metagenome (GOLD analysis project Ga0207416, IMG submission 184107) | Iron sulfur acid spring bacterial and archeal communities from Banff, Canada, to study Microbial Dark Matter (Phase II) - Paint Pots PPM... ... | reverse complement strand
CTCATGAACGTCGTGGCCTGCCGCCTCGACCAGGCGGCAGGCGTGTCGCGTGTAGAGACGTGCATCGTGTGACAGCTCAATAAAGGAGAGCTACATGGCGACCCAACTATCAGAAATCACCAGAATGCACCCGATGAAGGTCAGCGAGGCCCACGAGCGGATCAAGACCCTGGCCTGGGATCCGAAGTACAAGCCGGCGCTCAAGTATCCGACCGACTACAAGTTGGAAGCCAAGTTCGCGCCGACGGACCTGATGAAGCAGGTGCTGCGGTCGTACTTTCCCATGCAGGAGGAGAAAGACAACCGAGTGTTTGGCGCGCTGGACGGAGCCCTGCGCGGTGGGATGTTCCGAAGCGTTCAGCCGCGCTGGGTCGAGTGGATGAAGTTCTTCCTGGGATTCATGCCCTTCCCGGAGATCTCCGCTGCTCGGGCCATAGCGCTGCTGACGAATGTGGTGCCGAGTGATGAGATCAAGAACGGCCTCTCGTTCCAGATGATCGACGAGGTCCGGCATGGTACCCAGCAGATGGCGCTCAAGAAGTGGTACATGGAGAACTTCATCGACCCGGCGGGCTTCGACATCACCGAGAAGGCGTTCGGCAACTGCTATGCCAGCACCATTGCCCGCCAGTTTGGCGAGGGATTCATCGCCGGCGACGCCATCACCGCCGGTAACATCTTCCTGCAGGTTGTGGCGGAGACGGCCTTCACCAACGTGCTCTTCGTGGCAATGCCATCCGAGGCTGCCCGCAACGGCGACTACTCCCTTCCGACGGTCTTCCTCTCCACCCAGTCCGATGAGTCGCGCCACATCAACAACGGCTTTGGCATCCTCCTGATGTTGCTCCAGCATCCGGAGAACTACCAGCTGCTCGAGCGCGACCTCCGCTACTCCTGGTGGCAGAACCACCGGATCGTGGATGCCGGGATCGGCACGCTCATCGAGTACGCTACCAAGGACCGCGACAAGAAGAAGGAGAGCTACGCCGAGCTGTGGAAGCGCTGGGTGTTCGACGACTACTATCGTGCCTACCTGCTTCCGCTGGAGAAATACGGCCTCAAGATCCACCACGAGGACGTTGAAGAGTCCTGGAAACAGCTCACCGAGAAGTTCTACGTCCACTACGTGGCTCAGTTCTTCTCCGATGGCTGGCCGTTCAACTTCTGGCGCATCGATCCACTGGATGAGCGCGACTATGAGTGGTTTGAATACAAGTACCCCGGCTGGTATGCCAGGTTCGGCAAGTGGTGGGATCACTACCGCGAGCTGTCCAAGGCGAACAGCCACGCGCCCATCACCTACACCGACGTGGGCTACCCGTACCCGCACCGCTGCTGGAGCTGCCTGGTGCCGTGCCTGGTTCGCGAGGATATCGTGTCGGACGTGGTGAACGGCCAGGCCTACACCTACTGCTCCGAGCTCTGCCGCTGGACCCACAAGGAGGTCTTCGCCGACCACTACCAGGGCCGGCCCACCCCCGCCATGGGGCGGTTCACCGGGCGACGCGAATGGGAGTCGTGCTATCACGGCTGGGACCTGGCCGACTGCATCAAGGACCTCGGCTTCGTTCGGTCTGATGGCAAGACCCTGGTTCCACAGCCGCACACCAGCTACGACCAGAAAGACATGTGGACGCTGGATCATGTCCGCGGCTATCCGGTTTCCAGCCCGCTCGTGGGCTTCCGGGCCATGACGCCCGAGCAGCGCGAGGCTCACCTCGCCGAGTACAGGAAGGGTTTCACGATCAAGTAATGTCGGTTTGTCATCCGCTCGCAGAGCATGGGTGAAAGTGGTACGGTCTCCTGCCGGGGCGCCGCGCCCCGGCAGGAACTTCCACCTCCGAACAGACCTCGTGATCGCGGGGGATTGCTGGAGACTTCACACTAGGGGGTTGGTTTCTGACTTACCGCGTGCACTTTGAACCCGTCGGGATCGAAATCGAGGTAGAGGAGGACGAAACCGTCCTCCAGGCTGCTTTCCGTCAGGGCATTGCGCTCGCCCATGGCTGCAAGGAGGGCCAGTGCTCTTCCTGCAAGTCCATCCTGCTGGAGGGCGATGCCACCATGATTCGCTACTCCACCTTTGCCCTGCCCGACTACGAGAAAGAAGAGGGCTATACGCTCCTCTGCCGGGCCTACCCCATGGAAGACCTGGTCGTCCAGCTGCTGCACTTCGACGCAAAGACCTTGCGGATGACCTCGCCCATCCGGACCTATAAGGCTCGGGTGGAGAAAATCGAACCGCTCACACACGACATTAGCCGGCTGGCCGTGCAGCTCACCGCCCCGAGAGAGATGGACTTCCGGGCCGGCCAATACGTCGATATCCGGATTCCCGATGCTGAAGCGTTTCGCTCTTTCTCGATGTCGAGCACACCCCGCAGCATGGACCGGCTGGAGTTTATCATCAAGATCTTCGCGGGGGGCCTGTTCTCCGGCTATGTGGCGGAGCGAATGCACCCCGGCGAGGAGCTGGAGCTCGTCGGGCCATACGGTAAGTTCGGCATGCGTGACACCGCCGCGGAGGCCGTGTTCATCGGTGGTGGCTCGGGGATGGCGCCCCTGTGGGGCATGTTGAACGACATGGTCGAGGAACGCATTCGCCGGAAGGTGACCTTCTTCTACGGCGCCCGAACCGGGCGTGACCTGTTTTGGTTGGAGGAGCTGCACGCGCTAGGCGAGCACCTCACCGACTTCAGTTTTGTCCCGGCCCTGTCGGAGGCATCGGCAGCCGATGCCTGGGAGGGAGAAACGGGGCTGATTACTGACGTGGTGGACCGCCACCTGAGCCGGGTGCAAGCGCAAAACGGACTGGAGGCGTATCTGTGCGGGCCCCCGGGGATGATTGATGCGGCTATGACCGTATTGCTCCGCAGGGGGATTGCGGATAGCCGCATCTACTACGACAAGTTCACGGCAGCGGTGACCTGACTTCCAGTAGGGGCCGTGCCCGAGTGCCGGCCCTGTATCTCTATCCACAAGCATACTAGGAGGATCCACGATGACAACGGAAACGGAGACGAAGCAAGCGGTGGAGGAAACCCAGCGATCGGCCGAGGCGGGGGCTGCCCAGTTCCCGGGGTGGAACAGCCGGCGCTTTAACTACTACACACCCTCGGGAAAGCGGGATCTACGTCAGTATCAAGACGTCACCGTCGACGTCCAACCCGACGTCAGCCGTCATTTGCTCCAGAGCTGGATCATTAGCTTTGCGGACGGGACGCCGTCGTACCATGAGCGCTGGACCAAGCTCAAGAGCAGTGACTGGCACGCCTTCCGGGACCCCAATGGGGAGTGGGAGCGCACCATTTACATGCGGGAATCGACGCTGGAGAAGCATGTTGCGTTGACCACCAGGAATGCCAGGGGGACCGGCGTCTTCGAGCGCTTCGACCCCTCCTGGCTGAAGGTCCTGGAGCAGCATGTCCTGGCGAGCAAACACCCTGAGTACTGGCTCGGGATGGAGGTGTTCCTCCAGGCCCAACGCGACGCCATGACGAACATGATCAACAACGCCATTTCGGTCAACTCGATGGACAAGCTGCGCTATGCCCAGGACCTCGCGCTCTACGGGATGGACCTGGCAGCCGCACTGTCGGGCTTCTCAGAGGAAGCGAGCCGTCACGTCTGGCTGGAGGATCCGATCTGGCAGCCAAGTCGGGAGAACGTCGAGCTGCTAAGCACCTCGTCCGACTGGGGCGAGCAGGTCTTCGCCACGAACTTCGTGTACGAACCGCTGGTGGGCGAGCCGTTCCGCAGTTACTTCATCATGCAATTCGCGGCCGTGCACGGCGACTACGTCACCCCGGTCATCACGGGCGCGACGGAGTGGGACTACGAGCGCCACTTGCAGGCCAGTCAGGTGCTGTACAGTATGCTGGCCAACGATCCCGAGTTTGGCGACCACAACCGTGAGGTGATGCACGAGTGGCTCAAGAAGTGGGTGCCAATCAGCGTCGCCGCTGCCAGGCAGCTCCAGCCCATCTGGTCGCTGCCGCGCGTCAAGCAGATGCCCTTTGGCGAAGCGTACGAGCGGGCGAAAGCACGACTGGAGAACGTTCTGGGCTCAATTGGGATACAACTGCCTGCCGGCGTCGAGCTGTAACTGTGATGAAGCAGAAAAGAGCACGAGGAGGATAGAGATGGTGACCGAGACGCGAAGTACGTTTCCCAAACTCGATTACGGCGCTTCCCACAAGTGCGGCGTCACGGTGAGCGATAGCGTCGAGGGCAGCACCATGGTCGAAGTGATGCGAGGCAAGCCCGGCGTCGAGATTGTTGAGTACCCGGCCATGTTCCGCATTGACGGTATCGACAGATTGGAATTCGACCTGGAAGAGATCGGCGCGGCCCTGGGGCGGGACTTCGACTCCTACAACTTTCAGGTCGAGATGTCGACCCACTACGGGAAGATGGTCCTGCTGGACAACAAGGTGTTGATCTTCGCCGACTTCGACGAAGCTTCTCAGTACCTGGCGCATGGCGGCTGGCTCCAGAAAGTGTCGTGACGGCGGCGGGACAGCGGATCAATCGGCATGGAGGTTGACCAGCCCGACTACTGAGAGGAAAGTAGAAATCAGACAGTAGAACCCGCTGCGAGCGGCATCACGACCCTCGGGTAGTGATGCTGAGGCATCTTTGTGGCGGGCGCATGGTCTGTCGGACGGACTACAGAGAGGAGTAAGCAAAGTGCGAGGTTCCACCTTCGTCATGGACGCCCATACGGGCTTCTGGGATGCCAGTCCGGAGAACACCAAGAACCGGTACGGCGACGCCTTCATCGAGACCTTCTACGCCTTCCATGTGGGATTCAACCCGCCCGATCCCAGGTGGACGATGGATTACAACACCGTGTTCCGTAAGGTCGATCCGGATTGGTACCTGGAAGAGATGTTCATCAAGGGTGATGCCGACGTGGCAATCCTGTCGACCCAGGTGTTGATGGACTTCTACCACACGGGCTTTGTCAATCCGGAGAGGAATGCGCAGCTGGTCAAGCGGGCTCCAGAAAGACTGATTCCGCTGGGCGGGGTCGACCCACGTATGCCCGACGCGATAAACGAGGTCGAGCGCCAGGTCACCGAACTCGGCATGAGGGGCTTCAAGTGGTACACGGCAGAGTGGCGGGGCGAATCGCGAGGATGGCGCGCCAACGATCCCACGGTCTTTCCCCTCTATGAGAAGTGCATCGAGCTCGGTGTGAAGAACATGCACTTCCATAAGGGGCCGGCGGTCGAGCCGCTCGCTCTGGAGAAGTTCGATGTCCGGGACATCGACGAGCCGTCCTCGCTTTATCCCGAGCTGAACTTCATCGTCGACCACATCGGTCTACCGCGGCTCGACGACTTCTGCTGGATCGCGGCACGGTCTCCCAACGTGTACGGCTCGCTCGCCGTGGCACTCGCCTTCATCCACAAGCGACCGCGCTACTTCGCGCAGATGATGGCGAACTTGCTCTTCTGGCTCGGGCCGGACCGCATCATCTATGGGACCGACTTCCCGATCTGGTACCCGCACTGGCAGTTCGACGAGTTCATGGAGTTGCAGCTGCCGGACGATATCAAACAAGAGTACGGGGTCGATCTGACCGACGAGATCAAGCAGAAGATCATCGGGGGCAACATCGCCCGGTTGTACGACATCGATATTCCGAGCAAGCTGCAAGCGATTGCGAACGACGAGTTTGCCCAGCGCAAACGAGCGTACGCGGAGGCGGAGTATGAGCCACTGGGCCGAGGCGTAGCGGGGACGACACCTCGTGGGAATTGATTTTGACGCGGTCCGTAAGGCTGCCGGGTCGACCCGCGACCCGGAGGTACGCCGTCCCATCGCGGACATGAATCTCCTGGACGACATCGAGGTGGAAGGGGACCGGGTGAAGGTGTACTACCACCTCACCTCTCCGCTCTGTCCCACGCAGTTCGCGACGCGGATCGGGAAGGAAATCAGACAGCGAGTCGAGAAAGTGCCTGGTGTTGGATCGTGTGAGGTCATCCTGCGCGATCACTACCAACAGGAGAAGATCCAGTTCCTCATCAATCCTCGATTCAAGCCTCGAGGTACGTAAATGGTCGTGCAGCAAACTCCCGCACACATTTTGAAGGGGCGTCGGGAACGCGACTTGCTCGCGTTCCCGTCCGTTCAGCGCATGGCTGATGTGCTCTCTGTGCGCTGCCGGGAGCCCTCCTGGGTCCGAACCTCCGTGGCAAGTCTGGGGCGCTTCCGCACGATGACGGGTCACGATGATCTCGAGGCGTTGCTGGACGGAGCGCGGCTCGAGCCCGTGGTGGCGGAGGAAGCGCTCGTCTCATTTGCGAGAGCGCTGGGCGGACGTACCGAGAGCCAGATTGCGGCGCTTGCCATTGGGCCGAAGACCTGGTTTCGGTTGAACGGTGTTCCCGTGCCGTGGCGTCCCCTACCGGGTGTTGCTTCGCCCCCGCCCTTGCGGTCCGGCACGGATCACGACCTCGTCGGCCATCTGGTCCTGCTTGCCTTGATCGGGAGTGGCCTGCACCGAGCGGAGCTACTGCGATTACGCGTCGACAACGTCGGCTCGCTTGACGCCGATGGTTGCCTCATTCCCGACGTGGAAGCGGACCCATTGGCGATCCAGCACACTCCACGCCGCTTTCCTCAGATCGAGCGCATCACGTTCTTCACCTATCAGGCCAGGCAAGCCCTCCTCATGCATCTGGAGCGCCGCGCACAAGCCGGGCAGACCATCGGCCTCGATGCTCCACTCATCGCTCAGTGTGATGGCTCGCCGGCAACGGCCTCGAGCGTGGCGCGGGCAGTCCATCTGAACTCGTCGCTGATTCACACGGTCAGCGACGTCAATCTCGAGCTCTGCATGATGACCGGCAACTTCTTCCGCGCGTGGGGGCTGCCCGGTTCGCGTTTCGCCGGACCGGAGGAGTTTAACATGGAGGATTTCGAATGAACGCGGTTCGGTTGCACCAATATGGGCAACACCCGGTAGTCGAGGAGGTCGCTGAGCCACGGGTCACCGGCCCCCACGACGTCATCGTGCGCATGGGCGGCGCCGGCCTCTGCCGCACCGACCTGCACGTTATCGAGGGGCAGTGGAGGGAGAAGTCTGGGGTTACCCTTCCTTATACCCTCGGCCACGAGAACGCGGGATGGGTGCAGGAGGTTGGATCCGCGGTCGACAATGTCACGCCCGGCGATACTGTCATCGTCCACCCGCTCATCACCTGTGGCTACTGTCGCGCCTGCCGCGCAGGGGACGACATGCACTGCATCAACAGCGCCTTCCCGGGCATCTCTACCAATGGTGGCTTCGCGACCTATCTCAAGACAGGTTCCCGCGCAGTAATCAAGCTGGATCCCCGCCTGCATCCGAAAGACGTAGCGGCGCACGCGGATGCAGGGCTAACTGCCTACCACGCCGTGAAGAAGGCTTCTGCACTCCTGTATCCCGGCACAAAGGTGGTCGTCATCGGCGCCGGTGGGCTCGGCCACATCGGGATCCAGTGTCTCAAGGCACTGACTCCCGCCGAGGTCATCGTGGTCGATCGCTCGGAGGGCTCCCTCGAGCTGGCCCGAGAGACAGGCGCCGATCACACGGCGTTGGTGGATGGAAGGCAAGTGTCGAACGTGATGGAACTCACCGACGGACACGGAGCCGAGGCGGTGATTGACTTTGTCGGGGAGGGAGGGTCCCTCGAGTACGGTGTGCCTATGCTACGCCGCGCCGGCAGCTACTTCATCATCGGCTATGGCGGGACGCTCAATGTCCCTGCAATCGACATCATCTCGACCGAAATCAACTTCATCGGCAACCTTGTCGGCACGTACAACGATCTGGCGGAGCTGATGACGCTGGCCGCCCAGGGCAACGTGACACTCCACACTGTTACCTATCCCCTCGATGCAGCCAATGACGCGATCAACGATCTGGATGCAGGCCGCTTGCACGGAAGAGGAATCTTAATCCCTGCATAAAGGCACACGCCTGCTACCCACCGGATGAAGCCAAGCTAGGGAAGTACCATAGCTTCCCTGCCTGCCGCTTCCGCTCGTCCATCTCGGCGAGCGACACCACCGCCTCTGCCCCGATCTGTGCCAGGGTCTGATCCGCTCCTTCGGGGCGAAACTCGTTGCGGAAGCGGTCGGCGATGACGACGCAGGCCGCACCACCGCGGAGATTGAAGAGCGAAGTCAGCGTGAAGATCGTGGCCGCCTCCATCTCGAAATTGGTCACACCCATGGCTTGCACCTGCTCGACGCGCTCGGGCACGTGTCCACGAAAATCCCCGTGTGCCGGGCGGCTCTGTCCGGCATAGAACGAGCTAGTCGAGGCCGACACGCCGAGATGATAGGCCAGGCCCAGCCGCTCGCAGGCCTCGATCAGCGCCAGGACCACCTCGTAAGATGCAGCCGCAGGGTATTCCGGCGGCGCGTAAGAGTCGCTTGCGCCCTCCCAGCGGATCGAAGCAGTGCTAATCACGACGTCACCTGCGTGCATGTACTCCTGCAAGCCGCCGGTCGTGCCCAGGCGGATGAAGGTGTCGCAGCCGATAGCGGCCAGCTCATTGAGGGCTATCTCGGTCGACGGACCACCAATGCCGGTCGAACAGGCGCCGATCGGCACACCACGGTACGTGCCACGGGCCGATCTGTATTCGCGATGGCTGGCAACCTCGGTCGATTCATTCCACACCTGCGCCAGCACCGGTACCCTGCCTGGATCGCCCGGAAGAAGAACGGTGCGAGGGAGCTCACCTTCGGCCAGGTGGAGATGATACTGCTTGCCGCCGGCACTAGCCGGGCGGTCTGCCCCGTCTCCGGGCTGGCGACTTCTCGCAGAGTGCGGTCCGCTCAGCGTGCGCTGCCTCCCATACCAGTATAGGGACGCAAGTGCTGATCCGGCTCCAGCATTCCGCGTGGTGAACTGTTCCCGCACGCCGTTCACGGAGGGGCAGTCTACATGCATTTGCCGTGCCTTTTGGTGAAGTTGCTGCACCGCGATCGCACGGTCGGTCCTCCTCTGGCCAGCCGCCTGCTCCTTACCCCACCACCTGGCTGCCAGGAGAGATTATCTGGCATCGCTCCTGCTGTAGGCTGAGAGTAGCGGATTGGAGATAGGAAAATGGCAAGGGGCGCGACTGCACCCGAAACCGTTGCCCCGGCGCAGGTACGCGCGGTTATGCAAGTCCTGGCCGACACCTACCACGGCCGCGGCTCGGTCGAGCTGGGCGATCCTTACAAAGTGCTGGTTGCAACCGTCATCTCGGCGCGCACCAGGGAAGAGCAAACCACTGTCGTCTCGAATCGGGTCTTCGCTCGTTATCCCGATGCGCATGCGCTGGCACAGGCTCAAGAGCGCGAGCTCTACGAGCGGCTGGACGGGAGTCAGTACCGCGAGGTCAAGGCGCCGCGGCTGATCGAGATGGCGAAGATCCTGGTCGAGAAATACGGTGGGAAGGTGCCAAACAGTGTCGAGGCGCTGCTGGAGCTACCGGGGGTTGGACGAAAGACTGCCAATTGCGTGCTCATTTACGCCTTTAACCTGCCTGCCCTCTGCGTCGATACCCACATGCATCGCATCACCAACCGGCTCGGCTGGGTGCACACCAAGACACCCGATCAGACGGAGAAGGCGTTGGAGAAGATCATCCCGAAGGATCTGTGGACGGGTGTGAACCGGCTCTTCCTGCAGCACGGGCGCGTCATCTGTACGCCGGGGATTCCCCGCTGTCTCGCATGTCCGATTCAGGGGTTCTGTGCCTACGGTCAAGATGACAAGACACCGAAGCGCACGTAAACGTGCTCCCGACCGGTGGAGCGGGCACGCGAGTGGACTTCGCCGCACGCCTTACGCTTTCCCGGGGCTCGAGCAAGCCGAGGGCTCATCTCGATAGCTGGTATCGATCCCGTTGTTGACCGGCTGTTGGCCGGCGACGCAAGGACCGCATGACTTTGCGTCAACGGGTTGAAGTCGAGTACTTGCGCACGACAGCGAAGGCGACTTTTGTCAAGTAAAGGGTAGCACCCAATACGACAGGCCCGTACTATAACGTATGACTGGGAGTCAGCACCGTCATGAACGGCCTAGCTTGGAGAGGTGCTGTGTCGCCTCTTCAAGGCGTTGCGTGAGCACCTTGATCACGCCCAGGGCGAGCGGCGGTCTCTCGGCCAGCAAGTCTAGGAAGTCGTTCCGATCAACCCTGAGCGCGATGATGTCGGTGATCGCCGTGCAATCGGCGGAGCGTGGCCTGCCCGAGAGAATCGCCATCTCGCCGAGGACGCTCCTGGGCCCATGCACGGCGATCTGCCCCACGCCGCGCGCCTCCACGCTGGCCTCACCATCCACCACGACGTACAGGCAGTCACCGGGCTCTCCCTGCCGGATGAACGTCTCCCCCACCTGAAAGCTAACCTCCTCAGCCACGCTCGCCACCGGAATCAGATCCTCACCGGCGATGGCACTGAAGATGTCCGCCGATTTGAGGAACAACACCCGCTCAATCGTGGACAGCATCACGCAACTTTCATGTCTTGTAACAGCACTTCAGCATACCGGCGCACATTTGGAAACCGGGCTCCAGCTGCCTGGGCGATCAAGAGCTGGGCCAGCTCGGCCGGTTCGAGCAGGTGGCGGCATGCAGCCAGCGCCACCTCGCAGACCAGTGAGTCGTCTGACTCCAGCCCCGCCTTGACTCTAGTGGTGAGATGGCTGATACGCAGCGTACCAATCCGATAGATGGCGCAGGCACGTAGCCACGGATCGGCGCTTTCCGCCAGTTCCCCCAGCCGGTCAGCTGGAAATCGCAGTGGGATGGAGAGCTGTATGCGGGCGATCTCCACAACTCTCTCAGCGGGAGCCTCCAGGAGGGCGATCAAGGGATCTTTGAGCTGGCGCTCGAGCACGGTATCCAGCAGCTCAATCGCCATCGATCGGGTATTGCCCTCAGGGGTGTCCAGAGCCTGGCGCGCCCGCTCTAGCTTGTGCCCCGGATAGCAGACCTCGAGCAGAAAGAACACCCGGTCAAGCGTCTGCCCCATACGCTCGCGCAGCGTATCACTCAGAAGAGGGTCCTCACCTCCGGCGTTCAGCTCCTCCCGCAAGACATATAACCCGAAATGGCTGTGGATTTCGGTGAGGATCGCGGCCTTCGCTATGGCCTCGTTCGCGCGAAAGTCCATCCCGGCGGCGCGGAGCTGGGCCAGTGCGCGGCAGACGGCTGAGCGGATCATTTCATCAGGCTCCGATAGACGGCCCAGCAGAATCTCCGCTGCGACCGGACCGCCAATGCGCTGCAAGATCCTGGCAGCTTGCGTCCGCACCGCGGGACTGTACGTGCGGTTCCCCAGCAGCTCGCTCATCGCCGGTAGGCTCTCCGCACTGTGTCGGACCAGTCCATCGGCGGCGGCGGCCATCGTCGCTTTGTCCTCGAGCAAGCGCGCCAAATGGGCTACCAGCACGCGACCGTGCTGCACCGCTGGAGCTTGGAGGGCGCTCAGCCGTGCGGTACTGGAATCGCCGAGGAGAGACATAACTGAGGAGTCGAAGGTCTGGCCTGCTAGGGCGCCGAGCACGTGAGCGGCCTCCCGCCGCACGGCGGGGTCGTCGTCCTCCACCATCCCTTTCAGGCTCCTGGCGGCGAGGAGGTTCCCCTCCCTACCGCCATACGTCATCAGACTGGCGACCGCAGCGCCTTTGACGCGCGGGCTGGGGTCATCGATGAAGGGTGTGACATGGCCGGGCGCATCAGACCCAGCTATGGCGCACAATGCCGAGAGGGCAGCGGCACGAACGTCATCCTCGGGTGCCTGGAGCAGCGCGGCGACCGGCTGGGCATACGCGGCAGTACGGTCCCGCTCCAGATAGCGCAGAGCCATGATACGTACGTGTGGCGAATGGTGCTCGAGTAGTGGGGCCACGTGCCGCACCCAGGTCGTGCCGGGTGCATCGGCTATGAGCTGGAGGACATGCACCACCTGCAGGTCGTCCGCGCTCTGCAGAGCGTGAACGAGCACGCCTGCGGTTGTCTCGTCGGCGATGTCCAGCGTTACTTGTCCGAAGTCCAGGCGCCGTCTGCTCACGCTCTCGGCCAATGCCGTGACGTACTGCCGGCGGCCCCAGAAAAGCAGCACGATCCAGCAGACCGCCAGCACGAGCACCGGCACAGACCAGTCCACATAGGTCCAGCCCGGAACCCACCGCATGAGCAAGAACACCACTCCTGCCAGGCCGAAGCTCAAAGCATACGTACCCTCCAGCAGCGGCTTGGCTCGCTGGCGCAGATCGGGCGGCGCAGGCAGGTAGAGGGTGTTGAGCGCTGAGTCGTTGATCGTCCGGCGAAAGACCGGATCGGCAGCCCGGTTGAGGGTCATGGCCCACAGGGCGCCCCCTGTGAGCAAGCCGAACACTCCGGTGAGAGCCATGCCGAGGGGGTAGAACAGCAAGGCGGTGAAGATCCCAAAGCGCGTCATGACGCGTCCGGTGAGATAAAGCTGTACACCCAGAGCGGCGAGGCCCGTCCAAAAAGCAAAGGCGCCAAGAAAGACGGTCAGATCCTGACTCCGGCCGGCGTAGGCGATCTGCGTAACCAGAAGGAATTGATAACCGCCGGTGTTGATGAGCAACGAGAGGAGGACGGTGAGGCCTGCGATGGCAAGCAGCAGGGGCGAGCGTCGGATCGCGCGCAGATCCTGGAAGAGGGATTGCCTCTGGGATGAACGAGCAGGCTCCGGCGACAGATGGCGTGGGGCGTCGGGCGGCCGGACGTGTCGGCTCAGCGCCGTAGCGCAGACAGTGCACACGGCGAGAGCGCCGACCACGATGAAGAGCAGGTTCTCCACGCCGATGAACTGCACCAGCGCCGCAAGGGCGAGGCCTGCCACAACGTTGGAGAGGATACCTCCCACGGCGATCAAGCCGAACAGCCGTCGGGCCTCACGCGGGTTGAAAATCTGCCCGGCAAAGGTCCAGAACTGCACGATCACCAATGAGGCGGAGGTCTCACAGTAAAGGAACAAGCCGGCCAGCACCGGGAAGCTCCTGCCGTAGCCCGTGGCCAGTAACAAGCGGAACAGAAGGCCCATGAGCAGCAGCACGACCGAGGAGCCGGCTGCCAGGTGAGGGAGCCACAAGCGGGAGGACAGCCGGTTATAGAGCAGGAGGGTCAATACGATGGAAATTGCCGGAAGGATGAAGGCGAAAGGAACGGCGGAAGCGGGCAGCCGGCTCACGAAAAGCGCGACGGCCAAGCCGTTGTATCCAACGGTGAGGACGCCACCGACCGCGGCCGCGGAGTAGACGATCATGAGCGCGACCCGCGGCCCCTCGCCCGGCTGGACCCTGAACATGGCGCCAAGTCGGCCCGTGAGCGCAGAGCTTCCCACCGTCACTACCTCAGACCCTGGCGTAATTAGTGTGCAGCGCTACAGCCGCCACAGAATCGCTTGCCGCGTCGGTTGTCGTATCCGCACGCAGGCCAAGCCGCCGTCACCTTCTCCATGCTGACACTATGGTGCTTATCCCGCACTCCGTCAAGAGCCCCCAGGCAGCTCGCAGGAAAACCTCGCTTCTCTCATGCCTTGCAACTCACCTCTCACTGCGTAGTATAGATAGAGGAACCAGCGGCATCGGGACGGGGCGCAACCTCCCTGAGTAGGGCTAGCAAATTATCGGGCAGGGCGTGAGCGGCGACGGAGGAGAGCAAGGATCTGGACGCCGTAGCAAGAGAGGACTAACTCTTCCATCAGCGGGGCCCTAACGCCTCCGTGCCGATCCCTCGGAGATCGACGGCGGAAACCGCTGAGGGTAGCCGTCGAAGTAATGTGCGGTGTACGGCCCGTCCGCCACGACGTAGTGACGGGGGGGGGGGCGCTATGAAAAACCGGACATACTACTGGGCGAATAGGAGACGTCAACCCAGCATCAGTCGCGTTGCACCAGCTCGATCAGCACACCCCCGGTCGATTCAGGATGCAGAAAGGCGATCTGCCCGTGTGATCCCTGCCTGGGCGTCTGGTCGATGAAACGCACCCCCGCTTCGCGCAGGCGTGCCATCTCCTCCTGCATATTCTCGACCTCCAGCGCCAGGTGGTGCAGGCTCTCGCCTCGCCTGGCGAGGAAGCGAGCCACACCGCTGTCGTCACTCGTGGGCCGGATCAGCTCGACCTGCGTGTCTCCCACTTCGATAAAGGCGACTTCGACGCCCTGCTCCGGTGCCGGTTGACGGCTGGTCAGCTTGCCTCCCGTCAGAGATTGCCACCGCCGGATGGCCTCGTCCATGTCTGCCACGACGATCGCGATGTGGTCGATTCGCCTCACGTTTGTCACTCCTCAGACCGGCCAGTTCTCCATAGAGCGTGCCGCCTCCCAGAAGAGATACTCGTAGCGGCTTCCAGTCAGGAAAATGCGGCGATAGCGCTTGAGATCATCGGGACGGGCGCCGACGGTCAACCGGTCAAACAGGGACCGAAGCCAGGCGCAGAGCTCCAGGTATTCCTGGGCGGCGTACGTCTGGATCCATTCAGCATAGAGGGGTTGCCCTTCGGGTGTGCTCCCCTGCGTCAGCCGTTCTCCGATCTGCATGTATCCCCAGAAACAGGGGAGGATGCTGGCCAGAATGTCGGCAACGGTGCCGGACTGGGCGATGCTCAGCAGAAAGCTGCTATAGCTGAGCGTCGTGGGGGAAGGCTCCGTTGTCTCGAGATCCTGCGCAGCCAGGTCGAACCTGGCGCAGAAGTTACGGTGCAGCGCCATCTCCACCTCCAACGTGCCCTGCATCAGCCTGGCGAACGAGGCGATCGTCTCGAGGTCCGCCGCCTTGGCTGCCGCATACGCGAACACCCGGCTAAAGGCGATGAGGTACTGGTAATCCTGCCGCAGGAAGTAGATGAAATTTTCCAGGGGCGTCTCGCCGGATCCAATGCCGACCACGATCGGATGAGCGAAGGTCGCCTCCCAAATAGGATCGGCCTCCTGCCTGAGCCAGGCGCTAGTCGAAGGCAGGTCGCTCGCTTGGAGCCGCGCTGCGTCGTGTGCGTCCATAGTTTCTCCGCATGGTCCTCATGAATTATCGACTCTCTCGTACCGCTTGATGTAGGCCGGTGGCTCCGCCCGGCTGCCGGCTGCTCCGTCCCCGGCTGCTGGTGCGCCATCCATGCAGTTAGCGGCGACAGAGCGGCCGGCCTACAGATTTTCAGGTCACTGGACAGGAGCGGTTCCAGACTAGTAGAGTCATGGTATGCGAAATCTCAGATCTCAGACAATAGATTCGGTATCTGACACGTCACACGGCCGCCTTACTCCTATTTTGACAAACCACCTCAAGGACGAGGCATACATCCGACTGAAGGCTGCCATCGTCAACCTGCGTCTTCCACCCGGCACTCCGCTCATCGAAGCGCGGCTTGCGGAGCAGCTGGGTACCAGCAAGACACCGGTACGACACGCGTTGATTCGGCTGGAGAAGGAAGGGTTCGTGCACACCCTTCCTTATAGAGGAACGTTCGTCCACTACGTCACCGCGGACGACATGCGCGAGCTGTTCGAAGTGCGCGAGGCGCTGGAGCGTGCCGGGGCCCGCCTCGCCTGCAAACGTGCCACGCCTGAAGAGATCGATGAGCTGCGGTCGATTCTGGCCGAGACTTGTGGTGCGATCCAACGAGGGGACCTCGAGGCAGCGTTCCCCTTCATCCATCGATTCCACATCCGCTCGATGGAAGTGGCGCGCAGTTCACGACTGATGGCTGCGTATCTGGATATCGACAGTCAGATGGAGCGCATCCGTATTATCGCCGGCCACATTCCCGGCCGCCTGGATGTCTCAGCGCAAGAGCATGCGCGAATCCTCGATGCCGTCGAGGCACGGGACGAGCAAGCCGCAGAGCGTGCGGTTCACGTGCATCTCGGGAGCCTGCTCGACGCCTATCTTCGTGCCGTGAGCAACCAGACTAAGTGAGCGAAGCGAGGTATCGCCATGACTGAACCTTCTGACGGCAGCCACCAGGGCGCGCCCGTACTGGAGCCAGTCAGCATTCTGATCGAGCATGCGACTGTGGTGCCGGTCGACGAGGGACGCACTATCATCACCGATGGCGCTGTCGCGGTTCGGGGCAACCATATCGTGGCGGTAGGTAAGACGCCGGACCTACAATCTCGATTTACCGCCTCACATCGCATCGACGGCACCGATAAGCTGGTACTGCCCGGTCTCATCGACGGCCATAAGCATCTGTGCGAGGTCGCGCGCGGGCTGATTCCCGATACGCTGATCACACGGGACTGGCTCAAAGACTGGTGCTATCCCTATCTGGGCCGGTTGACACCCGAACAGGAGTACGAGCACGCACTCCTGCTCATGGCGGAAATGATTCGCTCCGGAACCACCACTGCGGTCGATCCTGGCGTCCTGCATCTCGATTCCACCATCGACGCCATGGAGCGAGGCGGAATGCGTATCGTGACCGGACGCTGGACCTGGGATCATCTCGGCCCCGACGCCGAGAAGTGCTTTCCTACCTTTCTCAAGACTGATACAGACGAAGCGCTTCGCCGGACCGAGGATGCCCTGCAGCGCTACCAGGGACGCGCGGATGGACGCATTCGCATCTTCGCCACGCTCGAAGGCGTGGGTACCTGCTCAGATGAGCTTATGATCCAGGCCCAATCTCTGGCGGATCGCTACAACACGTTTACGCTCATGCACAAGGCGACCTCGCGAGAGGAAGTCAGCATCGAAATGTCGCGCTTCGGCCACCGACCGGTTGAGCACATGAACGTCATCGGCTGCCTACGTTCCAACACCTACCTCAATCACATGACGGCGGTCGACAATGACGAAGTGCAGATGCTGGCGGAGCACGACACGAAGGTCTGCGAAAACCCTAGCGCCGCGCTCAAGCTGGCGAAAGGGATCACGCAGATGGGCAAGCATGTGGAGATGGTCAGGGCAGGTGTGACGGTGTGTCTCGGCTGTGACGGCACCAACTCCTCGGACTTCGCGGACATGGTTCGCGCCATGCACCTGGCAGCCACGCTTCCCCGCGACGCACACATCGATCCCACGGTTATCACCAAGGAACATGTGATTGAGATGGCCACGATCGACGGCGCGAAGTGCGTCGGGTGGCAGGATGAGATCGGATCGCTCGAGCCGGGAAAACGGGCGGACATCACCATCTTCGACATGCATCGCCCCGAGTGGATCCCAACCTTCGATCCGCTCGCCAGCCTCATCTACTCGGCGACCGGTGATAGCGCGCATACCGTGATTGTCGACGGACACATCGTCATGGCCAACCGTGAGCTCTGCACCATCGACCTGGAGCGTCAAATGGCCATCGTGCAAGACATGCGAAAGCAGATCCTCGACCAGACGGGCCTGCAGGTGCAACGCAATTGGACTGTCATATAGCCTACCCAGAAAGTGGTCACTTTCATTCTTCGTGGTGCCGCTCGCGGCATGGCAGACTGGATTCCCTTGAAAATGTAGGTCGGGCCTCCGTGTCCGACAGGCGGCGAGCCCCCTTTTATCCCCGCGTGGCGACGCCTGCGGCATGGAGGATTATTCGTGTAGCGCGGCGCTCTGTCGCCCGGGTACCCTCTGGGTGCGGCCCGATGGCCGCCGGTGCGCCGCCCGTAGTCAGCTTCCCGTGGGCGGCCATCAAGGCCCGTGACGAGTGCAGGATAGGGCCACCAGAGCCGGAAGACTGGTGACGATGGGCTCGGCAGGAGCCGGCCCCTACAGACTGGAGACTCGAGAATGATTGGAGACCGCATCGCACAGTCCCTGGTCGAGGCCGTAGACGTCGGTCTTGCGATCGAAATCACGCGAGACCTGGTGCGCATTCCCAGCATCTGCGGCGATGAGTATGAGATAGCGATGTACCTCCGCGGCAAGATGCAGGCGCTCGGTTTCCCCGAGGTCTATCTGCAGGAGGTCGAGCCCCGGCGCTTCAACGCCGTTGCACGCGTGGACGGAGCGGGAGTTGGCCCGACCTTCGTCTTCAACGGGCACACCGACACCAAGCCGGTGTGCCTTGGATGGACACGCGATCCATTCGGTGGAGAGATTATCGAAGGGCGTGTCTACGGCCATGGCATCGGCGACATGAAGGCCGCCTGTGCGGCGCAGGTCGCCGCGACTCTTGCGCTGCTGCGTACTCGGGAGCAGTGGCGGGGGACGGTGTATTGCGTCAACGTCTGCGATCACATGGGCGAGCAGGGCGGAAGCATCGCGTTTCATACTGCCACACCGGCCGACTTCTGCCTGCTGGGAGAACCATCCGACATGGCGATCTATCTGGGACATCGCGGTCGGTACTACTGGGACATCACGGCGCTGGGGCGAGCGGCCCATACCTGCCATCGCGACCAGGCGATCAATGCCATTGCCAAGATGGCGGGGCTGGTTCTCGAGCTGGAGAAGATTCACTTCTTCCCGGACGTTCCCGAAGAGATCAAGAATCTCTATGGGGCGGAGCTCTTTTCGGCAGTGGGCAGGATCTATGGTGGCCTTCCGCCAGATGGTCCCTCCATGATTCCCGATCGCTGCACGATCCGGGTCGACAGCCGGCCTCAACCGGGCGTTTCGTCGGATGAGGTTCGTCACGTCCTGGAGGAAGGCATCGCACGCGCGCAGGCAACCGACCCAGAGCTCCGGGTGGAGATGATTCTGGCGGACGAGAAGCAGCCGCACTCCATCTCGTTGACGCATCCCCTGGTACAGAGTCTCGAATCAGCCTACACGCGAGTCGCGGGCAGCGGACCGCATATCTCGGCTGCATCCTGGCTGGGGGACACAGCCTCGATCGGACACCTCGTTCCCACGGTCATCTTTGGACCGGGTCGAGAGCCTATCTATATGGCGGATGAGTTCGTAACCGTGGACGAGATCGCGCTCACCGCCCGTGTCGACGCCTTGACTGCCGGCAGCTTGTTGGCTCAATAACACCTCACGGAGGTATCCGTGCTCCAGCACCTCACAGCAGCGCCGACCATCGAGCGAGTGCTCACCGAATGTGCGGGCGCTCGGATCGGCGAGCGTGCGCTCATCGTCACCGACTTCGACGCCGATCAGGCTGTTGTCGATGCTTTCGCAGCTGCTCTCGGTGCCCGTGGACTGGACATATCGATCATCTCGTGCCGCCGTGCGCCCGTGCCCGGCGCATCACCTCCGGATTCGGTGGCGCGCGCCATGCTCGGTGCCGATCTCATTCTCGAGCTCACCTCGAGCTTCATCGGAAGCGCCCCCTGCCGGCTCGAGGCATGCGCCAACGGAGCGCGCTACCTGACGATGCCCGGTATGTCCTGGCATACCCTGCGTCCCGGCGGGCCGTTCTGGGTGGATTTTTTAGCCGCGCGAGAAGAAGCCGAGGCATTGGGACGCAGTATCGATGCGGCGAACACCTACCGGCTCGTGACGGACGCCGGCACAGATCTACAGGGCTCCTTTGCCGGCCGCAAGGGGAGGGCGCTTCACGGCGTCGCTTCAACCCCCGGATCGTACATGGCGCCGCCGGATATCGAGGTGGGCGCGGCACCCGTCGAGGGAACGTCGAATGGCGTCATTCTGATCGACGGTCCAATGCTTTTCCTGTGCGATGAACCTCCCCGCCGGCCGGTGCGGGTACGTGTCGAGGAGGGTTGCGCCGCCGGCATCGAAGGACCAGACTCGCACTTCCTGCTCGATGCAATCGCTCGCTGCGGCGATTCCCGCATGAACGTCATAGCCGAGGTTTCGGTCGGTATGAACCCATGTGCACGGCCCACCGGAGGTCCGCTCGAGCTGGAGGGCGCCATGGGCTGCGCTCACTTCGCGCTTGGAAACAATGCCGCGTACGGCGGGAACAACCCTGCGGTATCGCATCTCGACTCGATCCTATTTGGAGCTTCACTCATTCTCGACGGCAAGGTGGCGATCGACCACGGAAGATTGGAGGCAGGTGCTTCGTGACCACTCGCGTCTTGCTAGCCAAGATCGGCCTCGACGGCCACGACCGCGGAGTGCTCATCGTGGCGCGTGCTCTCCGGGACGCCGGGCTCGAAGTCATCTACCTCGGTATGAGAAACACGATCGACTCGGTGGTGAGCGCAGCGACCCAGGAGAATCCGGACGTGGTCGGCATCAGCGTACTCTCCAACATCCACCAGGTCATCGCCCCGCGCCTCATGACACGCATGCGTGAAGCCGGCCTGGACGATGTCCCCGTGATCTTCGGTGGAACGGTGCCACCGAGCGATGTCCAGCTCCTCGAGGACGCGGGTGTCGCGGCCGTCTTCCCGACCGGCTCCTCCCTGGAGGACATCGTCGCATTCTGTCGCAGCATTCGTGCGCGGAACTCTCGTGCATCCGCTGCGGCCGTGGAGTCGGCGCCATGACTCTGACTTCCGCGGTGAATCGGGGAGCTACTCCCCGTGAGCGATTCGAAGCAGACACCCGTGAAGTGCGGCCGGCTCAGACCGACGCGGGCCTGCCGCTCGATCTGCTCTATACGCCCGAGCATATCGAGAGTCTCGACTATGATCGTGATCTCGGCTATCCCGGCCAGTACCCGTTCACGCGAGGGGCGTATCCCACGATGTATCGCGGCCGGCGATGGACGTATCGCCAATACTCGGGCATGGCGACGGCCGAGGAGACCAACGAACGTTACCGGTATCTGCTGGCGCGCGGACAGACTGCGCTCAGCGTAGCCTTCGATCTGCCGACACAGCTGGGCTACGACTCCGATCATCCCCTTGCCGTGGATGAAGTAGGCCGCGTCGGCGTGGCCATCGACACAGTCGACGACATGGACCGGCTGTTCGATCGCATCGATCTGGAGCAGGTCAGCGTGAATTTCACGATCAACGCAACCGCTTCGATCATCCTCGCGCTCTACCTGGCAGTGGCGAGACGGCGCGGACTGGCGCTGGATCGTCTGGCCGGCACAGTCCAGAACGATATTCTGAAGGAATTTCTGGCTCGGAACACCTATATCTATCCGCCGGCTCCGTCGCTCCGGCTCTGCTGCGACATTATCGAGCACTGCGCCGGCACCTTGCCGCGCTTCAACCCGATTAGCGTCACGGGCTTCCACATTCGTGAAGCGCGGGCGTCCGCGGTTCAGGAAATTGCATTCACCTTGGGAGCCGCCTGTGTCTATACCGATGAGATGCTCCGGCGGGGCTTCAACATCGACGACTTTGCCGCGAGACTGAGTTTCCACTTCGCCACCACACCGTCATTCTTTGAAGAGATCGCAAAACTGCGGGCCGCCCGCCGTATGTGGGCACGACTCGTTCGAGATCGGTATGGGGCGCGACAGGAGCGGTCCTGTGTCATGCGCTTCTTCTCAGGAGGAGCGGGCGCCTGGCTGGCTCATCAGGAGCCGCTCAACAATATCGTCCGAACCACGGTGGAATGCCTGGCAGCGGTGCTTGCGGGAGCGCAATCGATTCACGTCATGGCGTTTGACGAGGCGCTCGGCATACCGACCGAGGAGTCGGCCCGGATCGCGCTGCGAACGCAGCAGATCCTGGCGGAGGAAACGGACATCGCGGACGTGGTCGATCCTCTCGGCGGCTCCTACTTCTTAGAGAGCCTAACCAATCGACTGGAAGATGCAATACGTGCTCTCATGGCTGAGATCGAGGAGCTGGGCGGATACCTGCGTGCCCTGGAGGCGCAGCACTTGCAGCGCGCCGTGCTGGACCGAGCGTACGAGCAGGAGCTCCAGCTGCAGCACGGCACGCGGCCCATCGTCGGTCAAAACGTCTACGTCGACGAGGAGGCGAGCGCCACGATACCTGCTCTTCAAGACGTGCCGGCGGTCGCTCCGGAACAGATCGCGCGCTTGCAGGCGTTTCGAGCCACACGTGTTGCGGCCCAGGTCCATCGGGCGCTGGGTGACCTCCGGCGTGATGTCGAGAGCGGCCGCAATGTCATGCCCGCGCTCATTGCAGCCGCGGAGTCGGGCGCGACGCTCGGCGAGATGGCGGATGAATTCCGCGCGGTGTTTGGAGAATGGAGGCCACAGCTGTGAGCCTTAGCCAGGTACCTTCTGGGCAGACGCAGCCGCCCCTTGCCGGGCTCAAGATACTGGACCTCACGCAATTCGTGGCCGGCCCATATTGCACGTTGCTGCTCGCCGATCTCGGCGCGGAGGTGTACAAGATCGAGCTACCGGGCAAGGGCGATGTGTATCGCGAGGCGGGGCCGTATTTCGTGGAGGATCAGAGCTCGCTCTTTCTAAGTCTGAACCGCAACAAGAAGAGCGTCGCTATCGACTTTCGACAGCCAGCGGGGCGCGAGCTTGTGCAGCGGCTTGTCGGCATGGTCGATGTCCTGGTGGAGAACTCCCGACCGGGAGCGCTCCAGCGGTACGGCCTGGGCTACGACGATGTTCGCCCTCTCAATGAACGGCTAGTCTATTGCTCGATCACGGGGTATGGCCAGAGTGGTCCGCTCTCGCACCTCGGCGGCTTTGATCTCATCTTGCAGGGGATCGGCGGCCTAATGAGTGTAACCGGTGAACAGGGAAGACCGCCGGTGAAGGTAGGGCTGCCGGTTCTCGACACCGGAGCTGCCACGCTCGCCGCATTCGCCATCGTCAGCGCGATTCTTGGAGGCCGCCAAACCGGCCAAGGCCGCCACGTCGACGTTTCCCTACTCGACTTTTCACTGGCCTGTCTCACCACCGTCGCAAGCAGCTATTTCGCAGGAGGTGTGGTGCCCGATCGCCGTGGCTCGGCCAGCTCAAACTTCGCTCCTTATCAAGCTTTTGCCACGGCGGACGGATGGATTACCGTCTGTGGATCGGGAAGCGAAGAGATGTGGCGGCGCCTGTGCCGCGCGCTAGAGCTGGAGGAGTTGGAAACCGATAGTCGGTTCGAGAGCAACAGCAAGCGAGTTGCCAACGAGGCGGCACTCATCGATATCCTGGCGCCTCTCTTTGCCGAGCGCACCAAGGCGGAATGGCTCACAATTCTGGAACAGCACGGTGTTCCCGCCGGACCGATCAACACCGTTGATGAGGTCTTCTCAGATCCACAAGTGTTGGACAGTAATTTGATAATCGAGCCGGAGCGGGGCAGGACGCCGATTCCGCTGGTGGGCACCCCACTTCGAGTTGTTGGAGAGGAACGCAGGGAGCACCATGCTCCGCCGGCTCTTGGAGAGCACACCGGGGAGGTGCTTCTGGCCGCTGGGCTAAGCAATGACCAGCTGAGGGCGCTGTGCAAAGCGGGAGTCATCGCATGACAGAGAGTCGTCTCGACCGCAGATCCGGCGCTACAGCATACCGCCAGCAGCAATACTGCGGGCGAATTCCCCCTCACCCCCCAGCCCCCTCTCCCGAACCTCGGGAGAGGGGGAGTTACAGGACTGCATCTCCCCTCTCCCACGGTGTGGGAGAGGGACCGGGGGTGAGGGGGAAAGCCGGCCACCGAATTCGCCCGCAGTATCAGCAGACGATTGACATTGATGCGGTGGTGGAGGACACGCTGAGACTGGCTTGTATTCCGGCTCCCACCTTCTCCGAGCAGGCTCGAGGTGTGGCAGTCGCAGCAGCACTGGCGGATACCGGCGTTCGTTCAGAGTTCGATGGCGCAGGCAACGTCCTCGGCCGCATCTCCGGCCAGTCCTCGACACGGACAGTCGCGGTCATTGCTCATCTCGACACGGTGTTCCCTCTGGATACACCGCTCGACATCGCTCGTACGGGAAATCGACTAACGGGGCCGGGAGTGGGAGACAACGCTCTTGCGCTTGCTGCGATGCTGTGGCTCGCTCGATCGCTCAAGCTGCATCCTCCCGCCGGAGACGTGCTACTGGCGGCAACGGTGTGCGAGGAAGGGCTGGGCGATCTCCGAGGAGCCAGGGCGCTGGCCGCCAATCACCCCGAGATTTCCGCCGGCATTGTGCTGGAAGGTCACTTCCTCGGCCGGATAATCCACGCCGGCGTTGGCTCTCGACGTTTCGAGATCACCTTTGCAGGTCCCGGCGGTCACAGCTGGGAAAACTTTGGAGCACCGAACGCCGTCCATGCAATGCTTCGAGTGGGGTCAACTCTCGTGTCGCTTCCGCTCCCATCTTCGCCCAGGACGACGCTGACGGTTGGAGTCGCCGAGGGAGGAAGGTCCGTCAATAGCATTGGCGATCGATCTCGCATGCTGGTGGATACGCGGTCGCTTTCCGAAGATCGACTCGGCGTACTGGAGAACGACATCCGAACCATCATTGACGATTTGGGCAAGGAGAGCGGAATCGACATTGCGATTGAGCGGATAGGCCGGCGTTCGGCGGTAGAGCTCCCGCCGGATCATCCGCTTGTCGAGCACGCCAGCGCTGCACTTCGGTCGATCGATATCGAGCCCCAGCTTGGTGCCGCGAGCACCGATATGAACGCGCTGCAGGCGGCCGCCATTCCCAGCATCTGCATCGGTATTAGCACGGGAGATCACATGCACCGGCTCGACGAGTGGGTGGCGGTCGAGCCAATCCAATCGGGTCTGGAGCAGCTGGCTATTCTGGTCGAGGCACTTGGGCGGATGGAGGTCGGATCATGATGAAAACCGGCGTCGCCTTGCAAGGAGTAGACCCGCCCGACCGGTTCATCGAGATGTGCAAGCTCGTAGAATCGCTCGGATACGGTCGATTATGGATTACAGACTCATCGCTCATCGCCCGCTACGTGTACGTGTATCTGACACTCGCAGCCATACACACGCGTCTCGAAATCGGTACCGCGGTGACGAATCCGCTGACACGACATCCGGCCTTGGCCGCCAACGCCATCGCGACGATTGGCGAGCTCAATGGAGGCCGAGTTGCCCTCGGAATCGGCGCAGGCGACCGGCCGCTGCTGGAACTTGGCCTCGAGCCGGCTCCCCGACGAGCGGTGCGTGAGATGGTTGCAGCCGTGCGCGGGCTGACGTCCGGCCAAGCGGTGACGACATCCGAAGGCGAGCACCCGGCCGGTGGTTTCACACTCGAACAGGCTCGATTGCACGCTGCGCCGCCCATACCCGTGCCTGTTTACATCGCCGCCAGTGGCCCAAAGATGCTGCAGCTGGCCGGTGAGATCGCCGACGGTGTCATCGTATTAGCCGGCCTCTTTCCGGAAGGTGTTCAGTATGCGCTCGACAGGATTGCGGAGGGCGCTGCCCGATCCGGACGCAGCGCGGACGACCTCGATGTGACGTTCTTCGCGTACGGCTCGCTGTCGGCTGATTCCCAGCATGCGCTCGAAGAGACGCGTTCTATCGCCGCCTGGTTCGCCCAGACCGCGCCCCACTATTGTGAGCTGCTTGGCATGAGCGCGCAGCTCATTTCGAGCATTCGCGAGCAATATTCGGGCAGTGAGTTCCATCAAGCAGCAGCGGCGGCATCGCTTGTGCCCGATGACGCCGTGCGCGCTCTAGGGTTAACCGGAACGGTCGATGATTGTCGGGCCAAGCTTGCCATGCTTTGTGGCCTCGGCGTGCAGCATGTCACCGTGTTTCCGCTCGGCGGAGACCGCAGCCGAGTAGTCAGGCTCTTCGCAGAGGCGGCACGATCAGTCGAGGATCCCTGGAGCGACTCCACGATGGATCGGGATCCCACAGCCTCCGGTGGGGTCACCCGAGCCTCCGGCGGGGTCACCCAAGCCTCCGGCGGGGTACCCGCGCATGGCTAGGTCGCTCGATGTGCACGAACAGGGCACCCACAAGGGGATGCCCCTACAGGGA
>Ga0207416_1001824_pt1 | contig 25706 bp, 28 predicted proteins | sample PaiPotPPM11metaG_FD_184107 | JGI IMG/M metagenome (GOLD analysis project Ga0207416, IMG submission 184107) | Iron sulfur acid spring bacterial and archeal communities from Banff, Canada, to study Microbial Dark Matter (Phase II) - Paint Pots PPM... ... | reverse complement strand
CCCTTACGGTCGGCGGGCGCACGATGGTCATTGAAACCGGCGAACTTGCCAAGCAGGCCAACGGCTCTGCTCTCGTTCGTTACGGCGACCAAAATGTCGTGCTCTGCGCCGTTACTGCCTCCAACAAGCCCCGTGAAGGCATCGACTTTTTCCCCCTCACCTGCGATTTCGAAGAGAAGATGTACGCGGCCGGTAAGATTCCGGGCGGCTACATCAAGCGTGAAGGCCGCCCGCCTGAGCATGCCGTGCTCAGCTCGCGCCAGATCGATCGCCCGATTCGCCCGCTTTTCCCCGCTGGTTTCCGTAACGACGTGCAAATCGTCGCGACGGTGCTTTCGGTGGATCCCGAACTCGATGCCGACGTCATCGGTGTCTGCGCCGCCGGCGCGGCCCTCGCATTCTCGGATATTCCGATTGCGAAGACCGTTGCCGCAGTCCGCGTCGGACGCGACGAAGACGGCAAGTTCATCGTCAATCCCACGCTCCCGCAGTACGTTACCGGCGGCCTCGATGTCGTCGTAGCCGGTACGTCGGATGCGGTGATGATGGTCGAGGGCGGCGGCGACGAATTCAGCGAGGACGATTTCCTGGCTGCCGTCGAGCTGGCGCACACCGAGATCAAGAAGATCGTTAAAGCGATCGATCAACTCGCGAAGAAAGTCGGCAAGGCCAAGCGCGAGTATCCGGTCCAGCAGGTCAACGCGGATCTCGATAAGTGGATTCGTAAGTCCTTCGCTAAAGATGTTGCCAAAGCGATGCGCGTCGTCGAAAAGGGCGAGCGCGAAACCGCATTCGGCAAACTCAGCCGCGACGAAGCGATCGCGCGCTGCACCAAAAAAGACGAAGCCATCAAAGCCTTGCTCGAAGATCCGCAGAATGCCAAGGACTTCGGCAAGATCATCAAATCGATGGAAGAGGACGAGCTTCGCACGATGGTCGTGGACGAAAAGATTCGCCCCGACGGCCGCAAGCCGAACGAGATCCGCCCGATTTGGTCCAAGGTGCATTACGTGCCCCGCGTCCACGGCTCGGGCGTCTTCACGCGCGGCCAGACGCAGGTCTTCACTGCAGCTACGCTCGGTTCGACCAGCGACGCGCAGCGGCTCGACGGCATCGTCGCGCTCGAAGACAAGCGCTACATGCATTTCTACAATTTCCCGCCGTTCTCGGTCGGCGAAACACGCCCGATGCGCGGCCCCGGCCGGCGCGAAATCGGCCACGGCGCACTCGCGGAACGCGCGCTGCTTCCGGTGCTGCCGGATAAAGAATCGTTCCCATATACGATGCGTTTGATGAGCGAAGTGCTCGAATCGAACGGATCTTCGTCGATGGCCTCGGTTTGCGGTTCGACGCTCGCACTGATGGATGCCGGCGTGCCGATTACCGCGCACGTCGCCGGCGTGGCGATGGGCCTCGTGTTCAAGGGCAACAAGTTTGCCGTACTCACCGACATTCAAGGCCTCGAAGACGCCCTGGGCGAGATGGACTTCAAAGTCGCCGGTACCAAGAAGGGTATCACCGCGATCCAGATGGACATCAAGTCGCAGGGCATCACGATCGCCATCATGCGCGAAGCGATGGCCGAAGCGAAGAAATCGCGCTTCTTCATCATCGATAAGCTGGTGGAAACGATCGCCGAACCGCGTACGGAATTATCGCCGTTCGCGCCGCGCATGATCGTGGTCAAGATCAACCCGGCCAAGATCAAGGACGTCATCGGGCCCGGCGGCAAGATGATCAACAAGATCATTCAAGAAACCGGCTGCGAAAAGATCGACATCGAAGACGACGGCACCGTCTACATCACCTCGCTCGACGGTGAATCCGGCGAGAAAGCTCGCGCGGCGGTCGAGGCGATTACCAAAGACATCGTCGTTGGAGAAATCTACGAAGGCACCGTTACGCGCGTGATCGCGATCGGCGCATTCGTGCAGATTCTTCCCGGTAAAGAAGGCCTCGTGCACATCAGCCAACTCGCGCAGAACCGCGTCGAGAAGGTTGAAGACGTCGTCAACGTCGGCGATAAGCTCAAGGTCAAGGTCATGGAAGTCGACGGTCAGGGCCGCCTGAATCTCTCGCACAAGGCGTTGCTCCCCGGTGGGGCCGGCAACGGCGATGGCGGCGGTGGCGGGCATCGCGATCGCGCTCCGCGCGAATCGCGCGAGTTCATCCCGCGACGTCGCGAAGAGGCTCCCGCACCGGTTGCGGCGCCCGCAGCGGCACCGGCACCCGACGCTCCCGGCGCACCGCCGATGCGTCGTCGCCGTCGCCCGCAACAAAACCAGAACCACGAAGACTAGCGACGAACGTCGCCGAGTTGAAAACGGGCACCGCTACGGTGCCCGTTTTCCTTTCTCGCGCCGGACATTGCGCGGCATTCCTGGAACTCCGGGCACCATGGGCAAGCAAGCGATTCTCGTCACCGGCGCGTCGACCGGCATAGGTTACGCAACCGCGCACCTCTTAGCGCAGAACGGCTATGCCGTTTTTGCCGGCGTTCGTACCGACGACGACGCCTCGCGCCTCGCCGCCGCTCACCCGAATCTCACGCCGATAACGCTGGACGTTACGAAAGCAGCCGATATCCGCACCGCCGCCGCGCTGGTTCGCGAGAGCGGTATCCCGCTGTACGGGCTGGTCAGCAACGCGGGCGTAGCCGTTGCCGGCCCGCTCGAATTTCTTCCGGTCGATGATATCCGCAGGCAATTCGAGATCAACGTTTTCGGACCGATCGCGCTCGCGCAGGCGATGCTGCCCATGCTGCGCGAACGGCGCGGCCGCATCGCGTTCATCGGCTCGATCGCCGGACGCATCTCCGCACCGTTCGTCGGGCCCTACAGCGCATCGAAAGCCGCGCTCGCATCGCTCGTCGACGCCATGCGCCAGGAGCTCGCGGGATTCGGCATCGCGGTCTCGCTTTTCGAATTCGCCGCCGTTAAAACGCCGATTTGGTCGAAGGGACGCACCGCAAAGGATGCATTGATCGCCAAGCTCCCGGCCGCCGCGGTCGAACGCTACGGGCCGTTTATCGACGCCATCGTCGCGCAGACCGAGCGCGAAGAACGGCACGGCATGGACCCCGGCGCCGTGGCGGAGGCCGTGCTGGGCGCGCTGCGCTCGGAACGCCCGCGCGAACGTTACGTCATCGGGAAGCAAGCCAAGCTGCAGGCGATGGTCGCGATGCTGCCGCCCGCCACCCGCGACCGCCTCATCAAGAAGGCGATGCAACTGCCATAGCGTGCCTGCCGGCAAACCGGTTACAACGGCCGTGAGCGAACGCTCATTCCTGCCCAGGACGCGAGAGCGCGATAGACGAGCTTGAGTCCGTGTCAATCATCGCGTGGGAACGAATAGTACGGAGCCGGTACAACCGGAGCTCCGACCTCAAGGGTGATTTGCTGATGAGCAAGGAGCGCGATCTTGTTAAGTCGCAGGATGAAGAGATCCGAAAGCTTCGCCAAGAGAACGCGCGCCTCAAAGAGGAGCGCGATATTTTAAAAAAAGCCACCTTCTTTGCGCGAGAGTCACGTTGAGATACGCGTTCATCGAGGAATACCGAAATCAGTTTCGGGTCTCCACGATGTGCCGCGTTCTCAGGGCATCGAGGGGTGGATTTTACGAGTGGCTCGTGCGCCCGAAAAGTGCGCAAAAACAGCGCGATGGCGAGCTGCGGCTTAAAATCGCGGTTATCCACAACGACAGCAAAAAGCGCTACGGTTCTCCGCGCGTGCATGCCAAGCTGCGCGAGAACGGCGAATCTTGCGGTCGCAAGCGAGTCGCGCGTTTGATGCGTGAACAACAACTCGCCGGCCGGCGCCGCAAGCGGTTCATCCCCAAGACGACGGATTCCGATCACAAAGAACCGATCGCCGCGAACGTTCTGAATCGCCGCTTTTCTCCCGAGGAAATCGCAGCACCCAATCGCTGCTGGGCCGGCGACATCACCTACATCTGGACGGCTGAAGGCTGGCTCTATCTCGCTATTGTTTTGGACTTGTTCTCGCGGATGGCGATTGGCTGGTCGATGAGTCACAGTATGAAGACGCGCTTCGTGCTCGACGCGCTGCAGATGGCCATCGATCGTCGCGGAAACCCTGACGGCGTTCTTTGGCACTCCGATCGCGGGGTTCAGTACGCCGACGAACTGACGCGTGCGCTCGCCAAAGAACACGGCATTAAATGCAGTATGAGTCGCAAAGGCAACTGCTGGGATAACGCCGTTGTGGAAAGCTTCTGGGCTTCGCTCAAAGCCGAGCTCTTTGCCGACTACACGCCGGCGACGCGCGAGGAAGCGCGCAGCATGATATTCGAATGGATCGAAATCTGGTACAATCGTCAACGGCTTCACTCGACGCTCGGCTACCTTACGCCGGAGCGTTTCGAACTGAAGAACGTTGCTTAACCACTTGTCCGTGAACCCGGGTCAACTCCACTTAGACGAGCAGGATGACAGCGATATGAGTGAAAGCCACATATTCGGGTGTCGGGCGAATCGGTTTGAGTTGATAATCGGAGGGCGCGACAGCCTTTACTCATATGTTAACTACGCTAGGAGTTAGCTTTGAACTTTCATTCAAATAAACTTTCGCGTCTTGCCTCTTTTGTTTTGGCCGCAACGCTTTCTGTTACACTCGCGAATTGCGGTGGCGGCGCCAATAGTATTCCTGGAACCGGTAATGCTAAACCGACCTTGTGTCTGCAATCTTTCGGCGGATGCGGTGGCGGAGGCACCACCGGCGTTAGCTATTCATTCACCGAAGGTAATTTCATTAGCTATGCGACGACTGGTGCAAACTATACGGCTACCGGCCACGCCACAACGATAACCGGCTCGCCGGCCAGCACGTTTAGCGGATCAGCAAATATTTCTACTGGCGTGACCTCAATCACAGCTTCTGTCCCGGCCTACTCGTCACAACCGTTTCAAATTTCATACCTGGATGTAAACCACATCGTCGCCGGAACAAATTCATTACCTGGTGGCGGGACTCTTACGGTTGATTCAGTCGGCAATGCAACTGCTACGATTACCGACGCGCACGGCATAGTTTGGACGATCACCGGCGCACTTCAACCCGATGGGCACGACGTCGCTGTTACTTTTGCGTCCTCGCAAGGACAGTTTACAGCCACCCTTGACGGCGCTGCTTTCGCGCCGACCGCACTTGCAGGATCGACAACTGCCGCTCTGAGCAGAGCACAGGCACGGTCGAATTCCGTCCATGTCGAGGGCTCAACAGCTGGAGGTATCGCCGTAATTGCGGGCGTCGTAGCTGCCGCAGCGGGCTTAGTCGCGGTGTCAGCGTTACTCATCCCAGGGGGCCAGCCGGTATCTGTTGTCGCTGGTCTAGTCTCTGGCGTGGCTGGCTGTGTCGCGGCCGGGGCTGCGGCCTATGACTATTATTACCCTGCGCCTGCCCCTACTGCTGCTCCTACCGGCCAACCCAAGATGAATTAAGCGATGGACTCGTCTGATACACGCCTATTCGCACTTACGGCCGTAGTATTTGTTACGCTCGTTATAAACCTCATGGTACGCTCGCGATTCAAGTGGATAGGCGTTACATTATCGTCCATAGCGCTAATCGTTTTCACGTTCGTGATCATTGCAAAGCACAGCGCACGTTAGGCGCTAACCTATGCCGCCGGATTGATTGTCAACCAATCTAACGCAGTCCGGTTGTGACATCGCCAACGCAGAAGCCAGCCTCATTAGGCGGCTTCTGCTTTTAGCCAAAATCACCGGCGACACCCCGGACGGAACCGAGTTTTACTCGTTAAGGTTTCCCGTATATTGTGCGCCGTTTACGAACGCTGTAACTCGCCCGGTATACGGCCCAACTCGCTGACGCGATAGCCGTTCGCCCCAGCTATGAAAAAACACGCCCAGCGTATATCCGCCGCCCCCGGGGGCCTCGATATGGTGTTTCTACGTGGATGATGCCGCTGGCGTCGTGCGTGTGGATCCAATAGAGGCATCCCCCCGTCGCCGTCGGCGCAAATCCAATCTGTCCAGGGATCTGCATCTGGCGGCCGCGGACAAATAGTGATAAGTGACTATGCACGTGGAGGAACAGTCCAACCGCGGTCATGCCGCTGTCGCACGATATTCCGTCGACAGCGAGGCCGGAGGCAGAGGCAGGCGTACGTTTTGGCAATCCAGGCTCGCCCAGAGCGACGCCGTCTGAAAGCAGGATTGCGTGAGAGTTGCTATTCGGTCCCGGGGATGGCGTAGCGTATGCGAGCGCGACGCGCCGTTGCTGGTTCCAACGCAGAGCGCCGAATACCACAACGACCGCGACGAACAGTATCGCGAACGCAGCGTAAAGCACACGCGTGCGACGATCGCGGCGATTCGGAATCCCGGGCCTTCTGCTTTGGTGACGTCGCTGTGCTCGGGAAGGGGGCTTCTGCACGTGTACTCCTGTGACTTGGGCTGCTATTGCCTAATAGTCGATTGGAACGTCTCGTATAATGCATCGAATAGCGCTAGCCCGCGACGCTCCATTTCATCATCCGGAAGCTTCGATCGCTGCCACCCGCGCAATATGGCCTCGAGGCCGAATGCCTCCGGTGCATCAAAGCGATCGTCGCGCAAATCGATTGCATGCACGATTTGAGCGAGGCGCAATATAGGCGCATCGCTCACTCCAAATGCCTTCAGCATCGTTTCGAACGTACAATCCTCACCGCGATGCCCAAAGGTCGCATCAGGCATGTCAAACGATATCTCATCGGACCCGACGGTCGTATCGTAGCGGACATGCGCATCTTTATCGACGTACCGACGAATAAGCCACACGCAGCCGAGCCGATCGACGAAGGGGCGAGGCCGCGTTACCCACGTGCGTCCGACATATTGTTCACGCGTTGTTTCCATAGTGTCCTCCGGCTTTGGTGGCCGTAAATGAGCTTCAATTGCTCGAATGCGCGTACCAAAACGTTGTCCTTCTTCGCTATTGAAGAAATCGATCGCGAGAATTTCCTCAATACGGCGGCGTAGTCTGACAAATGGCTCGTGTAGCGCACGATATTCCTCGACATCGCACGCCTGCTCCCGAATATGTTGCTCCAAATCTGAAAGATCGGCTTCGAGTTCTGCATAGCTTTCCGCACGTGCGGCGTTAAAGGCAGTTATCATTGCCTGATCTGGAAGACCCTCGAAACGTTCCACATGCATGACGAGCGCGTCGCCGCCCGCATGTTTGGCTTCTTGCGCCATCCAATCGAAAGCTTCGACGTTATCGTCGCTCCAGGGCAACACGTGAACGCCCACTTTGGGGGAAAGAGCACCGATCTTCCGCAAGCGCCGCCAAAAGGACACGCGTAAACTAGCACGATTTCCCTGCGGTAAGGAGTACGAAAAAACGATCCACGGCATACTCTTCGGCATCGTGTCCGTCACCGAAGCATCACCCATTCGGGCCGTAAAAGGGGATACGCGACCAGTCCTACGACCGCACCGAAGGCGACCACCACTTGGTCGGGTACTTTCGTTCGCATCGCCACGAATAGCGCGATGCCTGCGACGAACACTGTAACCCAATCCCCAATCGTAGATCGGCCGACTAAGTACGTTGTTCCCGCAAGGACCCCCACGACGGCGACGGTTACCCCACGCAGAAACCCGCGAACGTGGCGATTCGACCGATATTTACGGAGCAAGGGCGTCCCAAGAACCGTAAATCCGAACGGGGGAAGAAAAATTCCCACCGTCGCGGCAATCGCACCGGGAAGACTTCCCAAAAGAAAACCGACGAACGTAGCGGTGATCACGACCGGGCCCGGAGAAATCATCCCGACTGCTACCGCGTCCAAAAACTGACGGTTCGACAACCAATGGTATTGATCCACGACGTACGCCTTCAAGAACGGGACGATAACCAGCCCGCTTCCGAAAACGAGCAATCCGGTCTTGAAGAAAAACACAAAGAGCACACCAATTGTTCCCGCGCCCAAGGCGCTGCCAATGCCGACTGCCAACAGCGGTAGGGTCGATGCGCGCAACTGCAGCGGTGGAGCTTCCGCGCTCTTTGGGCTCCCTATTGCCGGCTCGTTAGGTTTTATCGAGAACACAAAGATGCCGAGAATCCCTGCAGCGAGGAACAGCGCGGTCAATTCACGCTGTAATGCTAGGGTCAAAATAAGGGCGGCTGTGAAGAATGCCCATGCCGGGTAGTCTCGTGCAAGCGTCTTGCGTCCGAGATTCCAGCAGGCTTTGACAATAAGGGCTACGACGACTGGTCCGACGCCATAGAAAAGTGCCCGTGTTTCCCAGGCTGCGGAAAAATGGACGTACAAATATGCCGCGATACAGACCAGTACAAAAGGCGCGGCGGCAAAGGCAAGCGCAACCACGCATGCGCCCGCGAGCCCACGGAATACGTACCCACAATACACGCCCAATTGATAGGCTAACGGGCCCGGGCATGCGGTAGCAATCGCAAGGCCCTCGTCGTACTCCGCTTCGCTCAGCCATGCGCGCCGCTCGACGAGATCCGTACGCATATAGTTAGCGAGCGCTACGGGCCCTCCGAAACCGGTTGCTCCAAGCATCAAAAAGTAGCTTGCTATCATCGAAAGCGAAGGTCGCAATCCTTCTTCCGGCCCTTTCACATCATGGCCCCTGCAAGCCCGTGGGCGCCATGATGCGCAACACGCCATGTCCGCCGACATTCTGCAATGGAAGATAGACGTCGTGCGTGCGTGGATCTACGGCAATAACATGGGCTTCGAACGCGAGGTTTCGCTCACCAAGCAGGTGTATCGTTCGGCCGGCGAGTTGGAATACCGATACAACGCCGCTTTCGCTTGCAACGTACAATCGCTGCAGCCCGGCATCAAACGCGAGAACGTCCGGGCCGTCTCCGGTATCGTGAACGGAGATGACGTCCATCGTATGCATATCGACGAGCAGCAATTTCGCGTTACCGTCGCACGTGACAAAAGCGAGACGTGCGGGAACGTCGAGTAGGAGACTATGATCGTCTTGGCATGATGACGGCAGTGGGTAGCGATGCGCAATATGGTTCGTGCGAGGGGCGATTTCTACGATCTCATCGCGCGTCTGTACGTCGACAAAAACGTTGTGGCTTACGGGGTCGTACTGAGAATTCCCGACTTCGCCACCCATCGGAATGGTAGCGACTCGCCTGTTCGAGTTGGTGTCGACGACGGTTTCGGTTTCGCCGGCTTCGTCCGAAATGAACAGCCGGTGTTCGCGCGGGTCGTAGGTCATGCCGTCAGGATAGACTCCGGCCGGTGCTCTCGCTGTAATCCGTAACGTTCGTTCGGATATGACATCAACTTCGTTGCGGTCGGTAGCCGTGGCGAACGCCTCGCCGAGTTCGGGGACCGCAAGGACGCCATGGACGCCCGGAACCCCGGAAATGTTCGCCGCCACGGCGTTGGTCCGTAGGTTCACGACGGTAACGATACCGGAGCCAAGGTGCGCTATGAACAGCAAACGCCGCTGGGCATCCACGCTTTCATAGTCAAAGCGATCGGCCGAGCCTGCTAGCGGAATGTCCGCGTGCACCACTCTCAGTGGGAGCGATGTCGCGGCAGCGGTACACGCCGCCGCGGTTCCGGCGAACGCGAATGCGCAGAAGGTTCGCGCCGCCGCCGAGACGATGAGACGTTTCATCGCGTCGGCAGAGCCACCAGTTCGCCGCCCATCCACGGTTTATGAAACTCGCAGTAGAACGGGAATTCGCCAGCCTTGGGAGCAGCGAACGTTACCGTTACTGAGGCGAGCCCCGGTAGCAGGGTGGAGCCGGCGACGATCGATCGTATACGAGGCATAAGCATCCCTTTGCGTAATGGATGTACTGTGCGTGATATACCTATAACACAGCTAAAGGACGTACGCAATAGCGACCGTCGCCCCGGGGCACTCTATTTGACAAAAGGCCTCCGGATGTTCGCGTACGGGCTGGCTATCGTGGCGTTGCCGCTACACCTTGTCGGAGCCGGCCTCTCACCTCTGTGGCTCGGCCTCCTTCCCGGCACGGTTATTGCCGGCGCCGCCGGTTAGCTCTGCTCGATCACGACCATGCTCCGCAAAATAAAAGGCGATGCAATTACCGAATCTCACCAATGCAAGCCTAGATCGGTGTAGCGCTTCCCGTCGCGGCTGTGGCTTGCGGCGTACCACCATAAGCGTGCGGATAGGCGCCCGGAAGCAGAGGCATCGAGGTGCGGGCTGGGTTCCCAGTCCAGCACGTCGCGTCGCCAAATCGCATCGATCCGAAACGCGCCGTCGTTATCGTAGGTCACCCACGTCGATCCGACGCTGGCCCGCCGTGGATCGATTCCAAATCGTAAGAGGGATGACGATGAGTGGAGGTCTGGCATTACCCGCAAAGCCCATGCGCGCACCGAAAGTTTGGGCGCAAACTGCCACGCAACCATCGCACCTAGGCTCGAAACAGAACCCGCATCGAATCCGTTCGCCCGCCGATGCAGCGCCGTGATCGCCGTTCGCAAGCGCCGGTTGTTCGAATATTGCAGCGTAGCTTCGAGCGTGCGGTCGCGGTCGATTGAAAGTGCCGAGTCGGGGTTGTTGCCGTAGAGCTCGAGAAATGTCGGGAGCCGATAGCTCGTCCCTAGGCTAGCGTCGAGCGTCCACAATGACGATGGCCGGTAGGTAAAGGCAAGAACGGCGTCGTTCGCCGTCGCGGCTTTCGGTTGCTCCGACAGATAAGCTCCGTCGTACCGCACATCGTTGAGCCCATAGGCGGCGATCGCCTCTAGCGTTCTGCCTCGGAAGCGCACCCCCGCGATCGACTGCGCCTGCCCGAGCGTGGTCGCCAACAGAAATCCGGTCGCACTCGTCGAACCATACCATCCGCTACTCTGTCGTACGGCTAAGGTTGCGAAAGCAGCGATCGGTGCGTTGGAATGCATAGTGACCCGCGCATCGACATCCGACCACTCGGCCGATACGGGATAGAGCGGCGAGGCAATCGCGTAGCCGCCGCGATCGGCCGTCAGCGTTGCGTCGATTTCGATCGGCGCCCGCTGTTCGATTTCCATGCGCGCGCTCGAAAAAGACGACGAGATCGTATCCCCACCGTAGCTCGTGTGCTGCCCGCTTGCGCTCGAGATGCCTGCGAATTCCGCGGTATCGCCACGCTCCCAATTAGCTACGCCTTCCACGCGCGAGCGTTGATCCAGCGAATCGGCTGAATATGCGGCGCCGGCAGAGACTGTTTGATTCCCAAAGCTAAAGCGAAGGGCGCGCTCGCCTCCAAATAACGCGAGCTTTGGGTGCACCTGAGCATCCCCGCCGATCGCAAAAGTTCCATCCCCGGCGACGTCTCCATAGCGATAAGCGTCCTGAACACCCCGAACCGCGACATCCGCCGTATCATGTGAAGGAATTGTGTAAAATGGCGAGATTCCGGCGACGATATCGTAATTTACCACGCCGTTATCGACGAGAAGCCCGTTGTCTCTCGAAACGCCCCGATCGGAGAGTTGAGGCCCCGGGACCGCCGCACGCGAATCCGAGAGCACCACAAACGGCGTGAGAGAGAGAATCGATTCGGCACGACCGTAGGGAAGGCTCGCGACATCTTCAGGAGTCGGGGCATTTGCCGCGATGGCGACGAAGCGCCGCACGATTGCAACAACCGTCCCATCCGAGCCGACCGGCACCCGCTCGGATTGGCAGAACGAGCAGCGGATGTCCACCACCTTCACCCCGCGTGCCTCGAAGGCAAACGTTCCGTCCGCATCCGTGCGTCCCAGGATTTCGGGCACCGAGCGATCCGCCGACTCAATGCGAGCGCCGGCGATCGGATGGCCGAACTGGTCGCGTATGCTGCCCGCAATCAGGATGCCGGGTTGCGCGGACGCCCCTACGAGCGCGATCGCACATATTAAAAAAAGGGAGCGATTCATCGATTCTTCAGAACTTCGTCTATAATCATGATGATGTCAAGGCGTGTCGTGCACCGGATAACGATCGCAAGCCTGCTGTTCCTTAGCGCAGCGGGCCTAGGCGTAGCATACGCCAATGCCGGCGCCATGATAGCGCTCACGCGCGATCAATTGCTGCCCTCGGCTGCGGCCGGTCTCCTTGGTCCGATTTCAGAAGAAGGCCGAACCGGCTGGGCCTGTCGCCCCGAGCGAGCGGCTGCGGCTCGGAGCCCGAAAGCGGCCGAACTCCCCGACACCGATACGCACTAGACTATGCGCCTCGCACTACTCCCCGTCGTGCTCGCTGGGTTGATCGCATGCGAGATGCCTGCATCGGCGCAGACCTATTCATCGACTCGTCCGATCCCCGCAACAACATCGATTCCGACGCTCCACGCTCAAGCCGTCGCGCGCGCCGTGCACGAGCGCTTTCGCATCGGGCTCGCGGCATTAGATGCCAGCGATTGGGGGCGTGCCGCCACTCAATTTGAAGCCGTTGTCGCGTTGCATCCGACCGAACCGAAAGGGTCGACCGCATGGTACGATCTGGCGATCGCACAAGCGAATCTTGGGCAGAACGATGCGGCCGCAGCTTCGCTCAACGCAGCGTTAGCACTCGATCACGCTTTTCTCGCCGCGATGGCCAACCTCATCGCCATCGATCTGCGACGCGGCGACGTGCGCGATGCAAGAGAGGTCGCCGACCGCTTCGTGGCGCTCGCCCCCGACTCGGCCCGAGCGCTCTATTCGCGTGGCTTGATTGCTCTGCGCATGGACAATTTTGCGGTTGCGCGCTCCGATTTTGCTAAATTGCTCTCAAACGACCCGTCATACGCAGTAGCGCACTACGACCTCGGGGTAACCGAGGCGCGCATCGGCGCATTCGGAACTGCTCAGCACGAGTTTGCAAGCGCGCTCGCACTCGCGCCTCGATATGCCAGAGCTCGCTTTGCCCTTGGAACGATTCTTCTACGAGAAGGACATCGCGCCGAAGCGCTTGCCGCGTTCGAACGTGCGGCACGGGATTCATCGGACGATCCGACGCTTCACGGCCTCGCGATTGCGATGCGCGACGCCATCGCCACGTCGCACTGACGCGTTTCACACTTTCTTCAGAACTTCGTCCTAGGATGGACTTCGAAACTCACCAGATTTCGGAGGCACCTTATGGACATTCGCCACCTTGCCGCCGCGTCGACATTAGCCGTTTTGGGACTTGCCGCATGCGGTGGAGGAAGTTCCGGCGGCGGCACGACCACGCCATCTAACCCAATCCCACTGCCGACCGCAACCTCAGTCGTCAGTTCCACGCCCGCTCCGCTTTCGGCAGATACTATCGGAATTGCAATCCCGACTGGAACGATCGGCAGCCTGATCGACCCGACATACGGAGAACTCGGCGGTTACACGCAGAGCACGTATTCGCAGTCGCTCGCGTTTCCGCCCGGAACGACAGTAACGCTCGAGAATCTTTCCAGCACGACGTCGCACACGCTCAATGTGCTGAGCACGAGCGGCTTCCCTGCCAATCCTACGCTATCCACCACCGCGAGTTCGTCGAACATCCTGCAGGCGGGTTACGCCAGCGGCACCATTCCGCCGAACGGAACGGTAAGTGTCGTACTATCGACCGCGGGGACGTATTACATCGGCTGCGCCTTCCACTATGCCATTACGCCCTCCATGCGCGACGTTATCCAAGTTTCTGCAAACGCGACTCCCGGACCGCAAGCGACCGCACAACCATCCCCTCCATCCGGCGGCGGATACGGATACTAAAATCGATGCTTCGCTCTCTGCTTCTGGCGGCAATCGCATCTACAGCGATTGCCGCCATCCCGGGCGTCGTCTCCGCGGCACCAGCGTCACCGACGCTCATCGACCAGCGTGGCCATGCGTTCACACTCGCGCAGTTAAAAGGCACGCCTTTGGTAATTACGTTTATTTCAACACACTGTACCGATGTCTGTCCGCTCATCGACGCCCAGACTGCCGATGCCGTTCAGGAAATACGCAAAGACCATTTGGCGGTGCGATTTCTGACGATCACGCTCGATCCGGAACACGACACGCTACGCGACATGCAGCATCTCGCGCACACATTTGGCGCCGATCCTGCCCGCTGGATCGTAGCCGGTGGCTCATCCGCGAACGTTCACGCCGTCATGCGCGCATTCTACGTGTGGACGGACAAACGCGCCGCACGCGCTCATACGACGTTTGTCTATTTTACGGACAAAAACGGCATCGTTCGCAAGACCATCCTTGCGGGAAATAACCTGAGCGGACAGATCGTGCAAACGCTGCGCCAATCATGGTCTGTGCTCGATCAATGAAGGCCATTTGCACGCTCCTAATGACGGCGTTCTTGTGTTCGTGCACGCCGGGCGGAATGTCGGCGATCCTAAGCGCAGGCCCGCAGGCAGGGGTCACGACGATCGACGTCAACCTTTCGGCCCACCAACCCTCGCAAACTCCCGCGGGAACGTCGGGAGGTTATGCGCCGGCGATAACAACCGTCGCTGTTGGAAGCGCCATTCGCTTCGTCAATAGCGATTCGTTCGCGCATACGGCGACCGCGATTCCGGGAACCGGCACGTTTCCGGCCGGATCGCCGTTTACGGCCTCGGCGCAAACGCAATCCGGAAGCGAAGTCTCCACATCCTGGAGCACCGGAACGCTGCAGGCCGGAGCGACGTCGCAAATCATCACTATCGATACTCCGGGGACGTATCTCTTCGGCTGCTTTTACCACTATGGTGCGCCCATGCGAGGAGAGATCGTTGCGCAATAGCGGGATTTTTCGTGGATTTTACGCCGTCCTCGCGGTAGTGGCATATATGCTGATCGCGACGCAAGACGCGCGCGCGATCCCAATTTTTGCCCAACGCTATCACCTCTCGTGTACCGCCTGCCATACCGTCCTCCCCGAGCTGAATGCGTTCGGCACGCGATTTCGCGATCGCGGTTACCAGTTAGATGCACCCAGGCACGGAACCACGATTGTCGCTATGCGCTATCAGCTTGAGTACGAAGCCGATCCCGGGGCGAGCCGTCGCTTCGCACCCGGCGGCGTCGTGCTTGCGAACGCCGATATCGGCCGAATCAGCGCCTTCATTCACTACAATCTCGGTGCGGGCGGCGGCCCTGCAGGCCTCTTTCTCGGATACCTTGCCACCTACAACTACACTACTCATACACTCTATCGAGCCGGATTGTTCGAACTGCCTCTCGCACAGTCTCCCGGCCAGCGTCTCGACGATCTCGCGTCGTACGGCTACTACGCAACGCACGTCGGACTGAACGACCTCTCTCTAGCATCCCCGCGTTGGGGGGCACAACTCGAGCGTACGATCGGCAGCGCTCGCGTCGATGCAACGGTTGCCCTTGGGGAGTTCAAGGGCTCGGCCTACGGCGGAAAACCGGTCGCCACAGGTGAGACGACGAGCGCCGCGGCCCCGGAGGTGGGGCTCTTCATCCAGTCCCCGGTCGCCCCGGGCATTTCCGTGGGGGCACAAGCCCTCCTCGGGAGCCGCCGCATCGTTTCAACCGGACGCGCTGCCTTCGACGATTCCTATCGCCGTACAGGCCTATTGCTGCGCGCCCGGCGCAATCGTCTCGCCTTTCAGGCCGAGCAATGGTGGGGCCACGACGCGAACGCCGACGGCTTCGGGAGCGCCGTGGGCAGCAGCGGCGGTTATATCCGTCTCAAGTACTATCCGACACCGCACGCCTACCTTGCGATCCGATACGATGCGGCCGCCAACCCGAGCGTCCTCCGAGATATCGTGTATTACGCGGCCACGAACGTCACGCCACACGTGCGCCTCCTCCTACAGGACGTTCAGGCAATCAACGGCACAAGCCACTTTGGCGGAGCTTTGACAGTAGGTTTCCCCTGGCCGGCGAAGCTCTGATCGAGCAATCATGCGAATTCTGATCGTCGAGGATACCCAACCGATAGTCACAGCGGTGCGGTCTATGCTTGAATCGCGTAAGTTTGCCGTAGACGTTGCGGGCGACGGAGAGACCGGCCTCGACTACCTCCTTCGCGGCACATATGACGCGGCGATCGTCGACATCGGTTTACCACGTCGGGACGGATTCGACGTCGCCCTCCGGGTTCGCGCCGCCGGAATCCAGACGCCGATCCTGATGCTTACCGCTCGCGACGCCGTTGAGGATAGAGTACGCGGCCTCGACGTCGGTGCCGATGACTATCTCGTCAAACCGTTCGCCGAGCAAGAGCTGATCGCGCGACTCAATGCATTACTGCGGCGGGCTCCGTACCCGATTTCCAGCGTTCTCGAAGCAGGTCTACTTCGCATCGATCTCTTAGCTCGCTCCGCACGGTTTGACGGAGTGGACATCGTCCTCGGAACGACCGAATTTCGCGTCCTCGAACTTCTGGTGCGGAACGCAAACATCGCATTTTCACGCTCGGACCTCCTCGAGCGCATTTGGGACTACGACTTTGACGGTTCGCCGAACATCGTCGACGTTTACATTAGTCAATTACGCCGCAAACTCAAAGAAGCCGGGGCGCACGACATTATTGCGACGGTTTGGGGTGTCGGCTACAAATTGATCGCGTGATCGTACGGCTAACGGGTGCTTACCTTGCAATTTTCAGCGTCGTGCTCTTCGCACTTTCGATCGGAGCGTACGCGCTGGTCGCGACGGAATACCATAGCCTGCTGCTCCCGGCGCTCTCGACGCCCGAAGGACAGGCGACCTATGCGCTCGAGCTCCATCGACTGATCCTTATCATCATCGGATTGGACGTCCCACTACTGGTAGTAGTCGGGCTTGCATCTGCGATCCTCGCGCATATCTCAATTCGTCCGCTCATGCTGGCACGCGAGCAGGAGCGTAGTTTCGTTGCCGACGCAGCGCACGAACTGCGGTCGCCGCTTGCGACTATTGCAACGGTCGCTCAAGCCGCGCGCAATGGCGTAACGGACGCACAACTGCGCGACTCGCTCGATTTGATCGCACGTACGGCCCTCGATGCAGGCGCGCTCATTGGCGATCTACTCACGTTAGCACGCGAACCGAATCGCGCGCTTCTCGCTCCGGAACCGATCGATCTTGCCGTTATAGCACATCGATGCGCGAGCGAGTTCGAAGCCCGTGCGCGTGAGGCCGGCATCGTGCTGACCGTTGAAACCCAGCCGGCAATCGTCGATGGCGACGAACGCCGCCTACGCGAAGTCGTTCGCAACCTTCTGGATAACGCTCTGCGCCACGCTCGTTCCAGAATCGCCCTCACCTGCTCGGCAACCGAGAGCTCCGCCTGCCTTAGCGTGGTAGACGATGGCGCCGGCATCTCACCACAAGAACGCGCTCATATTTTCGAGCGTTTCGTCGCAAACCGCAAAACCGGCGGCTCGGGCCTGGGGCTCTCGATTGCGCGCTGGGTCGCGCAAGCGCACGGCGGCACTCTTACGGTTGAAGGTCGCACCACGAACGGCGCGGCCTTCGAGCTGGCCATCCCGCTCTTCGTCGACTAGCGAGGAAGCCGCTTCTCGCGCGCGCAAAGGAGCCCGGATCATGGCCTTCGATTCCCTGCGGTCCTACGTCGATGCGCTCCGTAAGGCGGGCGAGCTCCACGTTATTTCGGCGCCCGTCGACCCCTATCTTGAAATCAGCGAGATTACCGATCGTGTGGTGAAAGCCGGCGGCCCCGCGTTGTTGTTCGCCAACGTGAAAGGATCGCGCTTTCCCGTCCTAACCAACCAGTTCGGCAGCCAACGACGGATGGCGATGGCGTTCGATGCGGAATCGCTGGCGAGCGTGAGCGAGCGCGTGCGCAAGCTGATCGACATCACGCCGCCGGGAGCCTCGCTCGCAGAAAAATTCGGTGCCCTGATGCAGCTTGCACCGCTCGCGAACGCCATTCCAAAAACCGTGCGTAGCGGGAGCTGCCAGGATATCGTCATGAAGCAGCCGGACTTGCGCGCGCTGCCGATTCTTACCACGTGGCCGATGGACGGCGGCCCCTTCATCACGCTCCCGCTCGTCATCACGAAAGACCCGCGCACCAATCGCCCCAACGTCGGCATGTATCGCATGCAAACCTACAACGCGCGCGAAACCGGGATGCATTGGCAGCGCCACAAACAGGGGCGCGCACACGCGAATGCCTGGGGCGAGCGCATCCCGGTCGCGGTCGCGATCGGCTCCGACCCGGCCCTCACCTATGCGGCGACCGCGCCGCTGCCGCCGGTCCTGGACGAATATGCGTTCGCCGGCCTGCTGCGCGGCAAACCGGTCGAGTTGGTGCAAGCCAAAACCGTCGATCTCAAAGTCCCCGCCGATGCAGAGTTCGTTCTCGAGGGCTACGTCGATAACACCGATATCCGCACCGAAGGACCGTTCGGCGATCACACCGGCGTCTACAGCTTGGCGGATAACTATCCGACGTTCCACATCACCGCGATCACGCACCGTCGCGACCCGATCTATGCGGCGACGGTAGTCGGAAAGCCGCCGATGGAAGACGCTTGGCTCGGCAAAGCCACCGAACGCATCTTCTTGCCGATCTTGCAGATGGTGCTGCCCGAAGTTGTGGATATGAATCTGCCGGTCGAAGGCGGCTTTCACAATCTCGCCTTGGTTTCCATCAAAAAGCAGTATCCCGGCCACGCAAAAAAAGTTATGAACGCGCTCTGGGGCCTGGGACACATGATGATGCTTACGCGCACGCTGGTTATCGTCGATGCCGACGTCGACGTGCAAGACCCGCGCAGCGTCGCGTGGTTCGTCTTCAACAATCTCGCACCCGACCGCGACATCGTCATGATGCCCGGCCCGGTTGACGACCTCGACCACGGTTCGTATAACGTCGCCTACGGAACCAAGATCGGCATCGACGCGACGCGCAAAAGCGCGGCCGAAGGCTACGAGCGCGAATGGCCGCCGGATATCGTCATGGATACCAAGACGCAACAGCTCGTGACCAAGCGTTGGCGCGACTACGGTCTGGACACGATCTCCAAAGCGTTGGTCGCCGACGCGTGGAGCGGGCAAGGCCCGAACGCCTATCAGAGGCTGATGCGCCGATGAAGGCGCTCTCGCTGTTCCTGCGCGAAATCCGCGTCGAGCATACGCTCTTCGCGTTGCCGTTTGCCTACGTGGGTGCGGTGCTCGGGGCCAGAGGCTTGCCGCCGTGGCAAGCGTTGGTCTGGATTACGCTCGCCGTATTAGGCGCGCGTACGGCGGCGATGGCCGCCAACCGTTACTTCGATCGCGATATCGACGCTCGCAACCCGCGCACCGCGCGGCGCGCGCTCGCGAGCGGAACACTCGCGCCCTCGGTGATGATCTGGGCCATCGTGCTCGGATTCGCACTTCTGCTGCTCTCGGCATGGATGCTCAACCCGCTCTGCGTAAAGCTTATGCCGATCGCGGCGCTGGGTGTGCTGGCGTATCCGCTGTGCAAACGCTTCACGTGGCTGGTGCATTTTGTCTTAGGTGCGGTCGATGGCCTCGCACCACTCGGCGCTTACATCGGCATCACCGGGCACGTGAGTTGGAGCGCGATTCTGGTCTTTCTCGCCGTCACGCTCTGGGTCGCAGGCTTCGACATCATTTATGCGCTGATGGATCTTCCGACCGATCGCGAACAAGGCATCAATTCGCTACCGGCGCGGTTTGGCGAGCGCAGCGGACGCTGGCTACCGATCGCGCTACACCTGGCGATGCTCGCGCTGCTCGTGCTGGCGGGCATGGCCGACGGCGTTCAATGGCCGTACTACCTCGGGGCTTTAGCCGCTCTAAGCCTCGCCGTTTACGAAAACGCGCTGTTCGACCGATCGGAGAATCTCTTCGTGCTCAACGAACGGGTCTTTACCGCCAACATGGGCTTCTCGATCGTCTTTCTCGGAACGACGCTCGCAGGATACCTCACTCGCTGATGCGCCGCCGAGCCTTCATCGCGGCCGGCGCCGCCGCAACGCTCGCTCCGCGCATCGCGCGCGCGCAGTTTACCGGCCCGGTACTCCAACAACTCACGATCGGCGTGAGCGTTCCGCTCTCGGGAGCGCTTGCGGCTTTCGGTAAAAACGTCGTGCAGGGCGTTCAAGCGGCGGTCGACGAGACCAATCGTTTCACCGTCTCGCTCAGGCAATCGTTCGGCGTACGTTCGTTCGACGACCAAAACAACGGGCAGATCGCGGTCACCAACGCGCAGATCGCGCAGGCCGATCCGAGCATCATCGGCATGGTCGGCAACCTCACCGCTCCCGTCACCCTCACCGCGTTGCCGGCTTACGCCAACGCGAACTTCGCCATCGTCGTGCCGACGGTAACCGCCGACGTCATCACCTCACGCGGCTATCGCAATATCTTTCGCCTACCGACCAAAGATTCGACCGAAGGCCAGCTCATGGCTCGCACGCTCCTGCCGCAGCACGCCGCCGTCAGCGCCGTCGCGCTCACTACCAACGGCGCCTACGGCCCGGATGTCGCGCAGGGCTTCGTGCAGTATGCAAAGAGCAGCCATCACGATGCCGCGGTCGTAACGATCGACGCGAATCACATCGATCCCGCGGCCGCCTCCAAAGAGTGCTTGGCGTTCAAACCCACGCACATCTTTCTTGCCGGCAAGCCCGACGATCTCTGCCCCGTCGTCGAGGCCCTTCGGCTAGAGGGCTATACCGGCGCGTTCAGCGCCAGCGACGGCTTCTACAACCAATCCACGATCGAGAACTACGCCAAGCTGCTCGACGGCGTATCGGTGGCATCCGTCATGCCGCCGCTCGACCGCATCCCATCCATCTTTCAGCTCTTGCGCGATTTCCAGGGCGAAGTCGGCTCGGTCAACGCGTTCTCGGCATACGGATACGCCGCGGCGCAGCTCCTTATTTTCGCCTCTCAGCGTAGTAACGCGACCACGCGCTTCACGCTGCTCAACACGATCCAGGAACAACCATCCGGCTTCTCGACGATCGTCGGCCAATACTCGTTCAACTTCAACGGCGACGCAATTTTGGCGAACGTCTATCTCTACACGATCGGCAAGGACGGCTTCACGTTCGACCGCGCGGCCATTCCTAGCGGGTTCGTCGTTTAGGGCACGCGAAACGAGGCTAACGCGGTCGGCAAAGGGGAGCGGTGATTGGGTAACCGTTCGTCAGCGCGCATCCTGCGCGCTTCCTACTCGTATGTTTTTGTGCAACATTCAAAGGAAGTTCGACATCCTGTCGATTGCACAAAAATCACACGTTCCCCAATCATCGCTCCCCTTTGCCGCCCGCGTTAGCCTACGCGTTTCTACGCTGATATTCGTCGTCGCGCACGATTCGTACGCGGTGTGGTGCGGGCGGCTTTGCAGCTTCGGGGGCGTCGACGTCTTCGATGGCGACGCAGAAGCGCATGCGCCACGAGCCGAGGGTGATCGAGAAATTCGTGCCGAGGATTTCCATGATTTATGCCTCCACGCGACGCCACTGGATGACGGCCAGCGCGGTATACAGGATCAAAAGTATGGTGGTATAGGGCAACCTCGTAGCGATCGTAGCTCCCGCCGACAACGTCTGCGTGTTCGGAGACACATTTCCGGCCGAGAAGCTCGCGTATGAAAGCGGATCGAAGAACGCTAGGACGCGGAATATGCCGTGCAAGGCTTCGCCAAGCAGCGATCCGCCTACCGGTAGGAGAGCTAGCAACGCGACGACGAGCGCAACCGGCCATGCGAAACCCAGCACGGCGCCGTAACCGCGTCTGAGTGACGCGCTCGCCGCAGCCAAACACGCATACCATGCAAGAGTTAATACCATGCCGCTAGCGAGGACCAGTAATGAGTCGCGGCCCACGACAATATGGGGCACCTGGAAGATCGTATTGATCGCGATGAACGCCACGACGGCCAGCACGAACCCGCCAACGATGCCGATCGCATCTACGGCCATCATCTGAAGTGCCAAAGGAACTCGTGCGATCGGTTTGGTGAGCGCAATCTCCAGGTGCCCATCGTTCTCGCGGGCAAACGGCGCGCCGAGTATCGTCGCTAGAATAAAGGCAACCGTGACGGCGAAAGCGATGTAGATGTTAAAGTCCACGGGAGCGTTCGTATCGATAACGGTCGTTGCCATTTTGCCGTTCCGCGAACTGATGACGCTAACGCTGCCCATCGTGACATGACTGTGGGTAGCGCGTTGCCGGGTGGTGGGCTCGGTGATCGTCACTTGCTTCCCCGCGTAGCCGTGGTCGTCTATGACGATATGCGTGCGATCCTTAGCGTTATAGAGGATCGTTCGCTTCGTCCCGTCGGGCAGCAGCACGTGCTGGGTCGTGGTGCCGGGATCGAGCGATATGCCATTGATCATCGCATCGTACGATCCAAAGCGCGCGAGCGCGAAATGGAGCACAAGCGCGAGGACAAAAATGCATCCGAAGATGATAGCCGTGCATTTAAGCACGTTGCGAACGCGCAACCATTGGACGTAAACCATGTTAGGCTCCCTCCACGACGTCTGCGGTCTGCAGCGCCGGAGATACGGCGTATAAGAAGATGTCTTCAAGATTGAGATCGACGATGCGCACGCCGGACGCGCCCATGCCTTCGAGGCGGGCTGCGAAGGCCGTCGCATCTTCTTTGGTGAGCAGGCGCACGATGCGTCCGTCGCGATCGACGCGCAAAAGCCGCGCGTCGCGATGGAACTCGTCGAGTGAAACGTCGCTCGTCGGGAAGATGCCTTCCACGATTTTGCGACCGTATTTCAGGTCGTCGACGGTTCCTTCGAGTGCGAGCTTGCCCCGATCCATGACGGCGATGCGTTCCGCGGCGCGCTCGACCTGCCCGATTTGGTGCGATGAAAAGAGGACCGTCGCGCCGCGGGCAGATTCGTTAATCATGAGATTGAGCACGTGGCGTTGGTTGATCGGGTCCAAGCCGCTGGTGGGCTCGTCGAGGATAAGCGTATCCGCCTGGCGCGCAACGGCGAGGGCGACCATCGTTGCGGTGCGCATGCCCTTCGAGAGCTGCCGAACCCGCTTGCGCGGATCGACGTTAAACTGAGTAAGCAGTTCCAGAGCCATCTTGGGGATGAAACCCTTAAACGCACTGCGCGTCATCTGGATGTGCTCGGTGACGGTCATCCAATCGTAGAGCACGCTGCGCTCCGGTACGTAGGCGATGCGTTCGAAGGTTGCGGGAGCGAGCGGCTCGCCGTCGTAGCGCACGGTGCCGCCATCCAGGCGAATCAAGCCGAGCATGGCCTTGAACGTGGTCGTTTTGCCGGCGCCGTTGGGGCCGAGCAGTCCAAAGACCGTTCCGGCGGGGATTTCAACCGAGAAGTCGTCGACCGCCGTGTACGAACCGTACGATTTGCGAATGCGATCGATGGTGATGGTACTCATGCTTCCTCCGGGAGCCAGTGGTTGAGCGCCTGTTCTAGTAGATCGCGGACTTCGGACCGGCGCAGTCCGACCGATTTGGCCTCCCGTACCGCGCGCTCGATGGCGTCGCGGGCAACGTCGCCGGCTGCTGCGCGGCTCGACTCTTCGGCGCCGTCGGCGCGAACGAACGAGCCTCGGCCCGGGGCGGTCTCGATCACTCCCTCGCGCTCGAGATCGCGGTACGCCTTGGCGACGGTGTTCGGATTGACGGTTAGATCCAGCGCGAGCTGCTTCACCGTGGGAAGCTGCTCGCCGGCCTGCAGGATGCCCAGAGCTACCGACCGCTTGACCTGTTCGATCAACTGGAGGTAGATCGGCACGCCGCTGCGGGGATCGATCGTTAGAACGGCTGGCATGACGGGCTTAGAACTTCGGGCCCCAGCCTTGGAAGAGACGCGACGATAGTTGGTCCGGAATGCGAACGGGGGTGCGTGCCTCGCGGCAGAGTTCGGCGTCGGGGCGGTTAATGAAGCGGGTCATCGGCGTTTCCTTTCGATTTCGTACTAATCATATGTAATACTAGTACACTAGTACAATATGTTAATACGGGGCGCTTGTCAACACCCTCGCCCCTAGTCCGGCAAGTTAAGCGTTTCCACGGATGAGTCGCCGGGCAGGTGCGGGCTAGGATGGATGCACTGGGGATTCGCTCGCGTAGAGATGGGGCAACGATGCAAGACCAGGCTTTAGTCTGGAATACCGACACACATCTACAGGTTACGTCGCTAACGGCTCGGCTGCGCAACCTTGTGGGCATCGGTAGCACGACCTCGCAACTCTCCGCGAGCGATCTCTGGGGTACAGACGAACCGTTGGGCAGCGTGGTCGTCGCCCATCATTGGGCGCTCGACGGCGAATCGCTCTCGTTCGAAAGCAGCGTCCGCGATACGCTCTACCACTTTGAACTCGAACCTTTGTACGATACGGCAGGCACGATCGTCGGCGTCTGCGGCCGAGCGACACCCAATGCGGGGATCGGCGCGCGATTTCGCGCCGACGTCGCCGGTGCCGCCGAGCGTTCCGCGGGAATTGGAACGTGGAGCGAGGATCTGCGCACCGGCGCGTTCAGCATCTCCGATGGTTTAGCCACGCTTCTGGGCACCGAACGCGGCAGCATGACGCTGTCGTTGCGCGATTTCGACCATCCCGACGAGCGCGACGCGACGGCCCGCGTGATCGACACGATGCTTCGTGAAGAACACGCTTACACGCACGACCACCGCATTCTCTGCGAAAATGGGCGCATTCGGATGGTCCGCGAACGCGTTCGCACGTTGTACGACGATCGCGGTATGGCGTTCGCGCGCATCGGCACGCTGGTCGACATTACCGAATTCAAGCTTCGCGAGGCCGAACTCGCCGAACTCGCGCACTACGACGCGCTAACGCGCCTGCCCGACCGCACGCTGCTCGAGGAACGGCTGACGACGGCGCTCTCGCGGTGCGGGCGGTACGATCTCCGGTGCGCGGTACTCTTCATCGACTTGGACGATTTCAAAATCGTTAACGATAGTTACGGCCATGCCTTGGGCGATCGTCTCATCAACTCGGTGGGCGAGCACCTCATGCGTCACGTACGGCCCACCGACACGGTTTCGCGGCTCGGCGGCGATGAGTTCGTCGTGCTCATCGAGGATCTGATGAGCGACGAAGCAGCACTCGATGCCGCACGAAAAATCTTGCATAGCTTCGACCAACCGTTCACGATCGACGGGCGTCGGATCGCTATTAGCGCGAGTATCGGCATCGCCACGTTTCCGCGCTGCGCGCACACGCCGAGCGACCTCATCGATCGAGCCGATCGCGAGATGTATACGGTGAAGCGTAACGGCGGTCGCGGCGTGAAGCTCGCCAACGGCGCTCCCGAAGGCCTTCAGAAGGAAACGCCGGCACCGACGGCCGAGAACGCAGCGTGCGCAGCCCCCTCTTCATCGGCCCGGCATCTCTTCGCGACCCACGCGAGCATCTAGCCTTCGGGCTGACCCTGCTCTTCGCGTTGCCCGCTGCCGCCGGCCTCGGGATCTTTCTGCACGAATCGGTTGGCCTTTCTCAAGTAGCGCTCTTCATCGTGATCGCGATGGTCTACGTGACGCTCGCGCGCGGTCGACTCTTGGGATCCAGCGTACGCATCCACGCAGCACAGTACCCACGCGTCTTTTCAATCGTGAAACGGGCGTGCGCCGCGCTCGAGATTCCTATGCCGCTGGTTTTCGTACGCGACGATCAATTCGTGCCGGTCGCGGCGCTCGGATTCGGCGAGCCCTACTCGCTCGTGATCTCGTGCAATTGGATCGAGCAGTTCTCCGACGATGAATTAGCATTCGTGGTCGGGCGCGAACTCGGACACATCGCGGCGGGCCATACGCGCTTCCTCTCTC
>Ga0207416_1001823_pt1 | contig 25707 bp, 32 predicted proteins | sample PaiPotPPM11metaG_FD_184107 | JGI IMG/M metagenome (GOLD analysis project Ga0207416, IMG submission 184107) | Iron sulfur acid spring bacterial and archeal communities from Banff, Canada, to study Microbial Dark Matter (Phase II) - Paint Pots PPM... ... | reverse complement strand
GCAGGAATATAGCGATGTAGCACTATTATGTCAAGTGAAAGTGGCGAACCCTGCCAGCGTCACTGCACGCCGGTGTCTCACATCATACGGCGGGGTGTCTCGCCGATCGCCTCGGCGAGTTGCCAGCCGTTCTTACGTTCGACCCTGCCGAGCAAGCCAACCAGGCAACGCCCGAGCCGCTCCCGCACTTCGATGCGAGCGAAGCGGCAGGCAATGTGCTCATAGAGATCGGTGAAAACGTCGGGCCATTGCTCGATATCAACTACCCCATTGATCTCGCACGCTGCCATTTCCCCTCCTTACTTGGTAGAGAAGGGTAACGCGAGATGCAACAAAGTGACGCTGTAGGGTCTATTCTCGGCACTTTTAATGGATGAGCATCGCCGCATCTGAGGCTGGCAACAAACTCCTTGCGGCAGCAGCCCTTTCATCCGACGCTTTTGGCGTCATGCGAGGGCTGCCACGCGGCGATACTTTGCCCCTGGTGACACCTTCGCTTACTTTGGGCCCGCACAGACCGTCACTACGCCAGGCGGTTCACCACTGCGGCGGCGATCTGCCGGGCTGCGGTGAGTGATCGTGCGCTGTCTGCTCCCCAGGCCTGGTTCACCGCCAGCACGGCGACCGAGACGTTTCCCTGATGTGCCAGCAGGAGAGGCGGCGCGAAAAAGGCGCCATCTCCCAGGCCGGGGACGGGCTGACCGCCCCGCGCAATGCCCTCCTGAAAGCGCCTGAAGAACCGGTTCTCCTGCCAGCCGACGAGCATGCCGACGATCACCTGCGCCGTGCCGCTCGTGCTCTGGAAATGGGTGGCGACCATCCCCGGCATGGTATTCGCGCCACTTGGCAGGTCGGCAATCTCCATCGGCTCGCCGAGTGCGGCGCTCACCTCGGCTGCGGTGATCGGCGCGACGGGTGCAGTGGGGAAGGCGGGTGCCGCTTGCGCATCGGGCCACAGCGTCGGCTCGGCGGGTGGCGGTGTCCACGGCGGGGCGATCGGCTCGATATTGACGAGTTGTTTGGTGCGCGGCAGGTAATAGAGGCGGTACGGCAGGCGTTCATCGAGTGCGTCATAGGCGGCGACTCCTGCCACCGCGAAGCGTTGCTCGGCGATCTGATAGTAATAGAGGTCGTGTGGTGGCCCTTGGGTCTGTGCCTCGTTGTCGGCGCGCACCCTGATCCGACGCACCCAGCCTTCCACGGTCACCACGCGGCTGTCGGTGAGATCCCGGCTGCTCGCGCGTGGCCCCGGCCAGACGGCAGAGAGCACGAAGAGCGCACCGCATGCCGCGAAGACGATCGCCCAGCCATTGTGCCATGTCACACCCTCCGTAGAGAACGCAGCGGCACTCCCGAGGAGGAGAAAAAGTCCGATGAGCATCCGTTGCCAGCGCCGGTGGCGGAAGATGCGTGCGAGCGTCCGGGTCTGAGCCTCAGTCAGGTGGCCGGCACGGTTGGCGTCGAGCGCGTCCGCATGGAAGCCATTGGCAGCCGCCAGCGTCTGGAGGAACGGCGACGGGGCCGACGCGGACGGCGCCCCCGCGAAACTAGCCGCACTGCTCGCAGTGGTCTGCGGCGCGGCACTGAGCAGCCAGCCCCCCTCGGCACGGTCAGAGCTGACCCAGCCCGTGTACCGGAATGGGAGGAAAAAGAAGCGGTACGCGCCGGGTGACAGTGTGACTGCCCGGTCCAGTGTCCAGGTGGGAAGATGGGTCGGGCCACCGGAGAGCAGGGCGAGATGCTCGCTGCCGTGCCAGAGGATGACGCCATCGGCCTGCCGGATCGTGCCACGCAGCAGCGCATGGCGCGTGTAGAGGATGCGCTGCAGGTCGCCCAGGCCGACGAGCAACCAGGCAAGCAAGATCGCCCCCGCCATCAATCCCAGATACGAGACGGGCAGTGCGTGCCCGAAGAGCAGTGGTTTGCTGCCGAACGGATCGCCGCGGAAGATCGCCGTCACGATTGTGGCGTGGCGGAGGAGCAGCACGAACAGGAGGCAGACAAACCCGAGACCGAGGTAGTGGGGCAGCGTTTCACGCCGGACCCAGGCGCGGATCGTCCGCTCCTGCACGGGGCTCAACCGTCCACCCGCATTCGTCGCGCCGGTGGTGGGATCGCCGATATCGGGCGAGTAGGTTTGCTGACGCATTGTCGCGCTCCTTTGGGTGGTTCATTGCCTTTATCGCTCGCCGCGCGGCACGATCTCACCACTGTATTTCACGGCCCCTTTACGGAGTTCGCCCCCCGCCTCCGCCACCGCAGCGGTCACCGATTGATCCACCTCAGCAATCCTGCGCGCGGTCGCTTCGGCCTCCTCGTTGGTTTCGGCATCGGGATCGGCACGACCGCAATACTGATCGAGGATCACGGTGAGCACGTCGCCGTCGTCGGGCTGGTGACGATAGCGAGCGACGTAATAGACGCCGCGAATCGCCGCTTCGAGATGGCGATCCTCGATGTGCTGCGCGACGATCCGATCGACATTGGGCGGGCGGAGGGCAACGTATTTGCAGAACGTGTCGAGGTCATCCTTAAGCACAACCACCGTCTTCCTTCCCCTCTTTCATGCCTGCTCTCACACCGTGGGCGAACGTTCGGAGAGTCATCGTAGGGGGTACCCTTTCTCGCCTTAATGCCATCATGTTCGGTCGTAGGACAGGAGAAAGATTCTACTCAGACCTGATGGATGGCGGCTATCTCCGATATATCCTCTGTGTCCGCTATATCCGACATGTATCAGGTCTGATCACCATGTGAGCGGGCTTATGGGATATGTTTCGTATCCCCAGGAGATGATGCTCGACCCTACCGTTGTCGCTGCTGTATCGAAGACTGGTCGGCCCGAAAGAAGACTGTGCGATCTGCTCCATTGGCCCAACATGCATTTCCCTCTTGACAGGAATCAGGATTGTACGTACACTGTGTGCTGTATCGGATATGTGTGAGTCCTCCGAGAGAGGCGATCCGCATGAAACGTATGACACACATGATCGCAATCGCGAATCAGAAAGGCGGCGTCGGCAAGACGACGCTCGCCATCAATCTCGCCGCCGCCCTTGCCAAATCGGGCTATCGCGTCCTCTTGGTCGACCTCGACCCCCAGGGTCACGCGACCGAGGGCGTGGGGATGGAGGACGCCTATCTCGAGGGCACCGTCACCCTTTACGATGCCCTTACCACGACCAAGCCGATGCAGGCGCGCGATCTCGTCCATCCGAGCACCCATGAGCAGTTCGCGGTCATCCCCGCTTCCTACAAGATGATGCTCGCCGAGCAGACACTGTACATGACACGCAACCGCGAGCACAAGCTGCGCGCCATCCTGGCGCAACTGGAGGGCGACTACGACTATATCCTCCTAGACTGCCCACCCAATCTCGGCAACCTCACCGACAATGCCCTGAACGCAGCCCGGCAAGTGCTCGTGCCGATCCAGGCCGAGGCGACCTCAGTGCGCGCCCTCGAACTCCTCTTCGATCAGATCGAGTCGGTCGAGCGGGGCTTGGGCATCACCATCCGCGTGATCGGGGTGGTGCCGAACCTTGTGCAGGACTCCGCAATCGCCAAGCGCATCATCGGCGAGCTGCGCGCCTCGATCCCCACTCTTACCCCATTCGAGCTCCGCAAGCGCGTTCTCTTGCAGAACGCGTGGGAGAAGGGGCATTCCATCTTCACCTACTCCCCCGCATCCGGCGCGGACGATCGGACGCAGGCCGAAATCATCCATATGTACACCCAGCTCGCCGATTTCGTCGTCGGGCAGATGGAAGGAGACGGCAGCAATGCCCGATGATCGCATCTCCAAGCTCAGTCAGCGCTTCAAGAGCCATTCCGTCGGGCGCAAGCCGGAGAGCACCCGCAACCGTGAGCGCAAGAGCTTCTACCTCGACACCGATCTCGCGGCGCAACTTGACACCACGTATAAGGCGCTCAATCACGAACTTTTCCCCCAGTCCGTCTCGAAATCCGCCTTCCTCGAGACGATTATCGAGTACGGCCTCGATCACCTGCCGGAAGTGCGGGACCTCCTCAGGGAGATCCCGGCCTCGGACGCCTCGTAACTGTCCGTTATCTCACATCTCTCATCCATCTCGGACATATCATACACATGCGAGCGATCCACCCTCTCCCACAGTATGAGCCCTCCCACATTCGGATTGACAGGGCATGGGGCGCGGTTGCTATGCTGTAAGGGAGAAAAAAAGAGGGCATCGCACAGGCCTTACGGACCCGCTTGACGCCATCAGTGGTACGAGGAGCGTAGCGCGCCGCGCGGCACCTGTCAATGCCCGTGGAGGATGCTATGCCAAAAAACGACGCCGACCTGTTTTCATCGCCACCACCGACCGCGCCCGCGCGGCTCGTCTCCATCGAGTCGCAGTCTGAGTTCGACCTCTTCACCGGAGAGCGGCAGGAGCGCCTCTTTCTCAAGCTCTATGTCGCGGCCCGCATGTCCGGATTGTTGGCTGCGATCTCGGATCGCGACTGGAAGACCCTCTGCGTGCTCGCCACGTACATGGACGCCACGGGATTCTGTTTCCCGTCCCAAACCGAACTCGCCCGCGCCATGGGCTGCTCCCGACAAATGGTCAGCGAACGCGTGAACAGCCTCGCCCGCTTCCGCTTCCAGGGCCAGCCAGTACTCGTCATCGCTAATGAGAAACATAAGATCAACGGCCGCTTCTCGCACAATGGCTATCGCGTGCTCCCGTTAGCCAGCCTCGGCATCTTCGACGGGGAGGGGGAGTCAGGAACGACCGAGCGACGGAAGCAAGGGCCGAAATCCACCGTGTCAAGAAAACCGGACACGGACACCGTGTCAAGCGGCACCGTCACGGTGCAACTTGACACTAACAAGAACCAGAGTCTTGTTAACGAGATATCTCTTTCGAATATTCGAAAGACCAATCGGTCAAACGATGATTTTGTGGATAACTCTGCATCGCAACGGATCGGCGAAGGGAATGACAGGGCAGTGCCCCGCATCCGCTCCGGGACGCATCGCGAAGTCGAAGATCTCGCCTCGATCATGGCACGTGTCGCCCCCCAGCTCGCCGACATTGCGCCGGTCAAACGGCCGCAGGGGAGACCGCGAAAGATGCCGGATGTGTCGCCCGAAATCTACGAGGCGGTCGTCGGCGTGATGCAGGACTACACCCGCAAGCTCGGGGATAGCGAACACCTCGCCTCGAATATCACCCAGGCCGTCAACCTAATCGTCGCCAGCGGGTGCGACTTCAACACCTTCTACATGCACGTCATCGACGCCTACAAGGTCACCAGCCAGCGCAACGGATTGGAGAATCGCAGCCGGTATTTCTTCACCGTCCTGCGAGACAGTTTGGTACCGTCCGATACGGTTGACAGTCACGCCACCTGAGCGCCGCCCACCGCTCTTTCGCCCGGACTGGCGACCAGAACGGCTCAGTCTTGACCTGACAGCTCACTATCGATACTCCGGGGATGATCGGTGAACAAGAAAGGAAAGGCCTCGGTTCGCGCGATCCATCATCACTCGTTGCGCAGGTCGCCGGGACGATCCAGGGAAGGGCAGCGGGGGGCAGCAGAATGACCGGAGAATCGTCCGAATCCCACGCGCCGACCCATTTTGACTTCCCACGACGAGAAAGTCGATGACGGGCATCCTGCGGGGTTCGGGACCGCCGTGCAGCGAGCCGGCCGGCATCGGATACAGGCGGTGCTCGAGTACGCGCGGTCCCCAAAGAGAGAAAAGAGATATAGGGTTTCGGGTAGGCGCGAAACCTCTATCCGAAACCCTATACCCAAAGAAGGGAATTTCCGCTGCTCTGGCAGCGATTCTCTGCACGAATGCGCACCAATTATTCCAGGCCATTTTGCCCCTGATTTCCTCTGTCTCCTCACTCGCTTTTCCGCTCGCTCGTCGCCGTCGTCATCTCCGTCGGAGACGTTCTTTCCTCATCGCGCGGGCGGACTACCGATGTCCTGAATTCGTATACATGTTATACTTTTTGCACCGAACCGCATGGAGAAAGATCAATCATCACGGGGCGGGTAACCGACCCCGTTCAAACAGCATGCCCGCGATCGTGGGCGCACGGCGCGTTCGCCGGATCGCGACGAGTACGTTGCGCAGGCCGAGGGCATTCAAGCGGGCGAGATACGCGAGGTAGATGATCCCGTCTCAGACCATCATGCCGCCGTGCCCAACCTAACGATTGACCAAGCTCTCCAGGTATCCAAGAACAAGGCGATGGATTTGTTGCGCAAGACAACCAGGGAAGATCTCGACCAAGCCGGGCGTCGCGCGCACGATAACTATAACGAGGCGCCAATCCCGGTCCTTGACGACGAGCTCGTGGGGATGATCCACCGACTGGCGGGGGGCGATGCCCGCAAGGCACACCGACTGGAACGCCGTCGATTGGCGGCGGGCTAACCGGCGTGTCCGCAATCTGCGGCAGCGAATCTTCCGAGCCACACAACGGCAGGACTGGCAAGCAGTCCGCTCTCTCCAACGGCTCATGCTGCGTTCCCACGCCAATACGCTCGTCAGCGTGCGGCGTGTGACGCAACTGAACCACGGCAAGCAGACGGCGGGCGTGGACAAGGTGGTGGTCAAGACACCGGCGGCACGGGGCAAACTGGTGGATCAGTTGCTGACCTACCAGCCGTGGCGCGCCCGACCCGTCAGACGGGTGTACATCCCGAAAGCCAACGGCACACTCCGACCGCTCGGCATCCCGACGGTGCTTGACCGGTGCCTGCAAGCACGGGTCAAGAATGCGCTTGAACCGGCATGGGAGGCACGGTTCGAGGGCAGCAGTTATGGATTCCGACCGGGAAGGAGCGCGCAGGATGCCATCGCACGCGCCTACCTCCACTCCCGAAGCAACACGCTCACCAAATGGGTGGTGGACGCGGACATCAAGGGGGCATTCGACACCATTGACCATGCATACCTGCTCAAAACCATCGGCGACGTTCCCGGTCGGGAACTGATCAAACAATGGCTCAAGCAGGCTACATGGAAGATGGCGTCTGGCACGACACCGACGCGGGCACCCCGCAAGGTGGAGTGATCAGCCCCTTGTTGGCGAACATTGCGCTGCACGGTTTGGAAGAAGCCCTTGGTATGTACACCAAATGGGGCCAAAACCAAGGTCCCCGTGCAGTGGTGCGCTACGCCGACGACTTCATCGTGTTCTGTCGCACCCGCGAGGATGCGGAACGAACGATCGGACTGCTCACCGACTGGCTGGCGATCCGTGGTCTCCGCCTCTCGGAGGAAAAGACCCGAATCGTGCACCTGACGGAGGGGTTCGACTTCCTCGGCTGGAACGTCAGACTCTCTGCGAGCAATCGGCGGCGAGGCTACACCTGCTTCGTCACACCAAGCAACGCATCGGTAACGAAGATCAAGGAGAAACTCCGCGCTGTTTGGCGGCAGTATCAAGGCGCGAATGTTGCCGCATTGCTGACGGCCATCAACCCCATCGTGCGGGGATGGGCCAACTACTATCGCACCGAGGTATCGAGCCGCACCTTCAAGAAACTCGACCACTGGATGTGGCAGCGGAGCCAGCGGTACGCGAAACGGAATCACCCGAACAAACCGTGGCACTGGCGGAAACGGCGGTACTGGGGGAAGTTGAACCCGAAAAGAGACGACACTTGGGTCTTTGGCGACAAAGCCTCCGGACGGTATCTGCAGAAGTTCGTGTGGGTGAACATCGAGCGGCACACATTGGTGAAAGGCACCGCGTCGCCGGACGATCCGGCGTTGCGGGGGTACTGGGAAGGGCGGATGCGGGTGAAAACACACAATCTTCCGCCCTCTCATCAGGGGGTTGCCCGACGCCAGAAGCATGTGTGCCCGCTGTGTGGGGAAACGATCCATAACGGAGAAGAAATCCACATCCATCACGTCAAGGGGCGCGGAAAACCGGACGCTAACCGCTACGAGAACTTGATCTTCCTGCACTTGTATTGCCATCAACAGATCACGGCACGAGAGAGCCTGCGCGAATGACTTGCTTGAGCCGGGTGCGATGAAAGTTGCACGCCCGGTTCTGAGGGGGGAGGGGAGCAGCGATGCTCTCCTCCTACCCGACATCGCCATCCGGAGGAAGAGGATCCGGCGCTCAAAGAGACGTGGAGCCGGGTGCGCTTCGACTCCTACACGCCCCGCCTTGTGACGCTGGGCGGGGTGATGCGGACGAAACTCGGTTTGCCGCGCTGGACCCATCTGCCGGTTACGGACGTACTGCGGTTGATCGGCGATGAGGCGATGCGTGACGGGGACGGGGAGGGAAGGCGATGAGACGCGCGTGGCCATGGACGGTCTCCGCGCCGGCTGATTGGGAGGAGTGGCGGCGCAGGCGCGACGCGCGGCAACAACTATTGGAGAAAGTGCGCGCGCGACGAGGGCTGATGGCGAGTCGAAGGCGGGGAGGCGTCGGTACGCCGACATGAGGAAGTCGGAGAGATCGGGCGGGAAGAAGGAGCGGTGAACGACCTGCACCCTTCTCCATGAAAAGGGGGATAGAAAATATACAGTGTGTGCTACAATGGTGTATAATCACGAGCGATGCGAGATGCAACGATTGAACTCTATACAGAAAAGGCGCAAGAATCCCTCGCGGGGGCGGAGAGCGAGTTCGCCAACGGCCGGTACAACAACTGCGCGAACCGATGCTACTATGCCTGCTTCCAGGCGGCGGTTGCCGCGTTGCTGCGGGAGGACATCCGGCCCGCCGAGGGGCGGACGCAATGGAGCCACGAGTTCGTGCAAGGCCGGTTCATCGGCCAACTGATCAATCGGCGGAAGGTGTACCCGACCGCCCTGCACGATACCTTGCCGCGCAACATGACGCTTCGTCACGCGGCCGACTACAGCGTCGAGCAGGTGACGGAGACCCAGTCCTCCCGCGCGGTGCGACGGACGCGCGCATTCGTCGAGGCGATTGTCAGCGGGGGAGGTGAGCGAGTATGACACAAGAACACAACAACCAAAACGATGCACGGATCCAGCAAGCGGTTGCGGAACTGCAAGCAATGATATCGGCGCACTATCCCGACGCGACGTATGAGGTCTGGGAAGGCGAGGACCCGATCGGCACGTACGTCACGGCCACGGTGGATATTGCCGACCCGGACGAGGTGACGGACCTCATCATCGAGCGGCTCATCTCCTTACAGGTCGAGGAGGAACTGCCCGTGTACGTCATCCCGGTCCGACCGGTCGCGCGCATCCGGGCGGCGCAGCGAGAGCGGGAGCAGTTCGTCCATCGTGAAGCGGTGCTGTAAGAGTCGCCGCAACGGATGCGGACACGACCGACTTCAGCCATGCGCCGATCGGTGATCAAAGCCGGGAAGGAATGACAATGGGGCGCGGACGCGTTAATGCTCGCTCACTCCTGTTCTCAGACGGTGACCTCTCCGACTTCATCGAGCAGCGCAAATCCCGCGCGACCCAGGAGATCAATGACCTGGAGAATGTAAGTTTGCATAACAAAATCGTGCAAAATTAGCCTCAACAGAAAAACTTATTTTGCAAAATCAAGGCTAAAAATATTTGCAACGTTTATGCAAACTTACAGTCACGACTTGCTCTTGCTCTAAGAACTCAATCGAGCGCGGTAGATCATCAGAATGAGCCGACACGATAGCGGAGCCTGGCCTATACGATCGGCAAGCCGTTCCACGGCCCATTCACCAACCTTGGCGATATCCCGTGACTCACGCTCACTCATCTGTCGCACTCCTTTCCGTCGCGCCAGAGCAGAATGGCGCGAAACTCAGGCAAGGAAATCTCCGGTAAGTCGAGCCGAGCACGCTGCGTCAACTCGAAGACGAACTCTTCGCGGATGGGATCGGGAGTACGAGAAGGAGGTGCCTCTTTACTACGTAAAGAGGGCTGCGACGGAGGACTCTCCAAGGGCAGTGCTGGTTGATGATAGTGCTCGCGTTCGGGCATAGAGCGACGGAACATGGAAAAGTATATCATGTTTATGGTAAAATTTACCACAAAGCAAATTGAATAGCTGGAAAGGAGGTGGAAAATTGATGTTAGAGTCAGAAATGCAGGGTTCAACTGAAACACTACCAGAAATCTACGAAATTCCCTATAAGGAGCACGTAAGACCTATTGACGAAGAGGCATTCCGAATCGGCATTGCCCGCATCGCAAGCCGCTATGAGGAAGGACTACAGAGAGAGAAGAAGTATAGGGCCAGAAGAGATTTTGAAGCTTGGAAGAAAACTCCTGAAGGAGTAAATCTTATCACTAGCGTAGAATCTGAGCAGGGGGAAGAGATCATGGCGCTTAACGGTTTCGGCCAAGGGCACTTGTTGCTTATGATTGAGCAACGAGTAAAAAAAAGGATTGGCAAGTAATATTCACGGCATCGAATGGCGCCTGGACTTTTGAAATACTCGGAGAGTATGCTTATCGCTGGAATGGGGATACGCTATGTACTCACAGCAATGTGGGAGATTAAAGAGTATTGCTAATGATCACTTATGAAGATTCCGATCAACCTATCAGGCGCGCTGAAATGCCGCTTGTAGGTCGTGACGCGGAACGGGAAGGACTATCCGAAATTTTGCGTGGTGCTTTGGCGCACCGTGGCGGCATCGCGTATATCAACGGTGAAGCGGGTATTGGTAAGACAAGGCTTGTTCAAGAGTTTAAACATGAGGCAAAGAATTCTGGTGTACAAGTGCTCGAAGGGCGGTGTTTCGAGGAGCCGCCCACACCTGTTTATGGACCTTGGTACAATCTCTTCAGCCGGTCCAGCGGGTTGGGACACGCCGAGATTCCTCGCTCTTTCTCTCAATCGGGACCAGTTTCGGTGATGGATCGCTTCACCGGGGTTCGAGCGTTCTTCGAATGCTTGAATCAGCGTGGACCGTTGTTATTGATTTTCGAAGATCTGCATTGGGCTGACTATTCGGATGAACTGGGAGACTCACCGAGCATTCGTCTTTTGCAAGAGCTTGTCCGCAGCTTTGATCCGCTTCCGTTTTCGATCTTCATCACCTATCGTTCGGAGAGCATTAGACAAGGACATCCATTAATGAGCCTGCTCGTCGACAAAATCGATTTTAAAAGAATGATTGAGCCACAACGTCTCGATGTCGCATCATTGCGAGAACTCATCAGTACTCTGTATGCCCTTCCTGCCGCTGATGTCGAGCGGCTTGCTGCGTACCTTAGGGAATTGACAAGCGGCGTGCCATACGATGTAGAACAAGTGCTCAGCACGTTGGTCACTCGTGGTGTCCTACACAGGAGCGAGGAGAGGTGGAGTCTTAGTGGTCTCGACAATACTGTCGTACCTCTCTTGTCGCAACAACATGTTGCTGCGAGATTCGCTCATTTAGATGGAGCGGCCAAGAATAGTGTAGTAACCGCAGCGGTTATTGGGCAGGAGATTCCTTGGTTACTATGGAAGCTAGCGACGAAGGCTGATGCGGATACTCTACATAGTGCGCTTGCCCAAGCAACAGAGAGAAATCTCCTACGAAGAACCACTGACGGCGCGGAGTTCGCACACGCCCTGACACGCAAGACGATCTATAACGATATACCGCCCGGGCGGCTCCTAGAGGAACATCGTCAGGTCGCGGAGGCTCTAAAAGAATGGCAAAGCCCTGAGCCGAGCGCCATTGCGGAGCACTTCGCGCGAGCGAATGACCGGCGGGCCGTTGACTGGCTCATTGTCGCGGGAGAGAACGCGCAACGGGTCTATGCCGGCAAAAAGGCCGCCGAATACTTTCAGCGCGCACTGGATTTGATGGATGGTTCCGATCCTGACAAGCAAGCGTGGTTGCTAGTGCGGCAAGCAATCTTATATCGCTACACGGATCCGCAGCGGGGAGTCGTACTCTTAGATCGAGCCCATCGGTTAGCGGTCGATGCTGGCGATCAACCCTTGGAAGCATTCGTGCATTTCTGCCGAGGATTACTCCTGTGCATCAATTACGATCTTTCTACTGGATTGGCAGTGATGGCAGTCGGAGTGGCACATCTGCAAACATTGAATCCTGAAACGCTGCGACGGATTCGCCTGTTGGAAGACGCGATCGGCATTCCGGTCGGGACAGGCAGGGGAACACTGGCATTTTGGCTGGCGATCGCAGGACGGTATGTCGAAGCCGAGGAAATGAGTCAGGCGGTCATAGAGGTACCCGGAGTAGCTAAGGAGGGACTTTCCGGCCTCGCTGATGCCCACACGGCACTGTTGAGGGTCTATGCAAGTCGTGGGGAGTTCACAAAGGCGCGAGAGAATTATAACCTGGCTTGTGACAAGTATTCTACGGCACGGACCTTTCGATCGCTCAGCTGGGTGACCATTGACTATCTGGAAATGATGGCACTCACGTTCTTTCCTGAAGACATCCGAGATCGAGCCTCGTCCGCCACCGCAGCGCAAGACGCGTTCTCACGATCGGGCACCGAGTTAGCGAGTCTTCCTCCGCGATGGTCGTATCTACCGCTCATGTTCGTGGACGAGCCTTGGATACCTGTCGAACAACTGATCGATAATACACCGGCGGCATTCGTTATCGCATACAGATCGTTCGCAGCCCGTGTGATCGGACCGATGGCGCGTGAGCAAGGCAGACCGGAAATTGCGTGGGCGATTATCAAGGAGCACTTACCAGCCGAAATTCGCACCCCAGAAGGCAGTGTGAACTATCGAACTGCTCTCGTCCTGCAACGTCTTGCTATTGAGTTGGCGCTCGATAAGGGTGACTTTAGCCTCGCCCAACAATGGCTAGAGGCACATGACCGGTGGATAGAGTGGAGCGGTACCGTTGTAGGACAGTCTGAGCAGCACCTGCTTTGGGCGCGATACCATCTTGCTCAGCGAGAAAACGATAAAGCCATCGAGCACGCCAACAGTGCCAGGGCGGCGGCAGAAAACCCCCGTCAGCCACTAGCGTTGATAGCTGTTTACTGTATGCTTGACACACTCAATCATACTGAAAGCTTCCTGAACGACGCGCTAATCCTGGCCGAGTCATGCGCCGCACGATACGAGCGGGCACTCATTCTTCTCACGATGGCAGAGTTGCGTCTGACGGTAGGCCAGTACGAAGAGGTCAACGGATTGCTTGGAGAGGTCCGTGTGATATGCGAAGAACTTGGGGCGAGAAGAGTATTGAGGCGCCAAGAGGATCTTGTTCACCGGCTCAACGAGACTCACAGTCGGAGGCGTGAATACCCGAACGGCTTAACGCCGGCGGAGGTCGAGATTCTTCGCCTTTTGGCAGAAGGCATTACTGACAGTGAAATCGCAAGTCGACGCAAGAGAAAAGTATCAACGATTAGAACGCAACTCACTACCATCTACGGGAAGATCCGGGAGGACCTCCCTGATGAGAAGCGCGGTAGCCGAGGAATGGCAGCAAAGTGGTTCGCGGTGAATCGTCACCGTTTCAGCTGATCGAACGGCACATACGCAATTTTAGGTACCCAATCCCTACTGAAACCCTGGTCGGAATTTAATCACTTTTTGCGATGTGGGCGCGGGATGATGGCCGTAGACTCATGGTACATCGTGCGCTGTGGCGGAAATGGTGGGCGTAAGGGGATAAGAGACGAGACGAACGATAAATGATCGGTGTCGTTGCTGATTCCGGCAAGAGTCAGTCGCGAGCAGCACCAGAGGCGCGTATTCGTGACGGGGGCGTCACCGGGGGCACCAGCCAACAATCCCCGCCCCAACTGACGCCCTCACACTCCCTGGCTTCGTCACGCCAGGAGTACCGCCTCATGTCCCAACCACCGCGTCACGCTGTCGCGGTGTCGGCCATCGCAGGAGGTACTAACAATGTGTGCGCTCCGTATCGTCCCCGGGCCAGACGATCCTCCCCGTTGCCGCTGCACAAAGACAGTAACGCCATCCGTTGCGGCGTTCACCGCGCTCATTGATGAACTCTTTACCCCTTATCAGCAAGCCATCTATCGGGGCGTCCTCTTCACCGATCCGCTGGTTTTTCAGCTCCGGCCTGAATCGATTTACGACCGAAGGAAAAACGGCCAGGGTTATCGCATGCCGTGGACCATTTCGATCGTACCAGGCGCATACACGAAGCACCTGGCGCTCGCCACGCGGGTTGGGTCCCTGGCCGCCGTCTCTGCCCATGACGTTCTCGTGGATCTCCCGGAACTGCGGGGCGCCTGCGAAGTGCGCTTCACGCCGGTGCGCGATCAAACCGATGTCCATGTACACGCCGATCTCTGTCTGGTCACGACAGTGTGTCCCGCACGCCGAGTCCGTGAGGGGATCGAATCGCTGATCATCGTCGGACACATGGTCTACGCCGCGCTCCTGCCAGATTGGCAATAAGGAGGGAAGGGATGCGCAAAAGAACACAAGGGCTCCTGCTCGGCCTACTCCTGGGACTCGCGCCGCTCCTGTACGTCGGCCACGTCCTCGGCACCGACTACGTCGTCGCGCGAACGAGCGAGCCGACGGAGATCGCCCTCACCGTCGAGGGGAAGCAATATCTCACGCTGGCGGAGTGGTTCGGGCCGCAGGCGCTCGATCACAGCGCCAAGTTCGGCACGCCGCTGACCTACGCCTACACCTTCGCCGTGAACTGGCGGACCATCGCGCGCAGCAGCGTCCGGCGCAACGTCACGATCTCGACGATGGCGTGCGACGAAAACCGTCGTGTTCTTGGCACCTACACAACCATCTCGCACACCATCCACCTCTGCGACCGCATTCTCACCGAGCCCATTGACGTGCAGGCCTCGCTCCTGGCGCACGAGATTTTTCATTCGTCGCAGTTTGCGCCAGCAGATTGTGTCGAGAACGAGATGCAAGCCTATCGCTGGGAGGCGTACACCTACGATCTCGTGCTTCGGCCAGACGGAGAGACGGATCTCACGCATTTCCTCGATCGGCTGACGAGCCGTTGGAAGGCCGGCGATGACGCCTTGCGGCCGTTCGTGCTCGAAGGCCTCGGTGTCAAGCAGCAGTGTGGCGGTGGAAGGTGAATGCCCACAAGACTGGAAGGGAGACGCAGATGGTATATGCGCGCGGACCGCCAATAAAAAGGTGCTGATTCCTCGGCAAAGGAAACAGCACCAGAGGCGCGTACCAGCAACGATGAGTCGTCACCGGGAGGCACCAGCCGTTACCAGTATATCGCTATGGTCAACCCGGTGAGAAGGCCAGCGAAACGGCGGCGGTCAGGACGGCTGACGAGACCGCTGTCACGCACATCAACGTCTCGACCGTGGAACGATTCATAGGAGGTCTGTCGTCGTGAACACTACTCAACTCTTTGTCTTGTGTGGTGCCGGGGCTGCGGTTCTTGTCGCAGTAGGGGTTATGCTCGGACGCGCGTGGCCGCGTGAAATGCGGCGGCGGCGGGAACAGGCCCAGGCAATACGGGCGCAACAACTTGCCGGTGGCGCTCGCCTTCGGCAGGATGACGATACGTGGCGTCGCTCGCGGGGCCGCGGGCAGATCGCCGTCTTGGCAATCGGTGGCTATGCATCCAGCCAGTTGCCTTTTGTGCTGCGTGAATTCCATCGCGCTGGAGCGAGTGACCACGTCGGAATTATCTATCTCCTTGACCTAGATGAGGATGCGCGCGAGCAAGCGCTCGCCGGCATTCCCCAGAACTTCCGCTCGCGCATCGTTGAAGGGCGCTGTCCGCTCATTCCGGGCGGGGGCGTCGGCGATCCGATTCCGGATGTCCTGGCACGCGACCATCTCTGGCGACATGACGTGATGGAAGGCGGCCGCGAGTGGCTGCGCCGCATCCAAGCAGAAACCGAGCCGGTGCTGCTCTTGACGCTTCTCTCCTCAGGCGGCATGGCAGCGATGGGGCAACCCGTGCAGCAGGCCTTTCACCAACGGTATCCGGAGTTGCCAATCTACGTGACGACGCTGCTTGACCAGAAGACGATTGTGCGCAAGCGGTTCCCGGCGGTGCGCCAGTTGTATACGGCTGACAGCGCGGTGCGGGGGACAGTTCTCATGGATGACCGCCGCTACAGCAAGCAATCAGACCTGGGTATCGCAATGCTCTTCGCGGCGATGGTTGGCGCGACCTGGATGGGCGAGCACCCCTTGGCGCTCTGGAATGGCCTCGCCTACGTCTTCCCTAAGGAGCAGTCCGGTGGCTTCGCCACGATCAGCGTCTGGGCGGAGATGCTGCCCGTGTATCACCTGCCAGAACAAGGGAAGGATCTGCCGGCGGTCCACTACACCAAGGCGGTGCTCCTTGAGGAGAAGGCGATCCGGGGGATCCGCACGCTGATCGAGCATCCGGAACTGCAATCGTTGCCCCTCGAACCGGCGGAACTCGGTCGAACCCGTGTCGTCTGCACGATCGCGCCAATCGTGCCCTCTCCCGACTTCCAGGTGAGTGCGCGGCGGATCAAGGAGAGCCTGGAACTGTGGCGCGTGGCGACCGATCAAGATCTCTCGCTCCAGTTCGCCAGTATCGGCGCGCCGCTCCAAGGCGCGACCGAGACCCCGATTGTCGTCGTACTCCTTCAACCAGTCGCGGCGGACGGGGAGACCGTGGATGCCCTGGCGGACGGCACGCACATCGTTGACGCGAAGTTCCTTCCCGCACCGAGCGCGCCGTCTCCGGTGCGCAGCATTGGACGGATACCGGCGATGGAAACCGCGGCCATTGATGCACCGATCGGAGGAATGCAGTCATGACGAAACTCGATGTCTACGACAAGGAACTGACATGGGATCATCGGGAGGGGGGAGGGGGAGAATCACGCCCTGCCTGGCTTGCTCCGAGCATCGCCGGTGCGGTCGTGGCGATCATAGCGATCTTCTTTCTCGGTGCACGGGCGGGCCATCCTACCGCCTCGGGCAATCCAACGGCGGCAGCGATGCCACCGACTGCCGTCGCTGCGCAAGCGCCAACGGTTCCGCCGATCACGGTGCAAATTATTGCGCCCACGCCGGCGGCATTGCCGGTGGCGACGGCGACGAGCCAGGGGACGGCGTGGCTCGCGATCGTGCGGCGGCAGGAAGCGGCCACCAACTACGATCAGGCGGCCAGTGCGGCGCAATCGGCGATCCAGGAGCCGCAGATTACCCCAGATGAGCGGGCGCTATTCCAGGAGGCCGTCGTCGCTGACGGCCTCAAGGCGCTCCTTGCGCAACCGTTTCAACCGACCGACATCGCAGCGGCACAGCGGAGTGTCGAGCAGTATCAGCAGATCGAAGCGGACGCCACGCGGTATCATGTTCAGCTTCCCGCGTATCGCCAGAGTGCGGACGAGGCGTACGCACGGGGCGAGAATGGCCTCGCCAAGTTCCTCTGGGAGCGGGCACTTGGAGCAGGGGAGATCACGACGAGTGATCGCGAACAGATAAGATTCTATTACGCGACTCTATATAATGTGGGATTTTGGTATCTAAAAGATCAGTCGAATCAAGCCACGGTTGCCGAGGGGGTGCGATACCTCGTGACGGCACACCAGATCTCCCTCAAGTTCAAGTTGGGGGAGGCAACAGCCTGGGGATTGTTGCGTGAGCGTCTCGGTCCGGACGAGCAGACATGGCCCACGAAAACGGTGCCCACGCCGCTGCTGGAGACGAAAGGAGGCGATTAAGCGATGGGCGGCTATCGGAAGAATCCCAACTGGGACTGGGAAGACGCAGCAGTTGGCCTCGTAGTCGTCATCGCGGTGATTATCATCGCGGTGATCGTCACCATCATCATTCTCCTGACGACGGAGTTGGTGCGCATCTATCGCGAGCGGGCGCGGGAGGGGAGTGAGATGCGTCGCTTCCTCTGGACGGCATTGGCAGGCCTCCTTCTGTGCTGGGGTGTCGCCGGCGTGCTCATGGCGATTCCCGCAACGCTGCCCATCGGCCTCACCCTCGGTGCGTGGAGCTTCCTCGCCTTCGTTATCGCCGTGGAGATCGCGGATTGGCGCGCGAGCAAGGCCGCCGCCGCACATCTGCTCACCTTCACCGATGCGACGTTGCCCGATGTGCTGCGACCATGGCCGGACGCGGCGTAATGCCATCGCCGGTGCGGGGCGCCCCGCACCGGCAACCTCCGTTTCCCCATATTTGGGTCGGCGTTGCGCTGCCGCGCCGATGCATTGCCACCACGCGAGGAGAGTGTCCGATGGTTTCATTCCCGATCAATGGTCACCCGCACCTTGTCCTCGGCAATACCGGGGTCCCCCCGGAGCGACGCCCGTATGTGCTCGACGCATCATACGTTGCACAACATAAACATATCATTGGAGTCACTGGCACTGGCAAGAGCAAGCTCCTCGCGAGCATCTACGTGCAGCTGCTCAATCAAGGGATCGCCTGTGCACTCGTGGATCCCCATGGCGACCTCGCGACGGATATCCTCGGGGTGCTCCTGGACACCGGGTATTTCGCGCAACCCGAGGCGTATGACCGGCTCTGGTACGTCGATTTCAGCAACCGTGAGGCATTCCTGCCCGCCAACATCCTCGATCAGCCGTACGATGCGCACACCGTCGCGCGCAATCTGGTCGAGGTCTTTGGTCGTGCCTGGTCCGCGCTGGCGGGGGGCGCTGCCCCCAACTTCGAGAATATTCTGCTCGCGTCGGTCTTTGTCCTTGTGGAAAACCAGTTGCCTCTCACCGCATTGCCGCGCCTGTTGAGCGACCAACCCTATCGTGACCAGCTCCTCACCCACGTCTCCGATCCGCAGATTGTCGCCTTCTTCCACGCGCGCTTCGACAAGTGGAAGGGGTCATCCGTGCTGCTCGAGAGTACGCTGCGCCGCATCTTCCTCCTCACCTTCAGCCCGACGCTGCGCTACACCCTCGGACAACGGGACAACGCGCTGCAGTTTCGCCGCTTAATGGACGAGAAGGTGAGCGTCCTCTATAACCTCGGTGGCCTCGACGAGGCGACGCAGCGCTTCCTCGGTTGCCTGCTGACCGTCGGCTACGAGGTCGCGGCGCTCTCACGGGCGGATACGCCGGAGGAAGAGCGCACGGCGTATCACCTCATCGTCGATGAATTCAGCATGTTCTCCGCGCAGAGCGAAGCAAGTTTTGAGAGAATGCTTAGCCTAACAAGAAAATATGGTCTGTCGCTCGTTCTTACCCACCAGACCTGGTCGCAGGCGAGTGAGCGGCTGCGCGGTGCGCTGCAGAACACGCTGAGTATCGCCTTCAAACTGGGTCGCAGCGACGCGGAGTGGGCAGCCAAACGGCTCGGCACGTATGACCCCTATCGCATTAAACACGAGGTGACGGATCCGCAGCACGCGGGGCGGTCGCATCCGGTCTACTTCTCGGCACAGGAAACGTTCGCGCAGTGGACGCAAGACCTCGAACATCTCGCGCCCCGGGAAGCGTATGTGAAGGCGGGGACGCAGACAACGAAGATTCAGACGCTGCGCGTGCCCTCACTGACCGCCGCGCGCAACGACGTGCAGCGGATCATCGACCACTATGCCGCGCGCCTCCTGACACCACGGTCCCAGATCGTTGAACCCGTGGATTCCATCGCTGCGGACGGCACAGCGCCAGCAGTGGTGCTCCCTCAGGGGACGCAACCGGAGGGACGGCGAACAACCCGGCGCCGGGAGCGCCTACCACAGGCAGCCGCGGCTGACGGCCCATAGCGCTTCTGACTCCTTCGTATATTTTTCGTGCCAGTTTGTCCCGTTGACGCTCACGGAATGCCATTTTGTATACTGGAGGAAGGATGGTACGCACCCGGAAATCAGCCCAGAGTGGGGGAGTGACGCCCGCCAAGCACGCGATCCTCCGCGCCGTGGCGCAGTACTACCACCTCACCGCACAGCAGCTCACGCGTCTCTTATACGCGGCGGGCTCACTGACGCGGGTGCAGGCGCTGTTGAAGGAACTCGCCGACGACGGGTACGTGCAGCGGCTCTTCCTACCGCGCCCGACCCCGCACGGGCGCGTCCCGGCCATCTATACACTGGGCCGGTTAGGGCGCTCCTCTCTCGCCGCGCTGGGGAGCGACGTACCGACGCGACTGCGGCCATCGGCGGAGCGGGAACATCGGTATCTCTTTCTCGATCACACGCTCGCCGTCAACGATTGCCTGATCGCCCTCGAGTTGCTGACGCGCCGGATGCCGCAGACCGCGATCCACACGATGCTGCACGAGCGGACGCTGCGGCACATGCCGATCCCCGTCACCGATGCCGATGGCCGGCAGGCGAGCGTCATCCCGGACGGCTGGCTCGACGTGCGGGTGGTGGTGCCCGGTGGGACCGATCGCTACTGCATCGCCCTCGAGGTTGACCGGGGGACGGCTGAGCAGCGGGCCTTCCGGCGCAAGATCGCCCGTTGGGTCGCGGCGGCGGACGGGCCGTATCAGGCGACGTTTGGCACCGACCTCCTGACAATCGCCATCGTCGCGACGCCGGGGGAGAGGAGGGCGGATACGCTGCTGGGCTGGATCGCCGCCGAACTCGCCGTGCTCCATCGGGAGGAGCAGGCAGACCTCTTCCTCGTCACGGCCGTTGATGCCGCAGTCGTCGATCCGCTGACGTTCTTGAGCGGACCGGTATGGCGGCAGCCCAACGGGAAGACGCCCGTGCCGCTGATCGAGGAAGTCGGTTTGATCCTGCCCATGCCGTGACGATGCAACCTGAGCACATCAACATCTAATGCTCTGTCTCTTTTTTGCTATGTCTCTCTTTACCCATTCTCACCAGCTGGTCATCGGCACCTTCGGACCGCGCGTTTGTCGCATCCCGGTTCATCTTGACGTGGCGGCGCTGACGACCCACCTGAGCGCGACCGGCGCGACGGGCAGTGGCAAAAGTCGCTGGCTTGCCCACCTCGCGGTCTCGCTGATGATGCAGGGCGAGGCGGTGACGGTCCTCGATCCGCATGGGGACACCGCCCGGCTGATTCTCGCCACTTTGATCGATCGTGGTGTCTACGACGACTTCACGGCGTTCGAGCGGATCACCTATCTCGATTTACCCGCCGCAAGCCGTGTAGGGCGCTACCTGCCCCTCAACATCCTCGACCAGCCCTTCGACACGCCGACGACCGCCCGGCTCGTCCTGGAGGCATTGAGACGCGCCTGGCCGGCACTTGACAACGGGGTGGCGCCCGCCTTTGAGAATGCGGTGCTCGCTGGATGCAGCGTCCTGATCCGCCACCAGCTGCCCCTGGTCTTCCTGCACGGCCTGCTCACGGACGTGGCATGGCGGGGTGCACTCCTCAAGGAGGTGACGGACCCGACGGTGCGGGGTTTCTTCCAGCGGCTGGACCGCTGGGGGAGCCGGGAGCAGGCCTTGTATCTGGAATCGACGCTGCGCAGAAGCTTTTTGCTCTCCTTTAGTCCGGTCTTGCGGTACAGCCTGGGCCAGAGCGAGAACCGGCTCGGCTCCTTCCGGAAACGCATGGACCAGGGGCGGAGCCTGATCGTCAACCTCGCGCTGCCTGACCCCGATGCGCGGCGTCTCCTCGGTTCGTTCCTGACGGTCTTGATGGAGCAGGCAGCGCTCGAGCGGGCGGACGTACCCGCCGGGGAGCGGGGGAGGCGGCACACGCTGATCGTGGACGAGTTCGCTGACGTCAGCAGCCAGAGCGGCGTCGCCCTCACGCACATCCTTGAGCAGTGCCGCAAGTTCGGCCTGGGGTTGGTGCTTGCCAATCAGTCCGGTTCGCAACTGACCGAGCGGATCAAGAGCGCGCTCGGAGGCGTCGGGACGACGGTCGTCTTCCGATTGGGGCGGCAGGACGCGGAGGAGGCGGCGCGCATGATCGGTACGGCCAATCCGAACCAAGTCAAACATGAAGGTGCAGCGCATGCGGCGCATCCGCTCTATGTGCCGCTGCCCGAGCAGTGGGAGGAATGGACGCGGGCGATCCAGCATCTCCGGCCACGGCAGCTGTTCGTCAGGCGGCTCCCCCCGACGCATCCCCTCAGGCGGCGATTCCAGGCGCGGGTGGCGCGCCTGCGCACGCCCGACCTGCCCGACCCGCAGGTGGACCCGGCGCGCTTGGCGGCGGTCGAGGACCGCTATCTGCGGGAGTGGTTCGAGGTGCAGCCGGTGATCGAGGCGGCACTGGCGCAGATGCGGCCCGCTGCCCGACCGATGACGACGCGGCGACGCGGGAAGATCGCGCCGGAGAGCCCATAGGAAAAGTGCGCCAGAATGATCCAGAGCATCCTCTTTTACGTTCGTCTCTTTTTCGCTACACTAAACATATCCCATGCACGAACACGACCCGTACCAGCAGGGGGCGCTCGACCTGACGCCCCCGGAGATGCACACGCCTGAACGGGTAGCGACACCACCCGTGGCGCGGCCCGCGAGTCAGTTTCACACCCTGACGCCATCGTCCCGCAGGCTCGGCGCGGGGGACTTCTGGCCGGAGTACCTGCACGAGGTCGCGACGCGGGAGCGGCTCAACCTGCCCGCGGTGAGCCCCGACGAGTTTGAGGATATGCGTGACTGGGCGGACGGCTACCTCGGCCCGGCGGATACAACCTGGCCACCGGCGCCCGAGCGGCCACCCTATGTGCGCGCGACGCCCGAGGAATGGACAGAAGCGGAGGAGGAAGGGGACGAAGACGCGGGAACATGGGCGGACGCACCGCGTCGCGCGGAGGGCAAAGAGAGAGCGGAAACCGTTTTCGACGCCCGCCAAGCCAAGCTGGACACGACGATCGCGGTGCTCACCAAGAAGGTTGAGGAGATCGTCACGGGGGAGGGGTATCGCGCCTACCTGACGATGCTCTCCCGTTTCCATACCTACTCGGCGAACAACGTCGCCCTCATTCTTGCCCAGTACCCCGACGCGACGCAGGTGATGGGCTACGGGAACAAGGCGGGCACGACGGGCTGGAAGAGCCTGGGCCGCTACGTCAAGGAAGGAGAGAAGGGTATCCGCATCATTCGTCCGATGCACGCCACCCTCCGCGACGACGAGGACGAGAAGGCCGAACCGGTGAAGGTGCTGCGGGGCTTCACGACGGCGACGGTCTTCGATGTCAGGCAGACCGAGGGGAGACCCCTGCCGCACGAGCCACGGCCTGCGGACCTCACCCCGGACGAGGTGCTGCGCTCCCTCGAACTGAAGGTCAAGCTCCTCCGCTTCCTCGACGAGCAGGGCGCGCGTGTTGTCCGCGACCATGTCGGGACGCAGCGGGGCTCCTGGAATCCGGACACACGCGAAATTGGCATGCGCGCCGATCTGACGGGCGTGCGGGAACTGAAGACCCTCGTCCATGAGGCGGCGCACATGCTGGCGGATCACCGGCGCGAGGGGATCGCCATGGTGGACGCCGAGACCGTTGCCGAATCAGTGGCCTTCGTCGTCCTCGATCACGCGGGGATCGACACGAGCGCCTACAGCGTGCCGTACATCGCGGGGTGGGCACGCGACCCGGCGGTGGTACAACGTAACCTCGACACGGTGCGTGCTCTGAGTCACGTCCTCTTGACGGCCTTCGGCGATCAGTGCCCGCCGAGTGAAGAGGGTGGGGAAGGGGAGGCGCGATGAGCGAGCGCTTCCGCTTTGTGCCACCCGAGGAGCGGGAAGCGGCGCCACTGCCAAAGACGGCGGACTTCCGCTACGCCTATCGCGGCTACTACGACGCGGGGGGCATCTGTCGGGTACGGCTCTTTACCGGGGAGCAGCGGCCGCCAGTGATCGTTGTCTCGCAACTTGAAGAGAACCGGAACACGAGCGTGACCAATATGGCCGAGTATTTGGCTGCGGAGATCGGGGCGCAGCATTTCCCGGAGCGCTTCGAGCAGCGTGATCCCTTCACCTTCATCGAGCACTATCGGTACCCGGAGGAGAAGGCCCCCGCGCTGCGGGAGACGTGGAGCCGGGTGCGCTTCGACTCGTACACGCCCCGCCTCGTGACCTTGGGCGGCGTCATGCGGACGAAACTCGGACTGCCGCGCTGGACGCATTTGCCCATTACCGAGGTGGCGCGGCTGATCGGGGCGGCGGAGTTGGCCGATTGGGAGGAGAGGAACCGATGAGCGATGTGACGCAACGAAACAATGCCCTGCCGTCGGATCGGGAGGCATGGCGGCAAAAGCGTGAGGCGCGCCAGATCCTGCTCGCGAAGGTGCGGGCGCGGCGACGGCTGGCGATGCAGCGCAAACAGGCGATACCGCAAACCGGTGATTGACAACGACCCACAACGTATTCTAAAATCCGCATATGCAGCAGGGTGAATGGCGCACGGAGTTCTATATCGAAGCGGATGGCACCAGTCCGGTCGAGCGCTTTCTCGACACGCTCGATCGCAAAACGCGTGCCCGGTTTCGCTGGTCGATGGAGCAGTTGCGCATCCGCAACGTGCAGGCGCGCGAGCCCCTCGCACGCCATCTGGAAGGTGATCTGTGGGAGTTGCGCGAGGAGAGTCAGACGAACATTTATCGGATCGTCTACTTTTTCTTCACCGGACGGCGTATTGTCTTCGTGCATGGCTTCCAGAAGAAGACGCAGAAGACCCCCAACCGTGAGTTGGAGATGGCACGCAAACGCTCTGCCGCATTCATCGCAGATGAGGGGGGAGGTGAGAGGAGATGACACAGGAAACCATGAGCAACGACGGACAACGACGCTATGAGGACTACTGGGAGACGCAGTTTGCCGACCCGGAGTTTCGCCGTGTCTATGAAGAGGAGGCAGCGAAGAAAGAGCTCTGGCTGCAGCTGGTGGAGGCACGAAAGCTCGCGGGGCTGACGCAGAGGCAGCTCGCCGCGCGTCTCGGGGTGACGCAATCGCAGGTGGCACGCATCGAGAAGCGGGGGTATGACGCCTACACGCTGACCAGTCTGCGTCGCTACGTTGCGGCACTGGGGGATGATTTCTCCCTTGCGATCCAGGTGCGTCGCCATGACAAGCCAGTGGACGAGTCGTTACCGCACCTGGTCGCGACGCCGTGACGCGGCAGCGAAACCCAAACGACCCCCTTATCGAGCGAGCGGAACCGTTTTATCTTGTCGCGGCGGGGCGGACGCCACAGCGGGCGACACGAAGGATGGGCCGCATGCACTCAGTGGCCGTCCGTCTTGCCCCGCCTCAACGAACATACTGCGGCCTTCCGTGTCCGCTGCTCGTCTCCCCGACCTCGATTAGCCGGTGACGTTCTTCATGATCCGCGCGAACTCCGCTTCCGTGTACGCCCGCATCGTCTCCGTGCGCACGTTCCCGAGCGACCCCAGCTTCAATGCCAGCGCCGAGATCGTCTCGTCGTCGGGTGCCTCGATCCGCGCGGCGATGTCGTAGCGCCCCATCGTGAAGAAGAGACCATGCACCGTGCAGCCCATCTCCGTCGCCATCTTCTTGAACGCCTCCACCCGGTTTCCGCTCTCCTTGAGACTCCTGACCCCCTGGTCGGTCCAGCTCGTCATCGCGATATACATCGGCATGCGATTCCCCCTTTCCTGTGCGAGCATATGCCTGCCACGCGGCACGGCGACCTGTGGACACGGTAGGCTTGGCGTATAGTGCGCTCAACCCGAAACGATGTCCAGCGGCGATGCGGACGTTTTCCCTGTTTCGAGGCTGGCGTCCGAGAATCCCCGTTCTGCGGCGCCCCATGAATGCCCGTGATTAATCGTGCTATAATAGCTAGGACTTACGCAGTTGAGCGAAGCGGGTGGGAGCGGGTAGAGTAGTTGGCATGAATGCACCGCGCTGCACCGAGACCGATTACATCGATTTCCTTGTCGCTACGCCGCGCGCCGTCAGTTGCGTCG
>Ga0207416_1001820_pt1 | contig 25729 bp, 23 predicted proteins | sample PaiPotPPM11metaG_FD_184107 | JGI IMG/M metagenome (GOLD analysis project Ga0207416, IMG submission 184107) | Iron sulfur acid spring bacterial and archeal communities from Banff, Canada, to study Microbial Dark Matter (Phase II) - Paint Pots PPM... ... | reverse complement strand
CCCCAACCCCTCCCCAGCAAGCTGGAGAGGGGCTTTTCAGCCGCGCGGGCAGCGGCACGCCGCCATGGGGTCTGCTGTGAAGGCACGAGCTAGCGACGGCGGCGGGGGCGCCGGGGCCGCGATTGCGATCGGCGGCCAGAGCACGCGACTGCGGTCGGGACCGATTGCGAGGTCATTCGAGTGTTCCGGCGACGCTTGTTCCCCTGGAGCCGTTCGCTGCACCGCAGTGCCGTACTCTGGCCGCCGATCGCAATCGCGGCCCCGGCGCCCCGGCCGCCTCGGCTATTTCCTACGTTCAGACCAGTCGCTGCCCCGCATCCAGCCGCTATGGCGTCACCTTGCAGCCGCTCTCCGCTGAGCGGGCCATGGCTTCGGTGACGGCGATGGCTGCCGCGCCTTCGCGAAGTGTGGCGCCGACTTGCTCCTTCGCTGCGCCGCTAATGAGGTCCGCGAAATGGTCGAGCATGGGGCCAGTGGCGTCACCCTCGCCGGCCGTTTCCACATCTTCCTTGGTGAGCTCCGCCATCCCGGCGAAGCGGCCGGGCTGGACGATCGCCGGATGGCGCACCACGCGAATGTGCTTGCGGTCGTGGCTCAACACGGACCCTTGCTTGCCGATTATCTGCAGCGTGTTGCCGGCTTGAATCCCGAACATGCTGGACACCACCGTCGCGGTGCGAACGCCGCCATCGAACTCAATCACCATCTCGAAATCCTCGATCGTTCGGTCGCCGACGAGCGAGCCGCGACCGACGCGACCATAGACGCCGGTCGGCGTCCCGCCCATGGACCAGAGGGCCAAATGGATGGTGTGGGTAGCCGTGTCCACCACGCCGCCGTAGTGCTCGGGGAAGAAATACTGCTGGCCCATGGGACCGCGCTGGACGGTGAACAGACCCTGCAGCGGAGCGATCTGGGCGGCAAGCTGCTGGAACGTCTGCCCGAAGCTGCTCAGTCGGAACTGGTAGCCGACCATGCCGATGACGCCCGCTCGCTGCGCCGCTTCCGCCAGGGCATAGGCCGACTCGGCCGTGTCCGCCAGCGGCTTCTCGATGAGCACGTGCTTGCCCGCCTTGATGGCGTCGAAGGCGATCGGCGCGTGCCACCTGGCGTTGGTGGCGATCAGCACGGATTGCACCTCGGCACGTGCGAGCAGGTCGTGATAGTCGCGAACACCGGGCGCCCCTAACTGTTCGCTCGCCGCGGTCCGGCGCGCGTCGTCCAGGTCGCAGACCGCCAGCAGGTCGAGCTTCTCCGATTGCTTGGCCAGCTTGCCGTGGGCCTGAATGCCGCGCCCGCCGCAGCCGATCAAAACGGTAGTCACCGCCATGTTCACATCCCCTTCACTGCAAATCGTGCGCCGATGCGGATTATGATGTTGCCAAGAGGTCCCGGACGTGGACGGGCCGGCCTGTGCGGGCAGACTGCACCGCACCAACCGTGACCGCATGCGTGCGCAGGCTGTCGCGGTAGTCCGAACGGATCTCGGATCGGTCGCCGCTTTCGACAGCGTGGATAAAGGCGGCGTTGAGCTTGAAATTGCCTTCGTCGCGCTCGGCCTTGATCTCCTGTCGCTCTTCACCGCGCCGCATGACGTGGAGCGCGCTGTTGGACACCGCAAGGGTGAGGTCGCGAGCCACGACGTGGACATAACCGCTCACGTTGGGCATCGACGCGCCCGACACGGCACAGGTATTGACGATGCTGCCGACGGCCCCACTGGCAAAGGTCACGCTGGCGGCATTGACGTCGTCGATGTCCAGCTGCGGAACGTCCTTCAACAGGACCGTACCGGCGGCCGCGTACACGGTCTCTACCTCGCCGGCCAGATAGCGCATCAGGTCCACGGCGTGCGTGTGCTGCTCGATAAGCATGCCGCCAGACTGGGATTGGATGCGCCACCACAGCTTGCCCGGCAGACCGCCCAGGCGGATTGCCATGACCAGGCCGATGGGCACGCCGGACAGCAATTGACGCGCCTGATCGACCAGCGCGCCATAGCGGCCCTGGTAGCCGACGCTGTTGACAATGCCCTTCTCCCGAATGTGGGCGTCGATCTCGCTCGCAACGCCCATCTCCACGGCCAGTGGCTTCTCCACGAGCATGGCCTTGCCTGCGTCGATCACCGCGTGCTCCACGGCGCCGTGGGCGAACGGTGGGAGCGCCACGTATACCGCGTCGAGGTCGACCGTGTCGAGCATGCGGCGGTGATCGGTGAAGGCCGGCGCCGCGACCGGGTCGCCTTCGGGCTTGCTACCGTTGAGCCGCTCCAACGCCGAGACGACCAGATCCTCCGAGATATCGCAGAGACCGGCGATCCGGACGTTCGGCATGCGCACCAGATCCATCATCTCGCGGACGGCTCGAGCGCCGCAGCCCACAAAGCCGACGTTGACTGTCATTACTTGTTACCTTCTCCGCGGCTGACCAGCAGCCTGCACAGAGAGACCGTAGCAACAGTCGGGTCGACTCGTCAAGCGGTCGAACCTAGGTGGGTGCATCTCCGCGTTTCGCAGCAAGCTAGCGCCGGAGCAGTCGTGCCACGGAGCGCGGGCGTCCCGCCCGCCCCGCCGGTCCCGGCTGGCGAGCATGCCTGCAGCACGGACGCTGTCCCGCGTCCGCGCGAGCTGGGGCGGGCGGGACGCCCGCGCTCCGTGGCACACCGCCAGGTCGATGCGGTACGTTGTGGCGCACCCAATCTATGTGCGAGCGTCCCGCCAATTGCTTGCTTCTTGCGCGACGCACCTTCAGCGGGCGACTGGGCGGCGCGACAGGCGGGAGGCCAGGTGGCTCACTCGGTTCGAGAGTGAGGGCGCATGGCCGACGGACGGCAAGCGGATCGTGACGGTGACGCCGCTGCCGAGGACACTCGTCACGCTGAGCTGACCGCCGTGGGCCTCCACCAGCGACTTGGCGATGGCCAGACCCAAACCAACCCCGCCCGAGCGAGAACGGGCGCGATCGGCACGGTAGAAGCGATCAAAGAGGCGCGGCAGATGTTCCGGGGAGATGCCCTCACCGGTGTCCTTCACCTCGATCAGCGCCTCACCACCTTGTCGCCGGGCCGCAAGCGTTACCTTACCGCCGGGGGGAGTATGTTTGATCGCATTGTCGAGGAGGATCAGCAGTACCTGCTGGAGACGATCGGGGTCGGCCTCAACAGTCACCGGTTCCGAGTCGCTCGCCGATGTCAACTCAAGGCCGCGCTCCCCGGCTAACGGTGCCGCTAGCCGCACCATCTCCGTGGCGAGGGGAACGAGGTTGACCTGACCGACTGCCAGGTCCAGCTCACCCAGGTCCGAGCGCGCCAAGGTGAGCAGATCGGTCACTAGCCGCTCCATGCGGCCGATCTCTTGACGAACGTCGTCGAACAGTTCTCCGTTATTGTCCAGCGGCTCGGTCCGATGCTGTTGCAAGAGGTCGGTGGCCGCGTGCAGTACGGTAAGCGGCGTGCGCAGCTCGTGGGCTGCGTCGGCGGCGAACTCCTGCTGCCTGCCGAAGGCGCGCTGGATCGGTACTAACGCCCGACCCGCGAGAAACCAAGCCCCAGCCACGCACAGCAGCAGCCCGGCGATGCCGGTGGCAATGAGCACCACCACCAGCCGGTGGAGCGCCTGCTCTTCCGACGCCAGGCTCTGGCCGACAACCAGTATGGACGACCCGAACCCGATATCGGCCAGCGGTCGCAAGTACAGCCGGACCGGCTCACCGGCCAGGACGCTGGTCGTGAACGGTTTGGCCGAGCTGACCGGCCCCGACAGTGGAAGCACGTCGAAGCGGATTTGCTGCGGATTAGCAAGCACGTGTCCATTGGGATCGATGACCAGATAGAAGTAGCCCCCTCGGTAACCGTCCGGCCCCAACGTGAGACCCTTAGTGTCGAAACGCTGGAGAAAGGACACCATCTCCTGCCCGCGGTCGGAAAGGTTGCGGTCGACTTCAGCCGTAAGGCTGCCGGCTAGGCTGAGATAGATCAGGCTGCCGACAAGAGCGAGGATGACACCCATGACCAGCAAGGTCCAGCCCAACATACGCAGCCGAACGTGGGTGAACACCGACCTCACTCCTTGATGGTGTATCCAACACCACGAACGGTGCGCAGCAGCGGCCGCGAGAAACCGCGATCGATCTTATCGCGCAGGTAGTGGATGTAGATCTCGACGACGTTGGAGGTGGCCTCGGAATCATATCCCCACACATGGTTGGTGATCTGGTCCTTCGTGAGTACCCGGCCTGCGTGCCGCATGAGGTACTCCAGCAACTGAAATTCCTTCGAGGTCAGCTCGATCAACTGACCGTCGCGCTTCGCCTCTCGCCGAGCCATATCAAGGGCGAGCTCACCGACCTTGAGCACCTCATCGCCGGATGAGGCGCCGGTGCGGCGGTGCAACGCGCGAATACGCGCCACCAGCTCTTCCAGGGCGAATGGCTTGACCAGGTAATCATCCGCTCCAGCGTCGAGGCCACGCACACGGTCGGGGATGCCGTCTCGGGCCGTGAGCATGAGGACGGGGGTGCGGACGCGCTCCTGGCGTAGCTTGCGGCACACCTCGAGCCCGTCCATGCCCGGCAATAGCACGTCAAGGACGACAAGATCGTAGGCCTCTGTCCGGGCGCGGGACAAGCCATCCAAGCCATCCCATGCCACGTCAATGCGATTCCCTGCCTCAGAGAGCGCGCGTTCGACCAGTCGAGCGACGCGGGGGTCGTCTTCGACGACAAGTATGTACATGTTCATACCCTTGAGTGTCCGCCGCGTGGCTTGGAATTAGCTTGGAACCGCCCCATAGTTTGGCCGAGCGACCTGGCGGTGTGCGACGGAGCGCGGGCGTCCTGCCCGCCCCGGTCTGGATGCAGCGCAGACGCCCTACGCAATCACCCGACACCCTCCTCTGGTAGCGATCGGGCGGGCGGGGCGCCCGCGCTCCGTCGCACACCGCCAGGTCGATGCAATGTTATGTGACACACTCAAACAAGTGCAGGCTGGTCGGCAGCCAGCGTCGACGTGGTAGCATGAGCGCGAATACATGTCCGTTGCCAGGTGTTGGCCGGATAAGCGGTTGACCAGCAGAGGCATGCGTGTCGCGCCTCCGTCGCGGATGGTGCGCATAACCGTCGCGGCGACCAACGGGGCGTAGCGCGGTATCTGCCGAGGTTCGGCGGGCTCCCGTCCGAGCCGGCTGGTTGCAGGGCAAGGAGAGCTATGGCAAAGGAATCTGGTGTAGAAGTTGGCGGCACGGTCGTTGAAGCCTTATCCAACGGCTTCTTTGCCGTAGAGCTCGATCAGCAAGGCGCCGCTCCTGAGGCGGACAAGGTCCGCGTGATCGCTCACATCGGTGGCAAGATGCGCACGCGCTTTATTCGCGTCGTCGCGGGCGACCGCGTGCTCCTTGAGCTGTCGCCCTACGACCTCACGCGGGGCCGTATCACCTGGCTACAGAGCCGCCGCCGGCCGGTGAATCCCGGCGATCCCGAGCAAGCTGCAGCGCCCGCGGGACCGCCCCGCCGCGGCGGCCGCCGGTAGCCGCCTTCTCGCGCGACGTCTCGCGTTAGCCCAGCGATCGCCGCCGCTCACCAGCGAATGTCGCACGAGTGGTCAGTTCGTGCCACCGCTTGCACGGCGCGGTAGAATTGCATGTACTACAATTCAAGACGCGAGTACCTGGGTCACCAGCTCCAGGAAAGGGGCCGCGCAATGCGCCCGACAACGTCGACGTTCGCACGATCGCACCGCGCCATTATTTTCGCGTTCATCCTCGGTTCCAGCCTGGCCATCCTATCCAGTGTTGTGTTCGCGAACAGCCCCGGCCCACCGGTGGTGGTTGCCCACCTCTCCGGCGCGGTTGACCCGGTAAGCGCTCGTTACCTCCAACGATCGCTCTCCACCGCGGAGGCCGAGCACGCGTCGGCGTTTGTGCTCGTGGTCGATACCCCGGGCGGCCTGGACACGTCGATGCGCCAGATCGTGCAGGCGCTCCTCAGCAGTACGATCCCGACGATCGCCTACGTGGGACCGGATGGCGCGCGCGCGGCATCAGCGGGTGTCTTCATCACGGAGGCGGCCAACCTGGTGGCCATGGCTCCGACGACTACCATCGGATCGGCCCATCCTGTCAATGGCAACGGCAGTAATATCGGCGGTGATCTGCGCGACAAAATCACCAACGATGCCGTCGCCTACATGACCGGGATTGCCAAAAAGCGCGGGCGCAATCAAGCGTGGCTTGATGCCGCGGTTACGAAGAGCGTTTCCCTGGATGCTCAGCAGGCGGTACTGTTGCAGGTGGCCGATCAGCTCGCTCCAAACTTGCAGGCATTGATGCAATCGGTCGACGGCAAGACGGTCAACGTCGGGTCGGATAGCGTCACGATCCATACGGCAGGTCGGACCGTGCAGAACGTCGACATGACGCCCTTCGAGCTGATCTTCCAGCGCATTGTCGACCCGAATGTTGCCTACTTGCTGCTCACCGTAGGCTTCTACGCGCTCCTCATCGAGCTGTTCCATCCGGGCGCGATAGCACCGGGCGTCACGGGCGCGGTTTGCCTCATCCTGGCCTTCGTCGCCTTCTCAACCTTGCCGATGAACTGGGGTGGGGTGCTCCTCATCATGGCAGCAGTCGCCCTGTTCGTGCTCGACGTCAAGGCCGCGACGCACGGACTGCTGACGGTGGCCGGCATCGTCTCGTTCGTTCTGGGCTCGCTGCTGCTCTACAATCCGCCCGGCCCCCACTCGCCGGCGTTGCCAGCGACGTCAGTGGCCCTACCGGTGCTGGTGGCGGCGGTCGGACTGGCCCTGGCGGTCAGCGTCCTGATCGTCGGCGCGGCCATCCGCATCTCCCGGCGTGGACCGATCACGGGGATCGAGCATATCAGCGGCGCGCTGGGAGTTGTCAGCTCGGCGTTGGCCCCGACGGGGACGATTCGCGTGGCGGGCCAGCTCTGGTCGGCGCACGCGAGCGATGGCCCGATCAGTCCCGGCGCGCGGGTGCGAGTGTTGTCGCGACGAGGATTGACCCTGGAGGTCGAGCCCGTTGACCCTGCCGGCGTCAGCCGGGAACTGGAGGCGCTGCAATGATCGGCTCCGTCGTCGCAATCATCATTATTTTGTTGATTCTGGCCGGTGTGCTCAGCCAGACTGTTCGCGTCGTGCGCGAATATCGGCGGCTGGTAGTCTTTCGTCTGGGTAAGGTCCTCGGCGCCAAGGGACCGGGGCCGGTACTGCTCATCCCATTTGTGGATCGTCCGGTCATGGTCGACCTGCGCGAGCTCTTCATCGAAGTGCCGCACCAATCCTGCATTACCCGGGACAACGTGCCCATCTCCATCGATTTCCTGGTCTACCGCCAGGTGATCGATCCGCTGTCTAGCGTCGTCGCTGTGACCAATTTCGCCGGGGCCTCGCAGGGCATCGCGGCGACCACGCTGCGCGCAGTAATTGGGGACATTCTGCTCGACGATGTCCTGGCGCGGCGGGAAGAGATCAATGAAGTCTTGCGCCGCAAACTTGACGAGGTTACCGAGCGCTGGGGCGTCAAAGTCACCTCGGTGGAGATTCGTGAGATTCTCCCGCCGCGAGACGTACAGGACGCCATGAACCGGCAGATGTCGGCCGAGCGGACCAAGCGCGCTGCCATCCTGGAGTCCGAGGGCAAGCGGCAGGCGACGATCACCGTGGCCGAAGGGGAAAAGCAAGCCGCGATCCTTCGGGCTGAGGGTGATCGGCAGTCCGCCATCCTGAAGGCGGAAGGCGCCGCTCAGGCGTTGCAAACGGTATTCGGCGCGGCCCACCTGGTCGATTCCAAGACGATGACGCTGCAGGTCATCGACGGCCTCAAGGCGCTCGGAGCAAGTCCGAGCAGCACGTTCGTCATCCCGATGGAATTCAGCCGCCTCTTGGGTCAGGTCGGCGACTACCTCGACCGAAGCATGCAGAGCCGTAACGGCGTCCCACGACCTGCTCAGGATGATCGTGAAGCGCTGGTCGCGGAAGACTCGGTGGCGCGACAGGCGCAATAGCGGTCGCTTCTGCCTGTCGCCGGCCCGCGCGGCGGTAGTGGGACGAGTTGAAGGATGGCTCACATTGATGAGCACGACGCAGGTCGTGACACGGGGTTGGCTGTAGGTGACACCCTGGAGTTGTGCCTGAGCGAGAATCCGACGACCGGCTATCGCTGGTACATGGAGTGGAGCGGCGAGCCGGTGAGCACAGCGCTCGACGACACCTACGAGCCATCGGCAGATCGCCCCGGCAGCGGCGGTCGCCATTGCTGGCGATTTCAGGCCGTGCGCACCGGGCGCGCCACCCTGACGGCTCGCTCGCACCGGCACTGGGAGCAGGGCGAGTCCCAGACGCTCACCTTCGCCGTGCGCGTCACGGCCTGAGGGCCTGGACCCCTACACCAGCCGGATGGTCCAGAAGTCACTTGACAGCGATGGCTGTGACAAATACAGGTAGGGCATCGTAAAGTAGCCCTGCATGCCCCAACCGGTTCCCCAGGAATTGCGCACGATGAAGCGCTGTTGGGCATCGTCATAGCCAACAGCCATCACGGCATGTCCGCCTATGACGGCCTCATTCGGACCGGGCATCGGCGCCTGTCCCGTCTGCGCTACCTGGGGGCTCTCGAAGCTCTCGTACACAGTGAAGCCGAGCACGAATGGGTATCCGGCCGCGAGGCAGCCCTTCATGATCGTGAGGTTCTGGACGATGCGCTGGTAGGCCTTCACCGTGTGCTGCGCGGCGTCGGCGTAGCACTGATCGGTCGGCTTCTGGGTCAACTTGGGGTTAGGCGGAAAAGGACTCGGGTCGTACGTCCACTCGCTCTCTGGGCAGACTCCCTGCTGAGCGACGGTCTTGATACCGTCGCGGATTTGGGCGCCGCTGTCCTGGCCGACCGTTCCTTCCATCGCGCGCTCGTTGTAGTAGATGAACAGTCGTGACGGCATGAAGGCTTGGGCCTGCTGCTCCTTCATTTCGGCAAATTGGAAAGCACCGGAGATAGCGTTGGCGGTGCAACTGCCGATGCGGCCCTGGTCGAAGATAGGGGGGCATTGCTGGCGAAGGTCAACCTGCGTCGGCAGACTGGTGAGCACCCCCTGCGGGGCGGCGTAGAGGTGGTCGCGCTGATCGGGCAGGTCGGGAATCCATCCGTAGCGGGCGATCTTGCGAGGCATGCAGTGCGCTCCTTCCAAACGTCCACACACGACGTGCGTGCCTAACTCTACGCCACATGGACGGCCAGCGGGGAATTTTTATCTGATCGCCACCTGAATGGGCCACACGGGCGCGTGGCGCGGACTATCCACGGGAGTGCCGCGGCCATCACGGATGTGCGGCTTGGATGCATGGCGGTGACCGCGAACTAGTGACGCCCAAAGCGCTCGCGCATAAGCCCCATGCGGCCGATGCGAAGAACCTCTGGCGGGACGCGCCGCAGTGGATTAGCCATCAGCGGCCTAAAGGGCAATCGCGCCAGCACCTCACGCTCCACGTCGATGCCGGGAGCGACTTCGATGAGCCGTAGCCCCTCCGCGGTGAGGTCGAAGACGGCGCGCTCGGTGACGTAGCGCACGGGCTGGCTTCGCCGGAGCGCCTCCTGAGCGGAGAACGTCACCTGCGACACGCGGCGCACAAACTTTGGATAACGCCCCTCCTGGACGATTCGCAGCGTGCCATCACCGGTTTCGACCTGAAGGCCGCCCGAGGAAAAGGTGGCGCAAAAGATGACCTGCCGGGCCGGCTGCGTGATGTCGATAAACCCGCCGCAGCCGGTGACGCGTCCACCTAGCTTGCTCACGTTGACGTTGCCGGCCTGATCGATCTCGCCGGCGCCCATGTAGCAGAGGTCCACTGCGCCGCCGTTGTAGCCGTCAAATTGCTCGGCGTGGCCAATGATCGCTTCAGGGAACTCGGCGACCCCGAAGTCACTTCCCCCCGCTGGAACGCCGCCGATGGCGCCGGATTCGATGGAAAAGACGATCTGGTCCGCGATCCCTTCCTCGGCAGCGACAGGACCAACGGTGTCGCCGGGGATGCCGGTACCCAGGTTGACGACGGCGTCGGGCCGCAGCTCCAGGGCGGCGCGCCGGCCAATGATCAGGCGCTCGTCCAAACGGGAGGCCGACGCCGGTCGTGTGTCGACTTCGCGGTCCCTGGCGGCGCCGGTGAGAGGTGGATGCATGACCCAGCGTGAGGTCTGACGGTGCGTCTCATGAGGCTGATTGGCCACTACCAGCACATCGACGTAGGTCGCCGGCACCGACACGGTTTGCGGGGGTAGCTCCCCACGCTTCACCACGCGTTTGACCTGGCAGATGACCGTCCCGCCGCTGTTCCTGGCCGCCTGGGCAAGGGCCAGGGTCTCCAGGCGGAGCGGCTCATCTTCCATGGCGACGTTGCCTGCTTCATCCGCGGTCGTTCCTCGGAAGATAGCGACGTTGATCGGAAAGGTCCGATACCAGAGCGACTCCTGTCCGTCGATGGTGAGCAGCTCCACGAGCGGCCGCTCCATCTGGGCGCGTGGGTTCACCCGACCACCTTCCAGGCGCGGGTCGATGAACGTGTGCAAGCCGATGATGGAGGCCATGCCCGGCTGTCCGCCCGCGATAGCGCGGTAGAGATGCGTGATCTGCCCCTGAGGCAGACAGTGGCAGGCGACGCCGTCGGCGGCGATCAGCTCCGCCATCTTGGGCGCCAGCCCCCAGTGCGATCCGATGATCCTGGCGAGGAGTCCCGCGTGTGCCCAATGCTGCATGCCGCCGACGCGATCGGACTGCCCGGCCGAGTGGACGAGCGTCAGGTCACGTGAGTGGCCCGTAGCAAGGAAGCGCGCCTCGATCGCTCGGTAGATTGCCTCCGCCACACCTGTCATGGTGAACCCCGTCGAGGCGACCGTCTGACCATCGGCGATCAACTCGGCTGCCTCTGCCGGCGAGAGTACACGCGCCAGGCGGGTCACAGGACCAACCCGCCGCCGACGTTGATCACCTCCCCGGTCACGTAGCCGGCCTCGTCCGAGGCTAGGAAGGCTGCCACGTTGGCGACATCCTCTGGCCGCCCGACCCGGCCCATCGGGATCCTGCCGGAAATGCGCTCCCACGCTTCTGGCGGGACGCCGCGTGTCATCTCCGTGTCGATGAACCCGGGGCAAATGGCGTTGGCGGTTACCCCTTTGGGCGCCAGCTCCCTGGCCGCCGTTTTGGTCAGGCCGATCACGCCGGCCTTCGCGGCGGCGTAGTTGGCCTGTCCGACGTTGCCCTGCCAGGACGCCGAGGAGATATTGATGATCCGTCCGGAGCCGCGCTCGCGCATGTGCGTCGCCGCGGCGCGGGTGAGGTAGAACACAGCGGTGAGGTCTACGCGGAGGACCTCGTCCCACTGTTCGTCGGTCATCCGGTGCAGGATGGCATCTCGATTGATGCCGGCGCAGTTTACGAGAATGTCCAGCCTGCCAAGCTGGCCGATCGTCGTTGCCACCGCTCGGTCTGCGTCAGCGCGGTTGCCTACGTCGGCGCCAAGACTGAGAATCCGGCGTCCCGCGGCTCGGATGGAGCCAGCGGTCTCGGTCAGCAGCTCCTCGCGCAAATCGACCAGGGCAACGTCGGCGCCCTCCTGCGCTAGCTTCTCGGCGATGCCGCGTCCGATGCCACGAGCGGCGCCGGTGACCAGCGCAATCTTGCCTGGCAAACGCATAGTATCCTCTTCTATCAGTGCTACAAGCAGGGATGATAGTGCTTCGACCTCTCACAAGAAAGCAGCAGTGAATGGCCCTGATCTATGCCCATCGCGGCGCGTCAGGCTACGCTCCGGAAAACACCGTCGCGTCGTTCGACCTGGCGCTGGAGATGCATGCCGACGGGATCGAGACGGACGTCCGCGCCACACGTGACGGCGTGCTGGTGTTGCTGCACGATGCCGGCGTTGATCGCACGACCGACGGCAAAGGCGCCATAGCGGAGCTGACCTTCGAGCAGGTCAAGCGACTGGACGCAGGCAGCCATTTCTCACCCGCCCACGCCGCTCAGCGCGTGCCGTCGCTGGATGACTTCCTCGACCGATATGCCGGTCGGACCAAGTTCTGGCTGGAGATCAAGGCAGCAGGCATCGAGCGCGCGGCGGTGGACGCCGTTCGACAGCGCCGCCTTGACGACGATGTCGCGTTCACGTCATTCAACTGCGGCAGTTTGGAGGCGGTTCGCCAGGCCTCGTCAGCGGCCAGCCTCACCTACCTGATAAGGGAGCTGCAGCCGGACACCATCGAGCGCAGTCGAGGCATCGGCGTCTCCCAGCTCTCGATTCATCACAGCACGCTCACCACCGACGTGGTCCGGGCGGTCCGAGATCGGGGTCTCGATGTCCGGACCTGGGGAATCAGCGACAAGGAGACGCTGCGTCGGATGCTTGGGCTGGGTCTCTACGGCCTAACCCTGAACTGGCCGGATTGGGTAGCGGAGGAGTAGCCGCGCACCATGCAGTTCGATTCGCGCTGCATGACCGGCGGCAGTGGTCGCTACACTACGGAATCAGTCCAAGCTCTCTCCAGGCAACTCGGGCCACGATTCTCATCGCTGCATTCAGATTGAGGACAGCAATCGTGGCACGTCCGACCGGCGTCAAACCGAGCAGGACGACTCCGTCGTCTGCCCAGACAAAGTGATCTTCCCAGGTATCGGCACGAGGATGAAAGAGCGCCGTGCTCGCACCGGTCGTCTGATCAGGCCCACGGGTACGAGCGCCCTTCGCCAGGTTACAGGGACCGCAGGCCAATGCCAGGTTTTCTAGATCGTCTGTGCCGCTGAGGCTACGAGGCAGGACATGCTCGACATGGAACCGATAGCCGCACACCCGCTGCGGAGCCCGGCAATACTCACAGCGCCAATGCGCGCGCAGCTCGACCGAACGGCGCTGTGGCGCCACTTCGCTGTCAACTCGTCGCGACGGTCTGGTTAGGGTGCATCACCTGCCGTATGCGTCGCCGGTGCTGTGCGAGGCGTCGAGCATTCGAGAGGGCGACCTGCTCGGCCTCATCTACTAGGGAACCTAGCTCTTGCAGCTCGGGATTGCAGAGTTGGCCCTCATTGTGGCGCTCCATCAGCTCGTCGAGGCGGCGCTGCTTTGGCTCAGCTAGTGTCTCTACCGTCGTCCGCTCGGCGAAGACGATCAAGTCGCCCAGATTGACATCCAAGATTCTGCAGATTGCTCCGACGACACGCAGGTCGATGCGCTCGAGCGGTCGGTCAGGATCGGCGAGCCGGTAGAGGGTCTTCACGTTGAAAGTACTGTCCTGGGTAGCGAGCCGCCGCCGAAACTCAGCGCGCGTTAAGGAGCGTTCGTCGAGAAAAAACTTCAATCTGGAGTATGCCAGCGGCATTGGCGCATCCTCCCACACATGTCCAGGTAGGGGGACCTATCCGTGTACACAGCCATCATACCATCGTCGCACTGCCATGTTGGTACCTATCCGGGCAGACCGACTATTGCGCGTTTGCTTTCTAAGCGCCCGTGGCCCGTGCTAGATCACCTCGATCTGTTCGACCCATTTCACCCACTGAAAGCCGCGCCGAGACGGGGCGACAAGGCGCAGCGGAAAGCCGTGGCCGTGGGCGAGTGGCTCGCCACCAACGTGCGTTGCCAGCAAGGTGGCGCGAGCGTCGATCAGTGGCAGCATGGTGAAGTAGCCAGTTGTCGAACGTATCACAATCGTTGAGGCTCCGCGATCGGGCTGGGCCGATTCTAGAAGCTGCCCGAGCCGCTTTCCGGCCCACTCCCGTTCGGCAAACCAGCCCCCGGTGCAATCAACGGTGGCGATGGTCCGGTCGACCGCGGCGAGCAAATCCGCGTAGGTGAGCGTCATTGGATGGGCCACGCGCCCCGTAACGCGGAGGCTCCAGGTCGCCATTGGTATGGGCTGCGGGTCGTCGTTGAGGAAGGCTGTCACCGGAAAGTCGTTGCCCGTGCCGTCACCTGCCACAAAGGAGCCGGTGAAACGACGAGGAGCGGGAATCCGTTGCAGCCAGGGAGCAGCGACAGCAAATGCGGTGACACCGCTAATCGCTAGTCCTCCAACCCCTACTAAACGAAGCAGCGTGCGCCGTCCAAGGAAGCTCCGCAGCCTCGGGCGCCGCCGGCGCAACCAGATGTGCAAGCTCAGCGGGAGCCCAATCACAAAGAGGAAGTACAGGTGTAGAGCGAGCGCGCTATTGCCGGCCAGGTCCCACTGTCGCCAGAGGCCCGTCGTCCAAACGGTGCCGCTGGCGGCCAGGCCGAGCACTACTGCCATCAGCACGAGGCCCGGCCAGACGGAGATTGCCAACCGCCTGCGGCGAAGCGACGTCACGACCATTGGGAGCTTCCAGAGGAGGAGTGGCGCCAATGCCAGCGCCGCCCCACGGTGGAGTGGATAGAACCAGCCGACCTCCGAGCCGTTGACAAAGAGCTCCGCCGTGCCCGTGATCGCGAGCACGCAGAGGATCGCCAGGAGTGCGGTGTTCACTGCGACCCGTGGCATGGCGGCCTCACAGGCTGTCGAGACAGATGAGCTACACTGCCAATGGTATTACGAAAATAGGTCGCACGTGGTGCATCCGGTCTATTCGTTGCCATACCAGGTGACGCCCTGGCCATGAACGGATCACCGGCTTCGAGACGCAGATCTGCCTCATCGGGCGTCAGCACCAGGGGAGCGAAAGGAGCACGACCTAGATGTCAAAGCAGCGTCGCGGTCTCCTCACGTCCTGATGCGGTAGCGGAGGTACACGACGCCGCTGGCGAAACGGCGTTCGTCCAGCAGTTCGAGCTGCAGGCGGACATGGTTGGGGAAGGCCTGGTTGCCGCCCCCCACCAAGACAGGCGCGACGAACAGATGGCACTCGTCGACCAAGCCGGCCTTGATCGCCTGGGCGGCGAGGTCGGGACCGCCCACGGTGAGGTCACGTCCCGCTCGCGCTTTCAGCTGCCGGACCGCCTCAGGGTCGAAGTCTCGCTCGATCCGCGTCCTGGCGCTGGATACCCTCTGCAGCGTCCTGGAGTACACGATCTTGTCGGCCGCCTGCCAGATCGCCGCGAAGTCCCGCACGAAGGGCGGCTGGCCGGCGAGAGTGTGCGCGGTCTCCCAGTAGACCATCACCTCGTACATCCGGCGCCCGTAGAGGTAGGTACCGACCGGCCGCTCGAGGTCGTTGACGAAGGTATGCACCTCCTCGTCCGGCGCGGCCCAGTCGAAGTTGCCATCCTCGTCCGCCACGTAGCCGTCGAGCGACGTGATCGCCGAGTAGATCAGTTTGGCCAAGGTGAACCTCCCTGTACGTATACTGGTTGCATGTCGCGGCACAGATGTCTGCATCGTGCACCCACAGCCTGCAGCGTCGGGCAGGAGCGGTAACGCTATCATGGCATGGACAGCAGGAGGCGCCGATGGCCTGGTTCGACGAACACATCGCCCGCTACGACGGTGTCCAAGGGGGCGCCCCGGTAATCGCGGGTACGCGGACACCCGTCAGCAGCATCATTGCCAAGTATGAGATCTACGGCGGTGACATCCACGAGGTGCTGCGAGCGCAGCCCCACCTGACGGAAACCCAGGTTCGCGCAGCGCTAGCCTATTTCGATGATCACCGGGCCGATATTGAGGCGGACGAGGCGCGCCACCTGCGGGCCCTCGAGGAATTTCTCCAGGATGCATCGGCCGTTGCCCGTTAGATGGCGGGCCTCGGGATCCGGCTGTACACGGATGAGGACGTCGAGGCAGATCAGTGCCACTCCGCCAGTTGTTCCATCAATCCCGCCACACGCGTAGCCAGCATACGGTGCTCAGGCGCGCTGAGGTCCGCGTCCTGTTCCAACAGGTCGGTTGCCGCGTGACGCGCCCGCTCCAGGCTGGCTACGTCGGCTAGTTGGAGCCATGGCTCTATGCCGCTCTGTGCCACACCAAAGAAGGCGCCGGGGCCGCGCAGGCGCAGGTCCTCTTCCGAGAGACGGAAGCCGTCCGTCGTGGACTCAACGACGCGCAAGCGTTCCTGAGCAGCCTCGTCAACCTGATCCGAGGCCATCAGGATGCAGAATGACTGGTGCTCGCCGCGGCCGACCCGCCCACGCAACTGGTGAAGCTGGGCCAGCCCGAATCGCTCGGCGCTCTCGATCAAGATGACTGACGCGTTGGGGATGTCGACACCCACCTCCACCACGGTGGTCGCGACGAGGATATCCAGCTCGTGGTCACGAAAGTGTCGCATCGTCGCCTCTTTGTCCGCCGGCTTGAGCTGTCCGTGGATGAGCGCCAAGCGAAGTTCCGGGAAAACGTCAGTCTTCAGACGTTGGTACTCGACAGTGGCAGCTTTGGCTTCGACTGCCTCGCTCTCCTCGACAAGAGGACAGATCACGAACGCCTGGCGACCTTGCTGGACCTGGGCCTGCAGGAAGGCGTAGGCTGCATCGCGCTTATCCGGCGGTGCGTAGCGCGTTTTCACCTGGCGACGACCAACCGGCATCGCGTCAATCGTCGTAAGATCCAGGTCCGCATGCACCGTGAGCGATAGGGTTCGGGGAATCGGCGTAGCGGTCATCGTGAGGAAATGCGCCGGCCTGTCGTTCGGTTCCCCTGGGTCATCGCCCAGAGCCGCGCGACGCTCCCGCCGTCGCAGGAGTTCCTGGACGCTGATACCCAGCCGCAGCGCCTCACGCTGATGCACGCCCAGGCGATGCTGTTCGTCAACTATGGCGAGCGCCAGCCGGGAAAACTCGCCGCGCTCTTGAATGAGGGCGTGCGTTCCTACGATTACTTGCGCCTGACCGCTGCCAACCTGGTTCCAGGCGCGTGCCTTGTCTGCTTCGCGCATGCTGCCGGTGATCAGCACCGGCTTGAGCATCGGATCGATAGCTTCGAAGATCGTCGCCAGCGTGCGCGCGTGCTGCTCGGCCAGTATTTCCGTCGGCGCCATGAGCGCTGCCTGGCATCCCTGCTCGACCGCGGCTAGCATAGCAAGCGCGGCAACCACCGTCTTGCCCGATCCGACATCGCCTTGCAAGAGCCTGCTCATCGGTCGATCCGACGCCATGTCGGCGAGAATTTCTCGTATCGCGCGTGCCTGCGCGCCGGTGAGCTCGAAAGGCAACCGGCTGGCCAGACTTGCCAGACGGTCGTCCGGCATGCGCAGCGGTGTGGCCTGGCCACTCTGCTGCCACTCTCGCTTGTGCCGCAGCATGCCGAGTTGCAGCAACAGTAGGTTGTCGAAGGCCATGCGACCGCGCGCGCGAGAGGACAGATCCTCGTCGTCCGGGAAGTGGATCTGCTGGGTCGCCTCGTGCAGCGGCAACAGTGACCATCGTCGGCGGAACCCATCCGGCAATGGATCCTCGACCGTGTGCGCTAGCTCGTCGACTATCCACTTCATCCGGGCGCGCAGCCAGTTCTGCTTCAGCGCGCCGGAAAGGGGGTAGACCGGGACGAGCCGGCCGGTGTGGATCGCCTCTCGCTCACTTACGGCTTCGTGACTGGGACTGGTGAATTGCAGGCGGCCGCCGAAGACCTCGACGCGGCCGCTGACGTAGACGTCCATGCCCGCCTTGAGCTGCTTGGTGATCCACTCCTGGCGGAACCAGACGGCGCGGATTGATCCAGTTGGGTCGGCGAGCAGCGCCTCCACGCGGCGTCCGGGCCGGTTGTATGGGCCAATCGCCTCGCAGCGCAGCACGCGGACCTCGACGGTGACTTCCATGCCCGGACGAAGCTGACTGACGGTGAGGAGCTGGGAGTAGTCGTCGTAGCGGCGCGGGTAGAGCTTGAGCAGGTCGCCAATCTGGCGGATTCCCAACTTCTCCAAGGCGTCGCCATAGCGGCGATCGAAGCGCGGTAGATCCTGAATTGGCGATTGCAGGGTCACAGAACCGGGTCTCTCTGTCTTTGATCGAGCCGCGCGCGTGATACCGGCAGTTCTGGTGCTGCCGCCCTTCTTTCGTCCTGTCAGAGGAACCCCGGCCTCGGTTGCCGTGATGGCACGATGTGCGGGCACGCGGGGGCCGGCGGTCGCGGTCGGTGCGATCGGGCTTTGAGGGATGTCGGGCGGCAAACGCACGGAACCATGATTCGGTCGACGCTCGACCGATGGCGAAGATTGGTACGGCGCGTGCGCCAGCGGCGTGGCGAGGGCCGTCGCGCCGTTGGTCGAAGCCGGAGGCGGTGTCCGAGCCGTCATTGTGTTCGGGATCGTCAAGCGGCCTGGCGCGCCCGAGCGCATGCGTGCCAGCAGGCGCATTGCCTGGCTGATTCCGGCATTGCGCGCGGTCCCCGGGAGGGGATCGATAGCCTCGAGAGCCGTTGCCACGTCCCGGATGTCGCCCCGCACAGCAGGCAGTAGGTCATGCATGCGCGATACCCAACCCCGGCCGGCCTCGGCTAGATCGACCGAAGGGCCGGTACCGGTGAGCTGTCGACGCAGTTGACTCTCGAGCTGGCGGATGAGCCGGTCAGCATCGGTAGGGTGGGATGATGCGTCGGGAGTCAGAGCAAGCCCTCGATCTGCCGCCATCTCACGGACCCGCGTGTTATCTACCAGTACGGCATGCTACCGCACGGCCCTGTGGCCCACAGGCAGACCGCCGACGGAGGTCCTTGTTCATTCACCTGCGACCGATGCCCCCATGCCGGGCCGCAACTTGCGGGTCAGGTGTCACGCGGCGAAGCGCACCCACTGAACAAACGATCCTCTAGCAGGCGACAGCCTCGCGTCTCCACGACGGCCCTAATGGGTAGCGCCCGCGATGTAGGCCACACCCACGGCGCCCGGGCCGGCGTGCGAGCCGATGGCCGGGCCGACCTCGCTCATGTGCAAGGGCTGGTTCGGATAGGCCGATCGCAGGCGGCTTGTCAGGCTGGCTGCCTCATCGGGATCGTCGGTGTGACCGACGACCAGATCCCCCTGGAAGGGAGCGCCTTCGGCGGCCAGTTGCTCGATGCGCTCTAGGGCGCGAAAGCGGGTGCGAACCTTGTCCAGGGGGACAACTTCGCCGTCGGCGACCGTAATGAGCACCTTGACCGACAGCAGTGCGCCGACAAGGGCGGCCACGCGGCCGATGCGACCACCGCGTCGCAGATGATCGAGCGAGTTCACCATCGCCACCAGCCTCGCCCTCGGCTTCAGCTCCTCCATGAGTGCGACAAGCTCGGACAGCGCCTTGCCCTGGCCTACCGCGCGGATCGCTTCCCGCGCCAACACCTGCGCGCTGATGGTGGCTTGGCGCGTATCGACCGTCGCGATTCTCGTGGGATCGAGCTGGTCGCGAGCGATATTGGCGGCGTTGTAGGTACCGCTCAGCCGCGCCGAAATGTGGAGTGACAACACGTCGGCGCCCTCATCCAAGAGCCGGCGGTACACGTCGAGGAAGGCGGCTGGAGGCGGCTGTGAGGTGGTCGGCAGCACTTTGGTAGTCGCCAGCCGCGCATAGAATTGGGAAGGCGTCAGCGCGATCCGATCCTCCCAGGTCTCCTCACCGAAGCGCACGAGCAGCGGGATGATCGTGACGCCGAGCGTCGCCGCTTCGTCGAGCGAAAAGTCGGTGGTCGAGTCGGTGACGATGCGGACTGGTCGCGTCATCCTTCCCTACTCGAGCGCCGCGACGATAGGATAGTGAGGCTGGCCTCCAATGACGACTTCCACCTCCACCTTCGGGAAGCGCTCACGCAGCCGTTCGGCGATGGCCTCGGCCCGCTGCGGCGCCAGATCCTCACCAGCATACAGCGTAATCAAGGAATGCGCCGATTGCAGCGCTCCGTCGATCGCCGCGAGGGCAACCTCCTCCACGCCAGACCCGACCTTCGCAAGCGTTCCGTCGACGAGCGCAATGGTCGTGCCTACGCCAATTTCCTTGCCGTCGAGTGTGCAACCCCTGGACGCGGTCGTCACCTCGATGGTGGTCACGGCACGCGCCGCCGCCTGCATGGACTCCGCATTGTCTTCAATCGTTCGCTCCGGAAGGTAGGCTACGGCCGCGGCAACGCCCTGCGGAATGCTCGACGTGGGTAGGATCGTCACCGGCCGCCCGGCCAGTTGTCCCGCCTCGGTGGCGGTCAAGATGACGTTGCCATTGTTCGGGAGGACCAGCACCTTCGCGGCGTGGGTGCTGACGATGGCATCGCGGATCTCGGCCACGCTCGGGTTCATAGTCTGGCCACCCCGGACGGTGACGGCGCCAAAGCCCTTAAAGATGGCGGCGAGCTCGTCGGAGGGCGCCACCGCAACCAGGCCGAGCTCTGAGGTCTGGGCCGTCGATTGGATGCGCTGGTTACGCTGCCCGGCGTCGCCGTGCAGCGCCGACACCTGGTCGCGCATGTTGGCGATTTCGATGGCGGTAAGCTCCCCAAGCTGAGCTCCGGCCTCGAGCGCCTGGCCGGGGTGATCGGTGTGAACGTGAACCTTGATCAGCGTTTCCCCGCCGGCCACGACGGCCGAGTTGCCGAGCGCTAGGATGGCGGCGCGCAGTTGATCCAGGTCCAGATCGGCGCCGCGCACGACAAAGTTGGTGCAGTAGCCATGGTCGTCCAGGACGTGCGCACGCTGGGCAACGACCGCCGCGTCCGGATGGACGGTCGCCGCGAATTCGTCTTCGTCCACACTGTCGCCATGTACATAACGAAGCATTCCGCGCAAGATCACCGCGAGGCCTTCGGCCCCGGCGTCGACCACACCGGCGTCGCGAAGGGTGGGCAAGAGCTCCGGCGTGCGCCGTACGGAGCGATCGGCGGCCTCGACGGCTGCCGACAGGGCGGCGCGGAGATCGGCGCCCCGGGCGGCAGCGGCGCGCACGGCTATTGCCACATCCTTGCTGGTCGTCAGCATCGTGCCTTCTACTGGCTGGGCGACGGCCCGATAGGCCCGGCGTACGGCCTCCTCGCATGCGGCGGCGAATCCCGCCGCATCGAGGCGCTCCGCGTCCTTCAACGCGCTTGCCACACCGCCCAGGAGTTGGGAGAGGATGACGCCGGAGTTGCCACGCGCGCCCAGGAGCGCGGCTTCGGCCGCCCGGTTCGCTGCCACACCGGCGTGCGACGATGGATGCTCGTCGAGCGCTCGAAGCGCCGCGTCGATGGTGAGACGCATGTTGGTGCCGGTGTCGCCGTCCGGCACCGGAAAGACGTTGAGGGCGTCCACTCGAGCCGCCTGGACACGGAGCCATCGGGCGCCAGCGCCATAGAGGGCCGCGAGCTTGGTTCCGTCGCAGGCAGCCTGGGACAGAAGTGTCCCTGGTTTCCCGTCCATGGTACGCTCCTTGCCTGCGCATTGTAACGCGTGCGCCCATGGGGACAAGAGGAGGGATCATGGCGGGCACCTGCGAGGTGTGCGGCAAGACGGTGCGGATCGGCCGCAACATCCAGCATAAGGCGACCGGGAAGTGGTTCCGGCGCGCGCCGAAGACGCCCCGAACCTTCTCTCCGAATATTCAGCGCGCGACGCTTATGGTGCGGGGCGAGCCGACCCGTCTCAACATCTGCACGCGCTGTCTGCGTACGGCGCACAAGGTACGCGCCTGACGGGCGCTTGGCGCCCGCCGCCCCGGAGTCGGCCGCGAGTTTGACGTGCTTCCGGGCGTGTGGTAGCATTCTCCTTCGGCGTTGCGGGCCGTCCCCGGTTCGTCCGGGGACGATTTCTGGTGCGCGGTCGCCTTGTCGAAGGGCAAGAGTAGGAGTTCGGGTTTGCCGACGATCCAGCAGCTCATCCGCCGGGGTCGCAAGCGGAGCCAGAAGAAGACCAAGTCGCCCGCCCTTGCCTGGGTACAAAACTCGTTGCACGGCCGGACCGAGCCAATCCCGGGGGCGCCGCAGAAGCGCGGGGTTTGCCTGCAGGTGAAAACGCAGGCGCCGCGCAAGCCGAACTCGGCATTGCGCAAAGTCGCGCGCGTTCGGTTGAGCAATGGCATGGAAGTGACGGCGTACATTCCTGGCGAGGGACACAACCTGCAGGAGCACTCTATGGTGCTCATTCGCGGAGGCCGCGTCAAGGATCTGGGCGGCGTCCGCTACCACATCATCCGCGGCGCGCTGGATACGCAGGGCGTCAAGGATCGCAAGCAAGGGCGCTCCAAGTACGGGGCCAAACGAGTCAAGGGTGAAGCCGGTCAGGGCGCCGCCGCGGCGAGCGGTCGTGCCGCCCGAGGTACGGGTCGCCGGTAAGGCTGCGCGCGATGTCGGCGTCGCGCCGCGGCATGTGAGCTATCAGCGCCTGTGACGGTGCGCGAGGCGGGTTTCTGCCTGCCTCATCTGAGGACAAGGGAGCGAACGATGTCTCGACGCGGCACGGTGGTCCACCGAACCGTTTCGCCGGATGCTCGCTACAGCAATCGTATCGTGCAGAAGGTCATCAATAAGCTGATGATCGATGGCAAGAAGTCCGTTGCTGAGCGCGTCCTCTACGACTCGATGGATCGCATCGAACAGCAGACGCGCCGGCATCCAATGGAGACATTTGACACGGCCCTGCGCAACGCGACGCCGATCCTGGAAGTCAAGCCGAAGCGGGTTGGCGGCGCCACCTATCAGGTGCCGGTGGAGATTCGCGGCGATCGGCGCCAGGCGCTGGCGATTCGCTGGATCATTCAGGCGGCGCGCCGGCGCGCCGGCAAGAGCATGGAAGAGAAGCTAGCCGCCGAGCTGCTGGACGCCTCGCACGGTCTGGGCGCCACCATCAAGCGCAAGGAAGATATGCATAAGATGGCGGAGAGCAACCGAGCTTTCAGCCACTATCGCCTGTAGCCCCGCGCTGGACGGCCGGTAGCGCCGCCTGGGGCAGGTTACGGCTCGCGGCCGGGCCCTCCGCCCCACCCGCCTCCTTCGAGGCGGGTGGGGCGGAGGGCCCGGTGCAGCGATCACGACCGGAGAAAGTAGTGCCACGTTCTGTTCTTCTTGAGAAGACGCGCAACATCGGCATCATCGCGCACATCGATGCCGGGAAGACGACCACGACCGAGCGCATCCTGTTCTACACGCGGCGCATCCACCGCATCGGTGAGGTCCACGAAGGCGCGGCGACTATGGACTGGATGGAGCAAGAGCGCGAGCGCGGCATCACCATTACTTCCGCGGCGACCACGTGCTTCTGGAAAGACCACCGCATCAACATCATCGACACGCCCGGCCACGTGGACTTCACGGTTGAGGTAGAACGCTCGCTGCGCGTCCTGGACGGGGGAGTGGTCGTGCTCGATGCCGTAGCCGGCGTGGAGCCGCAATCGGAAACGGTGTGGCGCCAGGCCGATCGTTACAAGGTGCCACGGATCGTGTTCATCAACAAGATGGACCGGATGGGAGCCGACTTCTACCGCGATGTCGATATGATTCGCGAGCGGCTGGGGGCGGTCCCGGCTCCGATTCAGTTGCCTGTCGGCAAAGAGGGAAGCTTCCGCGGCATCATCGATCTTGTTCGTCAGAAGGCAATTTTCTACGACGACGATCTGGGAAGCCAGATGCGCGAGGGCGACGTGCCATCCGAGATGGCGGACCTGGTCAAGGAGTGGCGCGACCGGCTCGTCGAGCGTGTGGCCGAGACGAACGAGGAGCTCGAGGTCAAGTATCTCTCTGAAGAAGCAATCTCCGAAGCGGAGCTGATCTGCGCCCTGCGCGCGGCGACCATCCAGGCCCGCCTGGTGCCGGTGCTCTGCGGCTCGGCGTTGAAGAACAAGGGCGTCCAGCCTATGCTGGATGCTGTATTGGATTACCTGCCCTCACCGCTCGAAGTCCCTCCGCTCCAGGGCCTGGTCCCGCGCACGGAGGAGCCGGTGGAGATCTCGCCGGACGAGAACGCTCCCTTTTCCGCGCTCGCCTTCAAGATCGTCGCGGACTCCTTCGTCGGCCGCCTCGCCTATTTCCGCGTCTACTCGGGCAAGCTTTCCACGGGATCGTATATCCTCAACAGCACCAAAGATAGTCGCGAACGTATCGGCCGGCTGCTGCAGATGCACGCGAACCACCGCGAAGACATCGCGGAAGTGTACGCGGGCGACATTGCCGCCGCCGTGGGCCTGCGCAACACCTTCACCGGTGACACTTTGTGTGATCCGGCCAGGCCGGTGATCCTGGAGTCCATCAAGTTCCCCGAGCCGGTCATCGATCAGGCGGTAGAGCCGAAGACGAGGCAGGATCAGGATAAGATGGGCGTGGCCTTGCAGCGCCTGGCTGAGGAGGACCCGACCTTCCGGATCCGAACCGACGAAGAGTCGGGGCAGACCATCATCTCCGGCATGGGCGAGCTGCACCTGGAAGTCATCGTCGATCGCATGCGCCGCGAGTATAAGGTCGAAGCCAACGTCGGGAAGCCGCAGGTGGCGTACCGCGAGACCATTCGTACCCTGGCCAAGGCCGAGGGCCGCTTCATACGCCAGACCGGTGGCCACGGCCAGTTCGGCGACGTCTGGCTGCAAGTGGAGCCGAATCCCGGCAACGGCTTCGAGTTTGTCAACGGCATTGTCGGAGGCGTGATCCCGCGCGAGTACATCCCCGGCGTTGAAGCCGGAGTCAAGGAGTCGCTGCAGAGCGGCGTTCTCGCCGGATTCCCACTGGTTGATCTGAAATGCACCCTCTACGACGGATCGTTCCACGAGGTCGACTCCTCCGTCGAGGCGTTCAAGATCGCCGGGACTATCGGCTTTCGCGAAGCGGTGCGAAAGGCCGGCCCGGTGCTCCTTGAGCCGCTGATGCTCGTGGAGGTTAACACTCCCGAAGAGTTCATGGGCGCAACTATCGGGGACCTCAACTCTCGACGCGGGCACCTTCAGAGTGTGGAGGCTCGCGGCAACGCCCAGGTCATTCGGGCGATCGTGCCGCTGGCCGAGATGTTCGGCTATGTGAACGAGCTACGCTCGATGACACAGGGTCGCGCGAGTTACACCATGGAGTTTGCAGAGTACTTGGAAGTGCCGCGCAACGTGGCCGACGAGATTGTTGCCAAGCGACGGGCATAATCGTTCCCGTCGGAGTGCGCCCTTCTCTTCAAGGGAGAGGGGATCAGACTGCAGGCCCATTGTGGGCGGTTGACGAAATAGGAGAAGACAGATGGCGAAGCAGCGGTTCGTGCGGGACAAGCCGCACGTGAACGTGGGGACGATCGGGCACGTGGACCACGGCAAGACGACCTTGACGGCGGCGATCACCAAGGTGCTGGCGCTGGGGGGCGGGGCGGTCTACCGGGCGTTCGACTCGATCGACAACGCGCCGGAGGAGCGGGAGCGGGGGATCACCATCGCCATCGCCCACGTGGAGTACCAGACCCAGGCGCGGCACTACGCCCACGTGGACTGCCCCGGCCACGCCGACTACATCAAGAACATGATCACGGGGGCGGCGCAGATGGACGGGGCGATCCTGGTGGTGTCGGCGCCGGACGGGCCGATGCCGCAGACCAGGGAGCACATCTTGCTGGCGCACCAGGTGGAGGTGCCGGCGATGGTGGTCTACCTGAACAAGGTGGACCAGCTGGACGACCCCGAGCTGCTGGAGCTGGTGGAGCTGGAGGTGCGCGAGCTCTTGACCAAGAACGGCTTCCCGGGGGAGGAGACCCCGATCATCCGCGGCAGCGCGCTGGCGGCGCTCAGCAGCGAGAGCCGCGACGCGGGGGCCGAGGAGTACGCCAGCATCCGGGCGTTGATGGACGCGGTGGACCGTTATATCCCCACGCCCCAGCGGCCGATGGAGCGGCCCTTCCTGATGCCGGTGGAGGACGTGTTCAGCATCAAGGGGCGGGGGAC
>Ga0207416_1001817_pt1 | contig 25732 bp, 20 predicted proteins | sample PaiPotPPM11metaG_FD_184107 | JGI IMG/M metagenome (GOLD analysis project Ga0207416, IMG submission 184107) | Iron sulfur acid spring bacterial and archeal communities from Banff, Canada, to study Microbial Dark Matter (Phase II) - Paint Pots PPM... ... | reverse complement strand
ATACGCTCCTTCACCCGCTTTGCTACGCGATTCTTCGTCTCCTGCTGTCTGTAACTCGAGAGGCTCTGACACAAAGACTGCATTCTCTCGCAGATCGCTTTCGATTGCGAAAATACTTCCGACCCTCCACTTCTTGAGTGACGTTAAGATCAACTTTGCTCATGTTTTAACCTCTTGAATGTGTTAAGGCTAAGTGTGTTTTTGTAGGCTTTCCTTTTAATTTCGTTCGCGCTGCTGTCAACAATGGCGTTTTCAAAAAGCGCCAAAGGTCTTTGCATAAATAAGCCGATTTTCTGAATATTGTTATGTGTGCGGCAACAGTAGAAACTGTCTTGCCGTTCAGTAGATCGGTAGCGAGGCTGCCCACCTCCACTTAGTAAGTTAGCGGCTATTATATCAAAATATTAGCACTTTGTCTATATGAGTGCTAACTGGCGATGATGCGTTTGAGTAGTGTTCTGAGGTTTTATTTCGATCTGGTATACGTTAATTGTCATCAAAAACCACCGTTTTCTGAGACAACTGAAACCCGCAATTCAAGAAGCAGTCCAACCAGCATGTCGTTTGTTACCTCCCCTGGCAAATAAACGATAATGATAATATTATCCCCCGCTATGCCAATAGAGTTTCGCGGCAACCTCTTCATTGCATCTCCATAGCAAGACAATGGGCTTCGCGTGTCTCATTTGAGAGATGCTGGGATTGAATGAAGTGATCCTCCGGTAAAGCGGTTGCTACAGCATTGCTACATTTTCAGCAATTTGGCGACTGTCGAGAGAGGGAAGAGGACATATAAAACGAGGTAGGAAGCCATTTCATAAGAAGTTTCCTACCTCGTTATTGTAGTCGGGGTGAGAGGATTTGAACCTCCGACCACCACAACCCCATTGTGGTGCGCTACCGGGCTGCGCTACACCCCGCTATCGGAACGATACCAGTATAGCAGAAAATTCGCGCGTTCGTCAATAGCTTTTTGTTGAGAATTCAGGGCCGTTCCTCTCTACGCTTCTCTAGCTTCGACCGCGCCTTTGCCCAGGATTCCTTCTAAGCGTTCGTGTACTTCGGGACTGTAGTGCATGGTATTATCCTTCGGCGTCAGCAACGCCTGCCATTCCCCATTGACGACCAGGATATCGTACAGGTCGCGGCCCGCGCGGTCGCGGATGCAGTTGTACACATCCTGGATACGCACTTTGTCGTCGGAGACCGCGCGCTCGTCCTCGCCGCTGACATGAATGGTGAGCCAGACGTGATATTGCTTGCGGTTCATCTCTTCCTCGACCGCTTTCAACTGTGTCGCGCTATTGCAGAGAATCTGCGCTTCATCGCGGCGCACCTGTACTTCGCCGCTCACGATGACGACGGTATCCTCGACCCACAGGTCGATGGTGTCATTATACGTCCTGGGGAAAACGGTCACGGTAATGCTGCCGTACATGTCTTCCAGTTCGGCGATGCACATGGTGTCGCCTTTTTTCGTGGTGATGCGCCGCGCCTCTTTGATGGTGCCGCCCAGCGTCACCTTCTGCCCCTCGATCTCTTCCGTGACGTCGGCGGTGGTGTGCGTCACCTTCTCCTTGAAAAGCTCGGAGAGGTAAGCGAGCGGGTGTTTGGAGATGTAGACGCCGAGCAGTTCTTTTTCCCAGGCCAGCAGTCGCTTGCGCGAAATCTCTTCCGCGTCGGTTTTGAGGGCGAATTCAAAGGCGCTTTCCGTCTCCTCCATTGCACCGAAGAGGCTTACCAACCCGCGCACCTGCGATTCGCGCTGGTTTTTGCCCCACTTCATGGCGATATCGACCGATTCCAGCAAGTAGGGGCGCGGGCTTGCCCCGCCCTGGCGCGGCCCCAGCGAATCCAGCGCGCCGACCTTGATCAGCGTCTCTATGGCGCTCTTGCCGACGACTTTGGGATCGACGCGCGTGCAAAAGTCGGCCAGGGACTTGAATGGCCCACCCTCTTTGCGCACGCGTGCGATCTCGCTGACCGGCCCCTCGCCGATGCCCTTGATCGCCAGCAGGCCGAAGCGCACGTTGCGTCCCTCGACGGTAAAGCCGACATCGCTCTTGTTCGCGTCCGGCCCCAGCACTTCGACGCCCATACGCTTGCACTCGGCGATGGCGTTGGCGACCTTTTTGGCGTCCGAGGCTTCGGTGGTCATAGTTGCCGCCATGAACTCTGCCGTATAGTTGGCTTTGAGGTAGGCTGTGTAGAAGGCGACAACTGCATAACTGGCGGCATGGGCCTTGTTGAAGCCGTAGCCGCCGAAGGGTTCGATGAGGGTGAAAAGTGTTTCGGCATCCTCTTTTTTCACCCCATTTTTGATACAGCCTTGCACGAAATCTCCCCGGTAGCTTTCAACTTCGTGCCTGATCTTTTTGCTGAGTACCTTGCGGAATTTATTGGCCTTGCCCCAGGAGAAGCCAGCCAGGCCGACGGCGATGAACAACACCTGGTCTTGATACACGATCACGCCGTAGGATTCATTCAGCCATTCCTCAAGGCGCGGGTCAAGATAGGTCACTTTTTTGCGTCCGTGCTTAGCATCGATAAATTCGGGGATGCTATCCATCGGGCCGGGCCGGTAGAGTGCGATCATTGCCATCACGTCTTCGACGCGGGTCGGCTTGAGTTGTTTAATATACTCGGTCATCTTCGGGCCTTCAAGCTGGAAGATACCTGTTGTCTCGCCGCTTGCCAATAGATCGAACGCTTTCTGGCGTTTCGCGTTCTGCTCCTCATCACCGGGAACGGGATCGAGTGGCACCTTTTCCAGGATCACATCCTCGCCAAGCGTAGCCTTGATGTACTTGAGCGTGTTATCCAGGATGGTCAGGTTGCTGAGTCCTAAAAAGTCGAACTTAATTAGGCCCAGTTCTTCCAGGTGTGCCTGTTCGTACTGTGTGATGCGTCCCTTTGACGGGTCTTTGGGGTCGCGCAGTTGCAGCGGCACAAAATGTTCCAGCCCTTCGTTAGCCACAATCAAGCCTGCCGCGTGTATGCCGGTGGAGCGCACCGAGCCTTCCAGCTTCAACGCCTCGTCGATGATCTGCTTTGCATCGGCCTCCTCTTTGTAGAGGTCGGCCAGTTCTTTGATGGTGTCCAGCGAACCCTGGAGCGTGACTTTGGGGCCGATGGGGATCAGGCGCGTAATGCGGTCGCCCACGCTCTGCAAGCCCATCACGCGCGCCACATCTTTGACAGACGCTTTGGCGGCCATCGTGTTGAACGTGACCATCTGCGCCACGCTATCATTGCCGTACTTGCGCGTCACGTACTCGATCACTTCTTCACGGCGATTATCCGGGAAGTCCATGTCTATATCAGGCATGTCCGCGCGCTCTGTATTGAAGAAGCGTTCAAAGGGCAGTTGGTAGCGTATGGGATCAACGTTGGTGATGCCCAGCGTATAGGCCATCAAGCTGCCGGCTGCCGAACCACGCGCCGAACAGCGAATGCCATGCGAACGCGCGTAGTTTACAAAGTCCCACTCGATCAGGAAATAGGGAACAAAGCCTTTCTCTGCGATCATGTTGATCTCATACTCAAGTTGCCTGGCAATAGTTTCGTTCATCTCGCCAAAGCGTTCTTTGACGCCCTCCAGGCACAGGGCGTGCAGGTAATCTTTCTGTGAAGCATACTCAGGGGGAATGCTATAGTTGGGCAATTGCGCTTTATAAGCCAGTGGATTGACGTCGCATTGCTCGGCGATGCGCACGCTGTTGGCGATGGCATCCGGCAGATCAGGAAAGAGGCGCGCCATCTCGTCCTGACTTTTGAGATAGTATTCGTTGCTGTCGAACTTCATACGTTTGGCTGTATCGCGCTGCTTGCCTGTCTGCACGCACAGCAGGATGTCATGCGAATCGGCGTCGTCGCTTTCGACATAGTGCAGGTCGTTGGTGACAACCATGGGGATGTGCAGGTCGCGATGCATGTCGAACAGCAACTGGTTCAATTGACCTTGCGGCGAGGGTTTGCCTTCCTCGAAGATGCCGTGATGCTCTTGAATTTCGAGATAGAAGTTTTCCGCGCCGAAGACGTCTCGATACCAGCCAGCGGTTTTGTAGGCTTGTTCGCGCCGCTCGGCCAGCAGCATTTTGGGAATCTCGCCGGAGAGGCAGGTTGAGGTGACGAACAGCCCCTCGGCATATTGTTCCAGTGCGCGTTTATCGATGCGCGGGCGCAGATGCCAGCCCTCGGTATGGGCGATGGTGGTCAGTTTGAGCAGGTTGTAGTAGCCGGTATTGTTCTTTGCCAGCAGCAGCAGGTGATGGTAGTCATCGCCATAGCGTTTGGAGTGATCGTGCATATCTTCGGTGAGATAGGCTTCGATGCCGATGACCGGGTTGATGCCCGCCGCTTTGCACGCTTTATAGAATTCAATTGCGCCATACATCGCGCCGTGATCGGTAATGGCGAGGTGTTGCATCCCTAACGCTTTGGCCTGACCGACCAGCTTCTGGATGTGGCTGAAGCCGTCGAGCAAGGAATATTCAGTGTGGACATGCAGGTGTGCGAAGTCAACGCTCATAAGAGACTCGTCCTCCGTGTTATTGTTGATCCACATCAGGATACTCGACAGACAGGTGTTCGTCAAGAGACAAAATATGACGGTCTCCGTCCTTCAAAGGGGAAAATGGTCGATCCGTAGGGGCAGTGGCTTGTCCCTGCCCCTACGGATCGGCCTGTAGAGAGGCATCGTATATGGCGAGCTTGCCGGGGGCAAGATCAAGGGGCAATCCCTTGCGGTTGCCTGGCCTAAGTCCGCGTCTATGGGGATTGCCCTGGCCCATGTATTTGGGCGCGTGGCGTCTGAAAGCCGATATTTACTCCATGTCGGAGCGTTTGCCCTGGCTCTGGTGTTCATACGCTCGCTTGATCGCGGTCAAGCTTTGCTGCACTTCTCCGCGCTCCTCCAGGAGGTTGGCGAAGCGGAAGTAGGCACTGGCAGCAATTTCGTGAGCGTGAGAAGTGTCGAGCATCGCGAGCGACTCGGCGAAGAGTGTATCCGCGGCCTTGTAGTCACCGAGCTTGTGGCGCAACTGGGCGAGGGCAAAGAGCGCCTGGCCCTGGGTCTGGGCATCCCCGCTTTCGCGGGCGAACGCGAGCGCTTCCTGGGCCTCTTTTTCGGCCTCGTCCGTTCTTCCGCGCTTAAGGACCAGTTCGGCCAGCGAGGCGTGGCAGGTGGAGATGGCGATGGGATCGCGCAATTCATGCTCAATGGCAATGGCGCGCCGGTATTCTTGCTCCGCCTCGTCAAGGAGATCTTGTCGCTCCAGAGCCTTTCCAAGCCGCTGGTGCGTCAGGCCGATGAGTCGATGCTCATCGCGCATCTGATAGAGCGCGAGGCTGCGCATGGCGTAATCACGGGCCATCGTCAGTTTTCCCGCCGCCTTGTACTGCTGGCTAATCTCCATGTAGTGCCTGGCGAAGCTGCTGGTATCTCGGCTGAGATGCTCAAGCGCCTGTAAAGCGCGATGGTAGTAAGCCACCGCTTGTTCCAGGTCACTGAGTCGGAAGTAATCGTTGGCCATATCCGAGAGGACGTCGAGCGTGAAAACCGGGTCAGTGATACGGCCATTGGTGATGGCGTCGAAGCAGCGCGTGTGATTTTCCAGGGCGAGGGCGTAATTATAGAGACTGAAGTACGCGCGGCCAAGCAGATCGCGCGCGCGCTCGGTCAGCTCAACGTCACCCAGTCCCTCGCCTTGCGTGACCGCGTTGCGCAGATCAACGACGGCTTCCTGGTACTTGGCGTCGGCCAGGTGAATCTCCCCGCGAAGGGAGAACAGGCGGAAGGCTTGCTCGGTGGTGATCCGTTCCGGCACGATGGCAGCGATCACCTCCTCGGCTTGTCTGGCTTCGCCTTGCTGGATCAGGACACTGGCTTGCAACAGATCGACATCGATTTTTTGATCGGGTCCGGCATCGGCTGGGGAATACCCAATGGTGCGGGCCTCAGCGGCTTGCGACGGAGAGCCTTCCAACAGGAAGGTCAGTGGCACGTCCAGGCGGCGCGCCAGAATCGACAAAGCGCGCAGCGAGGGACGGATCTTGCCGCGCTCGATCGCCGAGATATAGGAAATCGAGAACTCCGGGGCCGCGAGCTGCGCTTGCGTCATTCCCATACGAGTCCGGACTTCGCGAATATTGCTGCCAACACGGGCAGCAACCGCCTTTCCGACATTTGCCGTTTCAGGGGTGGGGGGCATGATTGTTGTTCCTTTCAAGCTGTTTGTTTCCTCCGATTTCTAGAATATGCTGTGTTACCTCCGTTCTGCATATTCTGTCGGTATACTAAAGAAGTTAATATACTTTGCCCGTTACCGCTCCACTATTTTTGCTCACTTGATCTCACATTTGTCGCTCTAAAAAGTACAGTAACAAAAAAGAAGAAGCTGACAGAGATAGCATACTGCTGCTTACTTGATCTCTGATTTGTTACTACTCAAGTACATTGAAGAAGTAACAAAGAAAGAAGAAGAGGCACATGAATAACAGAGCGTAACTAAACAAATATATTCAATCTCATTATAGCAGTTGATTTCAAGTTTGTCAAATTCTATTTCATTAATTTTTATCGAGTATATTCCACTAAGATTACATAATACTTTTCGATTGCATTGCTGCAAACGGACAAAATAGACTTTTTTCCTATGAGTTGGTGATGAAAAGATATATCTGCGGTTTTCTAGTAATATGTATTCTTCACATTACATTAAATTTAGCCAATTAATTGCGATATTGCATTTATTTGCGATTGTAAAATGCCTCATTTTCGTTCCTAATTCAGTATAGCGATCAGAACAAAAAAAACTCTTAATGCTATGCTGAAAGCAATATTCTCTATATAGAGGTGTTGAATAGAGCAAATGCCTCTTTTGTTACATTTCATCAGTGGGCTCTACATAATAAACTCTCCCACATTCAAGATTTTCTGTGGATCCCAGCGTGCTTTCAAGCTGTGCATCAAGTCGAACGTGGACGATGTATAGCCCCAACGGTCGATCGCGCCCTCCCAGGCGGCAGGCATCTCTATGACGACGGCGTAACCCTCCAGCGCGAGCGCGGGGCGGCGTAGTTGCTCGATCCACTCACGGGCGGCGCTGGCATCGCTGGGTGCAGTCGTGGCGAAGATGTGTCCCGCGGCCATATCCACCAGGAATGTGCTGTCGTGTAAGAGTGCGACTTGATCGTTGACATAAGCCGCTGCATCTTTAGCTGGCACTCCTATGCGCGACTTCAATGTCTTGCTGGCATCACCAAGCAGGGCAGCCCACAGGTCTGTGCCGGAAGGTGACTCGGCCTCGCTGGGCGCGGGTGCGCCTGCCTCGCGCAGCGCTCCACGCACCTCCTCAAGCTCTGCTTGCACATCTTCCGGCAGCCCTTCCGCCGAATAGGCTAGTACAAACGGGCTGTCCAGTCCATTCGCAAAGTTGGCGTTGCTGCTCAGCACAATGGCCGAGGCAACCAGCGCGATGGGCAGCACGCTCCTTGCCCACAGCAGACCGCGCCGCTGATCATCTACCGGTACCAGCAGCGTGCGGCGCGCGCGTGGCGGCGCGGCGATCTTGAGCGTGACATCCGCGAGCAAGCCAAGCGTGCCGCGCGCGCCGATGAACGCCTTCGTCAAATCGTAGCCTGCCACATTCTTCACGACTGGTCTGCCGGTGCGGATTACGCGCCCGTCCGCCAGAGCAGCCGTCGCGCACAGGACGAGATCGCGGATAGCGCCGTAACGCATCCGTAATGGCGCGTTCAGGTTGGTCGAGATTAGCCCACCGATGGTGGTATCAGGCCAGGGCGAGGCGAGCGGCAGCCATTTTCCTTGCTTGCTCAGGAACGCCTGTATCTCGGCCAGCGGCGTTCCTGCTCCTACAGTGATGTACAAATCGTCCGGCGCGTAGGTCGTGATGCTGCGCATCTCTGCGGCGCTGCATATGACATCCGCGCTGCCGGATGATGCCGCGCCGCTCGTTGTCGCGCGGATGGCGACGCGCTTCCCGATGGCTGAGTGCGCGGCCAGCCCTCGCGCCGCCTGCGCTGCCGAATCCGGCGTGAAAATGTTGTTTTCTGATACTACCAGTGCGGTGTCAACGGCAGCTTGCGATGCGCCTGCCGCGCCATTGGCGTTCTGCGCTGGCGTCGCTTCACCCGCTTCCGGCACAGGAAAAACCTTGCCAGGATTAAGAATATTGCCTGGATCGAAGACCTGCTTGATATCCTGCATGGCTGCCAGCTCTGAGGCGCTATGCATCAGCGACATATACTGGCGTTTCTCGATGCCGATGCCATGTTCGCCGCTCAGGCTGCCGCTTTTCTGAATGCACGCGATGACGATTTCCAGGCCAGCTTGATGAACGCGCTGCATCAACTCCGGGTTTTCCGGATCGGGAATGAGTATGAGCGGATGCAGGTTGCCGTCTCCCGCGTGAAACATATAGCCCACGCGCAATCCATGACGATCGCAAATGTCATTGACCTCGCCCAGCATTTGCGAGAGATAGCTGCGCGGCACGGTGATGTCAACGGTGTAGTAGGCGGGCGTGAGGCGCGAAACGGCCCCCGCCGCGCTCTTGCGGGCGAGCCAGATGGCGGCGCGTTCCTCTTCATCGCGCGCGATGCGGATCTCGCGTCCGCCGTGCGCCTCCATGATGCGCGTGATCTCGGCAATCTGCGCGTCCAGGCTGGCCGGGTAACCGTCCACCTCGACGATCAGCGCCGCGCCCGCGTCAAGCGGCATATTGGCGTGAGCGAAGGGTTCGACGATGTTGATGATCTTCTGATCCATCATCTCCATCGTGGCAGGCACAAGTCCCGCGGCGATGACGGCTGAGACGGCCACGCCGGCCTGCTCGACCGAGTCGAAGACGACGAGCATGGTTTTGATGGCCGGGGGATTGCGCACCAGCCGCGCGAAGATGGCCGTCATGATGGCGAACATGCCTTCGCTCCCGGTGATCAGCCCGCACAGGTCATACGTGGGATAGTCGAGCGCGCGCCCGCCGATGCGCACGGCGCGCCCATCGGCCAGCACGACATCCATACCCATGATGTAATTTGTCGTCACGCCGTACTTGAAGCAGTGCGGTCCGCCCGAATTTTCGGCAACGTTGCCGCCAATCGTCGATGAGCGCTGGCTGGCCGGGTCCGGCGGGAAATACAGCCCCAGCGCCTTGACCTGCTCGTCCAATCGCAAATTGATCAATCCCGGCTCGACAACGGCGCTGCGCCCGTACACATCGATATCCAGCACAGCGTTCATGCGCGAGAACTCGACGATGATGCCGCCGCGATCCGCCACCGCGCCGCCTGAGAGGCCCGTACCCGCGCCGCGCGCGATCAACGGCACGCCGTGTTCCCCGGCCCAGCGCACCAGCCGTGCGACATCTCCGGCAGTACGTGGGAAAGCCACACCATCGGGTCGCCCGTGATCCAGCCCGGCATCGACCTCGTAGCTGATGAGCGACGCGCTATCGGTAAATATGTATCCCCTGGGAAACAGGGCAGTGAGGGAATGGAGCAGGTTTTCTTTCATCATTATTGTTATCCTTCGGCGATCCCGGTGTGGCGGCGCAATTGATTGCGCCTCTATGGGGTAATGTAGCATTACTATATTGATATTGTCGAGAGCATTTCGGCCTTTCGCTCATGGTTGACACACCCGGCATCAGCCTCTACAATATGCGTAACAGATCAGAGATCGAATCTCTTGCATACAAGAGCGAGCGCATAGTATTGTTTACGAAGAGCAGGGGGATTCATCGTGGCAAACCGCATAGGTCAGCAATTTGGCAGTTATCGATTGGCGCGTCGCCTCGGCGGCGGCGGTTTTGCGGAAGTCTATCTCGGCCAGCATGTGCGTGTTGCTACCCAGCAAGCTGCTATCAAAATCTTACAACTTACGAATGTAGATGAGCAGCAATTCCAACAAGAGGCCGAACGAACGGCAGTCCTGCATCATCCGTATATCGTGCAACTCTACGATTTCGATATCCAGGAAGACATACCGTTCCTCGTTTTGCAATATGCGCCCAACGGATCTCTTGCCAGACATGAAGGCCAGCGGCTTCCTCTTGACATTATTATCCAATACATCAACCAGATTGCCTCCGCATTGCAGTATGCCCACGACCGTAATATTGTCCATCGCGATATCAAACCGGATAACGTCCTTGTTGGTTCGCAAGGGGAACTGCTCGTTAGCGATTTCGGCATTGCGGTTATCTCGAAAACTGGGCGCACATCGTTGCAAAGCAACTACAACGTTGGTGGAACACCTTTCTACATGGCCCCAGAAATGTTCCGAGGGAAACCTGAAAAGGCCAGTGACCAATATGCCCTGGGTGTAATGGTCTACGAGTGGCTCTGTGGCAGACGCCCATTTACCGAAGGCAATCCCATTCAGCTTGGATATCAACACACGCATGAGTCTGCGCCTTTGCTGCGTAGTCTGGTTCCTTTAATCTCAGAATATGTTGAGAAGGTCGTCATAACCGCGCTCGCGAAAGAACCGCAGCGGCGTTTCGCCAGTGTACGCGCCTTTGCAACGGCACTGGAGCAGGCTGGCGAAGCAAACCGCTTCTATGCCAGTCACAGTATGCCCGCTCAACCCCTCGCGCCGCCGCCACGTCCGGCAGCGCCGCCTTTCGTCGTACAATCCGGTCCCATCACAGCGCCATCTGGGCCGCGTACTGTAACGCCACCTGCCCGCCAGCCAGTTAGAGAACTATTGCCGAACCAGGCGCTGCCGCCATCGTTCTATACTGTACCCGCTCGCATTCCAGCCGGGCAACCGACAGCACAAACATCCTCGCCGCGCAAACGCGGAATCTCGCGCCGCGCCGTCGTTATCGGCATAGTTTCAGGTGCGGTAGCCATTGCCGGTGGTGGCATCACATGGTACGCGCTGTCTCAACCTCCAGTGGGAACTACATTCTACGTTTATGGCGGCCATTCCGATGGCGTAACTTCTGTAGCATGGTCGCCCGATGGAAGCCGCATCGCCTCGGCCAGCGATGATAAGACGGTTCAGGTGTGGAACGCGAGCGACGGAAGCAATGTCTACATTTATCGAGGGCATTCCGATGTCGTAACTTCTGTAGTGTGGTCGCCCGATGGAAGCCGCATCGCCTCGGCCAGCGATGATAAGACGGTTCAGGTGTGGAACGCGAGCGACGGAAGCAATGTCTACATTTTTCGAGGGCATTCCGATGTCGTAACTTCTGTAGCGTGGTCGCCGGACGGGAGCCGTATCGCCTCGGCTGGTAATGATGATACGGTCCAGGTGTGGAATGCGAGTGATGGAAGCAATGCATTCATTTATCGAGGGCATTCCGATTTCGTAACTTCCGTAGCGTGGTCGCCGGACAGGAGCCGCATCGCCTCGGCTGGCAATGATGAAACAGTGCAGGTGTGGAACGCGAGCGATGGCAGCCATATCTTCACTTATCAAAAACATTCCAAGATCGTAACTTCCGTAGCGTGGTCGTCGGATGGGAGTCGTATCGCTTCCGGAAGCGGTGATGAAACAGTGCAAGTGTGGAATGCCAGTGATGGAAGCAATGTCTACATTTATCACGGCCATTCCGATGTTGTAACTTCTGTAGCGTGGTCGCCGGATGGGAGCCGCATCGCCTCGGCTGGCAATGATAATACGGTTCAGGTGTGGAATGCCAGTAATGGAAGCAATCCCTATATCTATGGTGATCATGCTAATGTGGTGAATACAGTGGCATGGGCAGCTGATGGCAGGCGCATCGCATCTGGTGGTGCGGATAACACGGTACGAGTGTGGGAGGGAGTACAGTTCTTCTTGTAAAGATTCACTACAGAACAGGCGTTACAGGAGGCATAGCGTCATCCTGCCGCTGCTATTGCGCGGCGAACTCGTATTTGTTGGCAACCATACGGTTGCCGCAATGGATGTTGCGCCTGGCGAACGGCTAGCGGTGTGCCTATGACGCTGTTCGTTGAATAGTGACGCTCAGCGTGAATTGCCCGCCTAACGCCTCTACATAGCGTTGCAGTGTTCTCAACGTATATCCTTGATAGCCACGCCTCTCAATACGGGCAACCTGGGCCTGAGATACGCCGAGACGCCGGGCAAGCTCTTGTTGGGTAAGTCCCACCGCCTGGCGCGCCTCAACTAATTGCAGCCAGAGTTCCTTTTTCCTCGCCTCGGCCTCGTAGATTGCACGCGATTCAGGATCAGCCAGAAAACGCGCTTTGTCTTCTTCAAACAGGCTGCGACCATCTTTCTGTGTATATTCTGTTTGTGCCATCGTGTTCATCACCTGCTCTCTTTATATACCTATTTTAGTATATTTTGGAGAAAAATTCTGCCCAGCGCAATCCCGCGACAGGGCTGTTGCCAGAAAGATCGAGAGACCATGTCAGTAGGGGCGGGAGTGGTTGGGCGTGGTGGTGGGGGCGCTTGTGCCGCCCACGCGACCCCTCATGTGCGTGAGACTCTCCAGCGACGGGCGGCGCAAGCGCCCCATCCCCACATCCACGTCCTCCCCCGCCCCTACTTTCTGTTCTTGCGTCAATAGAACAGATGTGTTAGTATGCCATGTATCCGATATATATGCAGGTGAAGATGGGCAACAAGAAAGGCAGCGCGGTGGGACAACAACGGCGGCCAGCGACAAGTACCGCGACGCGGCTGTGCTTCACGCTCCCGATGCCGCCAAGCATCAACGAACAATATTACACCGATAAGCAGGGGCGGCGCAGGCTGGCGCCGGGTGCGTTACGCTACAAAGCCGAGGTACAGCGGATAGTGCGCGATCTGATTGCGCGGGATGTTCTGCACGAAACGCTGCTGGGGCATCTGCGTAAGGGCTACCTGGCCGTCTTCATCGAGTGCTTTTTTGAGACCCCGCTGCGCCGCGATCTGGACGGCGGCATCAAGATCACCGTTGATGCCCTCTGCCAGGAACTGGATATCAACGATAATCGCCTGGTAGACCTGCATCTCTCCAAACGTATTCGCCCGTTAGACCCACACCTGTATGTTGAAATCGACGCGCTTGACCATTGGGATTTCGACGAAGAATACCGGCTGCTCCCCACGCCGTAAGCAGACGCCGATTTGCGCTGAGAAACGCGGCGCTGCACCAGGGTTTCGATGTACAATGTATGCGGGGTAGATGTGTCCAGGGCTTGTGAATTATCGACGAAAAACCGGATTGACCCCACAAGGGGGTCACGCAGGTCGCATGTTGCCACCGGGGAACGTGTAGAGACCTCCCTTGTGGGGGTCACGCAGGTCGCATGTTGCCACCGGGGAACGTGTAGAGACCTCCCTTGTGGGGGTCTGGCTACTGTCGCATATTGCCACTGGGGGTCTGGCAACACGCGCACATCCGGCAAAGGAGTGCAAGCAATGATGGGATCGAGGCCGCGTACCGTCGTCATGGGGGGATCGCTGGGCGGACTGACCGCCGCGTTGACCCTGCGCGATGCCGGCTGTGAGGTCGAGGTATACGAACGCTCCAGAACTCCGCTGGTGGGCCAGGGGGCAGGCATCGTCCTGCACCCGGTAACTGTGCGCTACTTCACCGAGAACGCGATCCTCGACATCAGCAGGGCGAGTGTCACGGCGCGCTGGGTGCGCTATATGGGCCGCGCGGGGGACATCATCGATGAGAAACGCTGCCCCTATCGTTTCAGTTCGTTCAACGCGCTGTACCAGGGTTTGCTCGACTGCTTCGACGCGGATCGCTACCATCTCGGCGAGGCCATTGTCAGCTTCGAGCAGGACGACGACGGGGTGAACATCCAGTGCGCGAGCGGTCGTAATGAGCGCGCCGATCTGCTGGTCTGCGCTGATGGCATTCGCTCGACCGCGCGCAGGCGATTGCAACCGGACGCGGCGCTGGAGTACGCGGGCTACATCGCCTGGCGCGGCACGGTCGATGAGGCCGAGCTGGGTTCAAACCTCTTCTCCTTTCTTCGTGATGCTATTACCTACCATATCATGCCAGACGGCCACTTCCTGACCTATCCGATACCCGTCGTCGATGGGGCGTCCGGCCTCGTACATCCCTGCATCAACTGGCTCTGGTATCGCAACATCCCCAAAGGCCCGGAACTGGATGACCTGGTGACAGACAGGGACGGCGTCGCGCGCGAGGCATCCGTCTCTCCCGGCATGGTGCAGGAACGTCATCGCGCGCAACTGCTGGCTGATGCTGCCGCGCTTCTGCCGCCGCCGCTTGCCGAAGTGACACGCGACACGGCGCGCCCGTTCATTCAGCTCATCTTCGATTGCGCCGTGTCGCGCATGGCCTTTGGTCGCGTGTGCCTGATAGGCGACGCGGCCTTCGTGGCGCGCCCGCACGCCGCCGCGGGTAGCGCGAAGGCCGCCGAGGATGCCTGGAAGCTGAGCGAGGCCATCAAGGAGGCCAATGGCGACGTGGTAACGGCGCTCAGAAGCTGGGAAGCGGGTCAACTCTTGCTTGGTCAGCAAGTGCTGGCGCGCACGCGCGAGGCCGGTCGGCGCTTTCAAGATGGAACATGGCCGGTCGGTGCAGCCCTGTCCTTCGGGCTCTACACGGTCGGCGACAGTACAATGTCATAAAGGAGCAACGCATGAACATCAAAACGCTGCAACACTGCGGCCTGGTGGTGCGCGACCTGGAGCGGTCGCGCTGGTTTTACGGAACCGTGCTTGGGATGCAGGAAGTGCCGCGTCCCGCCAATTTCACCTTCGGCGGAGCCTGGTTTCAGGGTGGTGATAGCCAGCTTCACCTGATCCTGGCAAGCGACACCACCGCTCCCGCCGGGTTCGTCGATGCCGGTCCGGCGAAACATACCGGCCTGGCGACGCACCTGGCCTTCGAGGTACAGGACCTCGCGGCAGTGCAGACCACGCTCGCGCGGCACGACATCGCCATCCTGGGCGGCCCCATGTTGCGCGGCGATGGCGCGGAGCAGATATACCTGCACGATCCCGACGGCTACCTGCTGGAATTTTACCATTGGACTGACCGGCGCGCGCAAGATGCGCCCGAACGCGGCGCGATCCATGCCTGATCGAACCGGAGCATCCAGCTCGCACACGAGAGGAGCTATCCTCGACAAGAAGGAGTAACGAGTATGTCTTTACCCATAGACGACATCATTCTACCGGGGAACGAGAAATCTTTTACCGTCGGCAGCCGCACGGAAGCGGCGAGCCTCGCCGATCTGCACCCGTTTTTCCGCGCTCTGCTGGAGAAACCGGTCACAGCCTCCGTCGCCACCATCAACGCCGACGGTCTCCCGCAGCTCACGCCGAACTGGTGCAGCCACGACGGCACGTACATCTATTTGAACTCGGTCAAAGGCCGGCTCAAAGACCGCAACATCCGCGCCAGACCCTCCGTCACGATCATGCTGGTGAACCCGGAAAATCCCTACCACTGGATTACTGTCTATGGCACAGTGATAGAGATCATCGACGAGGACGATCCGCGGCAGGGACACCTGGCAACCGAGAGCATCGACGCCCTGGCGCAAAGATATGTCGGCGTCACTCCCTACCCTTTCCGCGACCCGCTGGGCGAAACGCGCACTCTCTACAAAGTGCGACCCATCCGCATTCTGACCTTCGGCGCGATCCCGAAAGAGGAATAAGCGGGGACTTCACCTGAGCGCCGCGCGCATGTCTCTCACCATCTGTTCCAACACGCCTGGGCGCCCGCGCAGGCATAGTCCGGGCGGCGTTGGCGAGGGCAGTATGTCTACGACGGGAAGGAAACCGGCGCGGGCCATGCCGGACTGAGAGGGCAGGTTGTCGGCGTCTGCGCCGACCCAGGCGCGGCTCAGACCCGCCTGGTGCAGCGCGCGCGCGATGTGCGCCAGCAGCGCGGGGTAGAGGCCCTGCCCTCGATATAGGGGGAGCGTGGCGCAATCCCAGATATAGGCATCGCCGGGGGCAAGATGAAAGCGCAGGCCAAGTTCGCCGATGCTCTCTTCATCGAACGTCACCCAGCCATAGGTCGCGATCGCGTTGTCGATCTGGCCGGCATAGCAATGCTTGCCCGCGGCAAAACGCTGCCGGACAGGCTCCGGATCGTCATAGCGCATGGCCTGGGCAAGCGCGGCGGCATCCGCGGGTCCGAGGCGCAGAAAGGCCACAGGCAGGCGCGGGCGAGGTGCAGCCGGCAGCGGCTGCGCCAGTTCCAGTACCCAGAACGTTCCTACGGGCTGCGCCTCTGGCCCGGTGGGGGATGTCATGCCAGCGCCCCCCACCGGGTGCAGCGCGTCTGCCCGTTCCAGTTGGCGGGATCAGCGATAATCTGGAAAAAATTGGCGCGCCCGGCGCGCCCGACGTCAAGTACGGTGTCTTTCGCGCTGTAATCCATTGAATTGTATGCCATCATATCCTCAAAGATTTCTGCGGGCGCGTGAATTGCGACCCTTACCAGGCCGCGCGCAGCAGCGCTTCGAGCTGCGCGGCGTTCGCGATCGGTTTGGGATTGTTTTGCACGGTGCGACTCTGAAAAGCGAGCTGAGCCAGTTCCGGCAGAGCGGCTTCCGCTACGCCCGCGTCGCGCAGGCGCCGCGGCAGGTTCATCTGCCCAACGAGGTCATAGACGCGCTGCGCTGCGGCTGCCGCCATCTCCTCGTCGCTGCGCCCATCGCGCGTGATGCCCATGGCCTCGGCGGCCTGCGCCAGCGCGGATGCTGTAGCATCCAGGTTGAAGCGCATCGCGTGCGGCAGGATAATGCTATTGGCGATGCCGTGCGGCACGCCTGCCGTTCCGCCCAGGACGTGGCAGACGCCGTGGTGCAGCGCCATCGCTACGTGCGCCAGCGCTACCCCCGCCAGGTGCGCCCCAGTAAGCATCTCGGCGCGTGCTTGCCGGTCGTCACCACCGGCGTAGCAGCGCGGGAGCGCGCGCGTAATGGCGCGGATGCCGCTCAGCGCCGTAGCTGTGGAGAGCGGATTGCGCGTCACCGAGTACAACGCCTCGACGCAGTGCGCCAGGGCGTTGATGCCCGTGGACGCGGTGATCACTGGCGGGAGAGAGAGCGTGAGCAGCGGGTCATAGATCACCAGTTTGGGCGCGATCCGGGGGTCGGTGACGGTGATCTTGCGCGTGTGACCGTCGAATTGCCGCGTGATACCGTAAACCGGCGTCATCTCCGATCCGGCATAGGTCGTGGGAATGGCGATCACGGGGACGAGCGGCTGGTCGGTCGGGAACGCGGCGCGTGTGGGCTGCGCGCCGCGCTGCTCTTCCAGGGCCAGGCTGGCGGCTTTGGCGACACCCAGCGACCCGCCGCCGCCGAGGCCGATCACGGCATCGACCTCGTGTTGCCCGGCCAGCGCCACAACTTCGGCAACCTGCGACTCGTGGACATGGGACAGCACGGAGTCGTAGACTGCCACCAGGCGATCCCCTAACGCCTGCTCAATCCCGTTAATCGTGCCGTCCCGGCGCAGAGAACCGCTCGAACACAGCAGCAAGCGCCGCCAGCCGAACTGCTCGATCAGATCGGCCAGCCGGGCCAGCGCGCCCGCGCCAAAGATAATTTCCTGAGCGTATCCGGTATAATGAAACTCGCTCATCGCTGCAACTCTCTTCCGGGCAAATGATGCGCGTTCCCGGCACAAATCCGCGACAAAATTTTAAAACTCTCACTTCCTGGTATGTTCCACCGTAGTATATCATGTAGGGAAAGCATAATCCGTAGGGGCGTGGGCTTGCCCCGCCCTTGTATGCGACGATGTATGGTTTTTGGGCGGGGCAAGCCCACGCCCCTACGGGTTTCCCCACAAAGGATGGAGACCCTGTTTTCAAGGACTTGACAATGAGATGTATAAAAAAGTTATTGATATCTTTAAGACCGTTTGCTATGACGGGAGAAAGGTCAGTAAGAGTTGAAAACGCTCAGTGAACGCGCCAGGCTGGCCCTACTCTGCCTGCTGTTGCTCATCATGCTGGGGATTCTCGCCTTTGCTGCCGTCAATACCATTCAGGCGACGCAAACGTTTCAGAAGCAGTACAAGGCCGTCAAAGCAAGAGACGTAAGCGCCATTCATCCCTGGATGACCATTCATGTGATCTCCCACATTTATGATGTTCCCGAAAACTACCTGTACAGCTCGCTTAACCTGAAAAATTCCAGCACGCTCGATCACGCGACGCTCTATGAAATCGCCAGTCGCAAGCGGCAGCCGGTCAACCAGGTTATTCATACGCTGCAACAAGCCATTTCGACGTATCGTCGAATACATCCCCATAGCCCCACGCCGACGCCAACACCCAAAGCGCGCCGTCCTCTACCGACGCCAGGGAGGACGCACACTTGAACGTATTCATTATTGAGGCGTTGCAGCACTATGGCTATCCTGCCCTCTGGCTGATCATTTTCGTCGCGGCAGTCGGCGCGCCCATTTCGGGCAACCTGCTCCTCTATGCCGCGGGAGCATTTGCCGCGTTCGGCGATTTTAATGTCTTCATTCTCTTTCCGCTTTCGGTGAGCGCCGCCGTGCTGGGCGACAATCTTGGCTATTACATCGGACACCGCGTGGGCGTTCCCCTCCTGGCCTGGTTCGAGCGGCAAAGACGCTTCCGTTTTATCACGCCAGAGAGGCTAGCGGCAGGCCGCGCGTATTTCAGGCGCAGAACGGGATGGGCCATCTTCTTGACGCGCTTTCTCATCGTCGTGCTGGGCGGCCCCATCAACTTTCTGGCCGGCATCGACGACTACTCATACCGTAACTTTCTTTTCTGGGATGTTAGCGGTCAACTACTGGGGGCGGTCATCCCATTGGGATTGGGGTATGCTTTTGCCGAAAGCTGGGAAGAGATGGCCAACATTCTCGGCGACTTTTCGGGACTGCTGCTTGCCCTGCTCGTGGCGCTCGTTATTACCGCGTTCTTTGTGCGCAAGATCCGCCAAAACCGGAAAGCCCGCACTGCGGCTGCCGATGCCGGACAGAACGGCGCGCTCGCGCCCACCGACCCGCTTCCGTTGGTAGAAAGCCAGGCCGATGCCGGACAGAACGGCGCGATTGCGCCCACCGACCTGCTTCCGTTGGTAGAAAGCCAGGCCGATGCCGGGCAGAACGACGCGCTCCCGTCCACCGAGCCGCTCTCGCTGGTAGAAAGCCAAACCGGACATGATAGCGGCCATTTACCCATCCCTCCCGTTGGAGAACCATCATGAACGCAGTAGAGCCTACCATCCTGATCCTCGCTACGCACACCGGCGGCGGACACCTGAATCTCGCGCGGGGCTTGCAAGATAGACTTGAGGCAAACTATAACGTGATCATTGCCGACCCGCAGCCTGCCAGCGTCGATCACTGGTATGCGTGGGTCAGCCGGCATTCCTCGCTCTTTTTAACAGCGCAATATACCTTAAGCGACAATGCTTTCGTCTCTTTATGCTTCCAGCGGGTCGCGGTTTTGCTGAGCAGCAGAGCCATCCAGAAAATTATCGAGCAAATTCGGCCTCAATTGATCATCGCGACGCATGCCTTTCTCTCATATGCTGCGGCACGCGCCAACGAACGCTGCGTCCCGCGCGTCCCGCTCGTTTTTCAACTGACCGACCTGGGAGAGTTGCACATGACGTGGTTTAGTGAGAAACAGGCTGATGCCTACCTCGCGCCAACGCGCGAAATTTTTGCCCAGGCGCTCGCGCAAGGCATCCACCCCGACCGCCTGCATCTGACCGGCAGGCCGGTGCGCCGCCAGTTTAGCGATACCTCTCCTGGTGAGAGAAGCGCAACGCTCGCCGCTCTGGGTCTTGATCCTGGCGTCTTTACCATCTTTCTCCAGGGAGGCGCGAAGGGGTCTGCCGGAGTTGATCGGACGATCGAGCGCTTACTGAACGCGGATGTTCCCATGCAAATCATCCTGGCCGTCGGCAATAACAAGAACATGGCAGCGCGCTACGCGGGCAATAAGCGCGTATACACGCTGCCTTTTACCGAGATGGTTGCTCCCTATATGGCAGCGGCGGACGTGATCGCCGGAAAAGCGGGGGCAAGCTTCATCTCCGAAGCATTCTTGCTGGAGAAACCATTCCTCGTCACGGCTTATATTCCAGGCCAGGAAACCGCTAACCTTCGCTTCATCGAGCAACACAATCTTGGTTGGGTGTCTCCAGAAACAGCAGATCAGGTAGAACTGCTGACCCGACTCGCTGCCAGCCCGGACATGATCGCTGGCAAGGTAGAGAGCATTCGGAGCTACAAAGCCTGGAATGAGCAGGCCAACCAGGACATTTGCCCGGCCATTGACCGGCTGCTCACCTCATTCCACAGGGTTCACTGATGAGATTTCACCAGTGAAGCCGGAGATGTGGTGGCCGTGATTGATGTGGCGGCGCAATGCATTGCGCCGCCACATCAATCACTAAAGCTCGTTTTTCGACGCGCGCCAGTTGACGGTCGGCAGGATCAGCTTGTGGTTGATATGGTCGCGCTGTCCGATGGCGAGTTCGATCAGTGATTCGAGGACAGGGCCGTCCAGGAAATGCGGCTCAAGCCCCAGTTCGATGAGCCGGGTATGGGCAGCGTTATAGTAGTGCTGCTCCGCCTCGACGCGCGGATTGGGAAGGTGTTTGATCTGCGCCTCTAAGCCGAAGCGCCCGCTCTGCCGGACAACCATCTCCACCAGGTCGAGGAGGGAGAACTGTTCGGTGATCTGGTTGAACACGCGATACTCGCCTGGCGCGGGCGGCGCGGTAATTGCCAGTTCGATGCACCTGATGGTATCTCTCAGATTGATGTAGCCGCGCGTCTGCTGGCCTTTACCATAGACCGTGAGGGGATAGTTCACAGCGGCCTGGACGCAGAAGCGATTGAGCGCGGTACCATAAATTTGATCGTAGTCGAAGCGTGTTGCCAGGTGGCTATCTTGCGTCGTCTCGTCGGTCTCGACGCCATACACCACACCCTGATTCAGATCGGTGGCGCGCAGCCCCCAGATTTTGCAGCAGAACATGATGTTGTGGCTATCATGAACCTTCGAAAGGTGATAAAAAGAGCCTGGTTGTTTGGGAAAAGGCAAAACGTCCGAACGGCCTTTGTGGTGAATCTCGATGAAACCCTCTTCGATATCGATATTCGGCGTGCCATATTCGCCCATCGTACCCAGTTTCACGAGATGGCAGTCCGGCGCAAATTCTTTGATCGCGTACAGCACGTTGAGCGTCCCCACGACGTTGTTGGTTTGCGTGAAGACGGCATGTTTGCGATCAATCATGGAATAGGGAGCGGAACGCTGTTCGGCGAAGTGAACGACGGCCTCGGGTTGAAGCTCGCGAAAGACGACGGCGAGGCTCTCGTAATCCATGGTATCGCCGATACAGAAGCGGATTTGCCGTCCAGAGGTGGCTTTCCACGCCGCAACACGTTCATGCAGCGTCTGGATAGGAGTCAGGCTATTGAAGCCGCGTTCAAGGTCAAATTGCCTGCGCGCCAGGTTGTCGAAGATAAAAACGTCGTGGCCGTTGGCGGACAGGTAGAGTGATTGCGGCCAGCCGAGGTAGCCATCGCCGCCCAGTACAAGAATACGCATAGTCCCTCCATCATTGATGTATCCCGCGGGACGATCCTTCTCTTGAAGAATAGCCCGGTCGAGGAATGTTCCGTGTAAGCCCGGCAAATTCCTCAATATGAACCTTAACACATTGCCAGCAATTCGTCACGCATGGCAAAGCCGCCGCCGATGCCGCCCACTACCAGCAGGATCGTCAGCGTCTGAGCGAAGTTCCAGTTCAGCCCATTTTCGCGTTGGCCTTGACGTCCTGCACCTATTCACGTACCCTGTCCGAACGTCTACTTCATTGGGCCGAAAAACGTTGCGACCGTGGATGTCTTCTGTGATTGAGTGCATCTCTAATCGTATATGGTAGGGGCAATCCCTCGCGGTTGCCCTGGCCATGGGTACAATTGCCCTGGTTCTGGCGATATGGTTGCCCTGGTGTGTTGGGTTCGCGCCTATGAAAAGCCGTCGTTCAGGCTGCTGTAAGGTCTGCCAATCCGCTTGCAAGCCGGAACATAGTCATGGTGGGCAAAATCAACGTATTGTAGTATAATCTTTCTGGTGAAGCAATCCTGGCGGTATTTTATGTGCGCGTATGAAAACAGACGAAACCATCCTGGCCTCCAGCGATAACAACGAGGCGCAGGCTGAAACAATCACAGTGCCGCGCGGGCGTTCGCGCAAGCGCAGCATCATTATTTTCGTGGTGGCGACCGTACTCAACGGCGGGCTATTGGCTCTGCTGGCGTGGCAGTTGATCACGCCTGCTCAGCCGCCGAGCAGCGGCGGCAGTGGCAGTTACACTCCCAGCGATCCGCTCAAAGGGAAGCCAGCGCCCAATTTCACGCTGCCCGCGTTGAGCGATCAGCATGTCCCGCCCATCTCGCTGGCGCAGTATAAAGGAAAGGCTGTCGTTCTCAATTTCTGGGCTTCGTGGTGCGGCCCCTGCCAGGACGAAGCGTCGATGTTGCAGGCCGAGTGGCAGAAAGTGCGGTCCAAAGGCGTCGTCTTTCTCGGAGTTGATTTCCAGGATACGCAGACCGACGGCCTGATCTTCCTGCGCAAGTACCACATCACCTATCCCAACGTGCAGGATACGACGGGAGCCACGGCTGTCAACTTTGGCGTCGCCTTCACGCCGACGACGATCTTCATTAATAGCAAGGGGATCGTGGTCAGCAACGTTGCGCAGCAGATAACTGCGCAGCAATTACAACAGAACATTCAATTGTTGCTGGGGCAGGGTGGATAGATATTGACTGGTTGGGAAGGCAGAAAACCTGGTTTTCTGCCTTCCCAACCAGTCAATACCTCTGAAAATTGCGCCCCTACCGGGGAAGCATTACAATACGATAGTAAAGAACATGTTTGAGATACGCCTGATTGTTCGAGTGGCGCATACCCTGTCGGCGGCGGCCTGGGTGGGCGGCAATATCATGTATCTTGTCGTCGTCGTTCCGGCCCTGAAACTGGCCGGGCCTGCGCCCGCCGTGGCCGCGCAGATCGCCGTCCTGTTCAGGCGGCTGACGAATATCTGCATGGGCGTGCTGCTTCTCAGCGGGGCATATCTCATGTTTGACCGGCTGACACAGACGACGCTGGGCTGGCCCTACCTGGTGACGCTGGCAGTGAAGATCGTCGCCGCCCTGCTCATGTTTGCGCTGGCAATCTATGTTGGACAGAGCAATATACGCAAGCTGGCAAAGCGTGCGACGCGCTTTTCTCAAGTCGCGCCGCGGCTTATCCTGGCTCTCGGCATATTCATATTTATCCTGGGCGCGCTGCTCAACCTGTTATTTGAGGCAGCCATCGCCCCGCACTAGTGGGAGGTTGTAGCGTGCAGCCTGCTTTGATTGAAAAGAAACCAGCAAAGACCGGGGAGAACGCGCCGCAGCGGAGACGCAAACGGCTTCGCCTCAGCTTTCTCATCGCCGGCGCGGCGATTATCGCCGCCGTGGCCTACCTTGTCTATGCCAATACGCAAGCCAACGCGATGTACTATATGACGGTGGCCGAACTGAAGAATTGTGCCACCTGCGCCACGCAGCAATCCGTGCGCGTTGCCGGTGTCGTGAAGCCCGGCTCGATTGTGAAAAACGAGCAGGCGCAAGAGGTCAGTTTCGTGATCACCGCCAATGGGCAATCCATGCCGGTGGTCTACAGCGGCATTGTGCCGGATATCTTCGGCCCCAACATTCAGGTGGTGGTGCAAGGCCACTATACCGGTCAGGGGCCGTTCAACGCGCAACAATTGCTGACAAAATGTCCCTCGAAGTTCACGGTCGCGACGCCGGGAACCTCACAATGACGGAAGAGGGTTCACTGTGCATGTCTCAGATCTTGGCGTTATTTCCCTGCTGCTCGCGTTAGCGTTCGCGTTCTATACCATCATCACCGGCATTTGCGGCGCGGTGCGTCACTCCCTGCGCCTGGTGGAGAGCGCGCGGCGCGGCGTCCTGGCAGTGGCATTTTTCCTGATCACCGCGTCGCTCGCGCTGATCGTTTCGTTTCTGATCCATGACTTCGGCGTGGCCTACGTCGCGCACGAGTCCAACCTGGCGATGCCGTGGTACTACACCGCCGCCGCGTTTTACGGCGGGCAGGAAGGCTCGCTGCTTTACTGGGCTTTGATGCTCTCGGTCTTCTCCGCCATCTTCGCGCTGACGGCGAAGCGCGCGCCCGCCGCCCTCGTTCCTTACGTGATGGTGACGCTGATGTGCATCGAGACGTTCTTCGTCTTGATGCTGCTGACCGTCTCCAGCCCGTTCGTGCGCCTGCCTGTCGCGCCCGCTGACGGCATCGGCCTCAACCCGCTGCTCATGGATCCGGGAATGCTGGTCCATCCGCCCATGCTGCTGATGGGCTATATGAGCTTCGCCATGCCGTATGCCTTCGCCGTCGCCGCTATGCTCTCCGGCAAACTCGATAGCGACTGGCTGCGCTCGATCCGGCGCTGGATGCTGGCCTCGTGGTCGATCCAGACGACGGGCCTGATCCTTGGCGCGTGGTGGGCCTATCACGTCCTCGGCTGGGGCGGCTACTGGGCATGGGATCCCGTCGAGAATGCCGCGCTTTTCCCCTGGCTGGCGGCGACGGCGTTCCTGCATTCATCGATGGTACAGGAGCGGCGCGGGATGCTCAAAGTCTGGAACCTGTTCTTAGTGATCGCCGCGTTCGCGCTCTCGATTTTCGGCACGTTCGAGGTGCGCAGCGGCCTCATCAGTTCCGTGCATTCGTTCGCCTATTCGGACATCGGCGGCTTTTTCCTGGCCTTTCTGGCGATCATCGTCGTATTCAGTACCTGCCTGTTCATCTATCGCCTGCCCAAGATGCGCCCGGAGCAAGAATTCGACTCACCCGTCTCGCGCGAGGGCGTTTTCCTGCTCAACAACCTGTTGCTCATCGGCATCACTTTCGCCACGCTCTGGGGGACGCTCTTCCCCTTGATCTCGCAGGCTTTCACGCGCCAGACCGAGACGGTTGGCCCGCCCTTCTATGATGCCGTGGATGGCCCGCTCTTCCTCGCGCTAATCCTGGCGATGGGCATCGGGCCGCTGCTGGCGTGGCGGCGCACTTCGCTGCGCGTACTCTGGCGCAACCTGAGCGTACCCGCGCTGGCGGCAGCCGCGTGCGCTATCATCCTGCCCATTTTCGGCGTGTTCAACGTGTGGGCCAACGTGGGCTTTGCTATCTGCGCCTTCACCGTGGGAGCCGTCGTCTACGAGCTCTGGCGCGGCGTGCGCGTTCGCCACAAGCACGGCGAGGCGTATCACATCGCGCTCTTCACGCTGATCGGTCGCTACCGGCAGCGCTACGGCGGCTATATCGTGCATCTCGGCCTGGTCGCGCTGGCGCTGGGCGTGATCGGCTCGTTCTTCTTTCAAATGCAGCAGGACGCTGTTCTCAAGCCAGGGCAGACAATGACCATCGCAGGCTACCAGTTCAAGTATTTCGGCAACTACGAGGAGACTGGTCCTGGCACAGATACCGTCAAAGCCATCTTGCAAGTGTGGAGCAATGGGCAGTACGAGGGTACGGTCTTCCCTGGCCGCGTCTTCTACCAGAACTTCAACAACCAACCGTCGAGCATCATCCCCATCACGACGTATGGCCTGACCGACGTCTACGTATACCTGGCCGATTGGACGGGCGCGTCGCAGGCGACGATTCGCGTCTTCATCAATCCCCTGGTTCCGCTGATCTGGCTCGGCGGCCTGATCATGCTGATCGGC
>Ga0207416_1001816_pt1 | contig 25744 bp, 30 predicted proteins | sample PaiPotPPM11metaG_FD_184107 | JGI IMG/M metagenome (GOLD analysis project Ga0207416, IMG submission 184107) | Iron sulfur acid spring bacterial and archeal communities from Banff, Canada, to study Microbial Dark Matter (Phase II) - Paint Pots PPM... ... | reverse complement strand
CCATCGCCACCTTGAAGACACGGCGGATTCTCTTCACCGACTACCGGAGGCCGCTGAAGACCTTCAAGTCTTCATTCCGCGCCGCAATCGGTCTTTACTTCTTCAAGGAGAGTTTCGCATAAGCCTCAATCCATTGGCATGTGGCAGACGGCCCAGATAACAGCGCCGCAGGTACTCATTGCACGAAGTGGGATGACGTGCTGGAGCAGCTTGGGCACTGGGCCCGGGAAGTCAGCTACGTCGCCGACACGCCCGACCTCTGGGCAGAGCTGAAGCAGGTACCGGCGGTCCTAAGAGCCGGCCAGTCGGCACAGGTTAGCAACGCGCCGTTCACCGCCGACGAACAGGCCGAGATCTCGCGCAGGCTCGACGATGTCAAGCAGCTCGTGCGAGAGCGCTTCGAGCTGACCGACGACCAGTTGGCAGCGATCGACCAGCGCCTAAACGATGCCGAGGAAGCAGCCAAGCACAGCGACAGGAAGACCTGGCTTTATACGTTCTACGGTGCGGTAATGAGCACCTTCATGACCGACGAGATCCCGCCGCATGCAGTACAGACCATCGTGACCACCGTGCTGCACGGGATCGGTCACCTCTTCGGCTTCGGCGGTCCCGCCCCGATAATCGGCGCGTAGCTATGACCGAGAGCCCAGAGAAAGAGCCCACCGAAGAGCCCGAACGCTCGTTCTAGGGCTAGGTGCCAGTGCTGCCTGAAGGCAGCCGCTGAGGCTGTTTCAACTATCCGCAGGCTGAAGAGTATTCTTCAAATTGTGGACAGACAGCCTGCGCCAGCGCTCTTGCCCATCCTGCGCTCCCAGCAGCAGGGCGAGATCCTTGCCCTGCTGCTCGGGGATCCAGATCTCGAACTTAGCCTGACGGAGATCGCGGCGCGGGTCGGCGCTCCCCACCCGTCGGTCTACCGCGAGGTCCAGCGCGCCGAGCAGGCCGGCCTGGTCACATCGCGCAAGGTCGGGAATACCCGACTCGTCCGGGCGAACACCGCCAGCCCCTATTACGACGGGCTGGCTGAGGTGCTGACCAGGGCGTTTGGCGTCCCGGCCGTCCTTTCCGAAGCCTTGCGTGACGTCAGCGGGATTGCCGCGGCTTACGTCTACGGATCCTGGGCCGCCCGGCATGACGGGCAGGCTGGCCAACGACCGGTGGGGGACATCGACGTGCTCGTCCTCGGCGAACCGGACCGAGACCGGCTGTATGCGGCCCTCAGCGCCGCCGAGCAGCGCCTGGCCAGGCCCGTGCAGGCAACCATCCGCGACCGCGCCTGGCTGGAGTCAGGATCCGGAGCCTTTCACGATACGGTCACAAGCCGTCCCATTTTCAGGCTGTCGTTGCCGGATGACTAGCTGAACCGTTCCAGCGCCGAAGCTGCCAGCAGTACCTTCGCTCCCGACAGGGCTTTCCTGGCCGTCTCAATTGCCCACGAGGCATCGGACGCGGTGAGAGGCGCCGCGGAAGGATCAAAGTATTGTGCCGAGTGACGGGCTCGCCGGAATCGCTCGAACGTCGGCTTGGCGAACGCCGGGATCTCAGCTCTGAACTGAGCGGATACGGCATCTTCAACTGCCATGTGCGAGCCGTCGCCCCCGGTGGCGCGCAGAGCCTGCCGAGCCAGCAGCGCTTCCGCGACCATCCGGTAAGCGTCGTAGGCGGCGACATAAGCACCGTCCACGTCACCACCGGCCAGTGCAGCGGTAGCCGTAGTCTCAACCCGCAGCACCGCCCGAGCCATTAGGGCCTCTGCCAGCGCAGCGAGATCCTTTGCTTCAAAGCCCTCCAGACGGTTCTGTCCGACGAGGTACTGAACGGTCTGTTCCCCTCTCGCCCAGCGCGCCATGCTCTGTTCCGCCTCCCATCCGGGCACAGAGCATAGCGCGCCAGATTCGGACCGATATGATGCCCGAACCAGGCTCTGGTAGCCGCCTCTAGGCCAGCGCCCGACTCGCGCAAGCGTCGAGAGGGTGATCTGCGGGATTGGTTACTTCACGAAGTACCAGTTCTCCGGGTTGATGGACTCCGTCGATGATTGCGGCAAGGCGCCCTTGAGGTTGTTCGCGATCTCGGTGAGCTGGAAGGCGGGTTCCGGCTGCCACTCCTGCGCCAGCTGCGCCGACAGGTAATCCTCCCAGGTGTACATGTAGGACAGGTTCCCGCTGGTGAGCGTCTGCTCGATCAGGGCGTCGTTTTCCGAGTTGCTGTAGCCGCCGGAATTTGTCGCCGCGCCCGTCAGGAAATAGACATCGCCCGTCGGCAGGTAGTCCGGCGAGAACGTGCCTCCGCCCCAGGCGGCAAAGTCCCAGTTACAAGAGAGCTTCGCCACCACGCAATTGGCCAGGCTCGTCTGGGTGATCTGATTGATCGGCTTGGCCTCCAGGTTCAGCGTGATGCCCACCTGCGCCGCGTTCGACTGCAGGGCGGCCATCGCCGACGCGAGCCAGCCGAGGCCGGTGGCATACGGGAAGTTGAAGCTCAGGGTCTTGCCCTTGGGGATCCCCGGGCCGCACTTGGCCGGATCGGCGCAGGTGGTGGTCCCGCCCGGGGCCACCTTCCAGCCGTGGCTGGACAGCAGCGTCTTGGCCTTGGCGATGCTGAACGGGTAGGGGCCAGTTTCGGAGCTCAGCTCCGCCCTGCCCGTTGGCGACAGGAACTTGCTCACCGGGGTACTGCCGACCGGACCGACGGTGGCCTCGCCATATCCGCGCATTGGGCCCTCGATGACGGCCTTCTGGTTGGACAGGTAGGCCAGCGCCTGCCGGAAGTACAGCTGCCGGATGACCGGGCCGTTTCCGGTGGTGGACTGGAAATTCAAGATGTAGAAGTCATAGCCCCACGTGTACAGCGGGGCCAGGGTGTAGCCCTTCGACGCCAGGGGGTTGGCACCGACGGCCGCGTTGGTCGGCTTAGCCGGAGCGTCCTGCTGGGGCAGGTACCCGTAGTCGATCTTGGTACTGGAGTTCGGCGACTGCAGCACGTCGTACTCGGCGGCGTCGGTGGTGAACGGTACCTCCTCGAACGCGGCCAGCTTCGGCTTGATGGGACCGGAGTAGGACTTGTTCGGCACGAACGTCATATGCCCGTCGGCGTTGAACGCGCTCAGCTTCCACGGCCCATCGACGGTTCCCCAGATTGGCGAGGTCGCATAGGTAGTAAGGTCCTTGGCCTGGCCGGCCAGGTAGTTGTACACCGCGGCGCAGTCGCCGACCGTCGTGTCGCAGTTGCTAGCCCCGGACGCGGTCCGGTCCCACGCCGCGGGCATCGGGGTGATCTGGCTCAGCTCGTTGTACAGGAACCAGGTCGGCGAGTACGCCTTGTCCATCGTCATGGTCACTTCGGTCGAGCCGACGGCCTTGATGTTCGAAACGTTCGCGGGGAAGCCTCCGGGAGTGAAGTCGAACCAGTCCGACGGCACCCCCTTCATCATGTTGATCCAGAACATGACGTCCTGCGCGGTCACCGGCGTCCCGTTCGACCACATGTAGTGCTTGAGGTTGATCGTCACGTTCCGGCCGGCGAAGACGGGCGCGCTGGCCAGGCTGAGGGAGGGGTTGAACACCGGCTGGCTCCCCACACCGAACCAGTACAGCGGCCGGTACAACAGGTAGGTGAAGTCGAACAGGTTCACATTGCTGGAGAGCGCCGCGGTCATAAACGGGAAGATGTAGTCCGGCGGCGAGGCCGGCGGCTCAGCCATCACCGCGACACCGCCCTTCACCGGCGTTGACCCAGACGCCGAGTTATTGCCGCTGCAGCCCGCCGCCACGACCGCCATCGTGGCAACGCCAGCCGCCAGCAGCACCATCCGGCGCCGTAGCCATGACCGTGACCTACCGTGTTGCGCATGGGCTGGCCCCATCGCCGCGCCTCCTAACCAACTCGGTGGAGCTCGCCCGGCCAGCAGACTGGCGGCGTTCTCCGGCAGATAACGGGTCCGGCGATCGCCGCGGCCCGGTTGATAGCCAGGGAATCGCCTGGCTGCTTACTTCACGAAGTACCAGCTCTCCGGGGTGATGGACAACGTCGATGACTGCGGCGTGACGCCCTTGAGGTTGTTCGCGACCTCGGTGAGCTGATAGGCGGGGAATGGCTGCCACTCAAACGGCAGCTGCGTCGCCAGATAATCCTGCCAGGCGTACATATAGGACAGGTCAGAGCTGGTCAGCGTCTTCTCGATCATTGCATCGTTTTCCGCGTTGCTGTAGGCGCCGTAGTTTGACGTTGCGCCGGTCAGGTAAAGCACATCGCCGGTCGGCAGGTAGTCCGGCGAGAACGTGAAGCCCTCGAAGTTGGCCATGTCCCAGTTGCACGGGGTCTTGACGGCCACGCAGTTAGCCGCGGCCACCGAGGTGACCTGGTTGATCGGCTTGGGCTGCAGGTTCAGCCTGATGCCCACCTGCGCCGCGTTCGACTGCAGCTCGGTCATCTCCGATGCGAGCCAGCCAAGGCCGCTGGCGTACGGGAAGTTGAAGCTCAGGGTCTTGCCCTGGGCGATTCCAGGCCCGCACCTGGCCGGATCGACGCAGCTGGTGCCCCCGCCGGGGACCACTTTCCAGCCGTGGCTGGATAGCAGCGCCTTGGCCTTCGCGATGCTGAACGGGAACGGGTCGCCCTGCCTGCCCTTCGCGGACAGGAACTTCGTCACCGGGTCGTTGCCGACCGGGCCCACCGTGGTTGTGCCGTAGCCGCGCAACGGGCCCCTGATAACGCCCTGCTGGTCCATCAGGTAAGCCATCGCTTGCCGGAAATAAAGCTGCTGGATAATCGGCCCGTTGCCGGTCGTGGAGTGGAAGTTCATCACGTAGAAGCCCATGCCCCAGGCGTACAGCGGGGCCAGCGTGTAGCCCTTCGCGGACAGCGGGTTGCCCCCGGCCGCCACCCCTGGCGGCTTGGCCGGCAGATCAGCGGCCGGGATATAGCCGACGTCGATCTTGCTACTGCTGTTCGATGACTGCAGCACGTTGTACTCGGCGGAGTCGGTGGTGAACGGGACCTCCGCCAACGCGGCAAGCTTCGGCTTCACCGGGCCGGAGTAGGACTTGTTCGGCACGAACGTGACATGGCCGTCCGCGTTGAACGCGCTCAGCTTCCACGGCCCGTCCACGATGCCCCACACGGGCGAGGTCGCGTAGCTGCTCAGATCCTTAGCCTGGCCGGCCAGGTAGGCGTACACCGCGGCGCAGTCGCTGACCGTCGTGGCGCAACTGCTGGGGCCGGACGCGGTCCGGTCCCACGCCGCGGGCATCGGGGTGATCTGGCTCAGGTTGTTGTACAGGAACCAGGTCGGCGAGTACGCCTTATTCATCGTCATGGTCACTTCGGTCGCGCTGACCGCCCTGACGTCCGAAACGTTCGTCGGGAATCCGCCGGGCACCGAGCCGAACCAATCCTGCGGCAGCGCTCTCATCATGTTGATCCAGAACACGACGTCCTGCGCGGTCACCGCCGTCCCGTTCGACCACCGGTAATGCTTCAGCGTGATCGTCACGTTCCTGCCGCTAAAGGTCGCCGGGCTGGCCAGGCTCAACGAGGTGTTCAGCGTGGGCTGCGTCCCGTTGCCGAACCAGTAAAGCGGCCGGTACATCAGGTAGGTAAAGTCGAACAGGTTCTGATTGGTGGAGAACGACGGGGCCATAAACGGGAAAATGTAGCTCGGTGTCTGAGACGGCGGCTCGGCCATGACCGCGGTGCCGCCCTTGACCGGGGCGCCGGCCGATGGGTTGCTGGTGGTGCTGCTGCTGCAGCCTCCCGCGATCAGGGCCAGAACGACTGCGCTCGCCGCGAGCATCCAGCCGCGCCCGGGTCTGGATCTAAAGCACGCCGAAGGCGACCACCGGAGGGCCTGAAGCAGGCGACGGACCAGGAAGTTCAGCACTAGATCCCGCACCGTCCTCCCCCGTAGGCCAGCCTATTGCCGCCGAACGACTGTCGAGAATCGATTGTCGACTACGATCGTGGAGGTACTCAAGAGGGGTGTCAAGGGACGTTGTGTTACAACTGTTCGCTTTGCCCTCCCTTGCCCAGCCCTAGGCTGGAACGTTGCCATGACGGCGCAGAGAGCCGGGACGGGTCAGCTGTCGCCGCCGCCAGTATCGACGTAGTGCAGGCGCAGCGCGGCGATGACCTCATCGGCAGCATGTTCCCGGAGCACCGACAGCAGGCGTGCGTGCCTGCTGACCGTCTCGTCCAGCCCGATACCCTGCCGGTCGAGGTCGGATCGCATCAGAGCCCCCATCTGCCCGTTGAGGCTCTCCCACAGGTCCAGCAGGACAGGGTGCCCGGCCGCGATCATGACCGCCCGGTGCAGATCCGTGTCGGCGAGAATGACGCCGGCGGTGTCCCCGGACCGGGCGGCTGATTCCATCCGGGCCAGTGCACTCTCGATGTCGGCGACGAGCTGCTCCCGGTTGCCCGGGGGGACGTCATGGTAGGCGGCGGCCTCGAGTACGTAGCGGGCGTAGCACACTTCCCGGATGTCGCTGTCGGACATCCGGGAGACGGTGCTGCCCCGGCGAGGGCTGACCTCGATGAGCCGTTCGGCCTGCAGCTCTCGCATGGCGGACCGTATCGTCGTACGGCTGACGCCGAACTCCGCGGCCAGCGGCACCTCAGCCAGCGGTGCGCCGGCCGGCAACTCGTTGTTGAGTATCCGCAGCCGGAGGATCTCGTGGACCTGCTCGGGCAGCGACCTGTGCTGGAGCACGGATGAAGACCGAGCGGTCTCGTCGTTGCCCATGGCCGTTGCTATCCCTCCCGTGAGCATCGGGCGCCCGCGAATAATAGTCGACACGACAGTTGACCCTGAAATAGCACGGAGCCCTCGGCCGAGCCGGCCGAGCGCCACGGAAGCTACTGTCCTTCCGGGCTGACCTGGCGAGCGTCCGCTGGATGTGCGGCCAAGGCGGCGTCACCGACGCGAGGCCGGAGTCCTCTGCGCAGGCGTGCACGATCCGCGCCCGCAGCGCCAGCGACTGGACGCGGTCCGCTCACGGGCCAGCGCTTCCAGCGACGCGCGTGCGAGCTGAAAGGAAATTTACGACTCGGGTTACTGCCGTCCGTGTATGTTCGCGCACAGGAGCGGACGGAAGTAAATGGTGGGGTTGCCTTTGGTGAGGATATTTTCGCTGTTTCCCTGGTGAATATTGAGGTACCAGCCATCCGCCGGTACCGGCGTCGTCACGTTGGTGAACACCCGGACCGCGTCCACGACCCTCCCGCGGCTGTTGGCGTCCAGGTCCTTCAGCATGTACAGGACTTGGCCCTGCTTCTGGCAGGTGCCGTCGTGGATGTGGGCGGCGTGCAGCCCGGGAGTGAGCCCGCTGGCGTTCACGGTGACGGTCAGCGTGCGGCGGGCGGAGTCGTAGGAGATCGTGGCGCGGCCCTTCGGCGTGCCGTAGCGCATGCCGGAGGGACTGACCTCGACCGGGATCAGCCGGTGCGCCGTGGCACCGGCCCTTTCCAGCCGCGCGGTCTCGGCGATCGGCGTGTGCGCGACGGGGGTCCGCTCGGTCCCATTGCGGATCACCAGCCAGCTTCCTGGCCTCCACGGGCCGGTATAGGTGCTTTCCAGGAGCTTGTCAGCATCGCCGTAGTAGTTCGCGGTAAACGAGCCGAACTCGGTGATCCCGCCGGCGGCGCCGGACGTCAGCACAGCCACGGCGTGTGACGAGCCGGGCGTGAGCCCGTACATGACCACGCGAGCCATCAGGCCATGGCGCCCCCGGTGGAAGGTGACCGTGCCGTGCGGCATGGCATGCAGGGTCAGGGTCTCGGTCTGGGAGGAAGGCTCGGCGCCGCGCACGCTCGCGCCGGCGGTCCCGGCCACGGGCAGGACCGCGGCCCCGGCCAGCGCGGCCGATACGGCGCCCGCGGCGACCCGCAGCCGCCACGACACGTGGCGCCCCGGGCCGCCGGGCGCTATGCCCCGATCGGCGCTAGCCGTGAAGCTCATTTGTCAGGTCCTTTCTCTTTCGATCGCCCTGGCGGGTGAACGCAGCCGACCTGATGTTAGCCCCCGGGATTATCTTCAACACGGATCTCCGTGAACGCTCCTGCCTGCGGCAGCAACGCGAATACGGCGCAGCACTGCTAATCATCCGCAGCTGCCAGCAGTGGCAAATAGAGCGAATGTCGTTTCTTATAGACATCGCTCAGGCGACACGGACACCACGTCCGACATGGCCCGGACCACGGCCGCGGTCTGGCCGGGTAGCGGGGGTCGTTGCATTGGACGTGCGCAATCGTGCAGCGTTAGGTGCGCTCCGCCGATTCGCTGCTGCTCAGACCGCTCGAACTTCGGCGAGCCGCTTGACTGCGAACTGATCTGTCCCGCTGGGGTCCCAGCAGACGGCGGCTGCCCATGCGGCCCGCGCTTGCGCGGCGATGTCGTGCGCGTCGTCGTCGAGACCGGCGGCGTTGTACGGCAGGGCCAGGTCGAGGTCGGGGACGTCGACGTGCGACTCGTCCCAGTCGATCATCGCGATGCGATCCGCGGTCATGCGGATGTTGCCCGGGTTGGGGTCGCCGTGGACGACGCACGTCGTGCGACCGGTGAGTCGCGCCCACGCTGCCCGGCATCGAACGACACCCTCAGGCGGCATCGCGCCGAGGTCGACCCTCGTCCCGGTCTCGGCGTGCAGAAGGTCGGTCGACGATCGCCAGCCCGGGCGTTGGGGCCAGCCGTGCGTGAAGCGATGCAGCTGGCGGAGTGTGTCGGCGACGCGACGCCACTCGGCTTCGGTCTCGGGCGATGCGCCCTCCACGTAGGTCATCACCACCAGACCGTCGGCGAAGTGCCGGCCGTCCGTGGTTGGGATCGGCACCGGCACCGGCATCCCTTCACGGTCGAGGTGTCGCAACAGATCGGTCTCCCACGCGAGATCCGCGTCGCTGCGCTGGCCGAGACGACCGACCGCGAGATGCCCGTTGACGCGCACGCTCCACACCTCGTTGACGCCAACTCCGCCAGTGAGCGGTTCGATGCGAACGACGTCGTCACCCCACTGCTCGAGTGCCTCCCATCCCACCGGCCACATCTTCGCAGAGGGTCATGAAGCGGTCGACGAAATTATGACCCGTGTTCAATGCCCGCCCCGGCCCGGTCCCGCCGGGGCGTTTTGGCTGGTCAGACTGCGTGGTCAGGGGCGGGTCGAACCGCCGACCTTCCGCTTTTCAGGGGTTCTATCATCCCGAAACCATGATCAGGCGAAACACCGCTGACCATCCTTACCCGCATTGGCACTGGTCAGAAGGCTCTCTTTCATTCTATCAGCCGTACTATCGTGTACCGCATAATCCCGTTTCGTCTGTGGGTTTGCTGTGGGGAACCTCCCGCGCCCCCGGACTTATGGGGATTCTGTGGGGCTGCCGCCAGCCATCGATAGGCCGCCCGGCGCGTGTGCCAAGAACTTCGAGCCACGGGCGGCGAGCCGACCCGGAGAAGAGATCAACTTCGGCGCAGAATGCCGATCGGCCGACGACAGGAGCGTTGCGGCGCGGCCGGTCCTGCGCAGACGCTCCGGTTCTGTGCGTCCTCGCGCGAGACTGGTTCCGGTCGTAGCGGCGGCTCGGCCATAGGCTGCTTCTCGGAAGGGGAGTCGCGAGAGGAGACCCGGGTGCCGTACGTCGACAGTGGCGGGGCGAGGATCTGGTACACCGAGCAGGGGACGGGGTTTCCGATGCTGACGCTGGCGCCAGGCGGGATGCGCTCGGGTGTTTCGCTGTGGGAGGCGGCGGCGATCAACCCGCTGACCGCGTACGCCGGGCAGTACAAGATGATCGCCATGGACCAGCGCAACGCCGACCAGTCCACTGGCCCGCTGGAGACCGGCGACCCGTGGGGCGCCTACGCGGCTGACCAGCTGGCGGTCATGGATCATCTCGGCATCGACCGGTTCCTGCTGTTCGGCTGCTGCATCGGCGGGCCGTTCATCCTGAAGCTGTGCGAACTCGCGCCGGAACGAGTCGTCGCGGCCGTCCTCGAGCAGCCGGTGGGGATCATCGCGAGCAACCGTGAGGTCTTTGACAGCATCTGGAAGCAGTGGGGTGAGCAGCTCATGGGCGAGCGCGACGATCTCGGCAGCGATGAGATCGAGGCGTTCGCGACTGCGATGTGGGCCTCCGACTTCGCCGTCAGCGTGACCCGGGATCAGGCGCGGTCTTTCCGCATGCCGATGCTCGTCCTGCCCGGAGTCGATGAGTACCACCCGGCCGAGACCGGCCGCGAGATCGCCGCGCTCGCTCCGGCCGCTGAGCTGCTCGAGCCGTGGAAGGACCCGGAGCATCTTCCCGCCGCCACCGAAGCAGTCGGCCGGTTCCTCCAAGACCACACCCCGCGCTAGATCACCACCGGGTTGCCCCCGGCCAGCAGACAGCGTGCTCCGGGCCACCATCAGCGGGTTTCGGCGGGGGCTGCCGGCGCTGGCGGTAGGCGGCGGCGCGTGCCTTGCCACCGCAGGCGTTGCTGGAACACCAGCGGCGACGGCCCGGGCGGCTGACATCCAGGAACAGCAGGCCGCACTCGGGGCTGGCGCACTCGCGCAGCCGCCGGGCGTCCGCGGTGGTGAACAGGCCGATGGCGTCACGGGCCACCGCGCTCAGGGCGCTGGCCGCCGGATCCGGCCTGGCCGCCGCCAGCAGCACCGCGTTCCGTTGCATGCGTGGCACGGGCGGTGGCGCTGCCGCCGCGCGGTTGATGATCTCCTCATCGGCGCCGGCCGGCGGCTGTCCGCCGAGGAGCGCCTGGGCGGTGCGGTAGACCGCTTCGCGCACTGCCCGCGCTTCAGCCAGGTCCGCTCCGGTCACCAGGACCGGAACGCCCGCCACCGAGGCCTCGGCATACCAGCGGGTGAGGTGGTCTGGGGTGGGCAACCGCTCGAAGCCGCGGCGCCACCGCTCACCCACGGTCGCGCAGAACGCCAGGCTCAACCGCCCGGACCGGAAGATAAATCGCAACTCCTCCGCCGACGGCTCACTGCCAGGGATTGCCGGACGCCTCACGTCACGACTATAACTAGTGACGTGAGGCCCGAACACGGCAGATCCAGGAGTTCCTGTACGGCAGCTGCGACCGGGCTGCCGTGCACCCAGCCCTCAAAGAGCCCGGACCGGTGCCCTTCCGGGACCGGTTCACCGGCCGCACGCACCAGCCATGGCGCGGCCCTAAGGCAGTTCTTCGCCGGCGCCAGGCAGCGGCTCACCGATGCTGCCTGGCAGGCCTGGAGCCAGCAGCCCGGCACTGACCTCAGCGGACGGATCGAGCCTGGAGAACAGATGTCACCTGTCGCCATCACCGGCCTGGACCACCTGGTCCTGACCGTCACCGACCTGGACCAGACCGCTGGCTTCTACCAGCGGGTCCTGGGCATGCGCCCGGTCACCTTCGGCACCGGGCGCCGCGCCCTGGAATTCGGCACCAGCAAGATCAACCTGCACCAGGCCGGGCAGGAGATCACCCCGCACGCCACCCGGCCCACACGGGGCAGCGCGGACCTGTGCCTGCTCACCACGACCCCGCCCGCGGAAGTCCTCGCCCATCTCGACGCCCAGCACGTGCCGGTCGAGGACGGCCCGGTCCCGCGCACTGGCGCCCGCGGCCCGATCACCAGCATCTACATCCGAGACCCCGACGGCAACCTCATCGAGATCGCCAGCTACCCCGCGCGCCCCACCGCAGCGCAGGCCAGCTAGGCCATGGCCCGCACCGGCTACAGCGACGCCGCGGCCGCGGCCTTCCAGGCGTCCCGCGAGCTGCCCCCGGACGGGCTCAGCGAATGGCGCGCCGCGATCTCCCGTTTTCTGGCTCCCCGGCCGGGCATGCGAGTCCTCGACCTCGGCGCGGGCACCGGCACCTGGGCCACCGCCCTGGCCAGCTGGTACGGCATCAACATCGTGGCGGTCGAGCCCGCTCCCGCCATACGTGCCCGCTCCCGCTGGCCGGGCATGCTCGCCGGGCATGCCACCGCGCTGCCGCTCGCCTCCGCGACCGTGGACGGCGCCTTGCTATCCACCGTCATCCACCACCTGCCCGATCTCCCGGCCGCGGCCCGCGAGCTCCGCCGGGTACTGCGGCCCGGCGCCCCTGTCGGCAGATGCGATCGGCTCGGGCCTTCTGGAATGACAGGACCTGTCCGTCGGCGGACCGGGCACACTGGGTTCGTGCGAATCGCCATCCGGGTCAAGCCCGGGGCCGCCCATCCGGACGTGGGCGGCGAGCACGACGGCGCGCTGGTCGTCCGGGTCAGCGCCCATGCCGTCGATGGCCAGGCGACAGCGGCAGCGCTGGCTGCGGTCGCTTCGGCGTTCGGTGTCCGCGGCCATGCGGTCACGATTGTGACGGGGAAGGCGAGCAGGACGAAGATACTCGACGTGGCGGGCGCTGACCCGACTGTTCTGGACAGGCTGCTGGAGCAGCAACAACCGCACAAGGCCAAACGCCTGATCTGATCGTTGCCGGCTTGCGCGCACCTCCAGTGGTTTCCGGTTCGCGGCGAGCGTGCTTCCAGTGTCAGGACTGAGACGGCGGATTCGCCGGCGGTTCCCGGCTTGGCAACTCATTCGCTCGGTATGCCTTCGCTTGAAGTGTCCTGGTCGGACTGGTCGTCCTCGGGGAGGGTTTTGGCCATCGCGCGGACGGCGTGTTCGAGTTCGGGCAGGTCGTCGTCGACCGTCGCCTGCAAGATCGCATGAGCGGTGTCGAAATAGCGGTGGGCCAGGTGATCGCGCATGCGGGCGATCTGGCGCCACGGGATGGCGGGCTGGGTATCGAGCAGTTCTGTCGGCAGAGCCTTCACGGCCTCCCCGATTTCCAGCAGCCGGATCCGGACCGCATCGAAGATCAGGCCGTCGGACAGATCGCCGCGCCGCAGGTGGGAGCGGATCGCGCCGATCGCCGCCAGGATGTCGTCCAGTCTGTGCCGTTCCCGGTAGGTCACAAGGGCACCAGGTCGCGGCTGGCCCGGGCGCGGACTGCGGGCTTGAGATCGCCGGCTGGCACCAGGTCGACCTTGCTGCCGATGATGCCCTCCAGGTCGGCTTGGACCCGCCCCAGGCCGAACAGTCCCATGTCGGGCGGCAGGTCTGCGAGCAGGTCCAGGTCACTGTCGGGCCGGTCGTGGCCCCGGGCCACGCTGCCGAACACCCGCAGGTTGGTCACACCGTGTGCAGCTGCCGCAGCGATAAGCGCCTTCCTCCTGCGGCGCACCCGCTGCCCTATCGGCCCCGACAGCCTGCTCAGCCGCCGCGGCTGCGGTCGCACCTCGATGGCCAGCTCACAGCCGGCCGCGTCGATCAAGACGGCCAGGGTGGGCAACGCGGGCTGGCGGTGCCCGGACTCATACGCGCTGATCACACTCTGCGTGACACCCGCCCGGGCAGCCAGCTCCGCCTGTGACAGCCCAGCGCCGACCCGAGCCCGCCGCAGCAGGGCTCCGGCCATTTCTGTCCTGGGTTCCACGACTACGAGGATAGCGGATCGTCGATATCAACGGCGCTGGGATGCGGGCCTGCCGGGATGGACCCCTGCTGACGCCTCGCGCGTTGCGCGGCTGTCCCCGGGCGCACGGATGGGCTGCGCTTTCAGCGCATGTCCATGATGCGGTCGTAGCTGCGACGGGCGCGGGCGCTACGGGCGCTGGCGCCGTAGCGGCGCAGCATCTGCGGGGAAGACCAGCCGTTCAGCTCCATCAGGTCGCCCTCGGCTCCCCCGCGGTCCAGCCAGGTATGGCTGAAATGGTGCCGGAACCGGTGCGGATGGACGGCAACCCCGCACTCGCGGCCGCGGCGGGCCACCATCTGGTAGATGCCGTTGGACGTCAGCGGCCCGCGGTTGTTCAACCCCCAGCCACAATGGGCGCCGCCACGCCTGACTGTGCCGGGCCCTGACCCGGATATACCGGTCCAGGGCGCGGGCGGCATCATGGGTGATCTTGACACCCCGCCCCTTGCCGCCCTTCCCGCGGACGGTGATCTCCCGCTGCCACAAGTCCACGTCGCTGGCCTGCGGGTCGTGCGCGTCATAGCGGATCCCGGACAACTCGGCGGCACGGATGCCGCTCGCCCGGAGCGAACCACTGAACCGCCTCGGTGTAGGTCCGCACCGTCTTGGCCGCCTTGCCCTCGGCGGCCAGGTGAAGCCGGAACGAGCCGATCTCCGGCCAGAACGGGCCCGCGTCAAGCGGCTTGCGCCGCCGCGGGCGCGGTTGCGGGACGCTCATAGTCTTCCTGCGGTTCGCGCAGGTGAGAAGGCCAGCAGATGTTCCGTGATCGAGTGGTCAGGGGCGGGGTCGAACCGCCGACCTTCCGCTTTTCAGGCGGACGCTCGTACCAACTGAGCTACCTGACCTTGGCGGGCGCCGACGGCGCCTGGCGCTGCCGACCCGAGCGGTCCTGACGGGATTTGAACCCGCGACCTCCACCTTGACAGGGTGGCGAGCACTCCTAGCTGCTCTACAGGACCATGCGGCACTGGCTGGCTGCCAGCGGTGCCCCCAACGGGATTCGAACCCGTGCCGCCGCCTTGAAAGGGCGGTGTCCTAGGCCGCTAGACGATGGGGGCTTCCGACGGCCTTCGCCGCCGTGACCCGTGGCGCCCGCCGTCGGGGACCGGTCCAGCATAGGGGACGGAGTGCACTGCCGGCAAAGCGCTTGACGCGGGGCGTGATCTTCCTGGGGCACCGGGGCCGCGCGGACCGGGGGAGCACGAGCCGGGAGAAGGGCAGGATCGCCTAGCCTCCCGGCCCGGACCCGGGCCGCCGGGCCGCCCGGCCGCGAGCCCGCAGGGGCCCGGCCGCCGGCTAGCTCTTCCGGTTCTTGTTGACCAGGTTCTCCGCGATCGAGCTCTTCTCGCCTTCCTCGGGGACCACCGCCCACGCGGCCAGGTAGGCCAGGGCGCCGAAACCGCCGGTGAAGACCGTGAGAACCGCCGTGATCAGGCGGATCAGGTTGGCGTCGATGCCGAAGTACACGGCCAGGCCGGAACATACGCCAGCGACGATGCGGCCGTCACGGGTGCGAACCAGCCTCTTGCTTCCGTTAACGTCGCTCATGCGCCCATCATGCCCGATCAAGACCGGGCCAAGACAGTTTCGCAGCTCCGGCATACGCTGACGGCAACGCGCGCTGGAGGGCCCCGCAGGCGAGCGGGGAAGCACGGCAAGAAGAGAGGACCGGCCATGGCGCCAAGCACCGACCGCCCGGGCACCGACCTGCTCCGCATCGACGATGAGCTGACCGAGGAGGAGCGCCTGGTCCGCGACACCGTGCGGTCGTTTGCCGCCGACCGGATCATGCCGAACATCGCCGACTGGTTCGAGGCCGGAACGCTCCCCCGCGACCTGGCCCCCGAACTGGGCAAGCTCGGCCTGCTGGGCATGCACCTGAAGGGGTACGGCTGCGCCGGGATGGGGCCGGTCGCCTACGGCGTCACCTGCCGCGAGATGGAGGCCGCGGACTCCGGGCTGCGCAGCCTGGTCTCGGTGCAGGGCTCGCTCGCGATGTTCCCGATCTGGAAGTACGGATCCGAGGAGCAGAAGCAGGAGTGGCTGCCCCGGATGGCCGCCGGCGAGGCGATCGGCTGCTTCGGCCTGACCGAGCCCGATCACGGCAGTGACCCTTCAAGCATGAAGACCCAAGCCAAGACTCAGAACGGCGGCGACTGGGTGCTGTCCGGCAGCAAGATGTGGATCACCAACGGATCCATCGCCGACATCGCCGTGGTCTGGGCGCAGACCGCCGAAGGCATCCGGGGCTTCCTGGTCCCGCGCGGCGCGCGCGGCTTCACCTCTAGGAACATCCACAAGAAGCTGTCGCTGCGCGCCTCGGTCACCTCCGAGCTGTACTTCGACGAGGTGCGCCTGCCCGCCGACGCGGTGCTCCCCGGGGTGACCGGGCTCAAGGGCCCGCTGTCCTGCCTGACCGAGGCGCGGTTCGGGATCGTGTGGGGGGTCACCGGCGCCGCCCGGTCCTGCCTGGAGGCCGCCGTCGACTATTCGCGCACCCGCGAGCAGTTCGGCCAGAAGATCGGCGGATTCCAGCTCACCCAGGGCAAGCTGGCCTGGATGCTGGCCGACCTGCAGCGGGCCCAGCTCCTCGCGCTGCACCTAGGGCGGCTCAAGGAAGCGGGCAAGATCACGCCTCAGCAGGTCAGCCTGGGCAAGATGAGCAACGTCCGGACGGCCATCGACCTCGCGCGGCAGGCCCGGACCGTGCTCGGCGCCAACGGCGTGACGCTGGAGTACCCGGTGATCCGGCACGCGAACAACCTGGAATCCGTGCTCACCTACGAGGGCACCGAGGAGATCCACACCCTCGCCCTCGGCCAGGCGCTCACCGGTATCTCCGCCTACCGGTAACGGGACCGGGCCCGGCGGCGCTCAGAGCGCCCACAACGCGGCCGTCGGTGACATGCGCGCCGCGCGCAGTGCGGGGAGCAGGCCGGCCAGGCCACCGATGGCGATGGCCGCCCCGAGACCGCCACCCCAGGCCAGCGCGGGAACGACAACCGCCCAGCCCTTGGCGGAGGCGTAGAGCGCGGTCGAGATCACCCCGGTGAGCACCCCGGCCGTGCCGCCCAGCAGGGCCAGCAGGATGGCCTCGGTCAGGAACTGGATGCGGATGTCGCCCCTGGTGGCTCCGAGCGCCCGGCGCAACCCGATCTCCGAGCGGCGTTCGAGCACCGAGATGATCATTATGTTGGCCACGCCCACCGCGCCGACGAGCAGCGCCACCGCGCCCAGGCCGAGGAACAGCCCGTTGAGCGCGGACTGGGCGTCAGCGCGGGCCACCAGCGCCTGCGAGGGCTGGCTCACGTCGACCTCATTCGGGTACTCGGGGTTGGCGGTCGCGGCGAGCAGCGCCTGCACCGCATCGACCCGGTCGGTCTGGGCGCGCACGTAGACGGTCGAGGGATGCCCGTCGGAGCCGAGGTAGACCTCGGCGGCGGGGTAGCCGACCAGCACGGAGGCGTCCAGATCCGGGGCGAGCACGGCGGGGCTGAGGATTCCGGCGACATAGAACCACTGGTTGCCGAGCCAGATGCGCTCCCCGGAGAAGACCCGGTCGAGGCCGAGCCGCTGGGCAGCCAGGGCGCCGAGCACCGCGACCGGCTCGCGTGCGGTCGCGGCGTTCAGAAAGCGGCCCGCGGCCAGGGTGTCTCCCGTGGCCCGCAGCAGGCCGAGGCTGGCGGCCTGCACGGTGAGCGCGTTGGTGTCGATGGCCGGGATGAGCGGGCTGCGGAAGACGTTGACGTTGTTCACGTAGGCGGTGTCCTGGACCGCGAGGACGCCGGAGATGCGCCCGATCATCGCCGGGGCTCGCGTGGGCAGCTCAGCGGGTTGCCCGAACAGGCTCTGGCCGTTGGTGACCGTGAGCATGTTGGTGCCCAGCTGGTCGATCTCGGCCAGCAGCCCGGCCTGAGACGAGGCCGACAGGCCGAGCACGGCCACGATCGCCGCCACCCCGATGGCGATACCCAGCGCGGACAGCCCGGCCCGCAGCCGGCGGGTGCGCAGCCCGACGCTGGCCAGCCGGAGAAGGTCGGCGATGGCCAGCCGCCGGGGAGCGGGCGCGGTGGTCGTGGTCATGGCTGCTCCGGTGGGGGTTGGCGGTTATCGGCGGTGATGCGGCCGTCGACCATCTCGATCCGCCTCGGCATGCGGGCCGCGATGCCCTGGTCGTGGGTGATGATCAGGATCGTGACGCCGCCGGCGTTCAGGTTCTCCAGCAGAGCCAGCACGGACTGTCCGGTGGCCTGGTCGAGGTTGCCGGTGGGCTCGTCGGCGAGCACGATGTCCGGCTGGCCGGCCAGGGCGCGCGCGATGGCCACGCGCTGCCGCTGTCCTCCCGAGAGCTGAGTGGGCCGGGCCCGCGATCGCCCGGCGAGGCCGACCAGCTCTAGGGCCTCCAGCGCCCGCCGGCGCCGCTCGCCCTGCCGGGCCCCCAGGTACAGCAGCCCGTCGGCCACGTTGTCGAGCACGCTCTCGTGCTCGGCCAGAAAGAATTGCTGGAAGACGAACCCGATCCGGGCGGCCCGCAGGCCGGAGAGGTCCCGGTCCGGCAGCGCGGCCACGTCGATGCCCGCGAGCCGCACCACCCCCGAGCTGGGCCGGTCGAGCGTGCCGATCAGGTGCAGCAGCGTTGTCTTGCCTGAGCCGGACGGGCCGACGATCGCGGTCAGCTCGCCCGGGCGGAGGGCGAAGCTCACGCCGCGCAGCGCGGTCACCGGCGGCTGGCTGCCGTAGACCTTGGTCACGGCGTCCACCTCGACCACCGGGCGCCCGCCAGGTGGGCCCGGTCGCGTCCAGACGCCCGCCACCGTGGGGGTCTCGTTACGGAGCGTCATATCTTCGGCACCACGACGTTCTGGCCAGCCGTGAGCCCGGTGCCGGTCACCTGCACGAGCCCGTCGGCGTCGTCGAACAGCCCCAGCGACACCGCGACGGTGCGGCGGCCACCGCCGGGTTCGGCGACCTCTACCGCATAGCCGCCGCTGGCATCGGCGAGCAGCGCGTCGACGGGCACGACAAATGCGTTACTTACCGTGCCGGTGGTGATCGTCACCTGGACGGGCACCTGGTCGAGGTCTCCGGTGGCCGCCGGGTCGGCGGGCTGGACGTCGACGTTGATGGTAGGCGTCGTACTGCCCGATCCCGAGCTGCCCGAGGATGCCGACGACCCCGAGCTGCCCGACGAGCCCGATCCTGAAGCCGAGCCGGAGGATCCGTTCGTGGCCACGGTCCCCACGGAGGTCACGATGCCGGGCGTGGTCTGGTTGTCGGGCAGGGTGATCGTCACCCGGTCGCCGGCCGTCACGTCCGACTGCTGGGTGGCGTCGACTTGGGCGACGACCTGCCGGGTCATCGAGCTGGCCTGCAGGACCTGCGCGCCCGCCTGGGCCGGGCTGCCGACCGACGCGGCGACGCTGGTGACCCGCGCCGCCGTCGGCAGGAAGACGGCCTGGCCGAGCGCGAGGCTCCCGGTCTGGGTCACGCCCAGCTTGGACTGGAGGCTGTCCAGCGCGCTCGCGGTCGCCGCGCCGAAGTAATCCGAGTGCGGGTCGAGCTGGGCGCTCGTGGCCTCCTTAAGCGCGACGAGGTCGGCGTTGAGCTGCTTGACGTCGGCGCCGCTCATGCCTTCCGACAGCGACCGGTAGGCCGGCACGTCGCCGTAGAGCAGGACGACTGGCGATCCGTTGACCGAGTACAGAGCCTGGCCCTGCCGCACCACCTGGCCAACCGCCGGCAGCCCGGTGAACGCGGCAGCCGGCGACGAGGCCGCGGACGACGATCCGCCCGCCTGGCCCGGGCCACCGCTTCCGCCGGCGCCGGAGGACCCGGTCCCGCCGCCGGACCCGGACAGCACGACGACGTTGTAGCTGCCGGCGTAACCCAGGGTGGCGTTCACCTGGGTCTGGGAGGACAGCGACCGCCTGGCCACCGGGCTCAGCGCGGTGGGCTGCGGGCCGGCCGCCGCCGGGGCCCCGGGCCCGCGGAACGGGTCGGCCACCGCGAGCGCGACCGCGCCCGCCGCGATCACGATCACCACGCCCGCCGCGAACAGCCGCCCCCGGCCGCGCCGCGCCGGCCCGGCGGGCGCCTGGCCGGGGGCGGCCGCCTCGCCGGGGGCGGCGGCCGCCTCGCCGGCCGTCGGCCCGGCCGTCGTCCTCATGGCTGCTGGCCCTGCAGGTTGCCGGGGAGCTGGGACTGGCATTCCTGCCAGGCCTTCTGGAACTGCGGCGAGTTCGGGTCGACGCCGGGCGGCAGCCCGATGCCGCCGCCCGCCGTGGGATCGGGGAACTGCGGCACGCCGTGGGTCTGCATGCAGTGGGCGAACGCGAGGAGCTGCGAGTTGTTCGAGCCGCCGCTGCCACCGTTCGTCGCCCCGCCCGGGCCCAGCAGGTGCTGGCACGCCTGCACCGCGGTCTGGAAGTGCGGGTTGCTCTGGTCGGAGCCGCTGATCAGGAAGTGGCCGTTCTGCGGATCGGGGAAGTCCGGCACCCCGTGCGCGCGCACGCACTGTGCGAACGCTGCGGCGCCGGCCTGCGCCCCCGGCGAGGAAGGATCCTGCGCGGCCGGCGTCGACCCGCCTGGTGTGGTCGACCCGGCCGGGCTGCCGCCGCACGCCCCGGCGAAAAGGGCGAGGCCGGCCAGCCCGGCGATGATCAGCCCGGTCCGGCGCATCCGGGCCCCGCGCCGCGGCGCGGGTCCGGGCCGGGCGGGTGGCGCTTCGTTCATGCTGTGTTCCTCCTTGGTCGAGATCCGGCCCCGACGCTACGAGCAGGCTGGTAACACGGCGGTAGCCCTGTTACCGCTGCGTAACCGGCCACCGGGCAGGCTGGAGGCCGTGAGGGTGCTGCTGGTCGAGGACCACGCGAAGCTCGCCACCACGCTGGCCAGGGGGCTGCGGCGGGAGGGCATGGCCGTCGACGTGGTCTTCGACGGCGAGGACGCCCTGGCCCACGTGGCCGGGACGGACTACGACGTGGTGGTGCTCGACCGCGACCTGCCCGGCGTGCCCGGCGACGACGTCTGCCGGACGCTCGTCGCCGACCACCGCCGCAGCCGGATCCTCATGCTGACCGCGGCCCGGACGATCAGCGACCGCGTGGAGGGCCTCGGCCTCGGCGCGGACGACTACCTGCCCAAGCCGTTCGCCTTCGCCGAACTGGTGGCCCGCATCCACGCCCTCAGCCGCCGCTGCGCCTCCTCGCTGCCTCCGGTCCTGGTCCACGGCGACCTGTGCCTCGATCCCGCCCGCCGGGTCGCCACCCGGGCGGGCCGGCCCCTGGCCCTCACGCCCAAGGAGTTCTCCGTCCTCGAATGCCTGCTCGCGGCGCAGGGACGGGTGCTCACGGTCGGCGACCTGCTGGAAGGGGTGTGGGACGAGATGGCGGACCCGTTCACCAAGACCGTCAAGATCACCATCAGCCGCCTGCGGGCTAAGCTCGGAGATCCCCCGGTCATCGAGACCGTGCCGCCCGGGTACCGGATCTGAGCCGGGCATGCCCAGCGACGAGCCGGTCACCGTACCCCGCGACCGGGCGTGGCGTCGGTGGCGGCTGCAGCACACCGTGCGGTTCCGGCTGACCGTCCTCTACAGCAGCCTGTTTCTCGCCGCGGGCGCCAGCCTGCTGGCGATCACCTACCTGCTGGTCGACCGCTCCGCGACCGCTGAGCTGTTCGTGCAGGGCCGGGGCGGACGGCAGATCGCCATCCGGGGACCGGCCGCCCGCACATCCTCGCGATCGGGCCGGCTGGTACGCCTCAGCCCGCCCACCGCCGGGCAGCTGCGGGCCGCCCGCCAGCTCAGCGAGCAGGCCGCGGCGCAGCACGCCCATGACCTGCACCAGCTTCTGACCCAGTCCGGCATCGCGCTCGCCATCATGGCGGCGCTCGCGGTCGGCTGCGGCTGGCTGATGGCGGGCCGGGTGCTGCGCCCGCTGCGGACGATGACGGCCGCCACACAGCGAATCACCGAGCACAGCCTGCACGAGCGGCTGGCCCTCCCCGGTCCGGCCGACGAGATAAGGCGCCTGGCCGACACGATAGACGGCCTGCTCAGCAGGCTGGAAGCGGCCTTCGCGGCGCAGCGCCGCTTCGTGGCCAGCGCCTCTCATGAGCTGCGAACCCCGCTCACCCTCAACCGGGCGCTTCTGGAGATCGCCCTGGCCGACCCGGATGCGACCGCCGGGGAGCTGCGGGCCACCTGCGAGGACCTGCTGGCGTCCGGGGAACAGCAAGAACGGCTCATGGAGGCCCTGCTCACGCTGGCCAGCAGCGAGCGGGGCCTCGACCGCCGCGACCGTTTCGACCTGGCGGAGATCGCCGGGCGGACCGTCGCGGCGCACGGCGCGCGGGCCGAGCGCCAGGGGGTGCGGACGGGCCTCTCGCTCAGTCACGCCGAGGTGGTCGGCGACCGGGACCTGATCGAGCGCATGGCCGCCAACCTGGTGGACAACGCGACCCGGCACAACGTGCCCGGGGGCCGCCTGGAGGTGAGCACGGAAGCCAGAGACCGGCACTCAGTCCTGACCGTGTCCAACACCGGCCCGCTGGTGCCCCCGGATCAGGCCGAGCGGCTCTTCCAGCCGTTCGAGCGGCTCGGCCGCGACCGGGCCACGCATCCCGACGGCCACGGGCTCGGTCTGTCGATCGTCCGGGCGATCGTGATAGCGCACGACGCGCGGCTGAAGGTCCGGCTGCAACCGGAGGGCGGGCTCAAGGTGGAGGTGCGCTTCCCCCGTCCGGGCCCGGGCGAGAACGATGCGCGCGGCCGGCCGCGCCGGATCGTGCGATGTGACGCCCCAGGCTAGCCGCGGCCGCGCTCCAGCTCGAGCAGGCGGATCGCGGCCAGCTCGTTGGTCACCAGCACGTCGAGGAACCCGCCGCGCAGCGCGCCGAGGATCGCCTCGGCCCTGTGCTCCGGTCACGCGGGCCTGATAGGCGCCGGGTCCTGGCCGGCCCGCGCTGCGCGCCGCCCGCATGTCACCCACGCAGGCGCTCTGGACGGTCTGAGCCGGATACCAGGCGCCCGGCAGATTCCTTTCCCGTTCACCCTGGCCAATCGTCGGGATCGAGGTGGTCTCGACCGCCGCGCTGATCTACGTCACGATCAAGTCGTTCCAGCCGTTCCCCAGCTTCCCCTGCAACTACGCCCCGCTGATCGACGGCATCTGGTTCGTCATCGGGCTGATCGTTCTCGGCCACCTCTGGGTGACCAAGGGGGACGCATGGATCGCCCAGGCCGGCCAGGCCTCCGTGGACGCCGACGTGATCCCGGAGGTCAAGTGACCCGGTTCACCGGGAAGAGCGTGGTCGTCACCGGCGCGGCGCAGGGCATCGGCCTCGCGATCGTGACAGGCTTCCTGGACGAAGGCGCCAGCGTCGTCGCCTTCGACCAGAACGCGGGCCGGCTCGAGGAGGCCGCGCGCGGCCTCGGGGAGCGCTGCGTCGCGTTCGCCGGGGACGTGTCCGTGCGGGCCGACTGCACCCACACGATCGTGATCGACGGGGGCCAGACGCTCGGCATCCCCGGCAGCCTGGAGGACAGCCCCGGCTGACCGGGGCGTGCTGACCGGGGGCGTTACGGCTTCAGAACGATCTTGCCCAGGATGTGGCCCCGCCCGAGTTCCTGGTATGCCTCCCGGACGTCGGTCAGCGGGTAGACCGCGGCGACCGGGACCTCGAGCTGGCCCTTGGCCACCATGTCGGCCAGCTCGCCCAGCACTTCGGCGTTCCCGCCCGCGGCGTTGCCGTCGACCTTGACCCCGTACTTCTCGCGGGCGGTGAAGTTGGCGATGGTGTCGATCCGGTCGGGCCGGACGCCGAGCGCCAGCGCCAGGTCCACGTAATCCGCGCCGAACGTGTCGACGAACGCGTCCACCGGGCTGCTCGCGGCGGCGCGGATGCGCTCGGCCACGCCCTCGCCGTAGGTCACCGGAATCACGCCGTGGCGGGTGAGCCAGTCCTGGTTCGCCTCGCTGGCCAGCCCGATGACGGTGGCGCCGGCGTTCTTCGCGAGCTGCACCGCGAGTGAGCCGACGCCGCCCGTGGCCCCGGCGACCACGACCGTGTCGCCCGGACCGGGCCCCACGGCCCGCACCGCCGCGTAGGCGGTCGCGCCCGCGACGAACAGCGCCCCGGCCACCTCCCACGAAACGCCGGCCGGCTTGGGCACGAGGTTGCCCTCCTCGACCACGGCCAGCTCGGCGTGGCTGGCCCGGTTGTCGGTGAAGCCGATCACCTCGTCGCCGACGGCGAACGCGGTGACCCCCTCGCCCAGCTCCGCCACGACCCCGGCGAGGTCGCTGCCCTCGCCCGAGGGGAACGTGGCCGGCCACATCTCGGCCAGGGCGCCCGAGCGGATCTTGGCCTCGCCCGGGTTGATCCCGGCCGCCTTGACCTGGACCAGGACCTGACCGGGCCCGGGCACCGGGCGGTCGACCTCCGCGATGTACAGCACGTCGGCCCCGCCGTACGCGTCGAACCTGACAGCCTTAGACATAGCCCGAATTCCCCTCCACGGAAGTGGCGATCGCGTAGTGACCACCGGAAACCACGGGCCGCCCGGATCTATGCCCCGGCGCCGAGGCGGCGGGACAGAAAGCTGAGGTGATCAGATGGCCGGGCCGCCGCCCCCCGCGCTGATGCGCACGCTGCTCGTGCTCACCCTGGTCAGCGGCCTGGTGGACGCGGTGTGCTACCTGGGCCTGGGCCGGGTCTTCACCGCGAACATGACCGGCAACGTGGTGGTCCTCGGGTTCGCCGCCGCCGGGGCGCCCGGGTTCTCGGTCACGGCCACGCTCACCTCGCTGGGCGTGTTCCTGGTCGGGGCGGCCTGCGCGAGCCGGATCGCGGCCCGGAGCCCCCGCGAGCGCCGGGCGCGCCTGCTGCTCACCGCCATGGCCACCGAGGCCGTGTTCGTCGGCGCGGGCGCCGCGGTCGCGTTCAGCGTCCGGGGGGTCGGTTCCGGCTGGCCGCGGTACGTCGTGATCGCGCTGCTGGCCTTCGCCATGGGCGTCCGCAACGCCACGGTGCGGCGCCTGGCGGTGCCCGACCTGACCACCACGGTTCTGACCATGACGCTCACCGGCCTGGCCGCCGATTCGTTCCTGGGAGGCGGCCACAACCAGGGCTCGGTCCGCCGGACCGCCGCTGTGACCGCGATGCTGGCCGGCGCCGTCACCGGCGCCGCGCTGTACCTCCACCTGAAGGCGGGCGTGCCGCTGCTCACCGCGGCGCTGCTGGTCGTCGCCACCGGCGTGGCCTTCCGCTGGAGCCCCGGCCGGGCCGCGCTGGATTCTCCCCCGCCCGAGCCCTCCCCGGCCCGTCCCGGATAACCCGCCCGCCGCCCGCATGCTCTGGCCCGGCGGGAGCATCCGGGCTCCGGTGCGAAGATGGAGAACGTGAGCGATGCCCCGGAGGTCACCGACAACCAGGCCGAGTCCCGCTTCGAGCTGTCGACCGACGGCCGGCTGGCCGAACTGCTCTACCGGCGCAACGGGAAGCGGCTCGTCCTGGTGCACACCGAGGTACCCGTGGAACTCGAAGGGCACGGCATCGGCGGGCGGCTGGTCACGGCCGCGGTCGACCGCGCGGCCCGCGAGGGCATGACCGTCGTCCCGCTGTGCCCGTTCGCCCTCGGCTGGCTGGAACGCCACCCCGACGTGGCCGCCCGCGCCCCCGTCGACTGGGGCGATCCGGCCTGACCCGCCGGACGCGGCCATCGCGGAAACGCCACACCAGCCCCACCCGACCCGCTCCGCCATTCGCCTTCCCTGGCGCTTGACCGAAACCGGCTTCCGGCCACAACTTGGCCCGGATTACTGGCGCGCCGAAACCACCACCTTCATGATCGTGGTTGATCGGTTGCAACTATCGCACCGAATCAACCACGATCATGAGCCGAGCGCCCCGGGGCGGCCGCCGAACCCGGCTGCGCCACCTGGCGAGTTAACCAGCCCCGCGGCGTTTAGGAGCTGAACGCGTACACGGTGCTGTCGTAGCCGACCAGGTAGACCGCGTTGCCCGCGACGGCGGGCGAGGACGCGGCGCCCTGCCCCGAGGCGAACGCGGCGTTCCAGACCGGGGCGCCATCGCTGGTGCTCATCGCGTACAGGGTGCTGTCGGCGCCGGCCACGTAGACGAGGCCGCCCGCGACGGCGGGCGCGCTGGTCACGCTGTTCTCGGTGTTCGTGACGCTGGCGGCGCCGACAGCACCCTGTACGCGATGAGCACCAGCG
>Ga0207416_1001815_pt1 | contig 25755 bp, 18 predicted proteins | sample PaiPotPPM11metaG_FD_184107 | JGI IMG/M metagenome (GOLD analysis project Ga0207416, IMG submission 184107) | Iron sulfur acid spring bacterial and archeal communities from Banff, Canada, to study Microbial Dark Matter (Phase II) - Paint Pots PPM... ... | reverse complement strand
GATTGCGGGTTGCGCCGAAGACGGTATTAAAGGTCTGCGACCCGGCGCCGAATTCGGGGGTGTTGCTTTTGCCAACGATGATTGCGCCGGCGCGTCGCATGCGTTCGACGAGAATGTCGTCTTCGGTCGGGATGTTGTCCTTGAGCAACGGCGAGCCGAAAGTGGTGCGGATGCCGCGGGTATTGATAAGGTCCTTGTGGGCGACGGGCAGGCCGTGCAGCGGGCCCAGCGTTTCGCCCCGCGCCTGCATCTCGTCGGCGCGCGTGGCAGCTTCGATGGCCATCTCAGCAACGAGGGTTACGATCGCGTTCACCCTGGGATTGACGCGGTCGATCTGCTTGAGGTGCTCGGCAAGCGCATCGCGCGCCGAGAGCTTTTTCGTACGAATCAGCTTTGCCATCTCGACTGCACTGGTGAAACAAAGCGGAGAGGTCACGGCGTCGGCTTTGAGAGAACTACCAGGGAAGAGAGAAGCGGCGGCAATCCCGGCCAGGACTTCGCGCCGGGTCGGCTTGTCTGAAATCATGTGGACGACTCTATCACCGGCCGTTTCTTACCGCAAAGCCCGGATTCTTAGCAGCTTCGATTAGAGATCTTGGCCAGCTGCGGTCTCAGTCGCCGCGAAATCGCCGGTGCGCTCTTAGGGAGGGGAAGGCGAGAGACGCTCGTTCGGGTTCGGTGAATTTATGGTATACCTGCGGCGAGGAGGCCGCCTCTGCGAAACTATGGGTGGAACTTCAGCCTTATGCGTATATACCTGGTGGAACTTCAGTCTTATGGGGTATTAAACTTCAGCATTATGGGGTACGAGAGGACGCAAGTCATTGAAGAATATAGCCGCCAACTTCAACCTTATGCGCAAACCCACATGCTGTGGGTTTACCCATAAAGTGAAACTGATGCGCCATAAGGTGAAACTGGATACACCATAATGTGAAACTGAATGGGGTCTACGCATAAACCTAAGGTTTCGCGTCGGGAACATGGGCGGTACCTATGGGTTTAACGGAGCTTCATTCGCTAGACGTGGCACTCGGTCGCTTTCTCCAGCAGGAGATCGCCATCCCAACAACCGCGCGTCAAGGCGCGTCTCGAAGCCAGAACTACCTGCGCAGCATTTTGAGAGGCAAAGCTGAGAACGACACAAGCTTGCCGGAGATCCTCACAACAGAAGACACCGATTTCCTGGGAGGGTCCTTCGCAAGACACACAAAGATTTGGCCCTTAGACGATATTGACCTTTTTCTTCCATTGGACGGCGCTGGGCTCGTCTATCGAAGCGGCGACCGAGTGCTCCCCTATTTCATAGCCACTGACGGCGGACAAAGCCGCCTTTCGCTACCACAGTGGCTAACCAATTCATATGTGGATTCCGCGAAGGTTCTCCAAGGGTTCGTCGCGTCCCTTCGAGACACGTACCCATCGTCGAAGATCAGCGTCGATGGTCACTGCGTCAATCTTCAAACCACGGTTGCCGCCACAAGCGATTCAGATGGCATCGGCTTCGACGTCGTTCCTTGCTTCCTGCTGAAGCCGACCGACGGGTCAGACTGGTTCTACCTAGTGCCGAACGGCATCGGCGGCTGGATGCATTCAAACCCCAGGAACGACACAAGGATTTGTAGTGACCTCCAGGATTACCACCATGGGACCTACCGTGAGGCAGTGCGGCTGCTCAAGTATTGGAACAAGTACGAGTTTGCAAATAGATTTCAGTCTTACTACATCGAGCTGGCGGCGGCGAAGAAATTCACCGAACTGAGGAATGCTGGAATTCCTATCCAGTCTGCCTCCCAGGCGTTCGCTATTGCCTTCGCCGCCGTTGCACAAGCGCAGGCAGCAGGCGCTGCAAAGCCATTGTTAAATGGGGCTCCCGAAGTCGCAGCACCGGTTCTTGACTCAAGCCAGCGAGGAATCCTTGTTGGAGACGCAGCAAGAACAAACCAAGCCGTGGAACAAGCCTGGAATTATAGCGATCTGACTTCAGCGCTTACCACACTAAATGTCGTTTTCCTTTCGGCTAAATTCTTCTGATGAATCTTCAACAGGCATCTCGCTGTCTCTTCGCACGAAGCGAAAGAAACCTCCGCTACCGGGACAGGTTGTGCAAGGATTCCAGCCAACTCACCTGTAGCGACCGCGCCCACTTGGGACAGAGCACTGTATCCCCCAAACCCAGGGTTGGGGGGGCAATGGTAATTGGTGCAAGAGGAGACGGGTCCGCTCCATACCTGATCCCGGACACGGGAGAAAGCAAACGCTAATGAGCCCGCTTCGCTACTCAGGCCAACTCGACAGCCGCCGCAATGAGAAGCCAAAGTCGGCCTTACCCAGGTCAACTCCCTGTAGCCCACATCTTTAGCGTCGACTGTTGCAACCGGTTTCCCAAGAGCATGTCCAGCCGTCATTGCGGGGAACCCAGGAACCGCGCGTCCAGGTGTTAGGGCGAAGGAAAAGCGATCCCGCCCACCAGACCAGCCCTCATTTTGGATATGGCCGAAAGTGGACCTTCGCCACATGTCCGACGGTACTCAAAAGGCCTAATGTAGATTTGCCACTGACAATCGGAGTTCAGTGCGATAATTGCGTCTTCCCGGGCCCGCTCCATAACATTTCATCTGAAGGGCTAAAGCCTATGGCGTCACTGTGCAGCACTCGCCTGGTACCTTGGAGTGAAATTCAGAGTCGTCTGAGCGCTTCACTCCCGTCTTCGGTCTATGTTCCCCTGAACGAATTGATGCTCAAGACGAAGAGCTCGGGTCTTTTTGTTGCTCGATATCCTTTCGGTCGACTCATTGTCGATCGCGGAGAGTTTCTAACTCCGTGCCACACGGAAGCGTGCGCGGCCTGTCTCTCACTCCGAGCGGCGCTCCATCGCGAACAACACTACACTCCGATTCCTCTAGTGGCAATTGTAGAAGGCTGCGCAGAAGTATTCATGGAATACGCTCAGGAGGATGGACTACCAAGGCACGCTCCTCTGCAGCTCATGTACAAATCAGAGTTGTTCGGTGTGTTCGAAACTCTTGACCGATTACTCAGTACTGCTGCGGCTAGACCTTCGTGGAGCGTCTCGTCGGGATCTAGGTCAATCTGGATAATTGCGCCAACCGGTGACGTTCGACTTCCAAAGGAGCTGGCAAGAGTGCTTGGTACAAGCATCAACTGGAATTCGGATAGGCACCCACACTGGAAGCTGGTAGAAGCAGTGATTCGAAATCGAGTTGAGTGGAACACGGAGGTCGTGATCTTCCCACAAAAGATCGTCGAATCGCTCAAGAAAGTACCACCCCTGTTCAATGCAATCTTAGAGATTGGGTGGAATCAGTCGAGCAGATTGCGGCACGTGGCAACCGAGGATGCTGAGCTGCGTGAGACACTGCATCGTGCTCTCCAAGTTTACCGAGTACCTCAGGGCGAGTTGTTTCAATATGTAACCATAAGGCACTTGTTGGACATGGTGGATGGGTTCGCCAGCGCCTATCAGGTGTGCGACGGAAGTGAACGGGCCGCTGGCCCTTTCTGTCAGTTCAATACTTATCTAAAGACAGCTTTGGAGCGCATGCACCTGCCATATCAACCTGTGATCATGCAACCCGGACGCCTCGCAAGGAACGGCGATGTGGGCTATTATTCGTTGCGGTGCCCGTCAGTTCCTGGGCCAAGACCTGCAAAATTTAAGGATTCACTTGCTGAAATCGCAGGCTCCTACAGGCAGGTGCTGCGAGAACTGGAAGGGACAGGTGCTCGAAGATTATCCGAAGACAGTTTGAAATTCTATGTCAAGCCAACGCTCGATCTATCTAATATGCCAACTGGAGTCTTCAGCAGCGCTGATCTACCAATCAAAGACTTTTCTATGGAGACCAATGGCCCTATCCGCGAATCGATATTTCTGTCCAGTCCGTTCTTGCTGGCCGTTGCCCGAGTCGTCAAGTCAACCTCCGTTGTGCCCTCGGAACCCTTCAACAGTCTTCAGACCCGCTCTAGCTCACGAGGCTTGTCGACGTAACTCGTCGTCAGCCCGTATTGTGCCACGTCCTCTGGAGACGAAAACAGCTGGCGATCTTCGTCTGAATAGAATATCGTGCGCTCGGGCCGTAACTCGAACCAACGATTGACGGCTAAACACTGGAGTCTTGGATCAAGCACGATCGATTTGTATCCGGGAGTTCTGTCGAATTGGGAAGTTGCAGCCTGAATGATACCCCCCAGCAAGAGAGAACGGGTCAACTGAATGTCTCGCGCAGGAACACTTTCAGGAGAACCGTCGAAATTAATTGGAAATCCTCCCCGCACTACCTTGAAATGGCCATGAAGAGTTTGGACTACAACATCGGCCAAAGGATCCAGGGCGTTTTTCTCTCGCTCATCACAATCTCGCAGTATGGTTCGGAACTCCTTGTCGTGGGACGAACAGCTTATTAGCGTTTTGCTTCTTGGAACGTGCTTCCACCATGAGGAACCATTCAAAACATCGTTGCCTGTGCATCCGAAAATACACTCAGCACTCTCAAACAGATCCTGCAAACTATTACACATGACGACACCATCCGGTAGCATCCCTTCAATCTCCAGTTGGTTCCTGTCGAAGACTAGGACTCGGGAATGCGTTCGGAGCAGAGCACTTAACACAGCCCTCCCGATGCTGCCCAGCCCAATGACTCCACAAATCTGAGAGCCGAACTCAGGAGCAACGTCGGACACGCGCCGAAAGACTGCTTCTTGAATCATGGGCGGCTCCACGAGTTTCTTGCCAGCCGATGTCGCGACCTGCACGACAGGCATTCGGACGCGACCCGCTTCTTGCAGCGCGATGCCCCCCATGGTCTGCTCTACGCCCGTGACTGGAATGGCGACTCGAATGCTTTCGGGTACTCCCGCCAGAAGGAACCCTCCGTCGTCGAGCGCAACCACCTGTTTGACTCGCGAGGACTTGAGCACCGATGCGGCTGCCGCCCACAGGTTCTCCACGTCCTGTTGGAGTCTCATTTCATAGTGTCCGGAGCGAAAAGGACGTTCGGAAATCGAATTCTGAAAGCCAAGCCGCCTGAGTCTCTCGACGACATCGCTGTTGGTCGAATAGATCTTCCCTTGTACAAAGGTGTTCTCAGGGCGCAACCCTAGCTGTACTAGCTTCTCGAACAGGCTTCCGGTCGTTTCGAGTAAGTGTTGAAGACAAACCAGGCCCACGTCCCGAAGAGGTTGAATTCCATGGTAATACTCGTTATGCACATCTTCTAAGAGTGGGAGGGTCGGGAACTGTGGCATGGAGAGAGTCATATATGGGTCCAAACTTCGCGGTACCTACCCATATGATTGCTTTGTCGGGTTCAATACAACGATTTAGTTCCCTTGCGTTTACTGCCCTCGGGGTTTACCCCTTCATTTCGCTCCCAGAAATGAGGAGTAGAATCCGATGATCAAGTCAACCGGTCATTGCGCAGATCTTCCTTGAGTTCCTGAATATGGACTGCGACCAACGAACCAGATTCCGGACTCGAACAAGCCTGTGCCGACATTTCGAAACGGCGCTCTAATGTCTACATGAGCAGATGAAACAGCTCAACTTCAGACTAGGAGAATCGTCATGAACACTTCACACGCCAAGGTATTCGCCAGCGTTCTCTTCATCGGGGTTTCACTGCTTCCCAACAATCTATACGGCCAGCGGGACCGTCCAGTTGCGAAACCGCAGGTGCCGGTAATTCCCCCGCAGCAGGTATACCCGCAGCAGGTATACCCGCAGCAGGTGTATCCGCAACAGGTGTACCCGCAGCCGCAGTACCAGGTGCCGCCGCCACCACCGCCGCCGCCGTTGTTTGGGACAAATTGCTATGCCGGGCAAGTAATCGGAAGTCTTAGCCAGGCTGCTCCGGTAGGGACGTCATGCTACGTGGTTGCCTATGGGGCGACGTATCCAGGGACGGTAGGGCAGTAACTCCTCCCGGGGAGCATCCACCCAGCAAGGGGCACAGATATATATGTTTGTAACCCCTAATCTCTCCATGAATAGAACGGCTCAGATTCAAATTAGGAGAATCGTCATGAACACTTCACGCGCCACAGTTGCCCGGGTTCTCTTAATCGGAGCGTCTCTGCTTCCCAACAATCTACACGGACTAGAGGGCCAGCAGTTCCGTCCAGTCCGGATGCCGCAAGTACCTGTGATGCCTCAGCAGCCCTATCAGCCGCAGCCGGTATACCAGCAGCCGGTATATCAGCAATCTGTAAATCAGCCGCAGCCGGTATATCGCCAGATGTTGCTTGGGACAAATTGCTATGCGGGACAGGTATTCGGGACTCTTGGCCAGGCTGCTCCGATAGGCACGTCATGCTACGTGGTTGCCTATGGGGCAACGTATCAAGGGACGGTAGGGCAGTAATCCCTCTACGGGAACATCTCCCAGGAACGGAGGCACAATGCGAATGCATTCAATTGCCGCGTCAATAAGCGAAGGATCCCGCGCCGATCAGAGCCGTCGACTAAAGTGGTGGGGGTCACTTCTTGCAACTTCAATGATCATCGCACTTCTCGCGTCGATTTTTTCGAAATCTTACATCGGGCATCATTCGTTGGATTTGGACGAGGCAGGACGTGTAACCACTTGCGAGTCAAAAATGCTGGACAGCGTCAGGCCCCGACCTGAATCTGTGAACCTCGCGATGATCGGAAGCGTCCACGCGCTGTGCTACCAGGAGGTTGCTGGTGCCGACACTTTGACCGATTATGGTATTCGGAAATCCGCATACCTGAATCAGCAGGTGCAGACGACGATTCTTATGTGGATGGTAGTGATAATCACCCTCTCAGGCGTTCTCTTGGCGGGATTGCAACTTGTCGCAGGCTACCGATTGGCGATGACTGGAAAGGCAGCCTTCGAGCAGGGAGGGCAACTGAGTATTGAGCACAGCAAGATTTCGCTAGGTTCTTCGGTCACGGGATTAATCATCCTAGCAATTTCGCTTGCGTTCTTCATCGTATTCGTCTCCAAAGTCTATTTGATTCAAGAGGTCCATTCGAGCATAGACGCACCTGCATCCGCGGGAGGGTTTCCTGCGGTAGCAGTTCCGACAAGCCAAGGAGGGGTGGTTCCCCCGGCAACGGCATCTATAGGGCAACCAACCGGTCCAAGTCCGACGGTCCAGGCACCCCAACCTGAGCCGGTACCAATCCCTCTACAGGCAACTCCCAAAAATGGATCTGTGCTTCCTCAAAAGCGCCCAAGCGGCGGAACTTCGCGACCTGATGTACACACTGAACCGCCACCCGCTGCGCCTTCGCATTAGCTGACACGGACGAGCCGATCCGACAGCAAAATCAGCCTCGACCTGCTGGCATCCATTACCCCAAACGTACTTTTGTCAAAGGAATACGGGTAAATCATTGAATATACATGACATGAGAGGGCTTCAGTCACACAGCGAACGCGTTTCAAAAAGAGAGTTTCAGGTTATGCGTCAATTCCCGGTTACAGTTTCATCATATTCCGGTACCGGGTTTCAAATTATGCTGTCCCCTCCTGCGTAAGTTGTTGATAGACCACGAGGCGTGGTTTTCACCTTTCGCGTCATCCCACACTTGCTGCCAAAATTGTGATCTGCCGCTAAATCAGACAGATGGAGTCTTATGCACTGCGTCAGTGGCTCCTCCCGGTCACCGATCAAGCTCTCTCCAGTCGACAGTCATCGCAAATCTGGACTCCGAATTCACATCAGCTCCGTTGTGCGCACGGATGGAATTTTGGCGAGGCACAACTCGCCGACCTGCGAGTAAGTGGCATCTTCCAGTATCCCAATCGGTTGCGCTGAGCGTTGAGAAGACCATCTGGCGGAATACTTCTGGCGAGGCCTGCACACAGATGTCGGCGTTGGGCGGCGGGGTCGGATGACCGGCGTAGATATCGTTCCCGTAGACGAGCAGCCCTCGGGTGAGTTCCCCCTGTAGCTCAACCTGCATGAAGACTGGCTCGTACCTGAGTGCGAGCGATGGGTTGATGGCTGTAGCGATGGCGATGGGGTCTGGATTGGTGGAACCGGTCGTTCCGCGATGGGCTTTCTCGAATGTACGGCGGAGATCGTTCGATTGAATAAAGAAGCGACTGAGACGAGTGTTGAAGGCGGCGATATGGTCGAAGTCCTCGTCGTGGAGGATGGAGTCGCGGCTGATGACATCGGCGCCGACAAGCGTGATAGGCACTCCGGATGTGAAGACGACGTGGGCGGCTTCGGGATCAACCAGCACGTTATAGCTTGGTGGCAGACCGGGTGAGGCATAACGTCCCCCCACAAAGAGAATTCCCTTCAGCGCCCGAGTGAAGGCGGGGTCGCGCAACATGGCCATCGCGATATTGGTGAAGCCGCCGAGAGCGATGATGGTGATCTCGCCGGGAGACTGGAGGATGATGCGGCGCATCGCGTCGACCGCGTGCTCCCTTTCCGCGGGCTGTTTCACGGACGGGACTTCGAAATTCCCGAGGCCGTACTTGCCATGGATGAACGTGGCGACGGGGTAGGGCTTGTTGAGGATAGGGTGGGGCATGCCGGCGTACACTGGGACCTTTCCGCTCCGGCCGGCGAGATCGACCAGGAAGAGTGCATTCTTCACCTGCTGCTCATAGTTTGGGCCGAGATTTCCCGGGCAGACGGTGATTGCCTCTACGTCGAGGGAAGGCGAACGCAGTCCCATGATGAGGGCGAGGGCATCGTCGTTGCCGGGATCAGTGTCGATGATGACACGGCGAATGCCAGAGAGGCGGAGCTGCGATTCGGGCGCGGGGGACTGCGCTGCGGCAAGCTCGGCGGATGAGAGCGCCGAGGATATGGCAGCCAGCCCTGTAACGACGGCTCCGCCGATCACCTGGCGGCGAGTGATGTTGCTCATACGGGAAGCTCCACAGGAACTGGAAAGGCCGGCAGCGGAGGGCTGCCGGCCGGTTTGAAATGGGAAAATTAGAACTCGAAACGGGCCACGAACTGGATCTGCCGTTCACGGTAGATCGTGTTCCCCGCGCCGCTGGGCGTTCCGAACGTTGACTGGTAGGTGGCCGTGGTTCCGCTTAGTGTGTATGCAGTGTAGTTATAGGCTGTGAAGTTTTGGCGGTTGAGGATATTGAAGGACTCGCCAGACAGGGTGAGCTTGTACTTCTCCTGGAAGCTGAAGGCGCGGGAGAGGCGAGCGTCGACGTCGTCGACTGTAACACCCCGCACGCTGTTGCGGCGAGGGTTAACGCCGTTGAAGGAGTCCTGCGAGTAATACTGGGGATAGGCAGACAGGCTGACGTACTCGGCGCTGTTGCTGGTGGCCGAGGAGACGGCGGTACCGCCGGAGCCGTTGAAGGTAGCTGCTCCGCCGGGGACGGACGTACCGCTGGTGAGGCCGTAGCTGTAAGCGAGGCCAGACTGCACCGTCCAGACCGGGGCGAGGGTCCATCCGTTTGCTACCGAGGCAACGTATCGGTTGGCGATGGGGAACTTCGGCATCAGCGTGAGGTTTCCAACGAAGCGCTGCGGGAGATCGTTGGAAGAGAGGCCGTAGTCGGACTTGTTGGTGAATGGATCGGTCTGGTCGTTGGTGTCAGAGAGCGCTTGCTGGTTCATCCCGTAATCCAGAGCCTTGGACCAGGTGTAGCTACCGGAGAACTGGACGCCTTGGCTGAGACGGCGTTCCAGCGTAACCGAGAGTGCGCTGTAGTTGCTGGTAAGGCTGCTGGCAATAAGGGTCAGAGCGTTATAGGCGGGATTGATACGGGCGCTATAGAGGGGCACCGTCCAGTGAACTCCCGACAGCGGGCCGTTGACGAAGGCGTAGGTCTTGGTGGTTGTGGCAGGAGCGATGTTTTCGTCAATGAAGGTTGGAAGTTGCTTGCCGAGCGAGCCAAGATATGCGATTCCAAGAACGGTCGCGTGGCCGAGATCCTGTTGCACGCTCAGGTTGAACTGATCGGACACAGGAGCCTGGAAGCCCGAAGCGAAGGCGGTGATGTTGGAGACCGCCGGAGGATTTGCAGTGGAGACGATGTTTGGATACACAGGCGCGGTCGGAGTCGGAGAGCTGTTCAACTGGAACTGGGCAGACGCTGATCCGGTTGCCGACAGCGCCTTGTAAATTGTTCCGTTCTGAATGCGCCCGTAGTAGAGCCCGAAGCCGCCGTGGACCAGCGTTTTGCCCGTTCCGAAGGCATCCCAGGCGAAACCGAAGCGCGGGGCGATGTTGTTCTTATCGCTCGGCAATACCGCGGTCTGCGGAACACTGGGGTTGGGGATCTTTGCGGACGGCAGTTGTTCGTAGTCGTAGCGCACGCCGAGATTCAGCGTCAGCCGCGAATTGAGCTTCCAATCATCCTGTGCGTAGAATGCATACTCGTTGGTGTGGTAGACGAACTGCGGATGACCGAACGCCTGCTGCAGGTTGCTGTAGCACGGCAAGGTACCAGTCCCGGTATCACGCGCCGCATCGCACCCGGCGGTGTTGCCCAACGTGCGCGCGAAGTCAGTGAAGAAGTCCGCGAGTTGGCTGTAGGTGAAGAGGCCGTGCAGGTAGTCAACATCGATGACGTTATCCTGCGTCCAGCGATATTCGGCGCCGGCCGTGACGGTATGGTTGCCCAACGACATGGTGACGTTGTCGACGATATCGCTCTCGCTCTCCACTGGATACTTGGTGCGGGGAACATAGTAAGGCGTCCCCATGGAGAACCCGGAGTTAGTGCTGATGATCAGGCCGGGAGGCAGGCCGCCGGCGGTGGTGGTTGGTTCATTAGGGAGCGGCTTGTCTCCGTTCTCGGTCTCGAAGTCGCGCGCGTATTCGGCGCGAAGTTCGTTGGTTGTACGCGGCGAGAGTACGGTGTCAATCTTTCCGATGATGGAATCGACTTTGACGAAGTCGTTCCCGAAGGAGGTTATTCCGCGCCGATTGACAGGGTTGGTCTGGATGCCGTTGGGCGAGTCCCAGCGCATGCGATTGTAGATCAAAGACGCGTTATTCTTTTCGCTAATCTTGTAATCCAGCTTGGCGAAGTTGAGGACCTGATCGCCCTGCCGTGGGGCAACACCGCTTTGGCCGTTGATGTAGGCCATGGCGGAATTGACTTGCGCCGCGGTCACCCCGCGAGCTTCGGCACAGCTGATGGCGTCAGTAGTTGTCGTGCCACCGAAAACCTTGCAGTTATTGTTGGCGGCATTGCCGGCTGCCAGAAATTGCGGAGTCGGAACCGCGACGCTGGGGAAATTACGCTTTTGCTGATCGAACGCGTAGAGGAAGAAGAGGCGGTCGTGGATCAGAGGACCGTTGAAGCTGCCACCAAACTGATGACGCTTGTCCTTCGGCTTGATGTAGATATTCTGCGAGCCGCCGGTCGAAGTCGGGATGGCGAGAATGTTGAAGGGATTGGTCGCGCCAAACTCGTTGTCGCGGTAGTACCAGAATGCGTCGCCGTGGAACGTGTTCGAACCGGACTTGGTAACGGCATTGACGCCGCCACCCACCGCGCGGCCATACTGTGCCGGAACGTTCGAAGTCAGCACCTGAAATTCCAGGATGGCGTCTTCCGCGGTGGAATAGCCGACGCGAGTGTAGCCACGTTCGACGGACTGGAACGACTGATTGTCGTCGGAGCCATCGACGAGAAAATTGTTCTGGAGGTTGGTTGCGCCGCGGAACGAGACCAGGCCGAAGGCGCTGTTACCGAGAGTCACACCAGGCGAGAGCAGCGCGAACGAGGTCCAATGGCGGCCGTTGATGGGGAGGCTATTCAATGCAACGGGATTGAACTCGGTGGTGAAGTCTGAGCTCTCGGTATTGATAACCGGAGCCTCCGAAGTCACCTGTACCGTCGCAGTTGTGCCTGCTGCGCCGAGCCGGGGGCTAACTTCCGTGAGCTTGCCGACTTCGACCGTGACGTGCTGGACGGTGTAATCCGAAAACCCAGGTGCTGTCACTTTAACGGTGTAATCCCCGGGAACGAGGCGCGTGATGCGGAAGTAGCCGCTTTGATCGGTGGTGATATTGCTATCGGCGTTGGTCGCTGTGCTGTGAACAACAACGGCAGCCTGCGGAAGGGCGGCACCTGTGCTGTCCACGACTGTCCCCGCCACGGCTCCGTCGACCGCGGTCTGCGCCATAAGGCTCGGGCATTGAAGCGCAAGCGGAACGGACAAAGCACCCAGGAAGAAACCAATTCCGAGAAACTTGTAAACACTCTTGAATTTAAACATCGCTGCCTCCAAGTAGTCTTAGGTCCGCTATCAGTAGGGACGGCTAAGGAACAAGTGAAAAACAATCGCCAGACCACTGCGAAAAGGGGCTCTGGCGACGGCGAACTCTGAGTGTGAGTGTTCTAGTGTAGCGCGGCGCAGCCCGATTAGAACCAAAGTGCGTGGAAAAATGGTGAATTCAACTGCCGTGACCTGCCCCTCGGCTTAGACGGAGGGGGCCGCAGGAATTTGAACACACTGTATTTAGCTACGGATTTGGAGCATAGACTCACAAGCGATCCGTATCAGGCGGTCCTGTGCCTCTTCATACGCTTCGAGCCAGGTGTCGGTTCCTCTGTTGCCGTGCACCGCCAGTAGAACGCCGGCCTTCATTCCTATGGCTTTGCCGACGATCAGAATCGTCTCGGCCTCCATGTCCAGTGCGCTCACGCCCTGACTTCGATAACGCGCAAGAATTGAATTGGCGTCTCGCGAAGAGTGCGGATAGGGGCGGCCTTGCGCGGCGTAGTATCCATCGACGGATGCAATCTTGCACCTTCTGTATTTCTCGCCGGCGGTATCGAGAGTGTCAGCCAGTGCCTTCAGTACTTCGGGATGGGGTAACGCCGCTTGTTGGAGGGGCGCGTAGAAGGTTGCGGCCCCGCCACCGCGTAGGGCTTCTTCGACGAGCAGCATGGATCCCAGGGGGATATCAGGGGCCAGTGCGCCGGTGCCACCAACGCGCATCGCCACTGTGCAACCAAGTTCGGCGGCCTCGACCAGGGCGATTTCGGTGGATGGCCCGCCAATCCCGGTGGAACAGACTCCCATTTCGATTCCGTGAAAGGTCCCTCTGCCAATGCGAAACTCGCGGTTTTGTCCCAGGATGGCGAAGTTATCCAGCACCGTTGCAAAGCGATCGAGGCGGCCCGGATCGCCCGGGAAGAAAACGGCCCTCGGAAGCTCACCGCGGCGGCATGGCAAATGAGGTGGCCGATCTGCCAGCCAGGGGGAAGCTGCGCTTCTTGACTGAGGCAACGGCCCGGATTTTTTCGCGGAAGAATCGGTCATAGGAGCATTGTCGATGTTCGTCGCGGAGGTGAGAACGCGGGCGTGTGATAAGGATAATAACTATCTGACAGATTCTGTGCTGGGTAACTCGTGGTCGTAGTGAGTTCAGGACGGAGCCTTTGAATTCGAGATAGCCGTACCGCCAAAGGAGAACAGAATCCTCAACGCAACGGAGCTCATTCCTACGGGTACTCCCAAAGAGCGTCCTGACCGCACCGGCGTAATTGCCGCGTGGGCCTCCTCGATCGGCTACGGAGTCGAGGGATTCGATCTCCTGATTCTCATCTTTCTTCTGTCATCGATCTCGGCGGAGTTTCATCTGAGCACGACCCGGGCTGCGAGCCTGATGACAGGAACGCTTTTTGGCGCGGTGGCAGGCGGGATTGGATTCGGATTGCTGAGCGATCGCTTTGGCAGGGTCAGGGTGCTGACATGGACCATTCTCGTGTTCGGCATCGCTACGGGCCTGTGTGCGTTCTCAACAGGCTATTGGGACCTGCTGGCGTACCGCACGATTGCTGGCCTGGGATTTGGAGGAGAGTTCGGGATCGGCCTGGCGCTGGTCGCCGAAACGTGGCCCGCGTCGCTCCGCGCTCGGGCATCTTCCTACGTTGCCCTGGGCGGACAGGCAGGGTCTCTGGCAGCCGCGGTTCTGACGCCGGCCCTGCTCCCTCACATCGGATGGCGCGGCATGTTTCTGGTTGGGGTGATTCCCGTGACGATGTCGTTTGCGCTTCGACGAATCCTTCCGGAGCCAACGATCTTTCTTGAGTCGAGAAGCCATGCTCATGCGGCCGCGCCCGTGTGGCTGTTGATCAAAGACGGGGCCACGATTCGCAAGAGCATCGGCGTGACCATTCTCTGCTCAGTACAACAGATTGGTTACTACGGCCTGATGACATGGTTGCCGTACTACCTCTCCGTGCGGCACGGGTTGTCGATTGCGCGTTCGGCGGCGTGGACCTCGGTGACCGTGATGGGAATGAGTTTTGGGATCTGGACGTTCGGCCAGCTGGCGGACCGCATCGGACGACGGCCGAGTTTCTTTCTCTTCCAGGCGATGGCGGCGGTGATGGTGATCGCCTATTCGCGGCTGGAGCAGCCGTGGGAATTGCTGGTAGGTGGAGCAGTGATGGGGATCTTCGTGAATGGAATGCTGGGCGGATACGGAACGCTGATCTCGGAACTGTACCCGACGGAGGTACGGGCGACGGCGCAGAATGTATTCTTCAACATCGGGCGCGCGTTGGGTGGATTCGGTCCACTGCTGATTGGATACTTCGCGGCGCGATATTCATTTACGACTGCGATTGCGTTGCTGGCTTCGTTGTACGTGATCGATCTAATCGCGACGGCCACTCTTATTCCGGAGTCGAAGGGTATCCAGTTGAGCTGATTGCGCGCTAGTTTATTTTCCGGTCCACACCGGGGCGCGCTTTTCTCGAAACGCACGTACCCCCTCCAAGGAGTCTTCCGACTCCAGCGCAGCCATCAACGCCGGAAGCCGCGCTCGCTGCGCCTCAATCGGCGAGAGCGTCGCAGTGCGACGCGCGCATTGTTTGATGGCCCGGAGCGATGTCGGCGCGCAGGCAAGGATGGCCTTCACCCAGCGAGCAACAGCGGTGTCCAGTTCCTCCCGGGGAACTACCTCATTGATCAGGCCCATTGCCAGTGCCTCTTGCGCCGAGACGTTGCGGCCGGTCAACAGGATTCCCATCGCCTGACGGTACGGGATCTGGCGCTGGAGGAGGACGACGCCACCATCGAGGGGGATGTGGCCGACGCGTGGCTCAGGGAGTCCGAATTTCGCGGTGTCGACGGCGACGACAAGGTCAGCGCCGAGCATCATCTCGAGGCCGCCGCCGAGGGCGTAGCCGTTGACGCGCGCAATGACGGGGACGTCGAGCGTATCGCGCAGGGCGAGACCACCGAAACCGCCGGGAGTTGAGTGCGCCCAGTAGTCGACTCCGTGGCGGCCGGGTTCTTTGAGATCGGCGCCGGCGCAGAAGGCGCGGTCCCCTTCGCCAGTGAGAACGATGCAGCGCACTTCGGGGTCGGACTCGAGGCGGATCCAGATGGCCTGCAACTCGTTTGCAGTGGCGGAGTCCACGGCGTTGAGGGAATCGGGACGTGACAGTGTAACGGTGGCCACGTGGTCTTCAAGGGCAAGGCGGACATTCATGGCTCGAACATTCTCCGGAGTGCTGGGGTGGGTATGTGCTCAGTTTCTGGCGTGGAGCTCGTCCATAACTTCCTGGGTGTGCTGGCCGAGACGCGGCGGCGGAATGCGGAGAGTGACTTTGGCGCGAGAGAGGTGGACGGGGTTGCTGATGAGCTTGACGCGCTGGCCTTCGCCGGGACCTTCGAGGATCATCTCGTTGATGGTGGTTTGCGGATCAGCGAGGGCCTCGCGCATGTCGCGCACGGGAGCGCAAAGGATGTCCTGCTCTTCGAGCTTTCCGAGCCAGTGGGCACGCGTGTTAGTCAGGAAAGTCTTGCGGAGAATGCCCTGAAGTTCCGGCTTGTTCTGAAACTGCGCGGCAAGGCTGGCGAACTTGGGGTCGGCGGAGAGGTCCGGGAGGCCGAGTGCGGCGCAGATGTTGCGTAGTGGATTTTCTTTGAAGGCCCCGACCATAACGAAGGGACCGTCCTGCGTCTCAAAGACGCCGGACAGCGGCATGGCAGCCCAGTTGACTTCAGAGTCGGACATCATGACCATCGCAGCTTCCTGGGTTTGCATGCCGAGCATCGAGTCATAGAGAGACACGTTGACCTTCTGGCCTTCGCCTGTGTTGGCGCGGTGGATGAGGGCGAGCAGGATGCCTTGCACCATGTGCATGCCGGCGGCGTAGTCGGCGGGCGACGTGGGGTAGAGGGTGGTGGGGATGGAGGGGTCGGGCTTACGCAGCATGACTCCGCTGAGGGCCTGGGCGAGGAAATCCTGGCCGCCCTTGTGAGCGTGCGGGCCGGATTCGCCGTAGCCGGTGCCGACGGCATAGATGATCCGGGGATTGAGCTTCACGCAATCGTCGTAGCCGAGGCCGAGACGTTCCATGACGCCCGAGCGGAAGTTGTTGACGACAACGTCGGCCTCCCGAATCAGCTTCTTCACGAAGGCGATCTGTTCGGGGTCGCGGAGATCGAGTGCAACGCTGCGCTTGTTGCGATTGAGGCTGCAAAAGATAGGATTGTCGCGGCCGGGTTCGCACACAAAGCTGGAACGGCTGAGGTCGCCCGAGTTGGCGCGCTCGATCTTGATGACGTCGGCGCCGAAGTCGGCGAGGGTTTGGGTGCAGATGGGGCCCATCATGACCTGGGAAAAGTCAACGACTCGGATGTTGCTGAGGGGCAGGTTGGAGGATTTGGAATCGGTGTTATTCATGGCTCTCCGCGAAGCGCGCGGCAAGAGCCAGCGCGGGTATGTCTGAGTTAGGTCCGGCTTGATCGCCGGGGTCAGCACCCTGGGCGCGCAGGGTACGCTGCAGCGTGGGGACATCGACGTGGCGAACGGCGACGTTGGACCGGAGGGCGAGGGCGGCGGCGACGCCGGCTGCTTCTCCCATCGCCATGCAAGGCGGGATTTCGCGCGACATTTTCTGCGCAGCCGAGGTAGCCGAGTAGTGCCGGCCAGCGACCAGGAGATTATCGATCTGCTTTGGCAGCAGCGCACGGTAGGGCATGTAATAGTCGCGGCCGCGCGCGATGCTGTCCGGGAAGCGGGTTCGCTCGGCGAGGTCTTCTTTGGTCATGACGTACTCGCCTTCGAGCAGCCGGGTCTGGCGCACGCCGGTCTGAGGAGCGACATCAACGACGAAGGAGTTTTCAAAGCCGGGGAGATGGCGGCGCGCATAATCCACTGTCGCATAGATGTGCTTGCGGCCGCGGATTTCGGCTTCGGTGAGGTCTGCAACCTTGAGGCCGTCGAGGCCGAGCATGTGCGGGCAGTTGCACCAGACTACGCCGGGCAACGGTGTCTTGAGCCACCACAGTCCCCAGGAGCCGCCGAGGATCTGTTTGATCTCGCGGTCGAACACGGCGAAGGCTTCGGGCTCTTCGCGTTCGAATCGCTCCGCCTCGTCCGTGTCGACATTGCCAAGGCGGAAGACGGTGGTAAGCATGTAGCGGCCTCCGGCGTGCGGCGCCTGCGCGGAGGCAGCGACGTCGAGATCGCCGGTCGCATCGATAATTACGCTGCCGAGAATCGCCTGGGTACCTTCCTTGGTCTCGCAGAGGACGCCCTTGACCTTGCCGTCCTCGACGAGCGTGCGGGAGAACCAGGAATGAAGACGCAACTGGATGCCATGCTCCTGGACCATCTCGAGCGCTACGCGCTTCCAGGCGTCGGGATCGAAGGCGGCGGCGAAGCAGATGGGGTGGGGCTTGGTATGGCTGTGGAAGTCGAAGGCGCCCCAGCGGGTCCAGCGAGCAATCGCTGCAGGATCGGTGCCCCATTCCTCGGAACGCGGGAAAGCGGCCAGGCCCAATGCCTCCATGCGTTCGATGAATGTGAGTGCGGTGCCGCGCACGGAGATTTCACGGAGGTGGTTGTCCCACATATCGTCGAGCACGAGCACCATGCCGCCGGAGGCCAGGCCACCAAGGTGGTTGTAGCGCTCGAGCAGGATGACGCTTGCACCGTTGCGCGCGGAGGCCAGCGCGGCGGAGAGTCCGGCAGGACCGCCCCCGACGACGACTACGTCCGCGCGGGCAGCGACTTTGATGCGACACGCGGGCTGGCTGATCCAATTTCCAACTTCACTCATCGGCTTGCTCCTGTGGTGGCTGGCCTAGTGCGGTGTCTCCGATGGCCAGAGCAGGGTTATTTTTTCGAAGTAGGCGATCACGACAAAGAACGCTCCGGCAAGAAGCGTGCTCATGAGAATTGCAGAGTACAGCAAACCGGTGTCGAAAGCGTAGGTAGCCTGAAGAATCAGGGCTCCAATGCCTCGGGTAGATCCGATCCACTCGCCAACCACGGCGCCGATCACGCACATGGACGCGGCGATGCGCATGGAGGAGAAGAGATACGGAAGCGAGTTGTAAAACCGGACTTTGAAGAGAATCTGCGTGCGGCTGGCGGAGAGGATCTGCATGAGTTCCATCACCTGCGGGTCGACGGAGCCGAGGCCTTCGAGCATGTTGACCAGCGTGGGGAAAAAACAGACGAACGCCGCTATGGTGGTTTTGGGTGCGATGCCGCTGCCCATGATGAGAATGAGGATGGGCGCCTTGGCGACCACAGGGATGGAGTTGAGCATGACGGCAACCGGAAAGAAAATCTTCTCCAGCAGCCGGACGTGAACGAAGAGGATCGCCACGAGAATGGCGGCAAAGTTGCCGATGAGGAAGCCACCCACGGCTTCGACGGTCGTCGGGATCAGATTGTCGAAGAGCAAGGCTCGGTTCTTGAATAAGGTTCGCGCTACGAGCATCGGCGATGGAGCGATGAAGGGACGCACGTGAAAGCCCGCGACCACCGCCCACCATGTAAAGAGCAATATGGCGATGCCGACGACGGGCAAGGCGTAGGTCTGAATCGCCTCCTTTCTGCGCCTCGCCAGATAGGCCTCAAAGGCCGCAGTGCTTGAGGGAGGGCTGACTTCGAGGTTGGGATCGGAACTCATCCGGCCGCCTCCATTCCGTTTCTGAGGTACGCTGCGAGGGCTGCGAATTCGGGAGTCTCGCGAATTCGGATGGTGCGGTCTTCCGGAAGGGGGACGGGAACGATCTCCCGAATGCGGCCGGGATTGGCCGCCAACATCAAAACGCGCTGGCCAAGGTAGGCTGCCTCGTACACTCCATGTGTGACGAAGAGTATGGTTACGCCGGTTTCCTTCCAGATGCGGCGGAGCTCTTCGTTGAGGCGATCGCGCGTGATCTCGTCGAGTGCGGCGAAGGGCTCGTCCATGAGCAATATCTCCGGGCGGCTGACCAGCGCGCGGGCGATGGAGACGCGCTGGCGCATTCCGCCGGAGAGTTGGTGTGGGTAAGCGTGAAGGCGCGAACTCAGACCCATCAGTTCCAGCATCTGGACGGATCGCTCGAGGCCCTGCTGCGGATCTTCCCGGCAGACTTCGATGGCGAGTGCGACATTCTCGAGAGCCGTGCGCCAAGGGAGCAGCGCCGCATCCTGAAAGACAAATCCGATGCTGCGCCGTTTGCGAGCTGCAACGGGCGAGGTGCCGAGCACTTCGACTGAGCCTTCACTGGGCTGGATGAGACCCGCAACCAGACGGAGCAGCGTGGACTTGCCACAGCCGGATGGTCCGAGCAGCGTTAGGAATTCGCCGCGCGGAACATCGAGCGTCAGGCGCTCAATGGCGGTAACGCTGCGGTTCCCCTGGAAGAAGTTGACGCAGACGCCGGCACAGCGAATGCATGGGACGGCTTGCGCCGGCGATGGCACTGCTGCGATTTTGTGGGGGGCTGTCTCCACGTTAGCCGAGCCTCAGGCGATAGGACTGGGTCGCGTCCAGGACCTTCATCGTCATAACTTCGTTCACGTCCGGCACGCGGTTGGTGAATTGGCCGAGCTTTGCGTACATGGAGATCTGGTCGCTCCATAGTGTGGGATCCATCGAGCCCCAGCCGAACTGCGCGGTCCGCCCGCCGAATGCGAAGGGCATCATGCTCTCGATCGCGACACGCTGATCGGCCCGATTGAGGTTCGGATATTCCTGGGCGATATGGTCTGCGGCCTCATCCATGTGATCTCGCGCGTACACCCAGCCTCGTGCCGTTGCTCGAAAGAACCGGACGATCGAATCGAAGTTCTTCTCGAGGGTATTCACACCGGCGTAGTACGGCAGAGCATAGAGATGCACGCCGGCGTCCCATAAGCTCAAATCTACCCTGTCCGCCCCGAGCACGCGAAGCGCGGTCGTGTCGGTGGACCAGCCGGAAATGACGTCGACCTGGCCGGTCAGAAGCGGCGTGAGATCGGCCCCGACCGGAATGATGTGGACGCTGCTCTCCGGCAAGCTTGCCCTGGCCAGCATCGCTTTGAGCAGGACTTGAGCCGTGGATGGCACGCCAACTCGCTTGCCAACGATGTCTCCGATGGAGCGGACCGGATTACTCTTCAGCGAAAAGTAGGTGTAGGGATGCTTCTGCAGTGCGGCGGCAAAACAGCGGATCGGGAGGTTTTGCGAAACGGCCAGCATGATTGAGGGGCTGGAAGAGATCTGGCCGACCTGGGCGCTGCCCGACGCGACGACGGATACGCCGTCGATACTGGGGCCTCCACCGCTGATGCGAAACTCGATTCCCTCCTGCAGGTAAAAGCCCAGCCGCTTCGCAACGATCTCCCCAATCTGCTGAACTCCCGGCAGCCAGCCGACCTGGAGGACCATGCTGGCGGAATCGTTGGAGATATGACGCAGTGCCAGATATCCTCCGCCAAGCAGCAGCGACCCCATTCCTAGAAGCGAGTTTCTGAGGAGGCTTCGCCGCGGGATGTCTGGCTGCGTGTGGCCGGTTGGCACCATGGTCCCTTATGCTACCAGCGCGGTCGAGGACGAAGCGCAAGTTCACGGGCCTCAGCTTGGATGCACTTGTGTGCGTCGAATGCGGCTTCAAATTTCCGCTACGGCGGCAGACCCGAACAGAATGGAGTTGAACTCAGAACATCTCTCGCACACTACCTGTGCCTCGCCAAAACTCTATCCGACAAGGAACTGAATAGAAAGTCGGACGTCTTAACCGCTAAAGAGCCGTTCGAGTCTCTGACTCGGCTAGGGCTGGAAAGCTAAGAAAACACTGAGTGATGGAATTTTGGCGAGGCACAGCATCGGCGCCTTATCAACAAATGTCAGAGCCAACCAACTCTCCTCTCCACGACCCAGCCGCGGGGCACCAGCACAAAACCGCGTTTGGCCATAGGCTGCTTGACCACTTCGAGCCAGATACCGTGGCTTTGGGCGCCCTCTGACGCAGCCTGTCCGGTGTAGCCCAGACGTCTGTAGACTCAGTCACAGTTACTCAGTATGGAGTCTTCTCTTCGAGGTGCTTTTCGATCTCGGGACGAGTCATCCAAAGCGTCCGGAGTTTGCGTTCGCCGAGAAGCGCCACCTGATCGGAGCGGTGTTTGGTGCCGGGCTGGGTGGAATTGCCGTAGCTCATGAGGCCTTCGGCTCTCAGGGGAGTAGTGAACTCCACCATGGATATCCAGGTTTCGCCGCTTATGGCGTCGCGTGCTCCATCTTGGCCAAAGGGGCCGAAGACCATTGAAGGAAAGATGCCGATGCTGCCCGAGCCGCTGCCGGCCGGGACGCTGACATCACCAGCGCGGTACTTCGTGACTTCGCCGTAAGGTCGCTCGAGTGAGCCAAACTGTTTCCTGGTATCTACAGCCGCGTCGCCTAGCATCTTGACGGCCGCAACCGGGTCCTTCAGGCCGGTAGGAGTCTCCACGGGATCCTTGAGAGAAAAAGGTTTGGCGAAGTTCGCTTCATTCATGAAATTACGGCCCATGAACTTAGATGCCCACATCTCAAAGAGCAGAGCGCCTTTGCTCTCGGGGTTGAAGACATGGTCCCACTCCTTAAGCACCGCAACCGCATCTTTGACATTCGGATCGTCACTCGAAGCGGCCGCCGCAAGCAGGTCGGGCAGCATGCGATCGGCAAGCAGAGCATGGTTGGTAAACTTGAATTCGACGAAGTCGTCGTAGGTGAGCTTCGGTTTGCTCGTCAGCAGCTTGACCGATTGTTGCGATCGCATGGTGACGCCGGTAAGAGGGGCCATATACGCAGGGAAATCAGCGGGCTTGAGCGGCGATGGCCAGGTGACAATCCAGGGCGGATCATTGGTGTTCTGGACGAAGCCCGTGGGTGGGTCGATGACCTTGGGAAGATCTTCATAAGGATGGATCTTGGTCCAGAGCGTAGAGGATGTGTCGCCGGGAACATCGGCACGCCAGTACCTGAAGTCGCCGTCCGGATGGACCGGGACCATGCCGTTATAGATGTAAAGGATGTGTCCTTGACGATCGCCGTAGACGATGTTGAAGGTTGGCACCTGGACCCGCTTGAGGGCGGCCTGAAACTCCTCAAAGTTGTGGGCTTTGCCCATGTCCCAGTACTCCTGCAACATGCCTGGACGATCAAGGCCGGCAACACGCAGGGCAATTGTGTCCCCGTTTGGCTTGAGGAAAACCGGCCCCTGCACAGTGTTGCGAATGGTGATCACATCGTCCTTCACGGAGCCATCGTCCTGCTTCACGCGGATGGTGCGTTCTTCCGTCTTGAAGGGCAGAACCTTGCCGTCGAACATATATCCGCCGTCAGCGAGGGTAAGCTTATACGCCGTATCTCCGATCACTTGGTTGACCGTATTGGTAAATCCAAGATCGTTGTTGAAGCAGAAGCGCAGCACTGGAAGGCCAACTTGGGTTGCTCCGTACATGTGGATGCCGGGCCCTTCCAACTGCGCCTCGTAGTAGGTGAGTTGGCCGGGAGCCCAGGGGAGATGGGGATTGGCAAGCAGCAAAGTGTGGCCGCTGGCGGACTTGGAAGGAGCGATGGCCCACGCGTTTGACCCGCCAGCGACGCCTCCGCCCCCGAGGATGCGCGCCTGTGAGGCGACATAGCTGTAGTTCGTAAGCCGGTGGGCATGGGCAATGATGTCCACGCCGGTGATTGGCAGGACCACCTTCACGGCGGGGTCGATGGCGTCGGGGTGCTTTGCCGCGTAGTCGTTGATGCCCTGAGCGAAGGCATCCATGTCGGCGCGGAACTGAGGCGTCTGCGCCTTGTACCACTCGGCACCGCGTTCGTGGATGTGATTAACGACGACCCACTGGTCGGAGGTCAGGAACTCCTTACCCCAGTACTCGGAGGCACGGCCGCGGGATTCACCATAGAGGTGAATTAACAGGTTGCCATGGCTCTGCGCCTGAGCGTAGCCGAAGCCGTAGAAGACACCCGTTTCAGTCTTACCGTAGATGTGAGGGACCCCGTAGGTATCCCACAGGATCTCTCCGTGGGCCGTGGTCTCGGCCTGAGCCGATAGAGCGAAGACGGCGAACAGAGCCAAGAGGGAGTAGATGCGACGCAAGAACTTCTTCATTCGTAAGACTCCAACAGGAGGGTTAGTTTGGGGAAGTGGTGATTTGCGGCTAGTGGATATCGTGAGACGTCGAGGCAGGCAGAGAATGAATTCTCTGCCGCCTCGGATCTTCTAGAAGGAGACGCGAAGTGCAAGCTGAATCTGCCGGGGAGCTTCCGAGCTGCTAATGCTCGCAAAGGCTGCACTGTCAGCGGTGACATTGGGGGGATCGAAGTTAGGATGATTGAAGATGTTGAAGAACTCGGCGCGGAACTGAAGATCCGACTCCCTGGGAAGCGGAAACGACCGCGCGAGGGTGGCGTCCAGATCGGTATAGCCAGGTGCGAGGATGATGTCACGTCCGGCGTTGCCGAAATTTCCGGTAGCAGGTTTGGAAAATGCAGCGGTGTTGAACCATTGTTTGATCGTCTTTGGACCACTGTTGATGGAGCCGATCACGTTCGGGCGGTCAGCGGAGTTGTACGTGTTGCTGACGTTGCCGCTGTAAACCGGGGTAAGGTAGTGGCCGGTCTGTACGCTCAAGATTCCCGACAGTTCCCATCCCTCAACGATGTGTGACTCAAGGCCGTTCCTCACCCACTGGCCGTCCGGTCCGAATGGCAGGCGATAGAGCCCGCTGACAACCAGACGCTGATGGGCATCGAAGACTGAATTGCCGTACTCCGCAAAAACGTTGTTGGCGTTCTGGGGATTGGAACCGAGTGCGTCGTCGAGGGACTTCGAGTAAGTGTAGGAGATGAGCGCGTTCAGCCCATGGCTCAGTCTCTTATCCAGCTTGACCTCCAACGCGTTATAGTTCGATGCGGCGCTGCTGAGGTAATCCGTGATATTTCCATAGGCCGGGAAGGGCCGGAGCAGGTTGACCGCAGCTGCGGTGGACAATGTCGTCGGAGGCGGCTGATTGATGTTGGTCTGGGTGAGCAGATGAGTGCCCTTGGTGCCGAAGTAGCTGACATCGAGCAGGGTGTTAGGTGTGAGTTGCCGCTGCACGCCAAGGCCAAACTGCTGCAGGTAGGGGGTGATGAAGTTGGGGTTGATGGCCGTAATCGTCGCTGTGCCGGCGACTGTTGTGGAGGGAAATGGATTCGCCAGGGTGAGTGCGCTCGAGACGGTGGCACTGCTTTGGAATGTTTGAGGGTTCCGCATCGGCGGGTTGTAGTACAAGTTGCCGATTGGCGAGAACGTGGGGACGAGGCCCGCGTAGATGCCGTAGCCGCCGCGGAGGACGGTTTTCGCGTCGGCGGAGTAAGAGAAACCGACGCGCGGCATGAACTTCTTGTAGTCGTACGGAATGATGTTACGGGGAGCGCCGTTAACGGCTGCCACGATTAGCCCCCCAGTGGCAGTGTTGAAGTTCGACAGTTGGTTGTTGGTCGAGATGAATGGAGTCGGCAGCTCCCACCTTAGTCCAAGGTTGAGGGTGAGTTTTTGGCTCACCTTCCAGTCGTCCTGGACGTAACCGGCGAAATCCGAAGTACGGATGTAGATCTTGGGGGCGAACGGGTTGTTTGTGGTCGATGTCGGGTAGCCAAGCAGAAGGTCGGCGAATGCAAAGCCGGTAGTCGGCGCACTCGACGAGGCGGTGAAGGTGAACAGGCCGCGGCCATTGCTGATGGAGAGGCTGTTCTGCTGGATGCGGCGAGCATCGAAGCCGAACTTGATTGTGTGGGCGGCTCTGATATAAATGACCGCGTCGGCCCAGTTGTACGTATTGTTGACGAAGTCCTGCGGAATGTTATTCGGGCCACCTACGGTAGCGAAGCTGGTGACCGAAGTGGCGGGAACGCCGAGGTTGGACGAAAGAAACTGGCTGAAGACGTTCTGGAGTCCATACTGCCCAACGAAGTTAATGCTGCCGTCCTGCTGCAGCCGCGATTGCTCGTAGCGGTTGAAGCCGAAGCGCGCTGTATTGAGGAGGCCTGGGCTGAAGACGTGAGTTTCGGAGAGACCAGAGACGCTAAGTGGCAGCCCGGAGCGGCATCCGAAGCCGGGGAGCACGCGACTGCCGCAAAGGGAATTGGATGGCTCGAGCGAAGTGTCCTGATAAAAGTTGTACTCCGCGTACATCGAGTCCTTTTGGGTGAAGGTCTGATCGATTCTGAGTGCGTACTGGTCAGATTGCTCAGTTCTCGGGCCGACGAAGTTGTAGTTGTTGATGGGTACAGTGCCGGCTGCCGTGTTGCTTGTGGGTGAAGGCGCGGGATAGTAGGCGGCGAGGGCTCGTCCGATAACCGCCGGCTGAGCTGTCCACTGCGGCAGGGAGGCGAGATTGTTGTTAAGAATGTTGGGCTTGCCGGCGACAAACGGGTTCTTGAGCTGGATCGTCGGGAGCAGCGAGCTCAGATCTCCATTGTTGACCCAGGCGGGCACCGGAACCGACGCGAGCGCGATGACCTGCTCTCGATCGCGAAGGCCTTCATA
>Ga0207416_1001813_pt1 | contig 25763 bp, 24 predicted proteins | sample PaiPotPPM11metaG_FD_184107 | JGI IMG/M metagenome (GOLD analysis project Ga0207416, IMG submission 184107) | Iron sulfur acid spring bacterial and archeal communities from Banff, Canada, to study Microbial Dark Matter (Phase II) - Paint Pots PPM... ... | reverse complement strand
CGCTCGGTGAGCTGGACCACCTCCAGCACCTCGTCGATCCGCTGCCTGCGCTCGGCGGCAGGCACACCGTAGATGAGCGCATGGAGTTCCAGGTTTTCGCGGGCGGTAAGCTGATCGTCGAGGGACGGATCTTGAAAGACGAGTCCGATGCGTGCCCGCACTGCAGCGGGCTTCTTATCAACGTCAATACCGGCCACGCGGGCCTCCCCGCTGGTCAGCCGCAAGAGCGTGCAGAGAATGCTGATGGTGGTCGACTTACCGGCGCCGTTTGGGCCCAGAAAGCCGAAGATTTCCCCTTCTGCGACCGACAGATCGATGCCGCGCACGGCTTCCAGTTGACCGTAGTTCTTGGTCAGTCCGCGGGCATAGATCACCGGCTCGCCCGCTATTACAGATGATTCATCGCGCATGAGAGTCTCCTGCCCAGCATACGGGGAGAGCCTGCGATGGAACCAGCCGAAGGGCTGCCTCCGAACCAGAGGTGCTATGCAGCGTGCTACCATCAAGTGTACAGTGACTTGTCAAAAGGGGGGAGTAATTGACAAGCAGGACCCATTACTGACAGAATGCAAGCATGGGTGACACGCTAGAGGTTAGGGTTGGGCCGGAGGGCCGCGTGCTGATCCCAGCCGAGGTGCGGAGAGCGACAGGAATCGAGCCGGGGGCCAGACTGGTAGTCCGTGTCGAGGGAGAGCGGGTGGTCCTGATCCCGCGCGATGCCATCAAGCGGCGCTTGCGCGAGATGTTCGCCCATGTGGACGGTAGCATGGCGGACGAGCTGATCGCCGAACGGCGAGAGGAGGCGGCTCGAGAAGCAGCCAGCTTCTGATGGCCCGCCATGTTCTCGATGCCTCGGCCGTTCTTGCCTGGCTGCAAGGGGAACCGGGCGCGGCGGTGGTCGATCCTTTGTTTGCTGAGGCGGCGATCTCGACAGTCAACTGGTCAGAGGTCTTACAGAAGGTTGCTCAGAAGGGGCGAGATGCCGGTGAGACGGGCGACTTGCTCAAGGCGCTTGGTCTGCAGATCGTACCCTTAACGGAGGAGGACGCCTCTTTGGCAGCGTCTCTGTGGTCGCAAGTGTCGAACCTGTCACTGGCCGATCGCTGTTGCCTGGCTCTGGCTCACCGGCGCAAGGCGCGCGCTGTCACGGCCGATAGTAGATGGCAAGAGCTTCCCATGGGGCTTGAGATCTTGGTGATTCGCTGAGCAGCGCATAGAGGCAGCTTCGGTATGGCGCCTCTGTGCCTTGTGGTTGAATCATGCTGCCCAGAGGAGTGTGAAGCGAGCCTCTATATAAGGAAAGGGCACGGCCCGGTGCCGCGCCCTTTCGAGCCCTTCCCCTGTGGCGGATTATCGGGCTAGGAGACGACCTATGCGCTGTGCGCTATCTGTGGCCTCAGCCGGGTCAACGAACCTATGAGTCAAGCCTCCTATCAGGTCCTCGGTCGTACGATCGTGTGCCTGCTTTGCCTCCGGTCAGAAAGCACCTGACTCCCTAGTAACGCCGCAGCACGCCATTTTGTGACATTTCGAATTGTCAAGAAATAGTGCGCTACACTGATGAGCCGAAAACCTTCCCCACAGTTGTTTTTGAGAGAGTCTCATCAATGAGCCGATTCGAGCTGATTCCGCGAGGACCTTACTCTTTGCAGGCGAGCGCCGGCTTTCTAGAGGGCTTTGCTCCTATCGCTCGAGGCGAGCCATCTTCGCTTCTTGCCGCGCGATGCCGCTCTCAAGGAGCTGAAGAGTATCCACGGGATCGGCGATTTCGGCGCGCAGCTCGTCCTGCTGCGAGGAGCGGGAGACCCGGATTATCTGCCGGCCGCCGAGCCACGAGTGCCGCGGGCCGTTTCCGTGGCTTACGGCCTCAATGCCCTGCCTTCGCAGCGGGAGCTTGAAATGATGGCCGAGCGCTGGCGACCTTATCGGACGTGGACAGTCTTTCTGCTCCGACTGTTTCTCCAGCAGGAAGAAGAGAAAGCAGGTGCAAGAGGAAGTTCGCCCCCAGCCTGAAGTCGAATGAAGGGTTCACGTTCCGCTCGCGTCGGCCTCAGGTATACCGTATGCCGATTGCGTCGTGTTGGACCTGATCGCGACGCGCTGTACGACGATTGGAACGCTTGCCCTGACCGTAAGAGCGAGACCAGGATTGCCGGCTTTCGAGGGAAGCACTCCAATCTCAGTTGCACTATGCGGGCCAACATGGACCCGCTTGCGGCTAGAGACTGCGTCTCTGACTTGCACCTGTGCGTCGGCGGCAATCGCGTTTGGATTGTACAGCGTCAGAAGGACCTGGTCGACCGGTCGAGACAACGGATAAAAGCGCCAGGACCGTGCCGGTAGGGGGCGCAATCGGAGGCTGGTTCGTGCAGACCTGGGGCCCATTCGGCTTTGCAGCTTACTCTGCACCCACCATCCATAGCTCCTGCCCGGTTGCAAAATGTCGGAGACCGTGGCGCGCGGAATACGTGAGTAGAACTCATCCAGTCCAACCCCAAGAAGGTAGGCGGTGGCGTGCGGGACGGCGCGCCACGAAAACATGACCTGCGTCGCGGACACCTGTTGTGATCGTAAAGCAGTCGGGGCTTGCGGAGGTATGGTGCGAGCTGCGTGTGGTTTCGAGGACGAACGGAGCAACATGGCCGTGAGAAGCAAGATCAAGACAACCAGGCCGACTGCAAGGCCCAACCAGAGAAACTGCATCGACACCCTCTGGAACATGCGGAAGACGGAGCGCGAAGACATATCGATGTGCAGCTACGAGCTTGGCAGATCGTGCGCTGTGAGCTGTAATCGTCGCGAGAGAGTGGTCAGGGTACGCCTTCTGTCGGGCGATAGCAATCTCCGCCTATCAGCCATTCTGAGTCTGCGTTGGGCGCGGGCCTGACACCTGGTTTGTCAGTCTAAGGTTACGGTGCCGTAGCGCCTGAAGAGAAAGCCGAGCAGCATGACAACGATGCTGCCAAAGAGGAGAGCGACGCGCTCGAGCGGTAGAGGGAGAACTGGTGCTCCACCTCCGGTTTTGGGCATGCGAGTCACACCAGACGGAGTTCCAGCCACCACTTGATACACGCCGGGAGCGGCTGCCAGGGCCGGGCTGGTCACAACGCTGCAGGTGCCGGTCGTAGCATTCCGCGCGTAGAGCGTTCCTGTGGCCCACCGCAGCGGCGGAAGCAGCCCCGCCGTTCGAGGTGTACTGATACGGATACCGAAGCCACCCAATTGTGGGCAGAGCAGGGGAACGCGAGTGATCTGAATCGGCTTTCCCGCCCTATCAGGTGTGCCGGTACCGATGAGCACTGCAGGGGTTCCGGGAATGGAAACACGGAACGCTCCTGCAGCCGGCATAATTGCACACGACGTTTCACTTTTCACGGACCCACCGCCCGATGAGCATGCCTGAGATCCGGCGGTGGAATACGCCCGGGCAACACTTGTCGTGGTGAACCCCAGAACCAGAGCGGTGATGGTCATCGTGAAGAGAGTCCGTGTCAGCTTCCTCCCGCTGATAAGGCGGCACAGCGATCCAATGGCGCGAAAAGGACCGTGGGTTCCCATCTTACTCCTCCTAATGCCTCTCTCTAGCCTCACTGCCCGGTGCGCCACTTTTTGCCGGCCGGTTCCTGCCTCACCTCTTGGACAACAAACCCGATCCGTTGCGGATCGGGTTCTCTAGTGGCTCATCGCGGCTGAAGTGACCAAAGTACAAGCCATGAGTCTCTGCCTTCCGCTTTGCGATAAACTGAACGCTACGGGTCGCGTCTGCCAACTGAAAGATACCACAAATTTGCGTTTTGTCAAGATGAATGTGCAAACTTCAAATTGAGCGCTGCAGTCATGAAGGAATCGCGACCAGGCGGTCGAGGCCCAAAGCGTACAATGTAGAAGTACGCTGAAATGTCTCACTCACTCACGGTTGAGATTGGCACCGGCGGATCTGGCGACCCGGAGCGACCCACCGATGCGCGCACGCGCATCCTTCGGCTAACCGGCCAGCAGGTCTCCCCTCGGCTGCGTGGGGTCTTCGCGATTGTCGATGCCCCGCCCGACGAGATTCAGTGGATCTGCACAGCTCTCGAGGCGGCATTCACCGTTACCATCATTCCCGGCACGGAAGAGGATTACGTATCCCTTGTGCTGGCGCGTTTTGACCATCACGGCGTATCAATCGCGCTGGCCGTTTGGGTGGATCGTGATCTCCTGGTGGGGTCCCACCACGGCGGTTATGCACAGTTCTGCGATCAGGACGGATGCGTGGATTTTGCAACCGAGTCGCAGTCGGCTCTGGGCGCTGGGGGAGTGCGCATCGCTCGCGTCACTCCTTCGGAGGAAAGCTCCTTGCTGCTCATCAGTCCCGATGTGGCGCAGCATGTTCGGCGGAGCGAGCTCCGAGAGACAGTTAGTGCAGGATTTTCGAGCGATTACTCGGCGGAGAATGCCGCAAAGTGGCTCTCAACACTAGCAACTGCGCGCGGTGCACGCGATGCGAGCGCGTTGGTCCTGCATTTCACAGGGCGGAGTGCTGCGCAGGTGGCAGCGGGGGAGAAACATTCCGGGTTAGTGCCTGGCCGGATCGCCCTGGGGCATGGCCTGCTCATCGGCATCGCGGCCGTGTTGTCCGTCCTGGTGCCGGTCGCCGCACTGGTGTTGGCATGGCATGTCATCACCAGCAACAGCAGTTCCAAGTCGCCGGTCGCCGCGCGCATCACCACGCCGACCCCATCAGTCGCCACGCCAACACCTCTGCCGGTAATACAACACCCAACGGCGTCCGCTTCAGCTCGCCCCCAAGCCACAGCCACTTCGGTGCCCACTGCTACTTCGGTGCCTACGGCACGTCCGGTGGCTCGGGCGACACCGAAAAGGACGCGAAGCTCGACACCTTCACTGGAATCGTGGAAGTTTCCTGCCCTACCCCATGCCAGTGGCACTATACTCCTGGCACTCTACAATCCTCAGGCGGCTGCAGTGATCACGGACGTACGTATTCCCGGCGTCAGCTCTCAGCGGGTACGAATCCCCCCCAAGAGCTCGGTGCGACTCCAGCTGCCCGCGCAGAACGGAGTGCCCGCCTTGATCGTGCAGGTGGCTCCGCCCGTCGTGCCGGCGCGGCTCGTTGTGGGGTAGGCGCTACACTCCTCTGCTCGCAAAGCGCAAGCGGCGAGACCGCAGGAGAGCGCCGGCTGCAATGAGGATCAGACCGAACAGCACAGGAACGAGCGGAAAGGCTGTACCCATCAGCTTGCCGATGCTCGCACCACCTGCCAGGATGGCCTTCACAATGACATTCCCAACGTTGGATAGGACGGCAGTGGCAACGTTGTGAGGAACCGCCTGGCCGGCTGCTGAGCTGGGAACAGTGGCTTGATTCAGCGCAGCAGAACCCTTCGCCGAGGGCAGCTGGACGATCACACGTTTGGTCGCACCGTTTGGCTGCTTCGCCACATAGTAATAGGTAGTGCCCTTGCGGTTGCGGTAGATGTGGATCGTGCGCGTTGCTCCGAACGCTCCTGCCTCTGAAGGCGAGACCGGCTGGCCTGGAAGCCGAGCGGTCGCTCTCGATGAGCGTCCCCGATCCTGCGATGGCCGCGTCGCTCTGGTGACCCTCGCTATCAACCGGCTCCCAGCCCACCTAGCCGAGTGCTCATAGAGCTGCGCTACCGTTAGGCGGAGCGCAGCTTGACCTACGGCGCTAATTCCGCGGACGGGAGACAGGGCAAAGTCAGCGCTTCTCAGGGCAGACTGAACCGCGGCTGCAACTCCCCCACCCTTGGGCATCGATCTTTCGGCGCTTAGCGCGTTCCGAGCCGAAGCGGTGCGTCCTGGACTGTCCTTGCTCGTTCGATTGGTCCTCGCGGCGCCTGTTGAATGCGACGGCCCGGAACCACGGGTGGAGGGTGCAGAGCCGCGAGTGGACGCTCCCGGACTACTGGACGGCGACGACGCTTTCGTGCCGCCTGATTGACTCGATGGACCGGCGGATGAGCCGGTGCTGGTACTGCTGCTGCCCGTACCGACAGAGGTTGATGCGCCGGCAGACGGACCGGAGGGACCGGTGCTGGCCGACGCCGATGCGCCGGCAGATGGTCCCGAGGGACCCGTGTTTACCGAGGTCGATGCGCTTGCCGAAGGTCCTGACGGGCCGGTGTTTACGGCCACCGTGGCCTGGACCGACGGAGTACTGACCGGCAGCGGGGGCGCCGTAGCGGGGACCGCGGGAGCTGTAGCGGGAAGCGGGGGAGCTGTAGCGGGGAGCGGAGGAACCGTAACGGGGAGGCTGGGTCCGCCGATCGGCGGCACGGTGGGAGTCTTGATGGGCAGATCGAGCGCTGCCGCACCCTGGGACAGCCCAACGAGACCTGCGAGTGCGAGTGCCAGGCCTGCAACACTACTCAGGAGCACACGGCGAAGCGCTCTCCGAGAGCCGTTCACTTTACCGTTGTGCGGCCGCCGCGCCACGCGATGCGTAGACGCCAGCAGGAATCGCGGAGAATGTGCCATAGTATCCCCCCTGCCATGGAGAACGCGCCAATACCTCACCCGAAGAGACGTGGGCATTCCCACAGCAGCAAGAAATGTGCCCAGAGGTCCGTCACACCGCGCATAATGAGCATTGGTAGGCTCACCGATCGGAGAACGAGGTGGAAGCAGTGTGCGGCCGCACTCCATGATTCAGGGATTATCGAAGATCTGGCAGCACCTGCCGTTATGGCTGCAGAGACTGATTACCTGGCTGGTACATCCAACGTTTACGGTCGGTGTGTCTGCCGTTGTCCTGAATGAACGGAACGAGATCCTGTTTCTTCGCCACTGGTTTCGCGAAAGCAGCGGCTGGCAGTTGCCCGGTGGCCTTATCGGCAGGAACGAGTCGCTCGAGGACGCGCTCCGGCGGGAATTGCGAGAGGAAACCGGATTCGAGGTGGAAGTTCTGTCGCTGGTATCAGCCCAGGCCGATAACCCGCGTCATGTGGGTACGCTGTATCTCGCGCGGGTGCTGCATGGAATGCTGAATGTGGACCGAAAGGAGATAGCAGCGGCGCAGTTCTTCGCTCGTGACGATCTTCCTTCGGATCTCACGGAGGATCAGCTCAGGAGTGTCTTTCTCGCCCTGGCACAAGAGTAAGGCGGCGCTTACTCCAGACACCCCTGTTCTGCTCCCTTCTCCCGGCTCGCGTCCTGACGTACGACCTCGAGCTCCCACTCATTGGCAAACACGGATCCTCGCAGCTATCTACAATTATCAAAGTAACAGTCTCGTATGACAGAGTAGATGATTATTCACCGATTCCGACAGCGATTAGAGCAGGGCACTCCCATCCTGGCGGACGGCGCCATGGGCACCCAGCTGTATGAGCGTCTGGGCTACCGCTATGCCTGCTTCGAGGAGCTGAACTCGACTAACCCAGAGCTGGTCCAGGGAGTTCACAGGGCTTACATCACGGCTGGTGCTGATCTGATCGAGACCAACACGTTCGGATGTAACCGCTTTCTCCTCGGGATACACGGACTGGAGCGGGACGTCGATCGCCTGGCACGCAGAGGTGTCCGTCTGGCACGTGAGGCACAGGAGTCGATGGGAGCAGTTGTGTTCGTGGCCGGCGCCGTCGGACCGCTATCCAGCCGCGCTCTCGGTGTACCGGCGGGCGAGATGCGCGCCGCTTTCCGAGAAGAGATCGAGGCGCTGCTGGCGGGCGGCGTCGACCTCTTCGTCCTCGAGACATTCGGCTCGCTGGAGGAACTCTTGACTGCGCTTGAGGTGTGCCGGGAGTGCTCGAACCTGCCGGTGATCGCAAGCATGACGTATGCGGAGGATGGGCATACGCTCGCTGGCGAAGCGCCGCCCGCGGTAGCCCACCGCCTTCAGGAGGCGGGGGCGGATGTTGTGGGCATAAATTGCGGCTTCGGGCCACAGCCGACATTTTCCATTCTCGAGCAGATTCGATACCCTGGCGGTCCGTCTCTGAGCGCCATGCCCAACGCCGGTCTGCCGACACGCGTGGAGGGCCGGCTGGTGTACACGACGACGCCCGATTACTTCGCCGACTACGCTCGACGTCTCACCGCCATCGGCGTGCACGTGATCGGTGGCTGCTGCGGTACGACTCCGGCTCACATCGCGGCGATGCGTCGGGCCCTCGTTGGCACGAACACTGAAACCTCCCTTTTGGTGCCGGTCACCACGCCGGCCGTCACGGTTCCACCCCGGAGCCAACCCCCGCCGGCCGTGGCTGCCGAGACTCACGGGGAGTTTGCGACTGAATTGGCAACGGGCGGATTTCCTATCAGCGTTGAAATGCGACCTTCGCGTGGCGCCAATCCGGCGAAGTTGCTCCACGCCGCCGAGCAGTTGAAAGAGGCGGGCCTCAAGCTTGTCGACGTGACCGACAGTGCGATGGCCCGCGTTCGCATGAATCCGTTTGTCACAGCCCACCTGATTCAGTCACAAGTGGGGCTGGAGGTAAGCACCCATTTGACCACACGTGATCGGAACTTGATGGCGCTGCAGGCCGATTTGCTGGCCATGCACGCCCTTGGATTGCGAATCGTGCTGGCGCTCACCGGTGATCCTCCCAACACCAATAGCTGGGCGCCTGCCACCGGCGTCTTCGACCTCGACTCGATTGGCCTGATCAGGCTGATCGAGCGGCTGAACGAGGGGGAAGATGCTGCCGGCACCAGCATCGGCACGCCGACCAATTTCCTCGTGGGGTGCACGCTCAACCCCATGGCTGAAGATCTCGACCTAGAACTCGGGCGCTTTCAGCGCAAGCTCGAGGCAGGCGCGGACTTCGTCGTGACGCAGGCTATCTATGACCCCGACCTTTTCGTACGCGTCATGGATCGAATCGGCCCCTTGCCAATTCCCCTACTGCTCGAGCTCATGCCACTTCAGAGTTATAAGAACGCGGAGTTCGTCCACAATGAGCTTGCAGGTGTCACCTTGCCGGGTGACGTTCTAGATCGGATGAGAGCAGCCGGCAGCGACGGTGCAACCGTGGGTATGGAGATCGCACGTGAGACCTTCCACGCGCTGCGACACTGTATCCAGGGCGTGTACATCGTGCCCTCGTTCGATCGCTACGAGGGTGCCGCCGAGTTAGCGCGCCAGATTCGGCAGTGTGTGACGGAGCCGGACACATAGGTCACCGTGTCGGTCTCTTCTGATATTTTCATCCCGCATTGCGGGCTGGGGAAGCAGATCAACCTTGGCGCTTCCACCTGCCAGGACAAGATTACCTGCGAGGCAGCAACCTGGCTTGCGCTCAATCCCGTCGGAAAGTGTCAAATTGTCTATAGTAGTCTCGATACAGAAGGTGCACGTTCGCAGCTCAGCAGGGAACAGGGGAGGAGATGCGAGTTCTGGTAACCGGGGGAGCCGGATATATCGGAAGCCACACGGCAAAGAGGCTGGCCCAGGTCGGCTTCGAGCCGGTTACGCTCGATAACCTCGGCGCCGGACATCGTTGGGCCGTGCAATGGGGACCATTTATAGCAGGAGACCTGGCGAACGCAGCTCTCCTCCAGCAGGTCCTGGGCGAGCACAGGGTGGAAGCGGTCGTGCACTTTGCTGCCAATGCCTATGTGGGCGAGTCGATGCACGAGCCACGAAAGTACTTTCACAATAATGTGACAAACTCCCTCAATCTGCTCGAGGCTATGCTCGACGCGGGTGTAAAGCGCATTGTCTTCTCCTCTTCCTGCGCAACGTATGGTGTGCCTCAGCACGTGCCGATCGCAGAAGATCACCCGCAGCACCCCGTGAACCCGTACGGGGAGTCGAAGCTGTTCGTCGAGCGCACCCTGCACTGGTATGGCAAGGCCTATAACCTCGACTGGATGTCACTCCGTTACTTCAACGCGGCAGGAGCCGATCCGGACGGTGAGCTTGGAGAGGTCCACGACCCCGAGACACACCTCATTCCCATCGTCCTTGAGACCGCCGCCGGCGAGCGCTCTGCCGTTCCCGTCTTGGGAACCGATTACCCAACACCGGACGGCACGGCAATCCGTGACTATATTCATGTAACCGATCTGGCGGAAGCTCACGTGTTGGCCCTCAAATATCTCGTCGACGGCAGGAACAGTCTCGCCTTGAACCTGGGCACCGGCCACGGTCACTCGGTCCAGCAGGTGGTACGAGCTGCACAGCTCATCACAGGACGTGAGATTGCGGTCGCGAATTCCCCCCGCCGCGAAGGAGATCCTCCGGAGCTCGTGGCAGACCCGTCGCGTGCGCAAACGATTCTGGGATGGACGCCGAAGCATTCGGAGCTAGGATTCATCATCGAGTCCGCCTGGCGCTGGCAGCAGCGGCATGCCGCTTCCGATTGACTTTTCTTGACGCCTGGAAACACGCATTTGTCGATAACAAGGTTAGTCACAAGGAATTGCGTCTTGGTTCGGAAAGATCGATCCGGGAGGTGAGGAGGTTGAGCGATGGTTGGCGAGCAGGTGACGGCTGAAGGGCACCCGCTGCCCATAAATGTGCACGAGTATCAGGAGAAGGCCCAGGCCGTGCTCTCGCCCATGGCGTACGGCTACTTCGCCGGCGGCGCCGGCGATGAGGTGACGCTCCGGGCAAACCGCCAGGCCTTTGATCAGTGGCGGCTGTTACCCCGCGTGCTGCGTGGAGCGGAGGAGATCCGTCTCGAAACGAGCGTCCTGAGCCAGCCCATCTCCATGCCCCTTCTGCTGGACCCGATAGGCCTCCAGCGGCTTGGCCATGTCGAGGGTGAAATTGCGAGCGCGCGAGCTGCACGGAGCGCCGGAACGATTTTCACGTTGAGCACGGGGGCCTCCGCTACCATCGAGGATGTGGCAGCCTCGACCGGAAAGTGGTGGTTTCAGCTCTACGTCAATCGCGACCGCGGCGTTACATGTGATCTGGTGCAACGTGCAGAGGCGGCGGGAGCCGGCGCGCTGGTCGTGACCGTCGATATGCCGGCGCTCGGGAGGCGTGCAGTGGTGGACGCCGTCGAGGGACGTGGAGAAGTGTTGATGGATGGTGGCATCAGAAGGGGCACCGATGTCGTCAAAGCCCTTGCTCTGGGCGCGCGCGCGGTGCTGGCCGGACGTCCCTTTCTCTGGGGACTCGCCGTCGGCGGTGAGGCCGGCGTAGCGCACGTTCTCGAGCTCCTGGGAGCCGAGATCACGCTGGCGATGACACTCTGTGGCTGTGCGGGCGTCGAAGAGGTCAGCCGATCCCTGCTCGTCGGCGTTGGCCCGGTGGCTGGCCGGCCTCCTGCCTACGCCTCGGACGGGCGGACCACGATCTGATCGACCCGGGCGTGCTCCGGCTGCAGCACCACGGAGACCACCAAGCCTGCTACATCCGCGGGTTGCAGCATGCGCGCGCGCTCGTGCGCCGTCGGTGGCCTTGGACGCCGATCGGGTAGCTCCGTGTCGATGTCTCCCGGACAGATGACACAGGAGCGAATGCCATGCTCGCCCTCCTCCAGATTGATGCAGGCAGCAAGCGCGTTCAGCCCTGCCTTCGAAGCGCAGTATGCTGCGCCGGATAGAGCGCTTGGCTGCATCCCGGCAATAGATGAGATGGAGATGACGAGTCCACGACCACGCTGTCGCATGGAAGGCAAGACCGCACGAACCGAGTAAAAGATCGCTGAGAGGTTGGTGGCTACAATATGATCCCAGTCGGGTACGGAGATCTCTGTCAGGCGCCGCTTTGTCACATTGGTCCCCAGACAGTTGACGAGCACATCCACCGCGCCAAGGCAGCGTATCGCCTCCCCCATGGCTCGCTCTGCTGCCGCACCATCTTGGAGATCGGCCTGCAAGACATGCGCATCCGTGCCGCGCTCGCGCACCTGCCGGCCAACGTGCTCGAGCCGATCTCGCCGCCTCGCCACGAGCGCCACGTCGAATCGGACATCGGCCAACGCCAGGGCGGTGGCAGCTCCGACTCCCGAGCTGGCGCCGGCGATGATGGCGGTACGGGATTCAGTCATGCTGGAGTATTCTACGGATTCTGTGCGGGAGGCTAGATATCCGCGCAGGGTTGTGGTATATGATGTATGACACCCGGCATCACGGCGAAAGCTACAAGGGACTACACGTTCGGCGTGGTCCCATTCCGGAGGGGTTAGAGGGACGTAGAGATGCAGTCGCCCGAGAAGCGAGCTACGTCCGTCATTGCACCCCTGGCATCGGGGGCCAGGCAAACCTACAAGAGCGCGGTCTTCGACGCGCTCTACGAGCTGATTCAGAACCTGGAGCTGCCACCTGGGGAGCGTCTGGTGGAATCGGATCTGGCCGCGCGCTTGGGGGTCTCGAAGACGCCTATCCGAGAAGCGCTCCTCCTGCTTGAAAAGGAGGGATTGGTAACCACCGTACCGCATGTCGGTGCGACGGTAACCTGGCTCACCTTGCTGGATTACGAGCAGCAACTCTTCATTCTGGATGCGCTCGAGCAGCCCGCACTGCGCCTGGTGGTGAAGCGCATCACCCCGCCGGAGCTCGACCAATGCGGTCAATTGCTCGAGACTATCAAGATCGCGTACACAGAGCGCGATGAACCGCGGTACTCACGACTGGTGAGGCAGCTGCATTCCGAGCTCTTCGCGACAGCTCGTTACCCGCAGCTCACCGAGCTCGTCAACCGCGTACAGCGATCGCTTCGCCGGTATACCACCGCGTTCGTCCATCGCTTCGAGGACAATTGGGACCGTGAATTCGAAATTGTCACGGAGCGGTTCTCGCACCTGCAGACCGGCGATGCCGCGGGCGCGGCAGCAGCGGTACAGCGGGGACATGCAGACCTACTTGAATTCGCCCGGCAACGCGTCGAGGCGGACGATCCGGCGGTCATGCGGTACCTCGCGGCCGATCCAGACGATGGCAGCTATCGGCGCGTTGATCTGGAGGTAGCCGGCTGAGGTTCGGCCCATCAAAGAGAAAGAAGGCTCGGAGGAGACCCTCGAAAAAACTCGTCTAAAGAAGGAGAGTACATGCGGAGAAGCTGATAATACGATGAGTCATGCCCGGATTGTTCGATGATTTGGACTCTCAGGAGGAGACCGATGAAGACCTACCGTGGGACAGGGCGTTTGCTGGCGATCTTCTTGGTGGTTATTGTGGCTTGCTCTACCTGGAGCAGCGCTCATGGAGCGAGCACCCACTCCCCTGCCAAAGCCAAGAAACTAACCATCGCATTCATCCAGATTGGCATTAGTCAGAACCCGTTCTGGCAGGATCAGGCCCGCGGTGCCACCGAGGCCGGAGCCCGGCTGGGCATCAACGTGCTGAATATAAGCGGAGACCAGAAGATCTCCACGCAGATCGCGCGGATGGGCGACATGATCAACCGGCACGTCGACGCGATTATGGTCAACCCCGTCGACGCGAAGGCGATCGTCCCTTCCTTAAGGCGGGCCCAACAGGCGCACATCCCGGTCCTGGTGCTGTACAGTGTCGATCCCGACGTGACCATGATCTCCGGGTTCGACGAGTACCACAGCGGACACATCGTGGGCGTCTACTCAGCTCAGTACCTCAGGCAGAAGTTTGGCACGGTCAAGGGGAAGATTGCCGTCCTGCGAGGCATACTGGGCCAGAGCCTTGACGCGCCACGCACCAATGGGTTCACCGACGTTCTAACCAAGTACAAGGGTGTAAAGGTGGTCGCCGAGGAACAAACGCTCTGGCAGGCAGACAAGGCCTCAGCGATCATGCAGGATTGGCTGGTCAAGTACCCAGATCTGACTATGGTCTATGGGCTGAGCGACACCATCACGGTCCCCGCAATCAACGTTGCTTCTCGCTCGCCGAGTGCCAGGAACATCATCTTCTCCTCCATCGACGGCGATCCCATCGGGATCCAGGCGATCCAGCAAGGCAAGATGATCGCCACCGCCCTGTACGGGCCGATCTACGCCGGATTCCACTTCGTCGAGATGGCGTACAACATGACGAAGCGATACAAGAGCGGCAATCAGCACCAGGGAACGTCCCTGCTGCATAGCGCGCTTGTGACCAAGGCGAACGTGGCCGCCGCGGTGCGAGCCTCGAACTTGATGTCGAGTCAGATCCACACCTTCAACTTCAACCGCACGCTTGCCAGCATCCTGGCGCTTTGTCAGAGTGCCTCACGCTGCGGACACTGAGCTGGTCCGGAGACGGTATGGGTGGCCGCGGGGTTGTTCCGTGGCCACTCTCTCGTCTCACGAGCATCGGCCGCTGCGGCAGCATCGCGGGGCGGTATGCAGCATGGAGCGTGAGTGGCTCTTCCCACCACGGCGCTTCACCACCTGCTTGCGACCACTCCCTCTGTCCATGCGCCAGAATAAGACGATGGCACAGTGATGGCCCTACCACAGCAGTCCCCGGAGTCACTTTCTGAAGCAGCGATCCCCATCCTGGCGATGAAGGGGATCACCAGGCGGTTTCCCGGTACGCTGGCGCTGGACGATGTCGACTTCACGGTGAACCGATCTGAGATCCACGCGCTCGTCGGGCAGAATGGTGCCGGCAAGTCGACGCTCGTCAAGATCCTGGCCGGAGACTACGACGCAACGGCCGGCTCCATCGTCATCGACGGCCGGCCGGTCACCATCCGGAACACCCGTGACGCCCGCCGGCTCGGCATCGGCGTAGTGTATCAGGAGCTCAGTCTCCTGCCCAACTTGACCGTTGCGGAGAACGTGTTCCTGGGGCGCGAACCCACCAGGCTCACCAACGTGAATCAGGGTGAGCTCATTCGACGAGCCCGTGAAGCGCTGGACCAGCTGGGCATTCTACACATTGACGTGCGCACTCGGGTCGCGAGGCTGACGCTGGCAGAGCGTCAGCTGGTGGAGATCGCCAAGGTTCTCTCGCTGGATCCCCGTATTCTCATCCTCGACGAGCCGACGGCGGCGCTGTCACAGGACGACGTCGAGCGGCTCTTTTCCATCCTGCGCCGCTTGAAGGGGCGTAACATCGGTATCGCCTATATCAGTCACCGCTTCAAAGAGATTCTCGCGCTGTGTGACCGGGGCACAGTCTTGCGCGGTGGCCGCGTCGTCAGTGTGTTCGAGACCAAGAATATGACGCTGGACATGCTGGTCGAGGCCACTCTGGGCCAGAAGCAGGAGACATTTTTCCGGCGGAATGTCCGTCACGAAGGCATTCGGCGAGAGGAAGCGCTCGTCGTGCGCAATCTGTCAGCCGGGGACAAAGTCCGGGACGTCAGCTTTGACATTCATAGGGGCGAGATCGTGGGCCTCTGCGGGCTCCTGGGATCGGGTCAGAACGAGGTGGGACGTGCGCTCTTTGGAGATCTCCAGGGCGAGGTCCACGGCACCATCGAGCTGAACGGCAGGCGCGTGACGCCGCGCGCTCCGCACCGGGCAAAGCAGCTTGGTATCGGATTCCTCACCGAGAACCGGCGTGAAGAGGGACTCTTCCCTGAGATGCGCAGTGAGGAGAACATCAGCATCGCCTCCCTTGGCCGGTTCGTTTGGGCTAAGGTCCTGCCCTTTATCCGCGGGTGGTCGGTCCGCCGGGCGATCTGGTCGATCGCACAGAAGACCAGAGTCGCTCCCTCTGCGCTTCCGCGGCCGGTGCGCTTCCTGAGCGGCGGCAACCAGCAGAAGGTGGTGATCTCCCGATGGCTTCTGCGCGATTCGGAGGTTCTGGTCTTCGCGGAGCCGACTTTTGGTGTCGACGTGGGCGCCAAGAACGAGATCTATCGACAGCTGGAGGCGCTTGCTCATGAGGGCAAGAGCATTCTCGTCATCTCCACTGACATTCCCGAGATCCTGGGCCTGTCGGACAGGATCTTCGTCATGTATCACGGGTCGTTCACGGCTGAATTCTCGCGAGAAGAAGCGAGCGAAGAGCAGATCGTTCGAGCGATGCAGGGGGCACACGACCATGTCGGTAGCTGACCGAGTGTTGGAGCGGCTCCGGCCGCACGACACGGAAAGGCTCGGGCCACTTGAGCGGGCGGCGTACATTTTCGAGAAGGTGGGAACGATCGTCATTGCCGGCGTCTTGCTGCTCGTATTCAGCCTGACGACGTCGGTCTTCTTCACCGAGGCGAACATCGACAACATCTTGATCCAGATTGCTGTGGTGGGAGTCGTTGCCATCGGCGAAAGCATCGTGATGCTCTTGCGCGGCATCGACCTCTCGGTCGGCTCCGTAACACTCTTCAGCGCCGTGGTCATCGGCGTACTCAACGTCTCACACCACACGTCGGTCGCTCTCGCCATTCTGGTAGCCTTGCTCCTCTCCGTAGGCGTCGGACTCGTCAACGGGATCCTTGTCGCCCTCGTGCGGGTCGAGCCTATCATCGTCACACTGGGCACCTCACTCGCGATCTCGGGGTTGAACCAACGGCTCCTCGCCGACAACGGCTCGTGGATCTCGGTGAACGATCAGTTCTTTGTGGGGATGGTCGTCAACAAGATTTGGGTTCTGCCCGTGATGGCCGTGATCCTCTTCGTGCTGTACGCCGCGGCCGGCGTGCTCCTTCGGAAGACCCCCTTCGGACGGTACATCTATGCCGTGGGCGGGAACCCACGCGCAGCGCACCTGGCAGGAATCCCCGCTCCACTCGTCTTGATTGCGGCCTACGCCCTCTGTGGCCTGTGCGCCGGGATCGCGGGGGTTCTCATCACGGCCCAGGTCGGCACCATTAGCCAGGCTGTAGGCGGGGATCTCCTGTTTAGCGCCATCACCGTTGTGGTAGTGGGCGGCCTGAGCCTGGCCGGAGGTGCCGGGAGCGTGGAGAAGACGCTGGTGGGTGCCATCATCTTCGGGATGATCTACAACTTCCTGACGTTGCAGAGCTTTTCGAACTACTACAAGCAGGCCATCGCCGGGTTCCTTATCCTCGGTGCGGCAGTCCTGATCCAGCTTGCCCGGGTCGGGAGGGAGCGATAGGGAGGGGCGCACTATGTTGAGCCGGTACCGAAACCCTGACCTGCGCGCCTGGCTGCTCGGTCAGGTGGACGTTCTGCTTCTGCTGCTGATGACGATCATTCTGGTCGGCATCATCGACGCGAGGAACCCTACCTGGTTCACTCTCACCACTCTCCAAACCGCCATCAGTCAGAACGCCGCAGTGGCCATCGTAGCGGTTGCCATGACCTTCTCTATCATCTCCGGGAACATCGACCTTTCTCCTGGCGCCATGATTGCCCTGACCGGTGTCATCATCGGGCTCATCTTCGAGCACACTCACAACCTCTTCCTGGGTGTCTGCGGGGGCTTTGGGCTCGCCATCGCCGTCGGTCTGGCTCACGGGTTCCTGGTCGGGAGGCTCCGCATCAACGCCATCATCGTGACACTGGCGGCCTACATCTGGGCGCGTGGCATGGCCGTCGGTCTCACCAACGCAACTTCCATCAGCGTGAACACGAGCTTCGTCAACTTCGTGAACACGTCTTCCCTTCTCGGCATCTCCTTTCCTTTCTTCGTCGTGATCGCCACGTGTGTGATCGGCTGGTACCTGCTTAATCGAACGAAGATGGGTCGCTATACCTTCGCCATCGGACGAGATGTGCGTGCCACCGAGCGTGCCGGGATCAGCGCCCTGCGGCAGATCCTTCTCATCTTCGGGTTCATGGGTTTCATGATCGCTGTGGCGACGGTCATTACGGTGAGCCAGGCTGCAAGTGCGCAACCATACGCCACCGATGGGCTCGAACTGGACGTCATCATCGCCGTGATCGTGGGTGGCACCAAGCTGACCGGGGGTGAAGGGAGCATCGTCAAGACGGCCGTCGGGGTCCTCTTCATATCCCTTCTCAATAGCGGCTTGGGAAACCTTGCCCTCAGGGACGCGGACTTCTACTTCATCAAGGGCATCGTCATTCTGGCGGTCCTGTCGGTTACGGCGATCACCCAACGGGTGGCGGCCCGCTACACCGGCCAGCCGGCAGCAGCCCCGCTTTCGGTGGAGAGCGGCACCCCGGCGACGGCCGGCGGATAAGTCCGATGAAGATCTCCGCTATTGAGACGTTGTTCGTCGACGGTTTCTATCGCAACTTTGTCTTCGTCAAGATGATGACCGACCAGGGGATCGTCGGCTGGGGAGAGTGCAGTCTGGAAGGGAAGGAGTCCGCCGTCCGGGGAGCGGTGCAGGACTACGCACGCGATCTGATGGGGCGCGATCCTCGCAGCATCGAAGAGCACCTGCGCACCATGACACGCGATTCGTTCTGGATGAACGGTCCGGTCTTGAGGAGCGCAATGGGCGGCCTGGAGATGGCCATGTGGGACATCCTGGGCAAGTCCCTCGGGGTTTCCATCCATACTCTGCTGGGCGGCAGGCTACGGGACGAGGTGGAAGCGTACTCCAACGCCTGGTACTTCGGTGCGAAGACGCCGGCAGACTTCGCCGCTGCAACTGAGCTGCCACTGAGCGCCGGGTATCGCGCCTTGAAGTTTGATCCGTTCGGCAAAGCCGGCTTCGTCCAATCGACGGCCGAGCTGCAGGAAGGAGTGGCCAAGGTGGCCGCGGTGCGTACTGCGGTTGGTCCCGATGTACAGATCGGTCTTGACGCTCACGGCCGCTTTGGACTGATGAGCGCTCTCCGGCTTCTCCGCGAGCTCGAGCCGTACGATCTATTCTTCGTGGAAGAGCCACTGCATCCCGACGACACGGAAGGACTGGCGCAGCTGACGCGTCACAGCGCGATTCCCATTGTTCTCGGCGAGCGATTGTATTCACGCTGGGACTACCGTAGGGTCTTCGAGTCTGGTCTGGTTTCTCTGGTGCAACCCGATGCGATTCACGTGGGCGGCATCCTCGAATTGCGCAAGATCGGCGCCATGGCGGAGGTATACAGTGTGGGCATCGCCGCCCACAACGCTGCCGGTCCGATCTCAACAGCCGCCACGCTGCAGGCTGTTGCAACCATGCCGAACGTCCAGATCCAGGAGATGTTCGCACCACAAGATGCTCCGTGGCGAGATGATCTGGCTCATCCCCCTATCGCGGTCAGTGATGGGAAGGTGCAGGTCCCGCAGGGGCCAGGCCTTGGGATCGAGCTGGATGAGCACGTGGCTCATGCTCACCCGGGGCAGCCCAGGAGCCTGGCAATGCACTCTGAAGGCTCCATCCTCGAAATGAGCCGCGAGCCATGAGCCATGAGAAAAGAGCATCGAGTCACCACGAGCCAAAAGCTCAAGGACACCCAGAGGGTACCCGGCTCAATGCTCAAAGCTCAATGCTAGAGGACACGTATGGGCACACGCCGGTAAGGAAGGCGTTCGAGCTGGGAGACGTTTACGGAATCGGCTACGACGAGGAGCGAGCCTCGAGGCCGAAGGTGCGCCTTGGGATCATCGGCGGCGGCGGCGTATCCCAATCCAAGTACTTTCCTTCCATCGCTCGTCTGCGCATGATCTGGGAGCCGGTGGAGGTGGTGGCCTTTGCCGAGCCGCGGGAGGATCAGGCGAAGAAGGTACAGGGCATTTATGGTGGGTGCCGTTATGTCGACTACCGAGAAATGCTGGCACAGGAGGATATCGATGGCGTGTTGGTGCTGAGTCCGGACGATCTGCATCCTGAGCACGTCATCGCAAGCCTGGAATCCGGCAGACATGTCGTGGTAGAGAAGCCCATCGCCCGCTCTTTAGCCGATGCCCAGGCGATGTGCCGTCTCGCCGATGAGCAGGGGCTGACATTCATGACCGTGGCGACGATGCGCTATTCGCCACCGTACCGTCGGGCTAGACGGTTCATTCAGGAGGGCCCGGTCGCCAATCCCGCCATGTTCGTCGGCAAATTCAACCTCGGCTACGACTACGTCGACCTGCTTGAATCCGGTACGATCCACCTCTTCGACCTGACACGGTACCTGATGGGCGATGTGAAGACCGTCAGCGCCGTGGCAGTCAATCGGTATGCCAAGAACCGCCGCAACTATCCCATCGATAATGCCATCATCACATTTGAATTCGCGTCGGGAGCGGTCGGCACGCTGTACACCAGCTGCTCGGCGCTCAGCCTGAAGCCGTGGGTTCGAGTCGAGGTGTACGGTGACCACACCTGGCTGGCAGTCGACGACCAGTATGAGCTCCTGCTCTACGAAGGTGAAGAAAGGCCTACCAAGTCCTGGAAGCCGGTGATCACCAATACGCTCCTCTTCGATGAGGAGTACGGTGGCTTCATGGGGCTGGTGGAGAACTTCGCCCAGGTCATTCGCGGCGCGGATCAGCCGCTTGTGACCGGCTGGGATGGCTACCAAGCATATGAGCTGCTCACCGCCTCCCAGCTCTCTCTGATCCGGAAGGAATCGATTCAGCTGCCGCTGGATCCGGTTTCCACCGACCAGCAGATATCGGCGTGGCTACAACGGGCCGGTTGGCCAGGCTCATAGCTTCGAAAGGAGGACAGATATGCCGGAGGTATACGGTCGGCTGTACTCGCGCACGGAATTACTCCGCCGGGTAGGACACATTTCTCAGGTGGGCGGCGTTCAGCTCATGGCTTTTGAGGATGGTCCGCCCCGCGGTGTACGGGTTCTGGACTTCCGGACCGGCACCGGATTCAACTTCAAGGTCGCGATTGATCGTGGCATGGACATTGGGTACTGCGAATACCAGGGAGCCTCGCTGGCATGGATCCCGCCCTCACAGCTGCCCGGACCATGGTTCTTCGACCAGCAGGAGGCGTTTGGATGGCTTCGCACGGCGCTGGGTGGCTTGAATAATTCCTGCGGGATGATCCACATCGGCGATCCTGAAACCGCGTCGGTGGCACAGTACAACTTTGCGCCGAGGTCGACCGAGCAGTACGGGGTGCACGACCGAATGGCGCTCATTCCCGGCCGACTGATGAGTTACGGAGAGCGATGGCAGGGCGACGACTGCATTCTGGAGGCCGAGGGCACGGTGGCACAGGCACAGGCCTATGGTGAGAACCTCGTTCTCACCCGTCGCTACACAGCACGGCTGGGAGAGTCCCGGTTCCGGATGCACGACGAGATTGAAAACGCCGGCTTCCTGCCGACCGAGCACATGCTGCTCTACCATATGAACATCGGTTTCCCCATCGTGGATGAAGGCTCAGAGTTCGTGGCGCCTGTCGGGGCGGCAACCGGCGGCTTCGCCGGGGGAGAAGAACAGGAGCAAGACTATAAGCGATTCATCGCGCCGCAGAAAGACTGGATCTACGAGGGGTACGAGCTCGACATGGTCGCTGACGACGAGGGCAATGTACCGGTGGCAATCGTGAATTCCAGGATCAACCTGGGGATCTATGTTGTCTACAAGCACGAGCAGCTGCCGCGCTACATCGAATGGCGCATGATGGGCGAGGGTCAATATGTGGTGGGCATCGAGCCCTGCACCAATCTCTTCGTGCGCGAGAAAGCGCGCGCTGCCGGAGAGCTCATCATCTTGCAGCCGGGCGACAAGCGTACATACGACCTGGAAGTCGGCGTCCTGGATGGAGTCGAAGAGATCAACAGCTTCCGCGATCGTGTCCGCAATCTTCAGGCGGCGGCCGTGTGAGTTATCGTGCTAAATACCCACCATCAACCGCCAGCACGTGGCCGGTGACGAAGGAGGCGGCATCCGAGACCAGAAACAGCACGGGCCCGACGATCTCCCCGGGTTCGCCGATGCGGTTCAACGGTACCTGGCCGATGGTGGACGGATAGAGGGCGGGATCGAGCGCACCCGCGCCCATCGTGGTTCGGAAGAAGGCGGGCGCGATCGCGTTGACGCGTATCCTCTGTGGCGCCCATTCGAGAGCCAGCACCCGAGTGAGATTCGCCAGCCCGGCCTTGCTGGAGCAGTAGGCAGAATGCGTGGCGACTCCCACATTCCCATGGACAGAGGTGATGTTCACGATCGCTCCTCCCTCACCCTGCCTCAACATGTGGCGTCCGGCTGCCTGGCAGGCAAAGAACGCGCCGGTCAAGTTCACCGACAAAATCGTGTTCCACAGATCTTCGGGGTAATCGACGCTCTCGCCCCGCTTCGCCATACCGGCGACGTTGACCAGGATGTCGATACGACCCAGTTCCTGGGCGATGCGATCGGCAGCCGATTCCACCTCTGATTTGTGGCGAATGTCCACGCCTAACCCCAGTGCACGAGTCCCGCCCATTCGCAACCGATCCGCCACCTCCTCGGCCGCCGCCGGATTCACATCGGTCAGGGCCACCGTTCCACCCGCGGCGGCCAGCCCGCCGGCGATGGCACCGCCCAGCCCGCCCGCACCGACGACCCACGCTACCTTGCCGTCGACGCGAAAGAGTGTTCGAGGATCCATGGCTGCCTCCTGGAAACTCACTCCGCCTGGACCATTTATCAGACCGGTAACAGCTGCGGCCCCGTGAATGCTCCAGGCTACCTGACACAGGGCATATATACACGGGAGAACGGCACCTACGAGGAGTACCTCTATTGGCGCTTTAGCACAGTTCCGCGGTATTGGGCCACCGCGGTCCAATTCACTTCTACTCCGAGGCCCGGGGAAGAGGGAGCCAGCACTTCACCGTTCTGGATATCGAGGCGTGACAGAAGGAGCTTATGGAGCAGGTTGATCTCTTGAGGCGGATCGGTCATTTCAACCGCATTCACCTGCGACAGGCCCGCCCCGAGGTGCACGTGTACCTCGGGGAAGGAGTGTGGGCTCACCGGCAGTGCCTCTGCACCGGCAAGCGCGCAGATGCGTACCGCTTCACTCAGACCGCCTGCTGAGGTTGCGTCCACCCGGATCACATCGGCCGTCCCCTGGCGAAGCAGGTCACGAAACGCCCAGCGACCGGCGAGATCCTCGCCAAGAGCCAATGGAATGTCAATCCGGTCGTGCAGTCGGGCAGTCAGGCCGGTCAGCTCACTGGGGAAGGGATCCTCGATCCAACCAAGGTCAAACGCCTCCCATGTCCGCACCACAGAGAGGATCTTTGAGATATCCCGCCATGACCAATGTGCATCGTACATGAGCTGAAAATCCGGGGACGAGGCACGGGCTGCCTCCAGCCGGCTCGTATCGACTGCAAGATCCTCCGCGGCGAGCTTCACCATGCGGAATCCGCGAGCAACGTAGTCTGCCACCTCACGCTGTAGGTCGTCGGCGTCCTTGCCGGCTGCAGGATAGCCGCCTGCCATCAAAGCCGGAACGCGCTCGCGAAACCCTCCCAGCAGCTGCCAGACCGGCATGCCGGCTACCTTGCCCTTCAGGTCCCAGAGGGCGATGTCGACCGCACTCAGAGCACGCATGAATATTCCTCGTTGCCCAATCAGCAGATTGGCGTAGTACATTCGATCCCAGAGCCGCTCGATCAGCGCAGGATCCTGGCCCAGCAGCAGAGGAGCCAGGTTATTGACCACGATCTCAGCCAGGGGTGCATGGCGTGCATTGCCAAAGCCAATACCGCTGAGCCCCTCGTCGGTCCGAACCTCCACCATCAAGTAGTCGCGCGCTTCGTAGCGAATCTCGCCGAGAATGATGGGCTGTGACAAGGGCACGGTGCAGGTAATGGCGCGAATCTCTGTGATCTTCATTGGTGCGAGGACTGCCGCCCTCCGTTCACGATCCCAACTTACTGGGATCGGCGGCGCACTCGCGCGCGTACTCCAGAAGCCGGTAGCTCAACCCCCACGTCCAGACGCCGTTCACCAGCATCAGCTGGAGGAGCGCCTCTGCCAGCTCTTCGGGTCTAAGGCCATCCCGCATGGCTGCTGTCAGATGCAGCCTGGCTCCGTCGGTGTTATGCACCAGAACGTCGAGCAAGACGAAGATGAGCTCCTTGATCTTGAGTGGAAGCGCCCCCTCCGGAGGCTCGCGCATGATGAATTCGCGGAAGGTGAGATAGCCTTCGAGCGCTTGTGGCCCTGCAGAGTGAAGCGCCGCGATCGCAGGGGGGACCGTCCCCATTGTCCTTCGGTACGTCTCAAGTCGATCTTCCTCAGCCAAGCGTCCTCTCCTTTGCGGAATCTATCGGTTACGATAGTAAGACTCGCACAGATCGGCCGGCCAATGGCGCGGAAAGGCCCAGGGTGAATCGAGAACAGGCGCTCGCCATCGTCTTCGCCAAACCAGGCACGGTAGAGCTTTGCCGGATCCGCGTGCCGGAGCTACGACCGGAGGAGATCCTCATCAGGACGGAGATGACGGGCATCAGTCCGGGAACCGATCGCTCGTTTCTCCGAGGCCACTATCGAGGCGCGATGGAGCGGTTTCCCCTGATATACGGTTACCAACGGCTGGGAATCGTCGAGGCGGTCGGTCCCGGTGTTCCTCAGGAGCAAATCACGGTGGGCGATCGTGTTTTCTCGGGCCTCGCACCGTGCCGCCTCGATCCTGCCGACGGCCTGGGCGAAACCGGAGGCGCCTATACCTCAATGGCCGTAGCGCACTACTCAGACGTGTACCCGATCGCGCCTCATATACCGGTCGGTCTCGACGAGCTGGCGCTCGGGGGCATGGCCGCCAGCGGCGTGCACGCCGTGGAGATCTCACGGGTAGCGGCCGGTGAGCTGGTCGTCGTGATCGGCCAGGGCATGATCGGCCAGTTTGATGCGCAGCTGAGCCGCCTACGAGGCGCGAGAGTCGTCGTGAGCGATCTCATCGATCGCCGGCTCGAGCTTGCAGCCGCGCTGGGTGCCGACCGCGTCGTGAACCCCCGAAATGAAGATCTGGGATCGGCGGTCAAAGAAGAGCGGGGCAAGCTTGGCAACCCGCTGGGATACGCGCCTGTCGGCGGGACGCACTCCCTCTTCGAGCTGAACCGGTGGAGTCAGATGGATGGAGGCGCCGATCTGGTCATCGACACGACCGCGCAGCCGGCCGATCAATGGGCGAAGCTGCTACGACGCGAGGGGCGGCTGGCACTTCAGGGCTATTTTCCAGATCCGGTCCCGTTCGACTATCACTTCTTCCACTTCCAGCGCGTGACGATGAGCTGTCCGGGCGGCTTCGATCTGGGCGGCTACGGTCGTGCGGTCGACCTCATGCGGCTGGGCCTGCTGCAGGTCAAGCCGCTCATGACGCATTGCTTGCCGGCAAGCGAGGCGGCGGAGGCCTTCCGCCTGGTTCTCGAAGAGCCGGAGAGCATTCTTGGAATGGTCCTCGACTGGCGCTAGGATTTGTGCGCGCGGGGATCGGACCTGTGGCACGTCCACCACACTCGTAGCTCGGCTCTTCGTTAAAGGGTGTAGCTCGGTGCTTTGTCACCGATCACGGCAGGTCCAGCGGCCTGTTCAGGGCTTCTGCGGGTGGGGTACCCTCTGGGTCTGAGTCCCGGGTACCCCGCCGCAGGCTTGGGTGACCCCGCCGCAGGCTTGGGTGACCCCCTGGGTGCCCGCTGAGAACCGGCCGGGGAGCGCCCAGACGTCTCCCTTCCCGCCTGATTCGGATGCTGGGGCGGTTCCTCCCAGGCGCCAGAGCAGGAACGAGCAGCTCTGCCCAACCCGGCCGAGTCCGACCCTGAACGGGTCAGACCGGCCTGCCTTCATCGGGGAGGAGAGTAGCCGGGGGGGATCGCACCCCCCGGCTCTCGCAGATCCGGACGTGAGCCTCGCGACTCATCCGGCTCCCATTACCCAGCCCGCGGCCGCGCGCCATGCTGCCAATGGGCGAACAGGCTCGGCTCCCGCGTCGCCACGGCGGCCAGGAACCGCCACGCCCGCTGGGGATGCGCGCGCAACCGCTGGTACTTCCGTCGGGCCCAGCGCACCAGATAGCCGTTGATCCGGTCCAGGATGGGGGTCACCACGGACGGGAAGCAGCGTCCGTAGTAGGTGATCCAGCCCCGCACCTCGGCATTGATGCGCTGGGCAAGCGCGGTGAGGGT
>Ga0207416_1001811_pt1 | contig 25777 bp, 23 predicted proteins | sample PaiPotPPM11metaG_FD_184107 | JGI IMG/M metagenome (GOLD analysis project Ga0207416, IMG submission 184107) | Iron sulfur acid spring bacterial and archeal communities from Banff, Canada, to study Microbial Dark Matter (Phase II) - Paint Pots PPM... ... | reverse complement strand
AGCATTTGCAGGTCGTATCCCTCTCGCCGAATGCGGATGTCGTAGTAAAATACAGCGGCCGCGACTACAGCGAAGGGGCCGAAGAACAATGAGGTCAAGCTCGCGAAGGTTAGGTAGAGCGCGGGCGATTTTAATTCAAACGCCAATATCGCGCCGCTGAGGCCGAGCACTGTCGTCACCCCAAAATTAATTCCCATGAGAGCGAGCGCAAGCACGAAACCGCGCCAAAATTGGCTCCTGCTAAATATTCGCGGGAAAGCCTTAGCAAAGGCAGTTATGGGGTCCACGTCCTCGATAACAACCGAAATAAATGACACTGCAGCCATCAAGTACAGCATGATGAACAAAGCGAATGCCGCGAGCGCGATGGCAACGATGATGACTCCAAAAAAAATGGCGAAGAGTACGCTGTATTTCTCTAAGGCCATTGCACCCGGGATCATAATGGCGGCGATGATCGCAATACCAAAGATCATGACAAACGCCATCACGACGAGTGCGATCCCCCACAGGATGATTAAGATGAAGATCCACAGCCACCGTCTCAAGGCGTGCGCGTAACTGTCTTTGAAGGAGATCGGAAGTCCCAGGTAGGCCTTCGATACGGCGGCCACAACCGCGCCGTATGCAAAAGGAAATCCGATAAACAGCAACGCGTACTGAAGGGCAATTGCAACGTCAGACGGCTGGTACGCCGTCAATTTTGCGATGTCGGGCGTTGAGTGCGGCGAGTTGATCATTTGCCGAAACAAAGCAATGTATGCACCGATCAAATCGCGGGTTGAGTAGTACGAAAAGATGACGCTTGGTACGATCACGATGCCGACGATTGCCGTAAAGAGAGCGATATGTTTGAAGTAGAGGTGGAAGGCGCGGTCGAGCACCTCACCAATCGAAAGCGGCCGCAGGTTCAAAGCATCTTGAGTGCTGGCTGGTGTGAACGGTCTTGACAACGAGTCGTCTGGCCCCACCGTAAATGCCGATTGTGACGGAGAGATTTCTGCGCCGTCCTTCTGGGGGGCCACAGAGCCCTCCTGGAAGAAGGGCGGTGCGTGGCGCAAGAGCTAAAAGCATTCGACTGCGGCGATCAAGCCGCGGTCATCGTAACGCGTGGTTCGCTTGTGGAGAGCCAGCATTGCATCTGTTGTGCGGTCGTCGACGTTAACGGACGCGCACTACAATCACGCGGCGACATTGACCGGCTCGTCTATATGCGTTCGAGCGCCAAGCCGCTCATCGCGACAGCTGTTGTGGCGAGCGGTGCGGCAGATCGCTTCGGCTTTACCGAAGAAGAGATTGCGCTTGCAGCAGCATCGCATAGCGGTGAGCCAAAACACGTGGCGACCGCGCAAAGCATGCTGCACAAGATCGGTCTTGATGAAAGTGCGCTGCGTTGTGGCGCACACGCGCCCACCCATGGACCGAGCGCCGACGCGCTGTGCGCTGCGGGTCAATTGCCGCGCGCCATCCACAACAACTGCTCGGGAAAGCATGCGGGCATCCTCGCACTTGCCGTGCATCGCGGCGCCAGCCCAGAGGGCTATCTCGCCGCCAACCATCCTGCGGAAGTCGAGATCCTCGACGTCTGTGCACAGCTCCTCGACACGCCGCTCAACCGCATGGCAATTGCCGTCGACGGCTGCGGCATCCCTGTTATTGCGGTACCGCTGCGCACCGCCGCACATTTTTTCGCTCGGCTTTCGGACCCCGATCGTTTCCCCAAACAGTTTGTGCCGGCGCTGCGGCGAGTCATGCGCGCAATGATCGACCATCCCGACTACGTCGCCGGGACGAATCGATTCGACACCGATCTCATGATTGCGTCGAGGCCGGACGTGCTTGCCAAAGGCGGTGCTGAGGGATATCATGCGACCGCGGCGTTAAAGAAGGGTCTCGGAATGACAGTTAAAGTTGCTGACGGCAACTACCGCGCGGTCGCCCCGTTCGTCATGGAACGAGTGCAAGACTTGAATGTACTTAACGCGCGCCAACTCTCGGCGCTCGAGCAGTATAAAACGCCGAAGGTTCGCAATCATGCCGGTGCGGTCGTCGGCGAGATACGCGCCATGACGAGAAGCTAATTGTTGCTGTAGACGAGTTCTCCGCCGATGAACACGTTTGTGATCTGATGCCGCATGTTCCACACGACAAAATCTGCCCGCAATCCCTGGGTGAGCGTGCCGATCTCATCTTCTAATCCCACCGCGCGCGCCGGGGCCCACGTGGCGCACGCGATTGCTTCAGCGAGCGAAATGCCGGTAACTGACATGAGGTTGCGAAGCGCCTGATCGAGCGCGAGGCGGCTGCCGGCGATCACACCATCCTTGGTTCTCGCCACGCCGCCCTCTTCGACCAGCCCGTTGACGAGCGGCATGGCATCGGTCGTTAAAACCAGATTGACACCCTTGAGACGGTAGAGGAGCGCAAGGTGTTCGACTGCGACGTGGAAGCCGTCCGCGATCACCTCGCAAAATGCTGTTGGGTCAAGCAGATAAGAAGTCAGAATGGATGACGTGCGGTGGTGGAGGGGCGGCATCGCGTTGAACGTGTGCGTAAGAATCTGATAACCCGCCTCAATCGCTGAGTTGCCGATCGCATAGGTCGCGGCTGTGTGGCCGGCAGCGAGGGTTACGCCGTGGCGATGCAGCTCAGCGGCAGCCCGTGGTGCGTCTTCGATTTCGGGTGCCATGGTGATCCGCAGCCTACCAGCCGTCCACGTTTCGAGCAACGCTTCGATGCGCGCCGGCGTCGGGGTAAGTAAGAATTCTTTTGGATGAGCACGCCGGAATTCGGGGTTAAGGAACGGGCCCTCTAAATGCACGCCAATGGAACGTGCCCCAGTTGCCGGTTTATTAACGCATTTGGAAAGTGTGGCGGCGGCGTGCAGCATCTGGGCCCACTCGCCGGTCATAATCGACGGAAGAAATGACGTCACTCCGTGCGTCGGCGCATCGGTCTGCATGGCCGCCAGCGCTTCCAAAGGCTCCCGATTGAACCACAACTTGCCGGTTCCGTTAACATGCAAATCGATGAGACCGGGCGTGATGATGCTGCCCGGCGGAAGGTTGTGGTCGACGCGAGACGACCGATCCTCGATGCCGGCTATGAGGCCGTCTTCTATGCTCAGACACCCGGATTGGGCGGTTCCGTCACCCACCGCCAGGGCGGCGGGACCAAAAATGCGATGGCCCACTCTACAGTTAGCTCCGGATCAGGGCAAGGAGCTCGTCGCGTTGTTTCTCCAGCAACGTTGCATCGTCAGCTTCGACGTTGAGGCGCAGCAGCGGCTCGGTGTTCGAAGGCCGGATGTTGCACCACCAGTTATCGTACTGAATCGTGATACCGTCAAGATAGTCGATCTCGCGCGCATCGGCATAGCGCTGCGCCAGCTCCTTGAGCTTGGCCGGCGCATCGGCAACGCGGCTGTTGATCTCGCCCGAGCGAAATCGCCGGTCGAGGGGCCGCAACAGTTCGCTGACGCGCTTACCTTCCTGCGAGATAAGCTCGAGCACAACGAGCAGTGCAATGAGTCCCGAGTCGGCGTAGTAGTGATCGCGGAAATAGAAGTGTCCAGAATGCTCGCCGCCAAAAATTGCGTTGCGTTCGCGCATGACCTTCTTGATAATCGAATGACCAACGCGCGTTCGCACGCCGTTGCCGCCTGCCGAAGCGATGAGTTCCGGAACGCCGCGCGAGCAGATGAGATTATAGAGAATCGTCGATCCGGGATGTTTTCGCAATAACATCTTCGCGACCAGCGCCGTCACCATGTCGCCACCGACAAGCTCACCGCGTTCGTCGGTGATAAAGACGCGATCGGCGTCGCCGTCGAACGCGGCACCAAGATCCGCCTTGTGCTTTCGGACGGCGCTCTGAAGGTCGGCCATGTTCTCGGGTTCGATGGGACTGGCCGGATGATTTGGGAACGTGCCATCAAGATCGAAATAGAGTGGAATCACTTCGAGCGGCAACCGTTTGAACACAGCCGGTACAATGAGACCGCCCATACCGTTGCCCGTGTCCACAACGATGCGCAACGGCTTGATGTTGCGCACGTCGATGAACGACAGACAGTGATCCGCAAAATCGGGCAGCACGTCGCGCTGGGTCACGTGCCCAGGCGTCTGCACGGGAGAAAAGGTCCCACGCGCCACAAGGTCGCGGATCGCGAACACGCCTGTGTCTGCAGACAGCGCGATTGCTTGCTCGCGGCAGAGTTTAAAGCCGTTGTATTCCTTGGGGTTGTGCGACGCGGTGATCATCGCGCCGGCGGGATAGCCGAACTTGCCAACGGCGAAGTAGAGCTCGTCCGTTGAGGTGAGGCCAAGATCGATCACGTCCGCACCTTGCGAAGTGACGCCGTGCGCGAATGCCTCAAACAAGGGTTGCGAGGATACGCGCATGTCGCGGCCGACTGCGACGGACTTCACCCCAAGAAACTCGACGAACGCTCGCCCGATACGCAGCGCGGTTGGCCCGTCGAGGTCATCCGGATATATGCCCCGGATGTCGTACGTTTTGAAAATATCGAGATTGGTGCTTGCGCGCATGATGGTTAATGCGGGGAATGCATCGACGCGTAACGCTGCAGCCAGATGATGGTTGCAATGACCGCCCCAAGCATAACAAGAAGACGCCACAGTTGCGGAGGCTGCGGCGCTTGTTGCCATTTTCCAAAGGCCATTGGCGGGGGTTCGTTTCTTGTAGCGGCCGACCTTGCAGTCGAGTCGAGCTCGACCGCTACAAGGGCCTAGTCCGCGATATTACCGCCCGCCGATCAGAGGTCGTGGTAGAGGTAAAACTCGTAGGGGACGGGGCGCAACTTGACTTCGTGCAGTTCCTTTGTGCGCTTGTAGTCTATCCACGTGTCGATGAGGTCTGCGGAAAATACCCCGCCTTGCAGCAAGTAAGCGTTGTCTGCTTCCAAAGCGCCAAGCGATTCTTCGAGGCTCCCTGGAACGGACTTGATCCGCTTTGCTTCCCGTTCGGGCAATTCGTAGATGTTCTTGTCGAGCGGCCCGAAGCCGGCCTTGGTCGGATCGATCTTGCGCTTGATGCCGTCGAGACCTGCCATGAGCATGGCAGAAAACGCGAGGTACGGATTCGCAGCGCAATCCGGGGGCCGAAACTCGATGCGCTTGGACTTGGAATACTTTGGACCCTTGAAGAAGATCGGTATGCGCACCGCGGCCGAGCGATTGCCCATGGAGAATGCAACGTTGACGGGCGCTTCAAAATGAGGAACGAGCCGTCGATACGAGTTCGTCGTCGGGGCGCAAAACGCCATCAGCGAGTCGATGTGCGTCAACAATCCTCCGATGTAATATAGTGCGAGCTGGGAGAGTTCGGCATAACCTGTGGGTGAGTAGAAGAGATTTTTCCCCGCTTTCCAGAGGCTCTGATGCACGTGCATGCCCGAGCCGTTATCTCCAAAGAGCGGTTTGGGCATGAATGTTACTACCTTGCCGTGGCGCCGCGCCACGTTGCGCGTGACATATTTGTAGATCATCACGCTATCCGCTTGATCGAGCAGCGTGTTGTAGCGAATATCGATCTCGGTTTGGCCCGCGGTGCCCACCTCGTGATGGTGCATCTCCACGTCAACCCCCCACGACTGGAGGCCGAGCACCATCTCGGAACGGATATCCATGTGCTTATCCGAGGGTGCAACCGGGAAGTATCCCTCTTTAGGACGCAGAGCATACGCGAGATTTGCATTCTCGCTATCGCCGGAATTCCAATGTGCCTCCTCAGAATCGATCGCATAGCTCATACCGAACTGAGAAATGTCGAAGCTGATGTGATCGAAGATATAAAATTCAAGTTCCGGACCGAAGTACGCGGTGTCCGCGATGCCCGTGTTCTTGAGATATGCTTGCGCTCGTTGGGCAATGATGCGAGGGTCGCGTCGATACGGTGCTTGTTCTCTGGGATCAAAACAATCGCAGATGAACGACACGGTCGGGATGTTGCAGAATCCATCGACGCGCGCGGAAGCTGGGCTCGGCCGCAGCACCATGTCGCTCTCTTGAATTTCTTGGAACCCGCGAATGCTGGAACCGTCAAAGCCGATGCCGCTGGCAAACGTTTCCTCGTTTACCTGGTCCGCGGGGAGGGATGTGTGCTGCCACATCCCAGGCAGGTCAATGAACTTGAAATCGACGATCTTGGCGCGGTTCTTCTTGATGAAGTCCAGCGCGGTTTTGGCCGCCGAGGCTGTTGCCACGTGATCGCTCCTCTCCCAAAAAACGAACTGAATACGCCGTATGGCGCGCTGCATGATTTCAGGCTGATTGAGAGTTGCCTTTTAGCCTGCAGACAAAGAGCGGGCCGTTCCCGTTGGCCATGTGGCGTTGTTCATAACTAGTGCTGGCAGCCGCGGCAAAAGAACGTGCTCTCGCCGCCCGCGTGAACAGACGAAATACGGTGGCCGCAGCGCGGGCACACTGACTTACCGCGCGCGTGAACCTTCATAAACGTGCGATCCTGCTTGTGCAGTTTTTGCTTGCCTTTCTCATATTGTCCCTTGATCGTCCGCACAGCGTTCGTCAGAACGGAACGCATCGCGTCATATAACGTGCGCCGTTCTTCATCAGAGAGCGTTGATGCGCGCCGCAGCGGACGCAGCCCGGCTTCAAACAGGATCTCATCTGCATACGCGTTGCCGATTCCAGCGACGAATGCTTGATTGCGCAAAACATTTTTGAGTTCGCCGCGGTGGCGGCGAAGCCGCGCCGCAAAGGTACCGTAGTCGAGTTTTGGATCGAGCGCGTCAGGTCCAAGATCGGCGAAGGCGGGAATCTCAGCTGCAGGATCCGATGTCAGGTAGACGCGCGCCATCATCGTGTTGTCGAGAAAGCGAATGTCTTCAGCCCCCGACAGCTGCAGCGTGAAGCAAGTTGCCGGCAGTGAAGGTGCTGCGCGGCTGCAATAGGCAAAGCGTCCGCTGAGCATCGGGTTGATGATGAGGCGCGGGCCGCGGTCGTCAAAGTCAAAAATCAAGAACTTGCCGCGCCGCTCGATCGTGGTTATTTTTCGCCCTTGGAGGTCCCGCCCAAAGTCGGCGGGCGGGTAGCGGATGACAAATGCCCGAGATGGGTTTGGCACGACGGCGAGGACAGTCTTGCCGGCGGCGTATTTGGTCAGCGCTTCGCGGAGTAGTTCGAGTTCAGGGAGTTCGGGCAAGCCGTACGCTGCGCTCGGCTAACTACGTCGGCGACATCAGAACTTGCTTTGGAACAGTCTGATTTTCGATGACAGTGACGGTGTCTTGGCCGTGAAGACCAGGTGCGTCGGCTACGATTGGGTGCGTGCCGATGACAATGTTATCGATGGTTACGGAGCCGCTCGAGTCGGTCACGGGCTTGGCGGTAACGCCATCAACCGTAACGATCGCCCCGCTAACAGGCTGGCCGTTGCTAGCCTGGACACACGTGGCCTTGACGCTGCCGTATTGTTGAACGCCGATGGCGTTGGGGTTTGGGCACCCCCAAAGGCTCAGAACCGACGCGACGGCGGCAACCGACACCACGATCTTGGCCTGGGCCGGGATTTTCATAATTGTGGGCGCGTGGCTCTTCATATTGTATGGCACACGTTTTTGGCACTCCGTAACTGTGAACTTGAACGCATTTTAGGCCCTCGAACGTTCGCCCGATGGGGCCCTACCCCTCGCACGGCTCATTGCAACCGGGTCGCGGGAGCGGTATACTTTCTCTACTAAGATGAACCGACAGATGCGGCTGGTCGCCATGACGGTGGCTGCGATGGCCTCCATACTGACGGGTTTTGCCATTGCGTCTGCCGATGCCAACCCTGCCGCTGGCCCCCAACCCTCCGCCGCTTCTTTGCTCGGGCAGGCTCAAGCAGAAGCCGATGCGGGTCATCCGACGTCGGCCAAGCTGATCCTTGTGAAAGCTTCGGCGCTCTACCCCGGCAATGTGGACATCCAAAAGTTGCTCGGTGATGTTGACTACCGAACCGAAGACTATGCCGGGGCTGCAGCTGCCTACAAAAAAGTGCTCGCGCGCGATTCTACGAACAAGGAAGTCCACAATCGATTAGGCGGCGTCTATGCGGCGCAGGACCGATACAACGATGCCATCAGCGAGTTCCGGCTGAGCCTGCCGCTGTCTGAAGGTTTTCTCCATCTCATTCAAACGTACATCGATGAGGGAAGAATCGGCGATCTCGAGGCCGAGCAACAGCGCGCGGTCGTGCTCGCGCCCTTTGAAGCATCGTCACACTTCAGCCTTGGCCTCGTCTATTATTACGAAAAGAAATACGATCAGGCGCTGAACGAATTCCAAGCGGCGCTTGCGAACGATCCACGATCGTCCGACGCCCGCAACGGCTTAGGCATGGCGTATGGAGATCTCGGCCGGCACACGGAGGCCATCGCACAATACAAGACGGCCATCGCCCAGGATCCAAAGTATGCCAACGCGTGGATCAACTGGGGAGTCGAGCTCATCGCTACTTCGGATTACCGTGGAGCAATCGAGAAAATCAACCATGGGCTCGATCTGAAGCCTGACCTTTCAGTAGGCTACGATAATCTCGGCGTCGCCTACGATTACCTCGATAATTTTACGCAAGCGGTCGAGCTGTATGAGCGGGCGTTACAGCTTGATCCTCGCGAGCGCGAAGCATATCAGAATTTAGGCAGCTTGTACTTCAGCCATAACCTGCTCAATCTCGCCGAGGCCGCGTTCATTAAGGGATTGGCGGTCGCCCCGCGCACGGCCGGCCTTCATTTTGACCTCGGCATCGTCTACGAGCAACAGCACAAATACGGTCTCGCCCTCGAGCAATACAAAGCGGCGCTCACAACGGAACCAAACAATACGGAGATGCGCCAGCAGCTCGCGGGTGTCGAAGCCAAATTGGTTCATCAATAAATCGGACCTAAAGGTCCGATGCTACAGAAGGTCCGATGCGACTGCGCTTTATTTGGTCGCGATGACGTCGACCTCGATCAATGCGCCCAGCGGCAGCGCGCCGCAGCCGACTGTTGTGCGTGCCGGGCGGTGCGAGCCCACATAACCCTCGTATATCGCGTTGACCTCGGCAAAGTGTTGCAGGTCGGTCAGAAAAATTGAGACTTTAACCACTTTGTCGAACCGGGAGCCCGCAGCCTCGAGCACGTGACTCAGATTGCGAAACACTTGCTGGGCCTGAGCAGTCAGTCCGTCCGCAAGCTTTCCAACCGCGGGATCGATCCCAACTTGTCCGGAGCAGAAGATGAATCCGTTCGCCTCAATTGCTTGGCTATATCCTGCGACGGGTTTTGGAGCCGTTGGAGTTGAAATGAATTTCATGCGTGCTGGGTCCAACATGGCCCGCACCGCCACCTCCCGATGAAGGTCACGACGAATGGCTGAGACACGCATTTTCACAAAACCCGGTTGCCCATATTGCGCCGCCGCGATGGAGGACTTCCGAGAGCACAAAGTACCGTTTCGCCAAATTGACGTGCAGCACGATCTGACGGCGCGCGAAGAGATGCGCAAGCTCTCAGGGGGCCTGCGCGTCCCGACGATCGTACATCCGGACGGGGCGGTAGCTGTCGGATTCGACGGTTTTTGAACCGTTCACGATTGACGGGCGTGTCCCGTCACTAGCGACGGCCTGGGCAGTGTGCCGATAACATAAGCGACACAGCCGCTTGTGGCTGGTCGCTTAGGAATGATACAGACCACCTTCCGAACACAGGTTGACGAAGCACGCTGGCTCGAAAGCAGCGTCCTTAAATCACGCTTGCTGACCGTTGCGGCGAGCGTTGTTATTTTTGCCGCACTGCCGTGGCGTTACCCGCATTGGCTGCAGGCAGCCATCGTTCTCATTTGGCTCACCCAAGGGATTATAGCGGCTACCTTTGTTCGTCGAGCGACAACCGTCGAACAGATCGAATGGGCTGGACGCATCCTGCTCGCCCTCGACACGCTCGTGTTATGCGTGCCCATCTTGCTCTATATGCCGACGCTGCCCGAGGCGTGGATCGGGATGCTCATTCCGATCATGTGGGGCGGCGTCCGCGCGCGGCTGGTGGGTGCCGTGAGCGTCGCGACCTTTGCGACAGTAGTAATCTTCATCGGCTTTGCCTTTCATCTCATTGCGCCCGAGGGAGAGCCCCAGAGTGGGCGGTTGATCTTCGATGTCGCCGTGATATGGCTGAGTGTGCTCGCGACTCGTCAGCTCGTGCGAGCGGTCGCCCTGCGCAACGAAGCGCTTGCGGCGCAGCGAGAAAAGCTTGAGAAAGCGTACGGTGCGCAGGCAGAAATGCGCTTGCGGGCCGATCTGCAAGCGGCGACGCTCAAGAAGGTTACAGAACTTGCGGTCAGCCTGCTGCGCGAGCGTCAACTGGATTTACTGCTCGACCGGATGCTCGACGTCACGATGCAATCGTTTGGATTCCGCGCCGGCACGATTCTCATCGCGGAGCGCGAAAGCGAGTCATATCTCTACACGGTGATTCGCGGATATCCGCCGCAAACCGACGAGCTGTTGCGCAAGAGGCGCGTTCCGTTTGCGCTTGCCGAATTGAAGATGGACAAGCGCTTCGCAGTCCGTCCATCAGTCTATTACGCGCCCGCCGAGCGTCAAACGTGGTACACGGACCCAGAAATTTGCTACCACCCGGAACACGTCAATCAGCGGCGCACCAGCGCTGGGGCCTGGCACGAAGCGGACACGCTGATCTTCGCGCTGCGCAGTTCGTCGGGTGAAGTCATCGGCTTGCTGATTCCGGATGCGCCGCTGGACGGGAAAGTGCCGTTGGACGAGACGATTGACAGCATCGCACTTTTTGCGCGGCTAGCCGCAGCCGCCATCGAGAACGTGCACATCGTGGCAACCGAGAAGAGCCGGGCGAACACGCTTTCCGAGCAAAACGTCGAGATCAAGCGCCTGTACGCCAATGTTGAAGCGCTCGCGGAAGAACGGCGGCTGCAGGCAGACCGCTTGGCGCGGATTCTCGAGCTGACCGCGGCGATCTTTCGCGAACGCAACCTCAACGCGATGCTGCACCGCATTCTCAAAGTTGCAATCGATACGTTCGGCTTTGCTGCTGGAACGATACTCTTACGAGATCCCCTTCGCAACGTGTACGTCAGACACGCTGCAGCCGGCTATCCAGACAACGTCGAGGGGGTCGAGGTTTCTGCAGAGGAAATGCTGCAAGACATGACGCCCGCGACAAAGGTCCGCGAAACGTTTTACTACGTGCCGATGGAGCTGCATCATAGCGGCGGCGTGTCGCGCCATCCCGACCGGCTCGAACTGCCGCGTATCCAGCCAGGCGATTGGCACGAAAACGATCTCATGTTGTTCCCGATATTCGACTCAGGCGGCCAGCTCATCGGCATTCTCTCACCGGACGATCCGAAAGACCGCCGTGTGCCGCGCGACGAAACGATCCGCACGATCGAGGTTTTCGCTCAGCTTGCAGGCATTGCGGTTGAAACCGCGCGCCTGCGCGCTGCCGCCAAGGCCGATATCCCAGCCTAACGAAACCCTGTAGCAACGGACTTTTAGGTCCGTTTACAAACTCAGATACGCTTCCAGCTCCCACGGATGCACTTGCGTGCGGTATGTTTCCCATTCCGCGAGCTTTGCTTCGCGCAGCCGCAAGTAGCTATGGTCGCCGAGCGCCGAACGCATGATCGGGTCGTCGTCCAGCGCGAAGACCGCTTCTTGCAAGGAGAGCGGAAGCTGTTCGATGCCAAGGCTCGCTCGCTCGTCATCACTGAGCGAGAAGACCGGCACTTCGACCGGGTCGCCGGGAACGAGTTTGCGGCGCACGCCATCCAAGCCGGCTTTGAGGATGCACGCGAGCGCAAGATATGGGTTGCATGACGGGTCTGGCGAGCGCAACTCAACTCGGGTTTCACGACCGGCTGCGGCCGGCACGCGCACCAGCGCGCTTTTGGCTCGGAGAGACCACTGAACAAATGAGGGCGCGTCGTAGCCTGGCACGAGACGCTTGTACGAATTGACGGTCGGATTCGTGACCACGGTAAAACCACGTGCGTGCGCGAGCAAACCGCCGACATAGGAAAGCCCAATCTCGCTCAATCCTGCCGTGTTGTCGCTGTCGCCCGCGTAGAACACGTTCGCACCGTCGCGCATGAGGTATTGCGAGATATGCAACCCGCTGCCATCCTGGTTTACAAACGGCTTCGGCATAAACGTTCCGTGAAGACCGTGCCGGGCGGCCACCGTTTTGACGACGACCCGTGCGGTTGAGATTGCGTCCGCCAGCGAGAGCGCATCCACGAACTTGAGGTCGATCTCGTGCTGGCCGTGCGAGACTTCGTGATGCGTGGCCTCAACGCGAATCCCCATTTCCTCGAGCGCGAGCGCGACATCACAGCGTGCCTGGTCACCGCGATCGATTGGGCTGAGATCAAAATACGATCCATGATCGGAGGTTGCGGTCGTCGGTTGGCCGTCGCGCGACTGCTCGAAAAGGAAGAACTCAAGTTCGGCGCTGACTTGTGGCGTCAGGCCATCGTGTCGGAATTCCTCGAGCAGCCGGCGCAGCGTGCTGCGCGTGCAGCCCTCAAATGGCGTGCCGTCCGGATTGCGGACATCGCAGAGGATACGCGCCTCCAGCGGCTGGCCCGGAATCGTGGGCAGTACCGCAAACGTGTCGGGGTCCGGCGCGAGATACATGTCCGATTCTTCGTGGCGCACAAACCCCTCGATGCACGAGCCGTCAAACGCGACCTTACCCTCGAGGGCCGGCTCGAGCTCACCTATCGGCAGCGCGACGTTCTTGGTCACTCCATGGATGTCGTTAAACTGCAGGCGGACGAGCGCGACGCCGGCGTCTTTTGCGCGTTTGACCAGATCACGCTTAGTCATGGACGTCCTCGTGGCTGTTCATTTGACGTATGGCCAGCGCAGCGCGCAGCGAAAGTTGACCTTTGGGAGTCCTAAGATCCGTCTTTAGAATTTGCGAAATCTGATTCAACCGGTAGAAGATCGTGTGGCGATGAACTGAAAGACGCTCCGCAGCTTCTTTGACGTTTTCACCCACTTCGAAATACAGTTGCAGCGTTGCCAAGAGGTCCGTCTTGTGCTTGCGATCGTAGGCTTGCAGAGGTTCGATCAAAGAATCAGCAAACGCGCTAAACGCATCGCGGTCGGCGCCTGCGTGCAGCAGTGCATAGATGCCGAGGTCAGGGTAGACAGCCACGGCTCCGCGTCCAAACAAACGTCGCCCCAGAGCCAGCGCGAGCCGTGCCTCGCGAAGCGTAAGCGGTACTTCGATTAAATCCGCGTGGAATGAGCCGATGCCGCAATTCACTGATGCGGCGGCGCCCGCTTGCGGCAGATCGCGAACCACGTTGGCGGCGGCTTGGCGCGCCCTCGCGACGTCAACTTTGTGACGGACGGGAAATAGAGCAATGACTTGACTGCCTGCGGCGGCAAGCGGACACAGCGCATCGGCGGGCGCCAGCGCTTGGTGCACGATATCGTTGCAATTGGGCGACCCCGCACCCTCGAGATCGAAAACCCCGACAAGAAATGACGGCGGCAGTGTCACGCCGATTGCCGACGCTTGTGCCTTCAAGACGGCAGCATCCGTGATATCGCCGCTGAGATATTGCTCCCAAAACGCGCGGCGCGCCTGGCCACGCCCCGCGCCGCGCCGTGAGTATTCAACGGCTGCAGCGCTCGCTGCGATGCGCAAGGCAGGCGCAGCGTCGGTGCGCATCTTGCCGCGCAAGAAAAGCGTGACATATCCCGGACCGGCATCGGCATCGCTTTGGCCCGGCATCTGCGCGCACAACGCGTGAAGGGACTCGGAGATCGTGGTGCGCACTATGACGCCGTTTCCGCCCTTGCCGGCTTCGACGTAAAAAGTCGAGAACGACGGGGGCAGTGGCCCGACGCCGCCTTTTGGCTCTGCCAGGGCGAGATGACGCCATTGGTCGTCCTCGATAAGCACGGCGCCGTGCATGGCGTCGGCAAGCACCTGGGCGATGGCCTTGAGGCCGCCGCCGCCGGCGATAATCCGGGCTGCTCGTTCACTTAAAGAGGCGAGTTCGTCTGCTGTCATGATCCAATGTGGTAGATAGTGACGACGAGATATAACGCGGTTACTGCAATGAGACCAACGGCAGTCGCCCAAGCTATGAGGTTGAATGTCGGGCTATTAACGTGTTCGCCCATCAAGCGGCGGTTATTAACGAGGCGCAACATTGAGATAATGACTACGGGGAGCAGCATGCCCGAGACGACTTGCGACCAGAAGATGATGGTCAAAAGTGGAGCTCCGGGAGTGAGAACCGGGAGCGCCCCGAAGACAATAATCCCTAAGTAGAGCCCGTAGAAAATTGGAGCATCGGGGAATCGCTTGTCGATGCCGGACGCGAACCCGAAGGCCTCGCACACAGAATACGATGTCGACAGCGGCAAAACAGATGCCGCAAAGAGTGACGCGTTGAGCAGCCCGATCGCGAAGAGAATGCCGGCATACTTGCCGGCGAGTGGTTCCAGCGCCAGGGCCGCCTGACCGGCGTCGGTGACGTTGATATGATGGATGAACAGGGTGGCACCGCAGGCAACGATGATGAAGTAGGCGACGATGTCGGTTATGAACGAGCCGACCACAACATCGGCTTGCGAGAAGCGCAGCTCTCTGGGTTTGACGCCCTTTTCGACTACAGACGACTGGATATAGAACTGCATCCACGGCGCGATCGTTGTTCCGATAACGCCAATAAACATGGCGAGATATGCCGACGTCCAAGAGAACGTGGGGACAACCGTTTGGTGGATGACAACCGGCCAGTCGGGCTTTGCGAGTAGGCCCGAAATGATGTAGGTGACATAAACCAGACAAGCTAGTAAGAAAACTTTTTCGACCGACTTATAGTTGCCGCGCAGCACGAGCAGCGACACAAAAATAGCCGCGGCCATCACAGCGAAATAACGGCTGAAAATGAATATGGGAAACGATGCGTGCAGCACGTCGGCGCTGGCGGCGACTCCGGCAAACTCCGCGACGGTCGTAAAGAGATTGGTAACGAGCAGGCTTACCATGACAAAGAGCGTGATGCGAACGCCAAACTGCTCGCGTATAAGGTCGGCTAATCCTTTGCCCGTGATCACGCCCATGCGAACGCACATCTCTTGGACGACAATGAGGGCAATCGTCACCGGGATCAGCAGCCACAAGAAAGCGAAACCGAACTGCGAGCCGGCAAGTGAGTACGTGGCGATGCCGCCTGCGTCATTGTCGATGTTCGCAGTGATCATTCCAGGGCCGACGATGGACAGGAACATCAATAGCGAACGCCACAGTCCGACGCGCTTCAGACGGCTCGGCTTCTCGATCCTCTCAACTGCCTCCATGAGAAGCCCGTTTGCCGCTCCGCCGGGAGTGGTCCTACCGCAGCAGGCGCGAAGAGGTCAAATTACTGAGTGCTGCGAGCGTCATGCCGTGCGAGCCGTGCTTTCGAGCGAGACTTGCCGACGCGAGGCAGCATCTTACGCATTTTCTCGGGCAAGAGGACGTCGATAATATCGTCTACCGTGACGATACCTTGCATACGCCCGTCGGCATCGACCACCGGAACAGCCACGAAATCGTAACGGGCTATCGTCGTCGCAACCTCCTCGCGCGGCGTTTGCAGCTCGACGGTGACAACGTCGTCGATCGCGATGTCGGCGACTTTCGCGCCTGGCTCAGCTTTGATGAGTTCCCGCAACGAAACAACTCCCAAGATGTGTTCCTGGGGATCGAGCACGTAGACATAGTACACAAGCTCGGCATCTTCCGCCGCTTTTCGGATGTGCTCGAATGCTTCCGCGACCGTAAGACCCGGCGGCAGCCAGAGGTATTCCGTCGTCATGAGGCCTCCGGCGGTTTCCTCGGGGTGCGAGAGCAACTCGCGGACGTCTTGCGCTTCTTGCGGTTCCATGCGTTCGAGGATCTCTTGTTGCTTGTCGCTATCGATTTCGCCCAACAAATCGGCAGCGTCGTCGGGCGTCATGTTCTCGATGATGTCGGCGGCGCGATCCGGGTGCAGATCTTCTAAGATGGAGAGCTGCGTGTCCACCGGTAGCTGTTCGAGAGCGTCGGCCGCGGTTTCTTCGTCGAGCGAGCCGATGAGCGAGGCTTGATCCGATGTGGAGAGCTCTTCAATGATGCTGGCGAGATCCGCCGGGTGAATTCGATCGATCTTATCTTGCGGCACGCGCAAGCGCAGCGCTCCGCCCGGTTCTTCCAGCCCTAAAGGCTGTACTGCATCCCAAGATATAAGCGATGCGCCGACGCCGACCTTGGGCATGCGCGAAAGCATTCGATCGCCGAGATGACGCAGGCCGAGCCTGCGCAGCAGTCCGGGCAAACCTATGTCAGCGGCGATCACTCGCAGGTGATCGCCAGCCGGCGCAAGCTTGACGTCGTTGACGCGCACGACTTTGTGTCCGTCGACGTCAACGATCTGTTTGTCGAGGAGCTCTTTTTGCAGAAGCAACTCGTCGATGGCGACCGGTGCGTTTGAGCCTTCGAGCGGAGGCGCGTTCAAGGTCACTTCACGGTCGGTGATGGAAACGATGGTTGAGAACGGTGCGTAACGTACGACACCATCGTTGCCCTTAACGTATAGGCCGACAACCGGCGGGAACCGTTCCGAGCCTGCGACCGCGATGTCGTCGATGCGGCCTATGCGCGAACGCTGCGTACCGGTCAAAAGCTCGACCGGCCGGCCGCTCAATTCACTTGCGAACGCCTCGCGCAGCTCCACGCATTTCTCCCTGTAAGGGTATGTAGCGGTCGAGCTTGTCTCGACCGTCCGGTGTCGCGGCCTACGCTTCCCTAATCGACCTATCGAGGACTGCTATGGCGTGATCGATCTGCGAGCGGTCAACGACGAGCGCCGGAGTAAAGCGCAACGCTGAAAAGCCGGCGGGCAAGAGCATGAGACCGTGAACGAAGCAGCGCTGGAGCACGCGATCGCGTAAGGCGGTGTCGTGCTCGCGCGACGTACGGTCGATGACGAAGTCAATCGCCAGCATGAGGCCTTTACCGCGCACGTCGCCGATTGACGGGTGGCGTTCTTGAAGCTCGCGCAAACGGCCAAGGAAGTAGTCTCCAAGCTCAGCCGCGCGCTCGACGAGACGCTCTTCCTGCATGACGTCGAGGGTCGCCTTCGCAGCCACGAGCGCGACGCCGTTGCCCCCGAACGTGTTGGAGTGAGCGCCCTGCGCCCCGAAGTCTAAATCTGCGTCCAGTACCTGAGCCGCCACAGCAACGCCGGATCCGAGCGCTTTGCCGATGGAAGTGCAGTTGGCCGTGACGCCCTGATGTTCGATTGCAAACATCTTGCCGGTCTTGCCCATGCCTGCCTGAACTTCATCGTCGACGAATGCAATGCCGTAGCGTTCGGCGATGTTGCGAATGATTTGGATAAACTCAGGCGGCGGCACGATGTAGCCGCCTTCGCCTTGTATCGGTTCAACAAAAATCGCCGAGACTTCATCCGGCGGAATGAGCTGTTTGAAGTACAGCTCTTCGAGTATATGGGCGCACCATATATCGCAGTTCGGGTACGACATCTTGTAGGGGCAGCGGTAGCACGTTGCGTATGGAAGATGATGGACGTCTGGCAAGTTCGAGGTGAAGTGTGCGCGCTGTACAACCTTGCTCGCCGTCATCGAATTAGAGCCCATCGTGCGCCCGTGGAACGCACCCAAAAATGCGATGAGCCGCTTGCGCGTTGGCTTGTTGTATCGGGTGGCCTTGATAGCGGCTTCATTTGCTTCTGTGCCGCTGTTGCACATGAAGACTTTTTTGTCTTTGAGCCCGGGCACGAGCCGAACCAGACGCTCCGCAACTTCGGCCTGGAGCGGTGAATAAAAGTCAGGGCTGTTGATGAAGAGCCAGCGCTCAGCTTGTTCGGCAATCGCCTTGACGACTTTGGGATGAGCGTGTCCTGTCGCCGCGACCATGCCGTTGGTAAAGTCTAAGAAAACGTTGCCGTCGACGTCCTCAACCATGAGACCGCTAGCGTGTTTCACTGCAATAGGCGCGGTCTTGGTGCCGGTCGTGAGCGCTTTGGTCTCGCGCTCGACAATAGCTTTGCCTTTGGGTCCGGGAAGGTTATAGGTAGGAATCGTAGGTTCGATTTTGGGGGCCGTGGGCGATGTTTCGCGCATTTTGCGATGTTCGACGGCCCGGAAAGAGACACATCCTCACGGAATGGTCGATCGTATGAACAGCTCTGCTGTCGGCTTTGACTTCGACCACACACTCGGGGTCGATAACAAGCTGGAAACGGTGGCATTCGTGAAGCTAGCGCAGCAGCATGGGCAATCCGTTGGCCGCATCCTTGATGAAGAACATGCTCGTGTTGCTATCGGTCGAGAGCTGGGAAATTATCGCGGCGGAAAATGCTCCCTCGATGACGCCGTAATCATCGCACTTGAAGAGGTATTGGGGAACGGCGCGCCCGATCGCAGCGCGGTCGATGCGTTTCGTAGCCTTGCGGTAGCATTGGTGCCGCAATACGTTGAGGCAATTCCCGGTGTCACCGAAACTTTGCGCGGGCTCGATGCCTCGTCTGTTCCGTATGCGATTTTGACAAACGGCTGGAATCCGCTGCAGCAGCGTAAGGCTGACTGCGTCGGTTTTAGGAAGCCGGTGTTTGTGAGCGATGATTTGGGAGTACGGAAGCCAAGCGTCCAGGCATTCAATGTGCTCCGCGACTATTTCAAGCTACCCGCGGACTGTATTTGGTACGTGGGTGATGATCCCAAGATTGACATCCTTGGGGCGCTGGGTGCTGGCATGCGGTCGATCTGGTTTAACTTCGACCAGCAAAAATTCCCGACCAACATCCCGGCGCCGACAGCCATCGTTACGGACTTACGCGACATTCTTTCTGTTCTTCCAATCCGCGCCAAGGAAAGGCTCACGTAGCTGATCGACGCACGTTTTATTTTGGGTCGTCAGGCTGCGCGGGAAGCGGGCAGCTTATTGCGTGCAAAACTTGGAACGCAGATCGGCGTGAGGTCCAAGGATGTGCGCTCCAATCTTGTAACGGAGGCCGACACGCAAAGTGAGCTGCTGATTCGTTCGATCGTTGCGGCGCAGTTTCCCAACGACGCCGTCCTCGGTGAAGAGGCCGGGCAATCGGGCAGCAGTATAGGACATCGCTGGATCGTAGATCCACTCGATGGCACTACGAACTTCGCGCACGGTTACCGGTGCTTCTGCGTGTCCATCGCCTACGAGCACGAAGGTGTTGTGGAATTCGGCGTGGTGTACGACCCAATGGCAGACGAAGAATTTACCGCTCGCCGCGGCCAAGGAGCAATCTGCAACGGAAGCGCGCTGCGCGTCTCGGACCAAGAAGAGCTGCGCGACGGTCTCCTTGCTACAGGTTTTCCGGCTTATAAAGTTGGCGAGCTGCAAAGTAACCTCTATCCGTTCGCCGACTTCGCCATGAACGCGCAGGCGCTGCGGCGCGACGGCTCGGCAGCCCTCGACCTGTGCTACGTTGCATCCGGGCGGTTTGATGGCTTTTGGGAGCCGTCTCTGCACGCGTGGGATATAGCGGCCGGTGCGCTCATCGTGCAAGAGGCAGGCGGACAAGTGACCGATTATGCAGGCGCGCCTCATGTGCTTGAGGGCGCGCAAGTGGTTGCATCAAACGGCAAAATCCATGCAGCGATGCTCGCCGTGCTCAAGCGTTACGCATAATTACGTGATTTCGCGCGTCGGCTGCGTCATTATGGCCGCAGGCGGAAGCGTGCGCCTTGGAGCTCACGCCAATAAACTGCTCCTCGCTTTCCGCGGCCGTCCACTTCTGCAGCGCGCGATTGACACAGCGTCACTGTCACAAGCGACGACTTGCACGCTCGTTGTCGGAGCGCGGGCAAAAGAAGTTTTGGACTCAGTCGACGTTCGACGCTGTGCGGTTGTCGACAACCCCGAGTGGCGCGAAGGTATTGCGAGTTCGATCCGTGCCGGCCTAACACAGCACCGAAACGATGAGGCCTGCATTTTTATGGTGGCCGACCAGCCTTATGTCAGCAGCGAGGATATCGATCGTCTCGTCGCTCACCACCTCACCGCGCGTGATGCAATCGTAGCACTCCAAGCTGGCGAGGTATGGGGGACTCCCATGCTCTTTGCGGCGCGCGATTTCGATGCGCTGTCGAAGCTCCATGGTGATTCCGGCGCCAAGCGTTTCGCCAAAGCACAGCGCGGGCGGATGCATTTTGTCGCCGCGCTGACTCATAATGCGTTCGAGGACGTTGATACGATTGGGGATTACGAGCGGCTCACCGGCGTTGTTAGCGAATTCGAAAATCCGAAAACTCCCCAGTCTCGCGTTCGGAAATCTCGTCGACACCGCTAACGTTCGCCTCACTCGGGCCGCGTTCGGCCCAATCTCGCAAGCGGGAGAGTTTTTGCTCCGGTCCCTCGGCGATGAGCTCGACATGGCCGTCCGGGCGATTGCGAACAACACCTAACAGACCAAGTTCTTCCGCCACCTCTTGCGCCCGAACGCGAAAGAAGACACCCTGGACGCGACCTTTAATGATGAGATGCAATCGTCCCATAAAATTTTCGTAGCAACGTACTGTATCAACGATCTGTAGCAACGGACCTTTAGGTCCGTTTTCTGGCGGAGGGGGTGAGATTCGAACTCACGAGAGACTTGCGCCTCTAACGGTTTTCAAGACCGTCACGTTCAACCGCTCCGTCACCCCTCCACCTTGTCAACAAAGGATTTCGTGGTCTTGTCTGAGACGATCAGCAACGTATTGGTTACAGAATAGTCACAGACGTATTCAAAAACGTAGTATCGGCGGATTCGTTCGCGGGTCAGGACACGCCTACGAGAGCGCGTTGCATCACCTGGGCGGCCGCGTCCTCAGCCGAGGGTATGTGATGGGGCCGCCGTGGGGGCTGCCCCTACCTTTGGTCACAGGTTGGCCAGGCTCGCGTTTGGATCACGCGTTGTTCGTTAATTCGCGCCAAGGGGGTTGTCCAACCGTAGCAGGAAATAACAGCTAATGCGGGCTTTCGCAATCCTAGTGGTTTTATTCTTTCTAGCCGAAACGGCGGGTCGAGCCAGTTGTGGTAACCCCATTACCTACGGGTCGCTAGAGGGAGCGTTCCACGAAGTGTCCATCAATGACAGTTGCGTATCGCTGGATGCAGTCGCTTTTAGTTTAACAACAAGCGTGATGGATGAGGCTCCAATATTTTCAGCCCAAAAAACGACAGGCGGCGAATGCGTCTGGAGCATTGGAACCATTGTCAAAGATCGTATTTCCCCGATCGTTCAAATTCATGATGACCTGTGGGCTGTTGCACCTACAGCTGGACCTGACGACACCTATTGGCTAGTGGTGGGAGGTCGTTACATTAACACGTCTCGGTCCGCAACTCCCACGTACCTGCGTGCGTTCAACAAGGGTTTTACACCCACTTCAATCGGATCGACTGCAAACGGTCAACTTTACGCGATAGAGCAAAGTCCGTCTAAGTCAGACGAGAAGGGTTTGCGTTTAGTCAGCATTGCAAACGGGACATCGGTTGCAATACCATTTGCCGGCTGGACGGAAAACCTTTTGCGAGGATCCGATGGCAACTTGTACTTTAGGCTCTTTGAAAAATGGCATTGCCATATTTTCGAAATAGATGGCTCCGGGACGCTGTTCGACAAAGCGACATGTCCTTGGGAGAATGGCCGCGCTATTGCGGTTGACATTCAAGGTGCTATTTGGCAGCCTGGATTGCTAAGTATCGTGCAATACGACCCATCCGGACATATTACGAAATCCATCGGCCCTATCGCGCCCGTCCCCTGCACTATCACAAATACGGCCGCCCTCGAGCCACGTCTTATCACGGCGGATCAGCGGGGCGCGGTTTGGTTTGTCTACGGGCAGAAGCTTTGGCGAGTCGATGATCGCGGCAACTTGTCGGCGATTAATTTACCCTCGGGGCGCTTGATCGCAGACGCGATGGTAGAAACGTCAGATGGAACACTTTGGCTCACTACGACGGATTGGAACCATGGCGGCGCCTTCTATCGATTCGTTCCCGCAATGCTGCGGGGCGAACTGGCAGCGGACGTCTTGGATCATTAAGTCTTGCTCGTGATTTTGGGTCCCAATCAAAGTGTCCGATTTGGCGGCATGCATTATTAACCCGAAGCAAAGCCGACGGGATACTACACAATCCGCTCCAAACGTCCGGTCACTCCGATGCGCGTTGGTGATGACGATATCTACAAAACGGTAAAAAACCGGTGCAAACGTCCGGTGCTATATTACGAAACGTCCCTATCGTAAATGCAAACGTTTCTCGTATTCATTATCGTGGGAGCTTAGTGTAGCGAATCACGACTGGATATCGACCACATCGACCAGGTTCGCTATAGTATGCCGCCGATGCCACCTGACTCCGCATAGATAATGTACTTGCATGTGTCCTTAGTGCATAGGTGGTTGGTGATAAAATTGCGTAAGTTGTCCTGCGTGGGATCAAACGTACCGTTGTCACGTAAGTCCCATGCGCCGAATTTTGGGTTGATCGCCGGGTTATCGTATGTGTACTCCTGCGGAGGATCGGTCTCCGGTACGTAGGGCGCTGAATTAAGATATGGCAGTCGAAGCTCATCCAGCGTTTTGGGAAATTTTCCGGAATTATCGACCATGTATTCTTCCAGCGCCGTTGCAATGCGTTTGAGGTTTCCTATATCATCGTCAGTGCGATGACGGCGGCGCAGCTCGTTTTCGGCAGCGAGCTCACGCTCGTAGTAGCGGTCGCGGAAAACGCGCCGTCCGATCAGAACCCCTATCAATCCGCCGATAAAACTGCCAATAAGCGCGCCGTTGGTCGAATTAGTCATGACGACCGGCATGCTAAGAGCGTGGTATGACTGCTCATTCTGGGCATCGCTACCTAGCGGGGCACCCGCTACGATAGCGGTTAGCATTGCGGCAACTACAAACCGCAGACGTTCAAAATGCAGCGGTTGAGTTTTAACCTCCACGAAATCAGTCTCGCAATTCAACACTTCTTAACAAGGGATCGGTTCACCGCTGGTATTCAATATATTCGCGTCGAGAACCCACCGCCTGGGTGCGTAATTTCCGAACGTCTGGTGCGATGCACAACGTCCGGTCGAGAATCGATTATGAGTTCAATTATTTTTATTGTGTGCATCAATTTGAATTTGATCTCCTGAAAACGTCCGGGAATCCCCGAAATTACCATCCGGATTGACGCTCAATAGGGTTGTCCAACAGTGTGTCAATGGATTTCGACACTAAGCAAGGCTCTCCAAGGGTCCGGCCCACACAAGCCCGATGATAGGATACAAACGTCGCCTCGATTGGGCCACTCCTCGTTTGTCTGCGAACCGGTGTTTTGGCCGCGCGAACAGCTCGCAAGCATGCCGATGACGGCGGCGACCAAAAGCATTGCCGTAGTCTTCTTCAATTTCGCTCCCTAGCAGACCGATTTGATGTTTTGAGTACGTTCGGCCCTTGTGCTGGGCTTGTGTGCCCCTCTACGCTGGCCCTGCCAGGCGTAAGTTCCTCGCCGGGTAGTTCCGGGCGCCTGCACGCTTGAAGGGAAGGATGAAACATGAAACGTCGTGTGTGGGCTCTTACTGTTACGACTCTCATCGCGGTCGTCATGTCCGTTGCTTGGGCACGAGCTGCCTTCGGGTTCGGCCCCTATCCCTTGAACGGCCCAAGGCCCTTTACCGATGTGACGCTGGGCCAAGCGACGAGAGGTGTTGTGTTCGGCACGGCGGCCATCAACGCCGATGGCACTATCGCAAAATGTTTCAACTGCTCCTCTTCCACCCACCTCATTAAGGGCCAATATCAGGTGACGTTCGGCAGTCTGGGAAATATCACAGCAACGAACGGGTTCAGCCGCTGGGTTCAGGTCGACAGTCTTAGCACCGGCGTCGCGGGCGGTGTCACATGCACGACGGCGGATCGGTTTGGCAATACCAGCGCCATCCTTGTTGCCTGCTTTAATGGCTCCGGCGCATTTACGGACACCTCGTTCTTCTTGTTCGTGGCGAGATAGAGTATCGCAACCAATCGGCGTTCCGAGGCTGCGCTAATTGGGTTGCGATACAACAGTGCGCTCACAACGTCCGGTGCAGCCCAATCACAACCCCAAGATCACAAACGTCCGGTGGTCGATGCAAACGTCCAGTCACTCCGATGCGCGTTCGTGATGACCAAGGTCTACAAAACGGGTAGAAAACCAGCGCAAACGTCCGGTTATGGCCGTCGCTTGGCCGGCTCATTCAGATCAATTGGCGAGTCATTTCGCTTTTGTAGGGCAGGGTGTCGGTGTGGGGCACGGAGTCTTCGTAGGTGTAGGAGTCGGAGTTGGACAGGGAGTTTTCGTGGGCACTGGTGTCGGCGTGGTTGTTGGCTTGTGAGTAGGAGTTGGCGCATAGATCGGCGGTGATAATGACGGCGTGCCGGTATCGCCACCGCTGTGAATAAAGAACAGTGGGAGCAACAGCAATCCAAACCAGCCCGAAGTATGATGAGTCACGGGGGCCACCATGGGCGTAGCGGTTGGCGTTGGCGCTGGGGTTGGCGCAGGCGTTAGAGATGGTGTCGGGATTGCGGCAGGACTGGGCGGGGCAGCCACGACCAAAGGCGCATGGACAATTGTGGCTGCAACACCCCTCCGGACGAAGACGACGGAGAGATTGCTGCAAATCTGCGGAATGAAAATATGTGCTCCGGGAACATCGACCGTCCAGCCTTTCGTTTCCGCTGGGATCGTCACGTCGCGCAGAATCTTGATGCCGTTGCTATAATACGCCATATCGTCAAGGTGCCTTGGTAATATAACATAGTTCGCTTTGGGCAGACCTTCGTTGAATTGTCGAATCTGCACTGCGTTTAGTCCGAGATCTTTCTCGGCAGTCGCGAACCTGTAGCTCATCCTAATTTTATCGACCAGAGCGGCACGGGAATTGCTCGGTGTGAGGATTGGCCCTGCTCCAAGTTTCGTAATCACGACAGCGGATGCAGTTGTTGGAGCTAGAAGCAGCAGGATTGCAGCTATGGTGGCCAGTTTCATTTCTTGTATCTTTTCATCTATCTTCTCATCTGACACAAGAAATGTAACGAGCCGCTGGGCCCCGCTCCCGGGGACTGGTTTTCAATTCATATTAGATAAGATGACGATTGTCTTTCGCATAGAATAACGACCTTATCGCGCGCGATAAAGTAAGGGTAAAACCAAGTGACTGAGGCTAGGATCAACGCGATCGGTAAACACACAGCACCCACTATACGCGACCACTTCGGGTACCGCGGGCGCCTAGTTCCTTGCCTTCCAAACGATGTACCATAAATATCTCTTTGAAATACAACTCTCACGCCCCAAACGATGACCACCCCAAGCAAGAGTGTATAGGAAATTGCCCGGATTAAGTGGGACGGGAAGGCGCAGTTTTGAACTCTACTTACTGAAACACCAAAGAGACCCAGAAAGAAGAACACGGTGGAGACGTCACCGAGCCTTTGCCACAAGAATCTTGCGATCGCTCTCGTCGTTTCTCGAAGAGCGACGTGATCTGTCATTACTTTGTTACGCCCATTGTGATCACATGATCAGTAATTGGACATCGCACCGATTTTCGGGGAAATTTCGAAAGCGGCGTAACTCGTCGGGATTATCTCACGCTGCAGTTCGTTGTGCAAGCACGTCGGCTATCGTACGATGCCCATCAATGCGTCGCCACGACTT